>JAEEGG010020065.1_pt1 | contig 13403 bp, 15 predicted proteins | sample 9134161 | NCBI WGS metagenome assembly JAEEGG01 (sample SAMN16246543, study PRJNA631951) | gut metagenome | biome: gut microbiome; feature: rumen; material: CR-attached | host: Bos | place: Iran: Karaj | collected 2018-10 | reverse complement strand
CGAACACCACCGAGCCTATGTTCTGCATGTCGGCAGTGTTGTCGGTAAACGAGCGCATCACAAGAAACTGGTCACCATCCACGACATCCTTGTATGCGGGGTTGCTGACCGTCCACTTCAGCTCTACGGCACCGGCATCGGTGAGCAGCTTGCCCGTGCTGAACTTCAGCACGCTGGTCGTCAGGTTCTGCACCTTGTGCATCATCTTGTCGGTAGTCTGCACCTCATAATCTAAAATGGTGAAGCCGTTGGCCAGCACAATGTTCAGCTTCATGTTCTTGTGCTGCTCTGCAGCCGGCACCTTGATGAAGCCGGCGTAGGTGTTCTTCTTGAATGCAATGCCGTCGATGGTCTTGGTGGCTCCGTTCTCGTCGGTATAAGAACCGCCAATCCATGTCACGGCCTGGTCGCTCGAGAAGGGAATCTTCAGCATGCCCAGCTCGTCGTTCGCCGTGCCAGGCACCAAATCGAAGGTCTGGAAGTTCACGTCGCCTAACGGGCATGCCCTGATGGGCACCACCTGTTTGTCCAGCACCTTCCAGTTGTCGCCGCCCAGCTTCATGGCCATCTCGCTCTTATTCATCAGCGTGTCCAGGTCGTTGGCTATTCCTTTGGTGTAAGCCCAGTTGTTGCTGCCGTTCCTGGCACTAAAGGGTATGCTGTAATCGCAGCTAAACCCCAAGCCTGAAAGGCCTTCGTATGTGCCCTTCTCCAAACAGTTGGTGACGTAAACGTTCGTACTCCAGCTTACGACGCCTACGAAAACGGCTCCATGTCTTTTAGTCTCACTGATGAGTTTACCATCGAAGAGGCAGTTTGTAATGGTTGGCTCAACACTAAATGTTCTGTTTATAAATCCACTCACGACCCCGCCTTTGACGGTGGCAGAAACCCAACAGTCGCTGATGGTTATAGTTTCAGTTCCGTCATCAAAATCTGATACCAATCCGGCGGTATTGTCCGTATTATCTTTATTATTTATATTGCCAGTTACATGCAGATTCTTTATAGTGGAATTACCTGAGAATCTGAAAACACCTGTACTATAATCTGAAATATTTGCATTCAGCGTATGGCCGTTGCCATCAAAGATACCTTTGAAATAATAACAAGCTTGGGTTACGGAAATGTCTGCCGCCATGATGGCGTTCGCGTTCACGTGACGTGATGTCTTATCACAGAGGGCATTCCAGTCATCGCTGTTGCGCAGCACGTAGAAGGTCTTGCCTTCCAGAATCACGGTGTCTAACGCCCATGCCCCTTGCGGCACAAGCATCCCCACGAACATCACGACCGTAGCGGCCACTCTATGCAGCCATCGTAGCCAACAAGGATTTAACCCCCCAAGCATCTGCTGAGTAGATTTTGTGTTGGTTCTCATTCTCGTTTTTGTAATGTTATTATTGATTATTATTTTTTTTGTTGTATCTTCTGTAATTTTAAGGATTGCCAAAGAAGCCTTTGTTACTATACTGCGACCATCGCAGATACATCTCCTGATAATGCTCCTTGATGAACTCCGAAATTCGGCTAATCTCCCTGTCATTCAATATACCTCGGTTCTGAAGTACCACATCACCGTTGCTCTTTACGAAGAACTTTGCCGAGCTTCCCTCGTTTAGTTTGCTGTCACTTGCATGAACATGCATACATTCAACTACACAAAACGACGTGAAATACAGGTAATATCCAGCCACCTTGAAATCATAGTATTTTGGCATAGCTCAATCCTCCATATATTTTAGATTTTGCTGAAGATAGCGGCTCGCAATAGAGAGTTCAATATCGTCCATCGTAGTTTCACACACCTCACCGTCGGCACTGAATACCACTGCCTTGTCAGGACAGTTAAGGTTGAGCACATGGATGCCATCCATCTTCCGAGTGAAGGCATATCCGTTGACGATTACGTCAGCATTGTCGGCAATAGTCTTGATGTTAGGCATAAGAGATACGTACATTTTTAATGGGTTTCAAAAAAGAGGCTGAATCAATATAGAGGTTGTCAAGAACAGGTTTGAGGTCGATGTATTCCTCTTCTGCATCATCGTTGTGTTGATACTTTGCCATCACTACCAGATAACCGTCATCCCACTTCACGACTTCAGTGTACCGCTCTAAACTGTAAGGGGCTCTGAAACGGATATGATAGTTCCCGAAAGTGAAGGAAGTAAAGCCATCGGCACTGCTCAGGATGGCCTCACTGCTCGTCACCGCTGGCTCTCGCCTCGTCGTTGTCGTTGTATTCATCTTCATTTGTATTTGTTTCATTATGATTCTCCCATATGATGCGTACCTTCTTGCCCTCGAAGAGCTGTATGGAAAAACGATCGTTCATCTCGTCTTTTGTGTTGTTATAACGCGTGCAAAGTTACAAAAATTCTTGACAATTCAGCCGTAACTATTCAGCGATTATCCCCATTCTGCCCATAGGTAGTATTCCTCACATGAAATGCTCGTCATCCCATATTCCAGCAAAATCATCGGCAGTGTATTTCTTCTTTTCAGCCTTTTCTGCTACGGCAGGATACAGGGCATCACTCAAGCGCTTGATAAGCGCAAGCTTCACCTCATTGCTGGCATCCTTAATAAGATTCCAGTAATTGTCAGATTCTCTTTTCAATGTGATTGCTGTCATATCTCTTTTTTTTTGTTATCTCTCTTTTCACGTCGTCACCATTCGGCACATCGCTTCTGGTTGCAAAAATATAGAAAAAAGTTCAATTTGACAATAGTTCAGACACATTTCCCCCTAAAAAAAACACATTGTCCCTTCAGAATTAACAAATTGCATATTTTGAAACTAATTCGACCTGTACGGTTGAAGTCATTTCTGAAAGAAATGTGCTTATTATTGGAAAGAAATTTGCATAATATCCATAATTTTTATGTCCTCAAAAACTCTTTTGAATAAAAAATTATGGATATTATGGTAATTTCTTTCCATCTTGGTTTCACCCTTTTCATCAAAAGGAACTACCATCACGATGAAATGGGGAAAAATGAGCCTTATTTAGACAATCGAGCCTCCAAAACTTTCAAAAAATTCAGCAAACAGTCAAGGGGGTGAAAATTCGCGAGTTTTGGGCAGTTCTGTAACTCACTGTGGCACAGAAAGATACAGAAACAACGCATTCGTAACTCACTCTGATACAGACAATTAGCGCGATTTAGGCGCTTTCACACAGAGATCTTGGATAGATCATCGCACGATTTAGGTTAGATCGCTCAGCGAAATAACCTAAATCATGATTTGAAATGCCCAAGATCGCATCGTGATTTTGGCGCAAACCTGGTGCAGTTTTGCCGAAAAAGGGTGATTATCCAACTGTCATTTCAAAGGAAAATGGTCAAAACAGGAGCGGAAAAACGGCAAAAATACAACAAAGAGAACAGTCTGTTCTGAAAAAGAACACCCGAAACCGGCTACAAACCGCCCGAAAAAGTGTTAAAAAAACCTACTTTGCCACTTTTTCAGGTTCATTTTTTGAGCGCCTTATTTAGACAGAGGGGGGATGGGAATTACTGGGAATTTCCCCCCATTTGCGGCTGTTGCGTCATTTCGCTTTTCGTTTTCATTCTCATGTTCATGGCTTAATATTGTTATGATTTGTTGTCTATAATTTGAGTCGGTTGCGTTTTGCCCTTCCAGTAGAAGAAAGACGACAGAAGGGCAACTGTGATGACTGCCGTGAGCACGTATGAGAGCGTGCGCGGCAGACCGAAGGCGATGGGCGACACAAGGATGAACACCGTGCAGACCACGGTCATGAAGAGGGCTGGCACCAGTGTCATCCAATAGAACTTGTGCTTGCGGGCCAGATAGACCGTACTCACCCAGAGCGACACAGCTGCCAGGAACTGCGTGCCCCAACCCATGTACTGCCAGATGGTGCGGAAGCCGTCGGGACTGGCTATCTGCCACACGAGCATGAGCAGCGCCACGCCAAAGACGGGCAGACTGACGAGCAGTCGGCTCGACACTTTCTGCTGACCGATATGGAAGGTCTCGGCAAGGATGAGACGGGCCGAGCGGAAACAGGTGTCGCCCGTCGTGATGGGAGCGGCCACCACGCCCAGGATGGCCAGGATGCTGCCTACCATGCCCAGCCAGCCCGTGCAGATGATCTTCACCACCGTGGGGGCATCGAAATACTGGATGAGCGTCTTGGCGTGCTGCCCCTCAAACTGGGCTATGACCTCGGGCGGGCACACCTCGCGCCAGCCATCGGCAAAGAAGAAGTAGTTGGACACCGTACACCACACCAGCGCCACAATGCCCTCGGTGATCATGGCACCGTAGAACACGGGACGACCCAGCCGCTCGCTGGGCAGACAGCGGGCCATCATGGGCGACTGAGTGGCATGGAAGCCGCTCACGGCACCGCAGGCCAGCGTGACGAAGAGGGCCGGGAAGAGGTCGCCCTTCATCTGGAAACGCTCGGCGCCCCAGTTGTAGAACCCGTCCCAAGCCTCGGGCAGCACGGGCTGCTTCACGAAGAGCACCACCATCAGGGCTACCACCATGAACAGCATGGCGCCTCCGAAGAAGGGATAGACGCGGCCTATCACCTTGCTGATGGGCAGCATGGTGGCCAGAATGTAGTAGCAGAAAATGATGACAATCCACATCATCATGTCGCCCCAAATGGAACTCAGAATGACGGCAGGACTGTAGATGAACACCACACCGGCCACTAACAGCAGTCCTACGGAGACTACCATCAGCACAGCCCGGGCCGAGTGGCCCAGGTACTTGCCGGTGAGGTCGGGTAGACTGGCTCCGCCGTTGCGCAGCGAGATCATGCCGCTCATGTAGTCGTGGAGCGCTCCGCCGAAGACACAGCCCAGCACTATCCACACGTAGGCCGCCGGACCGTACCACATGCCCATGATGGCACCGAAGATGGGGCCCGTGCCGGCAATGTTCAAGAACTGTATCATGAAGATGCGCCACGTGGGCAGCACGATGTAGTCAACGCCGTCGGCCTTCTCGATGGCTGGCGTAGGACGGTCGTCGGGACCGAACACGCGCTCGGCCACACGACTATAAACAGAAAAGCCCAGCAACAGGGCTACTAAAGAGATAAGGAATGTAAGCATCTTGACTATTGTTTCGTTTTTGCATTCAGTTGGTTAAACCTTTGGCATTTTTTTACCCTAAAATTCGTTTCACATTCATATTATATGATTCGGGTGCAAAAATACAAAAAAAATACCTAATATAATAAAAATGGCACAAAATTACGAAAATTATTCATGTTGAGGGAAAGCCCTGAGACGGTCATCTGATAATCTGATAATCAAGCCTAAATCACATATTTTGCCGATTATTTAGGCTATTTGACTTTATTTTACTATCTTTGCCGCAGAATTTGCGAGGCCAGGCATCTTGCTTTTTCGCAAAAGGAACAAAAAAATAAAGTGTTTGGATTATGACTACATTTGCACTGAACAATCTTTGGAATTACATTGAAGGTCTTTCGCTCAAGCAGAAAGACCGCGAGTGGCTGGCAAGCAAACTGTTGGAGCCAAAGGCCGACGACGCTAAGACCGCCCAGCAGAAGGCTTATGTGAAAGAGACACTGACCCGCGCGATCAATGAAGTGAAAGCAGCAAAACGCGGCGAGGTGAAAATGATGACTGAGGAAGAATTTTTAGAAGGACTAAAAGTTGAAGGAATCGTATGATTGTAAAGATTATACCTTCTGCAGAATTTGACCGTCAGTTTAAGCGACTTGCCAAGAAATACAAATCGCTATTGGACGATTACCTCTCTTTCAGTAAGGACCTGAAAAGCAATCCCTTCCAAGGCAGCGACCTTGGCGGTGGCGTGCGAAAGATTCGCATGGCCATAGCCTCGAAAGGCAAGGGTAAGAGCGGAGGCGCTCGTGTGCTGACACTGACCGTACTGGTGAACAGCGACACTGATGTGACACTGTTGACTATTTACGATAAGAACGAGATTGAGAATGTCTCAGACCAGTATGTCAGATGGCTCGTCGAAGAAGCAATGAAATAGAAGGTTTGCTTTTTTATTTTTCCCATTTCAAGTTTCGCGGATGATGCTCCAGCACGGCTTCGCGCAGCGTGGTGTCAGACAGGTGGGTATAGATTTCTGTGGTGCCAATGGACTCATGCCCCAGCAAGGCCTGAATCACGCGAAGGTCTGCCCCACCCTCCAGCAGAGCCGTAGCAAACGAATGGCGCAAGGTGTGGGGCGAGATGGTCTTCTCGATGCCAGCCTCATCGGCCTGCTGCTTCAGCATGATGAGAATCATGGTGCGCGTGAGGTGAGCCCCACGGCGGTTCAGGAACAGATAGTCCTCCTCGCCGGGCTTGATCTTGAGCGAGTCGCGCCACGGCATGTAGAGGTCAATCTCATGGAAAGCCGTCTCAGAGATGGGCACCAGCCGCTCTTTCGCCCCCTTGCCCAGGATGCGCACGAACTGCTCCTCACGATAAACGTTCGACATCTTCAGGTTCACCAGTTCCGACACACGCAGTCCGCAACTGAACAGCACCTCGATGATGGCTCGGTTGCGGTGGCCCTCGGGCTTCGAGAGGTCGATGGAGTCTTTCAGCCGATCGACTTCGGCAGGTGTGAGAAATTCGGGCAGATGCTCGCCTAAGACAGGCGACTCCAGCAGTTCGGTGGGGTCTTGTTCCAAATAGCCGTCGAGCACCAGAAAACGATAGAAGGCCCGCACACCGCTTAATATGCGGCACTGCGAACGGGGGCCAATGCCAATGTCGTGCAGTCCGGCTGCAAACTGCTGCAGGTCCTCCAACTTCACGTCCAGCACATGCAGGTCCTGAGCCTGCAGGTAGGCGAGCAGTTTGTCAACGTCGTGCTCGTAGGCATCGAGCGTGTTGGGCGACAGTCCGCGCTGCAGTTTCAGGTAGCGCACGAACTGCTGTCTGATTTGTCCTGTTGTCTTCTGATGGTCACCCATGATGGAACTGTGGAAAAATTTTGTCGCAAAAATAGCCATTTTCCTTCACATTGTGGTTTTCCCTTTAGTTAAACAACGTTATTTCGCACCCCAAAAACGGGCAAAACTCCCACAAAATACACCTTATTTAATAAAAAAGCCCACAAAGCAGGGGCTATATGTGTTTTTTTTTTAATTTTGCACCGTTTTCTAAAAAGCAAAATTCTCATACACTCTTTGAACGGTTCAAATTGCGTTTTGGTGAAGCGAACTAACAATATGAACAAGAAAAAGATACGCCGATACCTCCAGAAACTGAGATACATCATACCCACGCTGTATTTCAACTTCCACTACCTGCCTTTCCGACAGGCTGTGCGCCTGCCCATCGTGCTGTATAAGCCTCATCTGCTGGCATGCAAAGGAAAAATTCGGTTGGAGCCGGAGGATGGTCGTATCCATCATGGCATGATCAGGTTGGGCTTCCGTCAAGTGTCGCTTTATCCGAACAACGGCATCACTTGGGAAGACAAGGGGGGCACAACCATTTTCCGCGGTTTGTGCATCATAGGTAATGACAGCTATGTCTCGTTTGGACCGAATACGAAGGTTGACTTTGGGCATAGTTTTGCAGCACGTGCAGGATTTAAGCTGGCATCCTACCAAGGTGTCACCTTCAACCGTTTCACACGTTTCGGATGGGGGTGTCTTTGCATGGACACCAACTTCCATCCAATATACGATATGACGACAAAAGAATACAAGCCCATCAGTGGTCCCATCGTCATCGGCGAATACAACTGGTTCGGCACCGGTTGCAAAGTGATGCATAGCGTGATAACCCCAGAGCGTTGCATCTTCGGCATGGGAACTGTTGTCACCCGTGGCTGCGTGAAGCAGAGCTATTGCGTGATGGGTGGCTCGCCTGTCAGGATTCTGAGTGAGAATGTGATGAGAGACTTCGGTCACGGCACAACGAATGATGAGGATTTATTAGAATGTCAGTAAAGCGAACCAAACATCCATGGCACGATAAACTACTAATATAGTAATATGCGTAGCAAAACAATTATATTGTCAAATGTCACATTGCAAAGCGGCAACAAAGGATGCGTTGCTCTTTGCTACAGCACGATGTATCTGATAGACATTATCATGTCTCAAAAACAAGTTCCCTATCATCTCATTCTTACTGAGAGTAAAGAGAGCCTGGGACATCATGAGCTGACGATTGGCGGAAGAGCCATTGCATACGAAAGCGTTGAACACGCTTGGCCTGTTAGTTGGAAAAAAGCATACCGACTGTTGACTAACTTCAAAAAGAATTTCCGTCTTTACAAATTATACCGTAATGCTGACTGCATCATGGACATTGGCCAGGGTGACAGTTTTACTGACATGTATAGCTATAAGCGTTTTGACAATATCGACAAGGTACACAGGCTGGCACGTTTGTTCAGGAAACCATACTTTTTTCTTCCCCAAACTATTGGTCCGTTCCAGAATCCAGCTATTCGTGAGAAAGCTGTCAAATCAATTAATAAGGCTTCACTCGTCATGACAAGAGACCGCCAAAGCTTGGATTACGTAAATGACCTGACAAACGGTAAAGCAAACGTGAAGGAGTATATTGACGTGGCATTCTTTCTTCCCTACAATAAAATCAAATTTAACAAAGACGAAGTGCATGTAGGTCTGAACATCTCAGGACTCCTTTGGAATGGCGGATACACACATGACAATCAGTTTGGGCTTAAGGCTGACTATCAGCACGCGATACGCAGCATCATCCGTTTTTTCATGTCTAACAAGGATGTCCAACTACATCTTATTTCTCATGTGGCCACACACACACGGAATGTGGAAAGCGACTATGCTGTGCTTTATGATCTTTGGAGGGAATATCATAGTGGGCAGATGACACTGGCACCATTATTTCTGACTCCAATAGATGCTAAGGACTACATCGCCGGGCTCGACTTCTTCATGGGAGCACGAATGCATGCCACAATAGCAGCCTTTTCTGCTGGAGTTCCCGTTTTGCCGATGGCCTATAGCCGCAAGTTCAACGGGTTATTTGTTGACACACTTGCATACGACCATCTTGCTGATTTGAAAGTTGATGACGAAAAAACTATTCTAACGAAGGTGGAAGAATGCTTTGCCCAGCGCGAAAGTTTAAAACAGGAGATTGCTACTCAATTAGCCTCAACAGTTTCTGAGCAGAAAGAGAAACTGCTTCATGATTTAACAACTCAATTATGCCTATGATAGACAGGATCAAGAAATATCATCTCTGCATAGGCTGTGGTCTTTGCGCTTCGGTGTTAGGTGAAGAGAAGTGTAAGATGCAACTGAATGGCGAAGGCTTTTATGAGCCTAAAGCTATTCAGCCGCTTTCCCCGTCCGAACTCGAGTTGATAAAGAAGCTCTGTCCTGGCATCCATATCGAGGCAAAGGCACACAAGGGTGTCTGGGGGGCCATGATTTCCGTTTGCGAGGGATGGGCTGCCGATACTGACATCCGCCATAAAGCAGCTTCAGGCGGTGTCGTTACTTCATTGGCTATCTGCGCTTTAGAGCAAGGTCTTGTTGATGCCGTTCTGCAAGTTGGTGTCAGAGATGGCAGCTATCTTTATAACGAACTGAAGATATCCCACTCCAGAGAAGAAGTGCTACGCAATGCCCAGTCACGCTATGCACCAGCATTGGTTCTCCATCGCATTAAGGAAATCTTTGACAGCAGCGCAGAGTGCTTCGCATTCATCGGGAAGCCTTGTGACATTGCCGCCATGAAGAACTTTATTGGGCAGTTTCCACAATATGTTGAAAGAGTAAAATACTACATATCCATTTTCTGTGCCGGCATGCCCAGTTACAATGCTACAGTTAAAACATGGCAAATGTCAGGTCATCAAGATGAACCTGTATCACTGAAATATCGAGGAGATGGCTGGCCTGGCTACTTCGTGGCCCATTTCGAAGATGGTTCCAACTTCCAGTTGTCATACAATGAAAGTTGGGGGAAAATACTGGGGCATCATGTCGGCTTCCGCTGCAAGATATGTCCTGATGGAATAGGTATGCTGGCTGACGTAGCCGTAGGTGACAGCTGGAACACAAAGGACGGCTATCCCGATTTTACAGAAAGCGACGGACGCTGTTTCTGTATAGTGAGAACCTCTGCTGGCGACAGCTTGATGAAAGCAACACTTGCAAAAGGCTATATCAAGGCAAAAGCATTAGACATCAGAAACATCAAGCAGCAACAGGCCTATCAGTACAAGCGTCGTAAGCTAGAGGGATGGCGACTAATCCCCGTCCAACTAATGACTGGCGGCTTGCTGCATTTCAAGGGGCTCGCCATTTGGCGTCAGGCCTTGTCAGCAAACTTAAGAGTTGGTCTTCGTAATATGCAAGGAACATATAAAAGAATAAAGAAGATCAATGGGTAGCAGTCAGAAAATAGTCAGCGGCATCGTATGGTCCACATTGTTCAACATCATCAATGCGGTCTATAATTTCGTGGCTGTACCTATACTGATAGGCTACTTTGGCAAAAGCCAGTACGGATTGATAGGACTGGCCATGAGCGTTAACGTCTATATGCGACTGATGGACATGGGCTTCAGCTCCACCAATGTCAGGTTCTTCTCTACCTGGCTGGCTGAGCACCGCCACGAAAAAGTGCTACAAGCTTTCCAGACAAGTCTGTCTTTCTATGGAAGTATCGGATTAATTAACGGGCTTATTCTTCTCGTCGTTTCGTTTTTCTCCGATTCCATCTTCAATGTCACACCCGAACAGGATGTCATTTTGAAGCACCTGCTTTACATTCTTGCTGTAGTAGCATTCTGCAACTGGTTCTCGTCTTGTTTTGACCAACTCATCAAAGCTACGGAAAATGTGGCCTGGATTCAGCGCCGTCAGATGATTCCCAAGGCCTTGCAGATACTGGTACTCGCTGCAACGGTACTGATGGGATTCAACATAGAGACCTACTATATTCTGACTTGCCTGGCTACGCTCTCTATCCTCCCACTGTCCATCGGGAAAATTCGTCGGGAGACACCTTTTATCAAATTCCTACCTAAACTGCACTGGCCAACCTTTAAGGAGATGCTCCCCTACAGCTTGAATATCTTCTCCTTCAGCCTGTTCCAGTTCTCCTTCTATCACCTGCGTCCAGTCTTCCTTGGCATGCAAAGTACGATGGAGTCGGTAGCAGACTACCGAATCCTGAACGGCATCATCGGACTGATACACATTCTGGCCAGTTCATTTCTGCCAGTACTGCTCCCCTCTACCGCCAAGGTACTGGCACGTAAGGACAAGGAGGCATACTACCGTGTGGCCTACGACGGTACAAAATATATCAGCATCATTCTCTGTTTTTGCACCTTCGGCATGATGACCGTTGGCTCCGATGCGCTGTCGCTCTATGTGGGAGAGAAATACCTCTACCTCATCCCGTGGTTCAACCTATGGCTCATCTGCAACTTGGTGAGTCACAATCAGGCTATCTCAAGTCTTATACTGGCAGGCAGCGACATTCGTGCCATTTCCTATAGCAGCATCGTTGCTTCCATCGTTGGTCTGGTATCTTCATGGCTCTTGATTCCCTACTATGAGGTAGGTGGCGTGGTTATCGGGTTCGCGTTGTATGGGAGTGTGCAAATGCTGTTCTATTATCTGTATTATTGGCCGGTAAAGATGAACATCAATTCATGGCGAGTTGCCTACTACTCCTTCGGACCGTACCTCCTATTGGGAATCATCTGTTATTTCGTATGTCATCTGCTCCCCCAGTTTGAAAGCCATTGGGCCAACTTCTTTGTTCAAGGCATTGCCTTTAACATGATATACATGCCAGCTTGGTTGCTATTGTCAACCAAAGACGACAGAGTGTTTTACCTTAAGATATTGAAGCGGCAGAAATGAGAGACAATAGCGTAACTGTATCCAAGGGGATTGCCATCATACTTGTTGTCATGATACATGCAAGGTGTCCAGAACTGTTATTGAGCTGGCTATGTATGATTGTCATGCCTACATTCTTTTTTATGAGTGGTTATTGCTTCAAAGATAAATATCTGAATGATGCCAAAGGATTTGTTGTCAAACGCGTCACTGGCATCTATTGGCCATACCTGAAATGGTCGCTACTATTTCTACTGTTGCATAATGTCTTTTATCATTTGAACATCTATAGCGATGAGTATGGTTTCAATGGCAGAACATCGGTGCTCTTTACTGCAACAGACTTCATCAACAAAGCAATATCTATTACCACGAAGATGCAAGGACACGAGCAGCTATTGGGTGGCTATTGGTTCATGAAACTGTTATTTGTCGGGTCCTTCATTTTCTACCTAACCGTAAAGGTCTTGCGTAGCCGTTGGTGGGGGGCACTTGTTTTACTGGCGGCAGCCATTGTATTGTCATATTTCAATTGGCGACTACCCTATTTCGGTATTGGTACTCGTGAGTTCTTTGCGGCCTCCATTCTCTATATCGGCTATCTGTACAAGCAATACCATTTGACGTGGCATCGAATCTTGGTTATCAACTTCATCGCATTCTTGCTAATGATAGTTGGTGCGCGCTTTTGGTATACAACAATGCACGATTATCAGTACTGGATAGTTCTACCGTACACCATTTCTGCAGTGATGTTAGTATTAACATTGCTTCACTTCAGTGAGTGTATGCTAAAGATTAAGAACAACTATGTGGTACGTTTTTTGATATTTACAGGCGACCATACAATGGAGGTGCTAACCTGGCATTTCCTCTCACTGAAATTGGTCTCATTGCCACTAATAGCCATTTATGGGCTACCTATCAAGCGACTCTCTGAATTCCCTGTTATCGAAGAGTATGCTCATCAAGGCTGGTGGATTATGTATCTTTTTATTGGCGTAGGCATTCCAATCCTTGGAACCTATTGCTATCACCGATTAAAAGATACGATATTCTGCAAAAATCAATAATGTAATTCTTGACTATATAAAATGGACACATTCACTATCATACTACTTGGATTAGTTATTCTGCTCTACCTGAAGTGGATACTCATCCTCCTGGTATTTCCCTTCCAGGTAATGCATGGACAGATTCTCAAGAAATGGGGAAAGGTCACAAAGACACCATTAGCATACAAGATTTTAGACAAGCCATACCACTACTGGGAGAAACTTTTTCTCAAAGGCTGGCAGCGCTATATGTTGTTCCATATCAGTCTTGTACCATCTCACCATCTGCGTAGGTTTGTCTATAAAGCACGTGGAGCAGAAGTCGGTAAAAACGTTGTATTACACTTCAGAACAGAAATCCGTAGTATCCATAAACTAAAGATAGGCAAGGGCACCATCATCGGCGACAATGCCTTGCTGGACGCACGATCCGGATTAACGCTTGGTGAGAATGTTAACATTTCCTCTAATGTATCATTATATACTTACCAGC
>JAEEGG010020062.1_pt1 | contig 13405 bp, 12 predicted proteins | sample 9134161 | NCBI WGS metagenome assembly JAEEGG01 (sample SAMN16246543, study PRJNA631951) | gut metagenome | biome: gut microbiome; feature: rumen; material: CR-attached | host: Bos | place: Iran: Karaj | collected 2018-10 | reverse complement strand
GTTTTGCCCGTTCCTGCCCGCCCCGTCAGAAACACGTTGCGGTTGGTGTACTGGACAAAATCGTATGCTAGTTGCAGTTGCGGGTTGTCGGCGTAGGGCATTGGCTATTTAGGATTTATGAGTTAGAATTTAGGAATTAAAATGGTAACGTGTTGTGTGATTGTCGCAACTATTAGCAACAACCATTTGAAATCTGCAATTGGTAATTCAATCAAAGCGCTTCAATCTCGTCAATAGGCAGGCCTGTGTATCGTGAAATTTGCTTGGCGTCAACACCGTCGTTCTTCATACGTAAGGCTGTTTGTATTAGGCTCTTATGAACGGCAGTTTCCTTTATCACCACGTCATTTTTCTCCCACTCGTCCCAATCAGTTTCTGATAAATAGCGGGTTATTTGTTCTCGAAGTGGTGGTATGTTGCTTTGTACCACTTCCCAAACTGTCTGGATTTTAAGTTTGTAGTAGTCGTGGGCAAGAACATTACGCATTTTTACAATAATGTCCCATTCTGTTTCGGGGTGTTCTTTGCGGAAAGCCTTCGACAAATGATATGCCGCTTCGCCAATACTCATAATATTGTAAACCACGGCATAACACATCATATCGTCGGCCTGCATATCATTGAATGTCTTGCCATCAGTATAGCGAGCCACGTTGTCGGCGGCCATTAAAATATGCTCTAATCTGGTTTTGTCTTTAAGCGGTTCTCTCATAAATCAGTTTTTTGTCTTGATTGGCACTCTCAACAGCAAATGGCATCAAACATCCATCTTCCACCAGGTCAACAGAGCGGTCGAGCAGGTCTTCCAAATCGTTCCACATTCCAAAGAATTTCAACCCGATAGGTTGCGAATGGTCGAGAACCACAAGCAAGTCCACATCGCTCAACGGCGTTTCCTCGCCGCGCGCGAACGAGCCGAACAGCCACGCCTTCAGCACGGGCTGAGTCTTGAAATAATCGGCTATCAATCGTGTCATTGTCGGTGTGTCCATCGCAAAAACGTTTTTGGTTGATACAAATATACGAAATTAAAAATCAATATCTAACAACCATCCGCCAACTTAAAACTGCGGAACTTAAAACTTAAAACTCGCGAATTTCTCCTCCAGCACTGGCAGAATATCGCTGAAATTGTCTTGCAGGGGCAGCATTGTGCTGAACATAAACTCATACATTTCGGGCCAAACGGCACGGTTGTGGAAGTTCAGGTCGGTGCGCTCACAGTAGGCGCGCATTACGGGTTTGCCAACGTCAAGTTTATGATTGTCTGTCCAATGCAGCGGTGCGGGCAGGTCGGTTTCGAGTATGGGCGCGTAACGGCGCAACTCGCTGTAGATTTCGGCTCGGCGGCTCTCGCTGCGGGCGTTCACCTCAACCACCGTGCGAATCCACTTGCAGTCAAGGTCGAACTTGAGTTCGAGCCCTTTGATTCCTGTTTTGTACAGCATCCATTCGACTGGCCGCCCCAACCTGACCGACTGGCAGCGGCTGTAGTTCGCAAAGCCGTTCCAGAAGTCGGTCATCAGTTGACGGGCCTCGTCCTTACTGTACATTCAGGTTCTTTATGAAATCCCACGACAGGTAGTTCTCGTAACTCATACAAACCTGCGCGGCAAACTCATTGGCTGTTTTCAAAACTGGCAGCCATTCAACCTGCGTGCCGTCGATAACATTCTTAATCTGTGACAGTTGCGACAGTTGGTAAACCAGTCCTGCGGTGAATGTGTCGCCTGCACCGATGGTGCTCACGGGCTCAATGTCGCAGCCGTTAATATGGGTGTTACCCTGCATTGAGAACTCTTCGGCGCCGTTCTTTCCGCGGGTCACAATCAGCGATTTAGCACCCAACTCGCTCACTTTGTTCCAGACTTCGCTGCTGTCGGTGGTCTTGAAAATCACCTCGAAATCCTCGTCAGAGCCCTTCACCAAATGAGCCAGGCGCACGCAACTCTCAATGTACGGCATCAACTCGTTGAGACGCGGCTTGTCCGACGCGCGGAAATTCGGGTCGTAAACCAGGAAGGCGCCGTTCTCTTTGGCCTTTTGCAGGAACGATTTGAGCACATCGTGGGCGCGGCTGTTCAGAATGAAGAACGAGCCGAAGATTATCACATCGCCGCGGTGAATGTTCGGGAACTTCATCAGCGTATAATCCTCTAAATCATCCTTATAGAAGGTGTAGTGGGCCTTGTTCTGCTTGTCAAGGTGCGCAAACGCAAGGTTGGTGCGGATTGCGTCCGACATATAGATATAGTTGGCGCCCACCTTGTTTTTGGCCAGAAAATCGAGAATCAGCCGGCCGTTCTGGTCGAACGAAAGGTACGATATGTGGTTCACCGGCATTCCCAACCGCCCCAAAGTAATAGCGGTGTTCAGCATCGAACCGCCCGGTTTCGCCCTCATATTGTCGAAATCGCGGGTGATAATGTCCAGTACAATTTCGCCTAATGTGTAAATCATAACACCAAATTTTATTTAAAACGATTCGCTTTACGTATCAATCAATTTTTTGTTTTTCGATTGATTGTGTTTTTTACCAATATCGATTTATTGTCCATAAAAGTTTAGCGCTTCGCTGTTCAGAAAGTTTAGAAGGTTCAGACTCTTAACTTTCTAAACTTTTCTCAACCAAACGATTGTCCGTTTTACGCCAACTTCAAATCACTGCAAATAGTTGCAATCTTGTCGTTCAGTTTGCCGAAAACTGTCTGATAGTCAGCCGCTTTCTCAAGTGGCATTTTAGTGCCGATATAGAACTTGATTTTCGGCTCGGTACCCGACGGACGAACCGAAATAATTGTTCCATCGGCAGTAATGAACTGCAGAACATTCGACTTCGGCAGAGTTATTTCAGTCTCTTTATTTGTCTTTAAATCAACTGATTTACCCAACTTGTAATCTTTTATGCAGACAACTTCAGAGCCAGCCACCTTTTTAGGCGGATTGCTGCGGAAGTCGGTCATCATCTGCTGAATCTCTTCGGCGCCCGATTTGCCCTTCTTCACAATGTTCACGAGTTTCTCGCGATAGAATCCGTAGCGCATATAGATTTCGGCCAACAAGTCGAACAGCGACTTGCCCTGGCTGAACGCCCACGCAGCGGCCTCTGCAATCAGTGACGACGACATAACGGCGTCCTTGTCGCGAACAAAATCGCCGCAAAGGTAGCCGTACGATTCCTCGCCACCGCCAATAAACTGCTTCTTGCCCTCGTTGCGCTTAATGGCGTCGGCAATGAACTTGAAGCCTGTGAGCACGTCGTAGTACTCAACGCCGAAATCCTTGGCCATTGCGGCAAGCAGTTCGGTGGTTACTATCGTCTTGACAATGAACTCTTTGCCTTTCAGTTTGCCGTTCTCTTTCCACTTGTTGAGCAGGTAGTAGATAAGGATTGAGCCCGTCTGGTTGCCGTTGAGCAACTCGAACTCGCCCTTGTTGTTTTTGGCAGCGATACCAACGCGGTCGGCATCGGGGTCGGTGGCGATAACTAGTTCAGCGCCAGTCTCTTTCGCCTTCTCAATGGCCATTGCCATTGCGGCAGGCTCCTCGGGGTTCGGCGATTTGACGGTTGGGAAGTTGCCGTCGCTAACGTCTTGTGCATCAACGTGAATAATATTTTCGAAGCCGTAGTTTTTCAGGCTTGCGGGCACAAGGCGCACACCCGTTCCGTGAATCGGGGTGTAGACAATCTTCATATCCTTGTGCTTGGCGATAATCTCTGGCGACAGCGTAAGTGCCTTAATACGTTCAAGATATGGTTTGTCAACATCGTCGCCGATAATTGTGATTCCGTCGTTGCCCTTGCCCCATTTCACTTCATCAACCGAAGTAATTTTCTGAACTTCATTTATAATATTGGTGTCGTGCGGCGCGATAATCTGCGCTCCATCGTCCCAATAAACCTTGTAGCCGTTGTACTCCTTCGGGTTGTGCGAAGCGGTTACAACCACGCCGCTCTGGCAGCCCAGGTAGCGGATTGCGAACGAGAGTTCGGGTGTTGGACGCAGAGAATCAAACAGATAGACTTTGATTCCGTTTGCCACGAAGATTCGTGCAGCAGCCTCGCAGAAGGTGCGGCCGTTGTTGCGGCTATCGTGAGCCAACGCCACTTTTATCTCCTTGCCCGCGAACTGCTTGAGCAAGTAGTTGCACAAGCCCTGTGTGGCCATTCCCACGGTGTAGATATTCATTCGGTTGGTGCCAGCGCCCATAATTCCGCGCAAGCCGCCTGTGCCGAATTCCAAATCGCGGTAGAACGACTCAACGAGTTCATTCTCATCGTTTTCCATCATATTTTTCACCTGCTTCTTTGTCTCTTCGTCGATTGAAGCGGTGTTGAGCCACGCCTGAGCGCGCTGCTTAACGGTTTGTAATAAATCTGATTGCATATTTTAAAGTTTTAAGTTTTCTGAGTTTTAAGTATTAAGTTTTTGCTTTAAGGCACTAGGCATCAGGCACTAGACATTAGTATCTTTCAGTTTTTTCAGCATCTCGTCGAGACTGTCGGTCCAGTACGGGATGGTGATGCCGAATTTTGTTTTTATTTTCGACTTGTCGAGCACCGAGAAAGCCGGCCTTTTGGCGGGTGTGGGGTACTGCTCGCTGCGGATGGGGTTTACCCGGCAGTTGATGTTCTCGTGGCGCAGAATGTGCTGCGTGAAATCGTACCAACTGCACACGCCCTCGTTGGTGTAGTGGAAAAGGTCGGTGTAGGGTTTCGGCATTGCCTGCAACTGCGGCAGAATCTGCAGAATGGCGTCGGCAAGGTCGCGGGCATAGGTTGGTGTGCCCACCTGGTCGAAAACCACGTTCAGTTCGTCGCGCTCGGTGCCGTATTTTATCATCGACTTAACGAAATTCTTTCCGTAAGTTGAATAAAGCCAAGCAGTTCTGATTACAATGGCATTGACATCGGAATAGAGTATAATATGCTCGGCATCGTTTTTTGTCTTGCCGTAAACCGAACTCGGAATCGGCACATCGTCCTCATCGTAGGGGCGGTTCTTCTCGCCATCGAACACGTAGTCGGTGGAAATCTGAATAAGGAAGAAACCGTATTTGCCAGCCATTTCAACCAGCATATCTACAGCAGTGGTGTTCAGTTTGAAGGCAAGTTCCTGATTGCTTTCTGCGGCATCAACAGCCGTGTAAGCCGCGCAGTTTATCAGAAAATCGAATTTTCCGTTCTTCTGAAAGAAATCGTTAAGCGCGCTCAGGCTTGTTATGTCCAACTCCGCCACATCGGTAAACGTGAACTCATAATCGGCATATTTGGCAGACAATTCGCGTAATTCGCTACCTAATTGACCGTTAGAGCCTGTAACTAATATTCTGTACTTCATTTCACACGTCAAATTTTTAACAAGTGGCTAAAATAGCAATTTGAGTAAAATGTTTTTCCGGCTGACGGCGGAAAATCGCACTATTTATAAACAAGTTTTTATGGGGCAAGATTGGTGCTGGGTGTTGGACAAATTTATAGGAGACCATCGGGTTACTGCCTTTGGTGGTTTTAGGAGCGACGTGAACGTCGCACACTTGACGGAAGGGGATTGGCGATGAGTACGACGCTGACTGAACAAAATATGATTTTGGGGGCGGCGAGTACGCCGCACACGGGACGGGAGAAAGATGATTGGCGAAATATTAAACTATATGACAAACTGGGGCAAAAACAAAAAAAAGGTGTGCGTGCACACCTTTTTTTGCATAGTAGCAGTACGATGCCATTACGAAGATTCGCTGTAGAGCATGGCGAAGACAAAACCACGTAAGGTGTGGTGTTTGTCTTGTGCGGCAAACAGGGCTTCCCATTCCTCGCGTTTTACGGGGTCGGCAAGTTCGGCAGTCACCTGCCTCTGCACATCGGCGAAACGCTGACGGGCGGCCTGCTGCTGTTCGGTATTGCCACCATCGTACTGGTTATAACACTTGGTAAGGCAAGCCTTACCGTTACGTACTGAAAAGTAAGAGTTATCGCTCTTGCTCAACTTCCCCTGAACGTATTTTACAGGGGTTTCAAATGTTATTTTGGACATAATTATAATTTTTAAATCACCTGCGACATTGCCGATGACGAGGCGAAGGTAAGATGTCGGCAGGGGCGGGTTTTGAATCGTGTTGAATGCGGTTGAATAATTTGCAATAAAGTTGTTTCGTGCGGTTTGCTTTCGTTTCCTTTTGGATGCGGTTGGTTTCGGTTGGATACGGCGGGAAAGTTTGCGATAAGCCCGCGAGGGGATTACTCGGGGATTACTCGGGGATGGGAAAAAGGAGTTGGAATGGGACTGATAAGACGGAATGGGCGATAGGGAAAATGATGATGCCGTGTATAATGTGTGTTTTTAACCTTTTAACAATCTATTGTTGAAAATCTTGTTTTTGTTGTATGACAGTAAGATGTGATTGAAAATTTTTGCTAAATTGCTGATAATCAATCTTGTTAATAACCGTTTAATAACAATGGTGATGGGTGCAATTTTGGTCCCTACCTCGAGTTGTATCTTTGCAAAAGACTAATATATAGTCATTAAACACAACAAAATATGATTAAAAAAACGAATGGCTATATATGCAATTTTTATGTTGAACAATTAAAGGCGGAAAGGAGGTAAATATGAAAGTGCGCATTATTAGAGCGATGAGCAAAAGTGAGTTGGCAGGGAAGGTTGGAATTTCGGCCACGACGCTGCGCAAATGGTTAAAAGAATGTGAGAAGGCGTTTAAGCAGATGGGCATTAGCCGGAATGCGAAAATGCTACCGCCGTGCGCAGTAAAAGTTCTATGTGAAAAATACAGCATCGACTTGTACGAGGACGAACTGTAGGCAAAAAAGAGTGTTCGGGGGAGGGTGATTTCTACAAGAAAACATTGCTACACACAGTGTTAAAAATTAGAAACGACAAAGATTAGAAACAAATTTTTCCCCGATATATGAGAAGGCTGCGATTCTTCACGATTGTGAGGAATTGCGGCCTTTGTTTTTTGGGGGCGACGGTGTGACTGACAGGACAAATAGGACGGGATAGGACTGATGATGGAACATGATAAGACATGATAGGACGGAATAGGACAAATGAGAAGGAATGAGGCTGATGAGAAAATGGGAATAAGGCTTCATTTTTTCACTTCCCTTTTAAATTCTTCTTTTCTATTTTTGACAAGCCATTGCGCACCAAGCGCGAGGGCTGATAATTTTTGATGTTTAACTTAAAAAACGACATTAAGCGAGAAAGTGAATTTTAAATAACATATTATTAATCACAGCATTTGCTACTTGTTCCGACATCGTGAAACGTAGGAAACTTCACAAAATGTAAGAAATTCAAGGAAAGACATTCAGCAGATGCTCGCAGTTATGCGGGCATTTTGTCTTTTCCTTGAAGGTAATCCTACGACCTCACGATGAAGGCTTAATGCTCGCCTTCGTTTGGGTCGTAGAAAAAGGGAATCGGTAGCATATCGCGCTAAACAAATAGCAATATGCCTACACTAAACTGGATTGGAAAAGATGCGGTGGTGAATCACCACTTGCAAGTGCCGTTCCGCACTTTAGAGAAGAAATACACATTTGGTGATGCCGATAGCGATAATATGATTATCCACGGCGACAACCTCGAAGCCCTAAAAGCCTTACTGCCAAAATATGAAGGCAAAATCAATTGTATATATATAGACCCGCCATATAATACTGGAGCCAAACCTGGAGAAGGTGGTTGGGTGTATTATGATAATGTTGATTCACCTCGCATTCGTAAATGGCTTGGACAAGCAGTAGGAGATGAATTTGAAGACCTTACGCGCCACGACAAATGGCTATGTATGATGTATCCAAGATTAAAACTTCTTCAAAAATTATTAAAAGATGATGGTGCTATTTTTATAAGTATTGGTGAAGAGGAATTAGATAATCTGATTTTTATAGGTTCAGAAATTTTTGGTGGTTCTAATAAAATAAGTGTAATAGGGCGCGTTTCAAAAACGGCAAGCGACAAAGGCAGTTTTTTTGCACCAAGTTTAGATTTTATTGTAGTATTTGCTAAAAAAGTCGAGTCATTAAAAGCATTTGTAGGTGAAGTAAAAGAAGATTTATTCAAGAAAGTAGAAACAACAGGAGAGAAGAAGGGTGTTAGATATAGAGATGATGTCGCTTTATATCAATCAGCCTTGGACCCATTGAGAGGTTGTGCAAATCAGCGTTATTACATAAAAGCGCCCGATAACTCTCTTTTAATTCCACCTGGAAATATTTTCCCAACAGAAAAAGAAGATGCAGCATTCATAGTGCCGAAAACAAAGGAAGATAAAATTTGGAGATGGACATATCAAACATATTTAGAGAAAAAGAATTTATTGGTTTTTAAAGAGACAAAAACGTCACCCCTTTTAGATGAACACGGTAATAAAGCCAAATATAATGTTTATACAAAAAGTTATTTAGATGAAAGATTAGATAAAGGCGCTGTTCCTCGTAATATTTGGATTGATTTTATAAATAGAAAAGGGGCAGATTTGCTCAAAAAAATAGGAATAACTTTTGGTTTTCCAAAACCTGTTGAATTAGTTTCACACATATTGAAGATAATGGATTTAAATAAAGATGCTATTATTTTAGATTCATTCGCAGGCAGTGGCACTACAGCACAAGCAGTTTTAGAATATAATAAAAAAGATGGTGGCAACCGCAAGTTCATTCTTGTGGAAATGGAAGACTATGCAGACAATCTTACAGCAGAACGTGTTAAGCGAGTAATAAAAGGGTATGGTTATGATTCTGATGTGGAAACGACAGTTTATTCTCAAGAACTGACAACTAATAATTTGAAAGAATGGCCATCGTTTGTGGAAGATTTTGAAAATGAAGCAAAAAACGCTAAAAGTGAATTCGATAGAGTTGTTAAACGAATTGAGGATAATTCTCTTAAAGTGGTTGGTATAAATAAAGCCAAAGGCGAAATAACAGGCACTGGCGGTGGCTTCGCATTCTACGAATTGGGTGTACCAATTTTTGATGCTGATGGATATCTGAACGAAACCGTTGGCACCGAAAAAATGCGTGAATACATTTGGTACAGCGAGACACACGAGCCGTACAACGCTGATAGGGACACACTGCCATATTTGTTAGGCAACCACAACGGAACGGATTATTATTTCTATTACGAACCGAACCGCACAACAACGCTCGACAAGGCGTTTCTGAACACCATTGCGCAAAAGGCGGAGCAATATGTGATTTATGCTGACAACTGTTTGCTGTCGGAGAGTTTTATGCAACTCAACCATATAGTTTTCAAGAAGATACCGCGCGATATTAGAAAATTCTAAAAACTGTACAACTATGGAACTGAAATCATACCAACAACAGATATTGGCTGATTTGCAACGCTTTATGCAATGTGTTCAGGAAAAGAAGAACGCCGAGACCGCGTTCTCGCATTTCTGGCTCACGCATCCGCGCACGCCACTTACACCATTTCCTGGAATGGCGGTAGAACCGTACAAAAACAATGTGAAAAACGCACCGCACGTCTGCATTAAGGTACCAACGGGCGGTGGCAAGACATTCATTGCTTCAGCCGCGCTCAACACCATTTTTCACGAGTTCGACAGTAGCCGCCCACAAATGGTCGTTTGGCTTGTGCCGTCGGTAACCATTTTGGAGCAGACGCTACGCAACCTCAATAATACAGAACATCCTTACCGTCAGCGCATTAACACCGATTTTGCCAATCGTGTCGAAATTTTCAGCAAAGCGCAAGCATTACAAGGCGGGCGGTTCAGCCTTTCAACCGTCAAAGAAAATCTGTGCATATTGGTAATGAGTTTTGACAGTCTTCGCGCCCGTAACAAAGAAGACCGCAAAGTGTATCAGGAAAATGGCTATCTGCAATCGTTCGAGACGCTTGTGAGCAAGGACGAAAACGGCGACCCCGATTTGCAACTGATACGTGTTTTGGAGTCTTTGCATCCAGTTGTGGTTGTCGATGAGAGCCACAATGCCGAAACCGAATTGAGTGTAGAGATGTTGCAAAACCTTTCGCCATCGTTTGTACTCGACCTTACCGCCACACCGCGCAAAAACAGCAACATTATCAGTTTTACCGACGCCTACGAGTTGAAAAAGGAGAATATGGTGAAACTGCCCGTGATTGTTTATAACCATCAGAGCCGCAACGATGTTATCTCATCGGCACTCGAGTTGCAGCGCAAGTTGGAGACCGAAGCAAAAAAATCGCAGGCCGAAGGCGGGAAATATATAAGACCGATTGTGTTGTTTCAGGCGCAGCCACGCACTGGCGAGGAAAATGTCACTTACGAGAAAATCAAGCAGACGCTTCTTGATTTGAAAATACCTGAAAATCAGATTCGTATTAAAACTGCCGACATCAATGAGATAAAAGACGAGGATTTGCTTTCGCCCCAATGCCCTGTGCGCTACATTATTACTGTTAACGCGCTGAAAGAAGGCTGGGACTGCCCGTTTGCCTACATTCTGGCGTCATTGGCCGATAAGAGTTCGGCGGTTGATGTGGAGCAGATTCTTGGCCGTGTGCTTCGTCTGCCGTGGGTACGGCGCAACAATAACGCTATGCTCAATATGAGTTATGTGCTTACGGCCTCGAACAAGTTCCTCGATACGCTCGACAACATTGTAAAAGGCTTGAATCGTGCAGGTTTCAGCGAGAAAGATTACCGTATGGCCGAACCCGAAAAGCCGAAACAAGAAATACAAAATGATATTCAAGCAGTGCAACACGAACTTGATTTTGACAATAAACAAAAAGATATTCCGCCAATTACAGATGATGATTTCGACGCGGGCAAAATAAAATTCACACCTGTTGTTGAGGCAGATACACAAGGCTCTGATAAAAAAGAAGTCGCTTACAGTGCTGAAAAACCCTCATTAACAGAAGAAATAAATAACGATGTTGCTGAAATAGAGCGGCTTGTTAAAGTGGAAGTCGAGAAAGAGGCTGCGGTTGAAGCAACTGCGGCAAAACAAGAAAGAGAAAATGTTCCTAACGAATTAGAGAAGCAAGTGAAAACCTACAAAATGAAAGATGTGTTCAGCGAGTCGGCTAAATCGCTGAAACTGCCACAGTTTATGAGCGAAGATAAGTCGCAGGAATTGACGGGCAATTTGTTTGTCGAACTTCACGAAAGCGCTCTTTTTGAGTCGGAAATGCTTTTGCGCGATTTCAAACTGGGCAGCGAGGATTCAAACATCAATTTCGATAGCATAGAAACATCTTTGTACCGCGTCGATTTGGACGAGAATAACAATTATTTGCCCACATATCTGAAAATTGAAGGCAGTGTTCACGAGACGATTGTCAACTATATCCTTGACCCCAAACAGAAAGGCAACCGTGTGAAAAACTGCACCTACAGGCTTAAAAACATTATTGGCAAAATGTATCCGATTCCCGATAAAGAAATCGAGTTGTATATCAGTCACGTATTGGAGCGTTTTACCGATGAGCAGTTCTCTGACCTGATGAACCACGAATATTCGTATGCCGACAAAATCAAAGAGAAAATCAAACAGTTAGGCGAAGGTTATAAGGAGCGCCAGTTTAAAAATATGGTTGACAAAGATTTGGTTTACACCGAAGATAATTGGGCATTGCCAACCGAAATTTTGCCGACAAAAACTATTTCAGGAATTCCAAAATCGTTGTACGAAAAAGAAGGCGACATCGACGGTTTTGAGCGTGAGGTTATCAACGATGTGGCAAACCTCGAAAATGTTGAATTTTGGACCCGCAATCTTGAACGAGGTAAGGGGTTCTGTATTAACGGATTCATCAACCATTACCCCGATTTTATAATCAAGACCAAAAAGGGCAAGATTGTGCTTTTGGAAACCAAAGGCGACCACCTCGATGCCGAAAAGAAAATCTACTTGGGCAATTTGTGGGCAAGCAAAGTGGGCAATAATTACCGCTACTGTCTGGTTTACAAGAATCGTCAAGTTGAAGGTGCTTACACCAAAACAGATTTTATAGACAAATTAAAAGAATGGTAATCCCGGGCAAAATTTAATGGCAATTCATTGAATTTCATGTAGAGACGTCATATTATGGCGTCTCTACGTGTTTTATGGCAACAATTTTGTGCCACACCTTCGGCGTTCATTTTATGGGTTGACGCCCATCTGGGGTTTACACCCCAGCCTGTGATATGTCACGCCTTCGGCGTTTTTTATGGAACGAATGAAGGGCATTGGCTCGTGTCGGTGAATTGGTTAGCGTTTGCGTTTTCGGTTTGTGTTTTATTCTTACATTTGCGCATCTGAAAAACAAAAAACTATGAAACTTACGGTGATTGGTGCCGGCAATATGGGCGGGGCGCTCATACACGGCTGGGCAAAGAGTGGCAAGGTTGAGAGCATTACCATTGCCGACAAAAACGAGCAACTGCTTGCGAATTTCAAGGCAAAATATCCGCAGATAACAACGACAACTGACAATGTGGAGGCCGCAAAGGGCGCCGACGTTGTTGTGCTGGTTGTCAAGCCGTGGCTTATGCCGACGGTTGTTGGCGAGATTAAGCCCGTGCTCGACCTGAAACGGCAGATTGTGGTTTCGGACGCCGCCAATTTCACCACCGACAAACTGGCCGAAGCGCTTGGCGCCGATGGCAATCTGTTCTACGTGATTCCGAACATTGCCGCCGAATTTGGCGCAAGCATGAGTTTCATTGCCAAAGGCAAATCGGCCACCGACGAGGCTCTGGCACAAGTGAAATCCCTCTACGACCTTGCCGGCGACACTCTTGTTGTGGCCGAAAACCTTGTGGCTGCGGGAATGATGATGGCAAGCTGCGGCATAGCATACGTTTTCCGCTACATCAGCGCACAAATGAGAGGCGGCTGCGAGATGGGCTTCTACCCTGCCCAGGCAAGGCAGATTGCACTGCAGACCATGCTGAGCGCCGTAACGCTGCTCAAAGAGACCGGCATGCACCCCGAGGAGGCTATCGACAAAGTAACCACCCCCGGCGGCGTGACTATCAAAGGTTTGAACGAACTTGACCATGCCGGATTCACCAGCGCAGTAATCCGCTCGCTGAAGGCGGGACTGAAGTAAGGGGAGAGGTTAAGAGGTTAAGAAGTTTAGAGGTTTAGAAGGAGAGAGGTTAAGAAGTTTAATGTTTAACGGGTTGAACAAGTTTAACTGGTTTAAATTCTAATTCGTAACTCGTAATTCATAATTCGTAATTCCAAAAACCTAATATCTTACACTCTAAAAACTTGACAAATATCAGTTTGCATTTCTCGCACAAAGACCATACCTTTGTGCGATTTTTTAAAAATAATGTCTAACTCATTAATTTATTTAAAATTAAATGGAAAAAGAGAATCAGAAAACTCAAGAAATTGAGAGCGAAGAGGCAT
>JAEEGG010020058.1_pt1 | contig 13406 bp, 10 predicted proteins | sample 9134161 | NCBI WGS metagenome assembly JAEEGG01 (sample SAMN16246543, study PRJNA631951) | gut metagenome | biome: gut microbiome; feature: rumen; material: CR-attached | host: Bos | place: Iran: Karaj | collected 2018-10 | reverse complement strand
CAATTTTGCTGAAATGCTTTCCCTTTCTGCCGCTGAAAAAGCCAGAAAACACATATCCCATCTGCTCAATCTGAAAGAGAAGTTCATCTGGAAAATAGTAGACGGTACGGTGGTTAAGACTCCAATCCAGCAGGTTAAAGTCCACGATCAGGTGGTGTTCTACCTTGGAGAGAAGATCAGTGTCGACGGTATTGTAATTTCAGGAAGTGCCTCGGTGGATCAGTCATCCCTCACCGGTGAATATGTTCCATCCTACAAGCAGAAAGGAGATCAGGTTTTTGCCGGAACCGTGGTGCAGAGCGGTCAGCTGGTTGTGGAGGCCCACAAGGTCGGCGATGATACCAATCTGGCCAGAATTGTGCACATGGTTGAGAATGCCCAGAACCGCAGGGCTCCGTTCCAGAATTTTGCCGATCGTATGGCAAATATGCTGGTTCCTATTTCATTCCTGTCTGCCGCTGCAGTCTATGCTGCAACCAGGGATGTCCAGCGTGTTCTGAATATGTTCTTTATCGATTTTTCCTGCGGACTGAAACTGTCGACAGCCACGGCTTTTTCCGCCGCCATCAGCCGGGCGGCCCAGATCGGGATCCTGGTAAAGGGGGGAAATTTCATTGAATCTTTGTCTGATATTGACACGGTGGTGCTTGACAAGACCGGTACCATCACGGGGGGACATCCGGAGGTTACCGACATAATTACCGCCGACGGAGTGGAACCGCGCGATTTGGTGATGCTGGCATCAGCCGCAGAAAGAAGCTCCTCCCATCCTCTTGCTGAATCCGTTTTGAATTATGCGAGAGCGAACAGTATTGATATTCCGGACAATGCGGTTACCGATGTGGTGGTTGGGCGCGGGATCAGAGCCCATCTGACCATGTCGGGCCAGGAGTACGAGGTACTCGTCGGCAGCAGAATATTTATGAATGATAATGAGATTGCGGGACTTGAATCAATTTCGATCCCTGCAGGTTCCTGGAACGTCTTTTATGTGGCCAGAAACGGCAGAGCAATCGGAGCTGTGATTATTTCCGATCCGATCCGCAAGGATCTCAAACGGGCCATCAACCGCATGAGAAGGGACGGTATAGACGAAATTATCATGCTTACCGGTGATTCGAAGCAGAATGCCGAAGCAGTAACGAGACAGCTTGATCTTGATGGATATCAGTCAAACATGCTGCCGCAGGATAAGGCTGATTTTATCGCTCGAAAACAGATCGGCTCCCGTGTGCTGATGGTGGGCGACGGCATTAATGATGCACCTGCCCTTGCCTATGCGGATATCGGTGTTGCCCTGGGTGGTAAATCCACGGATATTGCTCTGGAATCTGCAGATATCACCATCACTTCGGATGAACCGCTCAAACTACCGGACATTATTTCCCTGAGCCGGAAAACTCTGCATCTGGTGAGACAGAATTTTGCCATAACCATCGCTGTCAATTCGATGGCTCTGCTGCTTGGCGCTCTGGGAAAGATTAATCCTCTGCTGGCTGCAACCATTCACAATACAGCAACCGTGGCAGTGGTGCTTAACAGTTCAAGGCTTCTGTTTGAGAAGACGGGAGCAAGGAAGACAGGACAGACCAGGAGCGGCAGTGAAGCCGCCGGTGAAATCTAATATTTAGGAGAAACAGTATATGCTTTTAGACAAGAATTTTTTGATCGGGGTCGGCCTCGGAATTGCCGCCGGTGCAGTGGGTTATAAACTGTACAATGAACACAGACAGACCATACTTGAGTCTCTTGACAATCTCAAGAACAGAATGTGTCCCGGAGCCGGCAGTGAGGTGGCAGTCACCGAGCAGCAGACCACTGAAATTGATCTTGCTGAACTTGAAAAACAGAAGGAGCATTTGGAGGATTTGATTGCCGAGCAGCAGATGAAACAGGCTGAGCAGAACGCATCCAAGGCATAGAGCTTCACGTTTTCTTATTTTGTACTCAAACGCTAAAACGGGATATTTCGGTCCCGTTTTTTTGTGCGTGCAGATCAGGAAATTTCTGCTCCTCATGACGGGTAATTGTTAGAAAATCGGCAGAAAACAGCCCGAACATGGTATTGAACTGTTTGTACAGCAGCGCAGTGAAAGCTGCGCTCATAGGCGCTTTGCCGGATGTGCCGTACAGAAACATAAAGCTCTGCATGGGCGGAGCTTTCTATGAAATTAAATTCACGGGTACAGCTGTTACCGGGTTTTTCTGTTATCATTAATCAAATTGTCATTACTATTTTAATTAGTGCCCGGCAGTAACATCAGTCCTGTTCAACTGTTCTTTCGTTTCAAGATCCCTGTTAACCATGGTGGCTACGCAGGAATCAGACCATACGTTAAGAGATGTCTCCAGCATATCGATCACCGCATAGATCGGAAGAATCAGACCCATAAGCATTACCGGAATATCCATGGATGCAAGAAGACTCATCGCCAGAAAATAGCATCCCATAGGGACCCCGGCATTGCCGATGGCTGCCAGTGTTGCAATAAAAATCCATACTGCCATGGTGCCTGCTGAAATATCCACCCCGGCATTCTGCATAAGATAGATAACGGTAATGAAAATAAATGCCGCACAGCCGTTCATATTGATGGTTGTACAGATCGGAAGTACAAAGCGGCTTACCGATGATCTGACACCGCAGTTGTTTTCGGCACATTTCATGGTAACCGGCAGGGTGGCGGCGGATGATTTTGAGAAGAAAGCTACGGTCAGAGCAGTCATCATTCCCTTGAAAACCTTTAAAGGATTAAGTTTTTTGCAGAGAAGAAACAGCGGCAGAACCACGAACATCTGCACCAGGTTGGCTGTAATCACCGTGGCAAAATAGCCGCCGAGACCTTTCAGATCTACGCCGGTTTTAAATTCGGCCACGCACTGGGTTATAAACCCGAATATACCGATCGGCAGGATCTTTATCAGCCAGTTTACGATTACAAAAAGCATCTGCTGCAGAGCGTTGAAGAAATTAACAATGGTATCTCTTGCCCTGCCTTCCTGAATGTGATTTATGGCAGCACCGAAAAGCAGTGCCACAAAAAGTACCGAAAGCACCTTTCCTTCAATAAACGGTCCGAAGATATTGTCAGGGAAGGTATTAACAAGATTGCCGACGTAGGAGATATCATTGTCGTCCGCAAAGATATCCGGGTTCAGATCCGGCTCTACCGCGGAATATACCGAAGGAGAGTAGATGTTGTACAGTATCGCGGCAACGGATGCAGCTAACACGGTGGTGGAAAAAGTGTACAAAAGAACTCTCTTGAATATCAAACGGTTGCTGCCGTCTCCGGCTGCAGAACTGATGGTGCAGATGATTGAAACTGCAATCAGCGGCACAGCTATAAATTTAAACAGACGGATAAAAATCATGGATAGTACATCCGCACTGTAAATTGTAAAATCAATTCCGTACAATCCGTTAATCACGCCCAGAATTATGGCTACAGCATAAGCCAGGATCAGAATGATGCGTTTTTTCTGCTGCGATTTGGTATCGCTCATAATAAACCTCGAACAAAACAAAAATACTACTGCATTCAACGAAGCAGCTCAAAATATTAGAAATTATATCACAGGCGGGATCTTTAAAAATATAGTATTTAAGTAGGTAATATCCGGTTTTGCCGTATATGTCATCAGTTTTTTTTCGGAACAAATGAGTTTATGACTGCCGATCCCCGCGGGCTTTTGTTGCGGTTTATATTTATTCCGACTGCAGACACACCTGACGATAGAGGATTATGCATAAAAAAACCTTCCCCGAACGGGGAAGGTTTGGGAACGGTAGATCAGGATTTGCCTATTCCTTTGAAATGATGTTCTTAATGAAAATCTTTGAATTTCTGTTGTAGTTGTAGTGACTGGCCTTTTCAAAAGGCAGATCACTCACTGCACCCTCCTCGAATCCGCGTTCCTGGAAGAAATGCGCGGTCTTGGTGGTCAGAACAAACAGTTTTTCGATCCCGCGGTTGAGCGCCTCATGGGTGATTTTCTCGATCAGTATATCCGCACGGTTTGAATTGCGGTATTCCGGATGGATCACCAGACAGGCAAGTTCAGCCATCTTGTTGTCGTAGCAGTACAGAGCGGCGCTACCGATAACCATACCGTCACGTTTAATGATAATGTAGTGGTCGATTTCCAGTTCAAGCTGTTCACGGGCGCGGTGGATCAGTGCGCCGCTTTCCTCGAACGGTCTGATCAGTTCCATCAGTGACGGAATATCGTTTACGGTTGCCTGCAGACACTGTTCAGCACTTTCCTGAACGATCTGGGTGCCGATACCGTCGCGGGTGAACAGTTCCTGGATCAGAGCTCCGTCCTCGATGTGACTTACGAGATGTGATCTAGGTACGCCGGCCTTGCAGGAGGCCACAGCGGCACGCAGATATCTTGCGGTATTGGAGAAATCATCATCTCCGAGTTTGTGCAGATATTCCTCAGCCTCGTCAATGAACAGTTCAGGAACGGCATTTCCGTCGGCATCAAGAATGCCCGGGAAGGAACTGAAGGTGATAAACTTGTCGGCTTTCAGATCGATTGCAATGCGGCTGGCCATATCCTCGGCATTGACACTGAAGTTTTCTCCGGTAACTGACACACCGATCGGTGAAATCAGAACAATATTGCCGCGGTCAAGTTCATCCTTGATGGCTCGCTTGTTGATTCGCCTTACGCTTCCGCTGTGGCAGAAATCAACGCCGTCAACTACACCGATCGGTTTGGCGGTTACAAAGTTGCCGCTTACCACGCCGATATTGGCGCCCTGCATCGGGGTGTTGGAAATTCCCATCGAGAATTTTGCGGTAAGATCCAGCTGGATTTCTCCGCAGATCCGCTTGATGATCTTAAAGGTCTGATCATCGGAGATCCTCAGATGGCGGTGAAATTTGGAACTGATATTGGCTTCTTCAAGCGCCTGATCAATCTGCGGTTTCGCACCGAAAACCAGAACCAGCTTGATACCCAGACTCTGCAGAATGGCAATGTCGGAAATAACGCTTGAAATGTGGGAATCCTTCAGAGTATCCCCGCCGATTAAAATTACGAATGTTCTTCCGCTGTGCAGGTTTACATAAGGTGCACTGTGGCGGATTGCATCGATGAGTGCTGTATTGGACTGACGCAACTTTAAAAACTCCACCTAGGTAAAAATATGGGTAATTATATCATTATCTATCCGGCTGCATAGCCTTTTTTGCAGGTTTACATGCGCCGGAATTGCGCGATGTCTGCAGCACGGGTAAACGGCACGGCTCAGATCAGAACTGCCGGGAACTGTTTTTCATGCGTCCGGCTGTCACCGCTGTGAAAATCCGTGCAGTTCAGCCTCCCACATGGCTCGGTATCTTCCGTTAAGCGCCAGCAGCTCCCCGTGAGTTCCTTCCTCAACTATAGATCCGTTTTCAACAAATATAATTCTGTCGTAGTCGGTGACTGACTGAAGGCGGTGGGCTATGACAATGACTGTTCCGGAACCGGCCAGACTGCTGATGGCCTGCTGGGTGGCTCTGCTGTTCCACACATCAAGACTTGAGGTCACTTCGTCCAGCAGTACAACCGGAGCCTTACGCAGCAGACATCTTGCAATGCAGATCCTCTGTCTTTCGCCGCCGCTCAGATTCTGTCCGTACTCGGCAATCAGATCATCCTGGGTGGCAAAATCAACGCGGGCTGTTTTCAGCGCATTTTCCACCTGCTCACGGGTAAAACTTTCATCCCCCAGGGTTACATTGAACCGGACCGTACCGTTGAACAGCACCGTGTTCTGAAAGACAATGGAAAACTTCCGGTTGAGTTCCTCCGGATCAAGATCTGTATAGCAGACCGCAGATGCAGGATCTCCGATCCTGATCTGTCCGGAGGTTGGATCCATGCATCTTGCAATAAGTCGCAGCAGGGTGCTTTTACCGCCGCCGCTCGGACCTACAATTGCAACGGAGGTTCCGGCGGGGATTGAAAGACTTACATTGCTTAATGCATCCTTTGCTGCTGAGGGGTATCTGTAGCATACACGATCAAGCTGCAGATCGGATCCCTCCGGCAGTCCGGCTGATTTGCCCTCCATCTGTTTCATCATCATCAGTTCCCTGATTTTTTTTGCACTTCCGGCAAAGTACTGCAGTTCAAGAAACTCCACGCTGAAGGTCAGCATCGGTACGATACTGCGGGCGGCAATGAGAGTGACACAGAGAAATTCAACCGGGGTGACAGTTCCGGAGGCGATAAAATACTGACCGGCAAAAACCAGTATGCCGATGCCAGAACCCATGCATGACATGGCCATAAGGGCAAAGGGCATCATGGTTACCTCAAGCCGCAGGCTCTGCTTTCTGAGCTGCTCGAAGCTGTCAGTCAGGCGTGAGAATTTTGCCCCGCCCATACAGTTTGCCTTGAAGGTGGCAATTCCGGAGATGAATTCAGACAGGTTTGAAGAGGCCTCAAGTGCAGTCTTTCTCTGTCTGTCGGTCATGCTGCCGCTTCTGCGGACCACCGCCCGGAGAATTAGAAACGCCGCCGGAATGCAGCAGAAAAAGCACAGAGCAATCTGCCAGTTGTAGATTGTCAGCCCGGCTGCCACCAACAGGCAGACGAACACCGCAGAACAGATTTCCGGCAGCAGATGGGAGCAGACGGTCTCAAGATCGGCAAAATCATTCATCATGCTGCGGCTGATCCACTCCGGATCCAGGCCTGCCAGCTGTTCGGCTGACAGTTTTCTGATATGTTCCGCCAGCTGCAGTCTACCTGCAGCGCTCTGTCTGTAGGTGTCGATATAGGTGGAACGGTATCCGGGAACAGCGATGAAATAGGACAGTAACATAAAAGCGGCGGCAGCGCAGGCTGCAACCGCCAGCCCTTCCGGTTCCGAGCCGTCGATCCAGGGACTGAACATCTGGTAGATGATCCAGCAGATAAAGAAAATCGAGGAAAAATTGAACAGATCGCTCAGCGATACCAGCAGTACGGTTTTAAAAAATTTTTTCCTCTGTCCGAGTGTTACGAGATCTAAAAATTCAAACATATCAGTCAATCCTGTCGGTGATTTTCCAGGAGGAGGATTCCCGGTAGAGTTTCCACATTTCGCGGTATTGCGCGCAGTCTTTCATCAGAGATTCATGTGTACCTGAAGCAATGATCCTGCCCCGGTCCACCATGGCTATCTGATCTGCATTGACGATGCTTTCCAGGCGGTGGGCCACAATGATCTGGGTTCTGCCTTTTTTCAGATTCTCAAGGGCTCTGATAATTTTAAGCTGGTTCTGCGGATCGAGGGCGGAGCTGATTTCGTCAAGCAGCAGAACCGGTGCGTCTTTAAGAATGGCTCTGGCTATATTTATCCGCTGCTGCTCCCCGCCGGAAAGTTCAGCTCCTCCTTCACCGATTACCGTATCAAGACCGATCCTTTCCACAATTTCGGAACATTCGGCAAGCCGCACCGCCTCCATGATCTCTTCATCAGTTGCATCAGTTTTACCGGCCCTGATATTTTCCCTGAGCGTATCGCGGAACATAAAACTGTTCTGAAATACGATGCCGGTGTTTTTCATGATTGACTCTTCTGTCATCTGCCGCAGATCGATTCCACCCATCATCACTGAACCGTCGTCGGGATCATAGAATCTTGCCGCAAGGGCGAGCAGAGTGCTTTTGCCGGAACCCGACCGTCCCACCAGTGCCAGCGACTGCCCCTGTTTTACTGTAAGGGATATGTTCTCAACTGTACGTTCCTTTCCCGGATAGGCAAAGGAAACATTTTTGAATTCCAGATCATAACCACCGGGAGTAAGCGGCTGTGCCGGTACCGGCAACGGCTGTTCCGCCAGGATCAGATCGATGCGGGATATCCCTTCGATGATGGTCATCATGGTTCCGCCGATATTCATGATTTTCAGCATCGGCGGCAGTACGGCGTTGGAGAGCAGGGTAAAGAACACTGCATTCATAATCATTTGAAAATCTGTTTCGCGGACGCCGCTGTATCTTGCCGCAACCACCGGGAAAATAAAGAACATGCAGCAGTTCATGAGGATGGTAAAAAGAATGAACCCGCGACTTCCTTTAACGGCGAAGGACAGAGCATGATTGCGGTATTCGAGAACATTGTCCCGCAGACCCTGGAAACTGTCGGCGCTGCGGCTGAACATTTTCAGTACCGGAAGACCTCTTACAAATTCGCCGGCGGAGGCGCTGATTTTCTCCTTGATGTCGAAGAATTCGCGGATCTCCTTTTTCATTCCCTGATTGGAATAGATCCTGAACTGAAGCCAGTAGGCGGTCAGATAGATGGAAAGACTGACTGCGGCAAGGAGCGGATCTATTATAAAAAATATGATGCAGAGAAAAACTATCACTGCAACTGTCATAAGAAATTCCGGAATTTTATGGGCAATGAACAGTTCGATCAGAGGAATGTTTTCGTCGAAAACCTGTTTGATCTCCCCGCTTCTCACCCTGGCAAAATAACCCAGCGGAAGTCTGGCGAGGTGTTCCGCCATTTTAAGCCGCAGACCGTGCAGAATCCTGAAGGCGCACATGTGACTGATGATAAAAGCTGCGGCGCTGAGCAGCATGGCTGCGAATACCGAACCGCCCGCCACCGCCGCCCAGAAAATGATCGTATTCTGATCCGGACTGCTGCTCTCTATATATTCTCTGACAATTTTATATGCTGCGGCAAAGGGGAATGTCTGAAGCACCGCAACGGCAATGCTCAGAAGCCCTGAGATAATCAGCGCTGTTTTCTTTTCACCGCTGATTTCAAGTAATCTTGAAAAACCGTTATTTTTCTTTTCGGTCATGATTGTGTATTGAATGCCTGTATATGCTTGAAGAGTAGGGTAAGGGGATTTTCAGAGAAAATCCCCGGTAATGTCAGTCAGATGACTGGGTTACAGACTACGTTCTAGAAATTGTAGGTAAAGGATAGACCTGCATTGATCGGCGCTCCCATTCTGTAAACGGTTCTTGGACTGTAGGTCTGACTGTCGCTGTAGATCAGGAATTTCTTGTCGGTGACATTTTCTATGTACGCCTTGATTTCAAGATCCTTGCGGTATACAAATTTGGTATACACGTCGAAGGTGCTGTAGCCGCCCTGTACTCCAGGATTGGCCAGATAGAATCCTTCGCCGAAATATACCTTTGAGGTGTAACGTCCGTTACCGCCCACATGTGCCTCCCAGCTGCCTGTTTTGTAAACTGTGGCATCAAGGAATCCGGCCAGCGAGAATTTTGGTGAATAGGCAGGGGTTCTGCTGTATCCATCCTTCTCGTTTTTGGCTCTTGCATAGGTTCCGGAAACAAGTCCGGTGAATCGATCCGCCCTGTAGCCGAAGTCAAGTTCAAATCCTCGAGAATTCATGTCACCTACATTTCTCATCGGAGTTACGAAGGAGTTGTCGATATAGGTGTATGCCTGTTTGTCCTTAACCTTTTCATAGAAGGCGGCCATGTTCAGATCGAATCCGGAAGGATGTGCAAGGTGGTAGCCCAGTTCATAGTTGTAGGTGGTTTCCTTGTCATATCCCTTTCTGTCATAGCCTGCTGTGGAAGGGAAACGGGAGAAACCGCCGGCCTTGGCTCCGGTGGAGGTCAGGGCATAGATCCTGTTGCTGTCGTCGAATGAATAGCCGAAAGCAATCTTGTAATCGAAGGCATTGTCACTGAATGAAGCGTTGTCATAGCTGCTCAGAGCGCCTGTTTCATAATCCAGGAAAGAGCCGTCAGCCTTTGATTTCATATGCTGGAAGCGCAGACCGAGTTCCGCATCGAATCCGTTGTCCCATACATAGCGGATATCAGAAAACAGGGACAGGAAATTGTCCTCGGTATCGATATTAACGTTTGAAACCGGAATGTTTGAAACATCCATACCGTACATTTCACCCATGTAGGCAATTTCAGGAATGGATGACAGATTGAATCCCACGTTGACGTCGTTGTCGAGTGATCTTCTGGTATAGTTGATGCCTACAACCGCCTTGCTCTTGCTGTTGAAGTCGTGGCTGTATCTTACTTCTGCGGTATACTGCTTATCCTTGAGCTGGTTCTGTCCGCAGCTGGTCTGACCCGGCATGTAGAGGTCGCAGGCCTTGCTGTTTGCGAAGGTTGAGGTCAGATTTACTGCATCCTGATCAGTAATGAAGTAGTCGGCTTTCAGATATACACTGGCAGATCTGCGATCCTCCTTCGGATTGATTGGTTCCGCATTATATCCTTCAGAGATAACCTGATATAAATATTCATAGCTTGCAGGATCCCCGCCGGAAAAACTGTAGGCGGTACTTGATGCAACGTAATCGTTGACAAATGATGAACTGCCGGTGAATCCTTCCCCGGAGAGTCTGCGGTTCTTGTATTCATCCCAGGTCAGAAATGCATTTCCCCGGTGTCCTCTTTCGCGGTTGTATCCTCCACCCACGGTAACCAGCAGAGGAACATTTTCACCGCCGGAGAAGTACAGTGCGCCGTTGACACCGTAGCTTTCGCCCTTGTTGAAGTCATGTCCGTTCTGATTTTCAATATAACCGTTGTCCTTTCTGGTTGACAGTCCGAATTTACCGAAGATCAGATCTTCATACAGTGCTCCGCCCACATCAAGGCTGTTTTTCCAGTAAAGCTGGGAAACGTCGGTGCTGACAGTTCCGTAGTTTCCTTCGGTTACCGGATTTCTGGTGGTGATACTGATCAGACCCATTTCAGGACCGGCTCCGAATACGGTGCCCTGCGGTCCTTTCATGATTTCAACTGATGCAACACCGGTAAGGTTCTGGTTGTACTGGGAGAAGGACTGGGGAACACCGTCAACATATACGGAAACCCCCGGCTCATACATGTTTGCAGAATTAAGACCGCGGATGGTATAGGTGGTGTAGGTGGAACTGAAGGTTTCAACCGGTGCCACTGACGAGGATACCTTGCCGATGTTTCTGAGTTCAGAAATTTCGTGATCCTTCAGGGCCTTGCGGTCGATTTTGTCATCCTGACCGGACAGCGAAACCTTGTCCTGACTGTACTTGTTTGCTGATACACTGATTTCCTCTAGCACGAAGTTCATTTCGTCGAGTTCATCTTCTGCAGCAAGAGCTGCGCCGGACTGTGCAAGACAGCCGATTGCCATCAGAACTGCCGTTCTCAGACGGTAATTTGAGTTCATTATTTATTCTCCTGTTGTTTTACATAAATTCTGTTACACAGAACTGATCTGAAAACAGCAGAAGAAATCCCCGGCCGGTGCAATTAAGAGCAAAGAGCTGATGAATGGGAAACAGAGAGATCGAAATTTTGAAAATAAACAGCCGAACCCCCTGATCTGATATTTTCATCAGCCGCAGGTCTGCGGACTGCCGGTAACGGCAGACACGACAGTGTCTGCTTAACCGTATTACAGGAAATGTTCCTGCAGAATACCAAATTACTATTCAGATCAGATTGCCCGATATGGGGTTCGGAACTAACTGTGATTTTGCGGGTAATTTAGCATAATCTAACAATGTGATCAATGACTCGTTTTTTCTGCTGTCGGGATAAAATGTTCTTATTGGCAGTTTCCGGACCTGGAAAATAGAACTGTATAACCTCAATAAACCGTTGCAGAATGCGGTTCTACAAGGTAATAACTTACATATTAGAAAAAAGAAATTGAACACTTTTTGATTTGTTTTTAAACAGAGTTGAAAATAGATTGTTTGATGAATTTATATACAATGTAAGTTTAATCTAACTAAAAATTAACGTTCTGCCGGAAAAGAACGGTTCGTTTTTTTGAACGGTCAGTACGGATTTTAAAATGAATTTTTCCGTTTTTTACAGTAAATATTTCAGGATGAACGGTGTACCGGAGATAAAGCTATTAGCGCTGTCGCATAATATCCATCAGGATACTGATAACGGAAAACAGAATGGTTGGAATTTGAATGAGAATGTTACTCAAAAATTTTTATTATCCTGTGAAATTAAAAAATGTGATTTGACTAACAAATTATCTTTGTGTAATAATCTAGTGCGGTTAGCAAATGCTTACTTTGTTAATCTCAGTCAAGAAGGAAAGTTTCCTGACAGGTGAATATGGGGCTCCGGTCCGGACTTTCCTTATTAACTGAACTGATTTTTTTCAGGGATAAAAAAATGGACTATACAAAAAATATCGTAGATCTAGCTATCTTTTCGATTCTCGGTTTTATGGGTTTTATCGCCTTGTGGTTTACCGTTGAACGGATGATCTTTCTTCGCCGGTTCAACGCCGGTGCCTACAGCGACAGAACCGAAATGGAAACCAGTCTCACCAACAATATGACCGCTCTGTTCATTATCTATTCCAACGCGCCGTATGTCGGTTTGCTGGGTACTGTAGTGGGGATAATGCTTACTTTCTATGAAATGGGCATGTCCGGCGGGCTAAATGCTTCGGATATCATGGTCGGCATGTCACTGGCGCTCAAGGCGACCGCGCTGGGACTGGTTGTTGCCATTCCAACTCTTATTGCCTACAACGCTCTGACCAGAAAGATCAGTGTGATTTCAAATTCCTGGAAGGAACCGGTTGCCGGGAGTAGGGCCTGATGAAAAAACTGATCCCGCCGAAAGCTCCGCTTAACATAGTTCCCTTTATCGATATCATGCTGGTTCTGCTGTGCATTGTGCTCAGTGTTTCGACGTTTATTGCCCAGGGCAGCATAAAGGTAACGCTTCCCGAGTCCTCGACCCAGAGCTCAGGTGAAAATCATGAGAAGCCGGCGCTGCTGGAGGTCGGTTCCGACAATACCATCATCTGTGAGGGCAGAAAGATCGGCAGAGACGATATTCATGAGGTACTGCAGGCTCTTCCGAGGAGCCGTCATCTGGAACTGCGGATTGACGAAGGTGCTGATTTCGGGATCTTCGTAACCGTACTTGATGCACTAAAGGAATTAAAACATGACAACTTCAGTATTGCCACACGGAAGGCGGACATTTAGGCTGCCGGCCTTCATTATAGCCAGTCTGATTTACTATCCGCTGATGGCTGCTGTTATCTACGGGGTTATGACCGCGGACCGGATGAGATTAAAACAGATAAGTCCGGAAATTGTAAGAATGCTGATGACCGAGCCTCCGGCAGTGACAGACGTTCCTGCTCCAGAACCGGTGAAGCAGCTGCAGCAGGTTATACCTGAGCCGGCTGTTAAACAACCTGAGCCGCAGATAAAGCCTGAACCGAAAGATCAGCCGAAACCGCAGGTAAAGCCTGAACCGAAAGATCAGCCGAAACCGCAGGTAAAGCCTGTACCGAAAGTTCAGTCCAGGCCGGTACGCAAACCGGAACCGGTGCGCAGACAGACTCAAAAGCCGCAACCTGCAGTACGGGCAGATCCTCAGCCGGCCCCGCAGAGCGCCCAGACTGTCAGGACCTCCCCGGC
>JAEEGG010020057.1_pt1 | contig 13408 bp, 12 predicted proteins | sample 9134161 | NCBI WGS metagenome assembly JAEEGG01 (sample SAMN16246543, study PRJNA631951) | gut metagenome | biome: gut microbiome; feature: rumen; material: CR-attached | host: Bos | place: Iran: Karaj | collected 2018-10 | reverse complement strand
AGCATCGTCGTGCAGCAGCAGATTTTCAAAGGCGGCCAAATCGCCGCTTCCCTGAAGATCGCCAGTCACTTAAAAGATAAGGCTATCTATGCGCACCGCGCTACGATCGCCGCTGTGCTGACTGAGGTGAAGACACGTTACTATGATGTGCTGCTGGCTCTGGAACAGATCAAGGTCAATGAAGCATCGGTCGAGCTGCTGACCAAGGAACTGGAAGACAAACAGCGCCGGTACAAAGCCCAGACCGTACCCAAATTCAACGTACTGCGTGCGGAAGTGCAGCTGGCCAACGCCAAGCCGCCTCTGATTTCGGCGCGCAATGATTACCGCATTGCCAAAAACGATTTGTGCAACCTGTTGGGATATAACATCCCCAAAACTGTGTGGGATGATATCCCGCTGAAACTGTCCGGCAAACTGGAGGCTCAGCCCTTTGAGATCAATCTCAGCGAAGCTATGGCTCAGGCTATCGAGAAACGTCCCGAACTGGGAGCCTTGCGCGAGACGGAATTCATTGCCAAGCAAAATATCAGGATGGCCAAAGGTGGTTACTTTCCGAGTATTTACGGTTATGGCGGGTATCAAAGCACCAGCCCTTCCTACAGGACGGATCTGACCGATATTTATCACGGATGGGTGATCGGCGGCGAGCTGAACTGGCATCTGTTCGATGGTCTCGCGACAAAAGGTTATGTGGATATAGCCAAGGCAAATCTTTCCAAGACCGAAGAGCAGTTAGCCGCTAAAGTGCGCGATATCGAGGTGGAAGTCCGCAGTGCTTATTCCAGCTTTATCGAGGCCAAGGAGACCTTGGAATCCCAGGAAAAGAACGTGGAACTGGCGGAAGAGGCTCTGCGTCTGGCTAATGCTCTGGAAGCGGCCGGCAGCGGCACTCAGCTGGATGTGTTGGACGCGGAAACATCACTGACAGAAGCCCGGACGACTTGGGTGAACGCTTTGCGGAATTACTCGGTCAGTCTGGCGAATCTGGAATACGCCATCGGCATCACCGTCCAGACGACCGGCGAGATCGAGTAGAAGTAAGGGATAGTATTTGAAAGAACCACAACCGGGACGTGTGCGTGCGCGCCCCCGGTAATGTTTCCCTGCTATACATTCTCTGAATATTCAAATAGATGACCCCAAAAATTTCTAATTTTGGGGTCATTTGTGTCTATCCGTGTATAACATCGGCTTTGTACAATAAAAAAGAGGAGCGGCAGACCGTTCCTCTTTTGGGTTCTAAGCAAGGTGCTTAGATGAAATTTTCTACACCACGCCCTGGGCGATCATGGAGTCAGCGACCTTGATGAAGGCGGCGATATTGGCGCCCATCAGGTAGTTGCCCTTGTCACCGTATTCGATGGAGGTGTTGTAAGCGTTGGCATGAATGTTCTTCATGATGTTGTGCAGACGCTCGTTGACCTCTTCGCGTGTCCAGGAGAGACGGATGCTGTTCTGGCTCATTTCCAGACCGGATGTTGCCACACCGCCGGCATTGGCCGCCTTGGCAGGTCCAAAGAGGATCTTGGCGCTCTGGAAGGTCTTGATGGCTTCCAGCGTGGAGGGCATGTTGGCGCCTTCGCTGACCAGGATACAGCCGTTCTTGACAAGAGCCTGAGCCTGTTCCTCGTTGATCTCGTTCTGAGTGGCGCTGGGGAACGCGCACTGGGCAGGAATGTGCCACGGACGTTCGTTGGCGTGATATTCCGCGGTGGGGAATTGTTTCACATATTCACTGATGCGGCCGCGCTTGACGTTCTTGAGATCCATGACCCATTCGAGTTTTTCCTGGCTGATGCCGTCTTTGTCGTACACAAAGCCGTTGGAGTCGCTCATGGTGAGGACCTTGGCACCCAGCTGGTTGAGTTTCTCAACAGTGTATTGAGCCACGTTGCCGGAACCGGAGACCACGCAGGTCTTGCCCTTGAAGTCCTGGTCTTTGGTCTTGAGCATTTCGGCGGCAAAGTACACATTGCCGTAACCGGTAGCTTCCGGACGGATCAGGGAACCGCCCCATTGGAGACCTTTGCCGGTCAGTACGCCGGAGAATTCATTGGCCAGTCTCTTGTATTGGCCGAACAGAAAACCGATCTCACGTCCGCCCACGCCGATATCACCAGCCGGTACGTCTGTATCGGGGCCGATATGGCGGAAGAGTTCCGTCATAAAGGATTGACAGAAGCGCATGACTTCCGCGTCAGATTTACCTTTGGGGTCGAAATCGGAACCGCCTTTACCGCCGCCCATGGGCAGGGTAGTCAGAGCGTTTTTGAAGATCTGCTCGAAACCGAGGAACTTCAGCACACTGGCGCAGACAGTGGGATGGAAACGAAGACCGCCTTTGTAAGGTCCAATGGCGCTGTTGAACTGGAAGCGGAAACCGCGGTTGACCTGGATCTTACCTTTATCGTCCACCCAGGGAACACGGAAAATGATTTGACGCTCAGGCTCAGTGATACGCTCCAGAATGGAGTATTCCTGATATTTCTTGTGGCGTTCGATGACCGGGGCGATGGTGCCGAGGACTTCTGTTACAGCCTGCAAAAATTCAGGCTCATTGGGATTTCTTTTGCTGACCAGATTGATGGTCTCTTGAATGTAACTGTTCATCTTTTCTATTTCTACCTAACAGACACTTCGGTGAGGCCGGAGTTCACAACGAACGCCATGAGCCGCACACTCAAAGCAAAGCTATTTTAAAGAATAAGAAAAGGTGATGCAACAAAAAAATTAGAAAAAAATGAAATGTGTATTAGAAAAAATAATAATCCACCCCAAATTTTTGTTCTCTCCTGTCCTTTTTAGTGTTTAGATATAATCACCATGAGCAAAGGCAATCACCAGAGCTAGAAATAGATAACCGCATACAAGAATAATACTTGCAAGGAAAAGCAAACAAAAATCCAGCCAGCGCTTTGCACGGAGGAAATGAATGAAAGCTGCAAAAAGGATAACGAAGGAAGGGAAAATGAAGAGAAAGTTTAAAGAAATAATAATGCTATCTTCCCCCATATCCAAATAGTAGTAGAAGATTGTTCCTGTTAATAGCCGGCCACTGAATAATATGGCAAGAGGAATCAGTGGATGCCACCATTTGTAGATGGGTTCAATGGATTTGAAAGGGAGTGGATCCTTGGGTTCGTTTTCCATGTTTATGACTTGCAGCCTTGGATTTTAAAATTCTTCTCAAAGAGTTTGCGTTCAGGTCCTTTGGAATAGGGTCTGAACCAGACTTCAAAACGTGCGCCGTAGAATTGTCCCGGTTCTCCTTCTGGAATACAAAAGGCTTTTGTTGTGTTGCAAAAGAGTTCTTCAGGATTTTTAGAATACTGTGCCTGGATCGTTGTACGTTCTTTCAGATCTCCTATAAAATATCCCTTTTCATCATCACCAAAATAGAAATAGATGAGTGAACGTGTCAGGGGTGTTTCATGGGGAATTTCAAAGGCTTTCAAGTAGATCGAGCCGGCTTCACCCGGATTGCACCAGATATCGGCCTTGTAAGCTACACCGTATGACTCGTCATATCGGCGACGTATTTCATCATAAAATTCATCACTTTCCACTGTGACGTTTATGTCCATTTCATAGAGAAAAAGATCATCCTTTTGTGGTGAAACGTCATCCTTTTCAACGCCGATTTCAAATGGCATGAACAGCTCCGTATCATTGGGAAGTTTTAAATTATCCGCAAAATGGTCTTTATTTGAATAAGGACCCGCATCTCTAAGTATGAAAAATAAGGCGAAATAGAGTGAAAAGAGAAAAAAAGTTCCACCAAGAATAGAATTTGCTATTTCCTGGTGCTTTTTGAAGAGCTTTATGAGTCCGGGGATGAATGCCAGCAAGAATGAAAGAAAGCCCAAAACAGCACAGAGAGCGGGGAACAACAAAAAAATCTCTACCGTGCCGCCAGAAATGGCCAATGGCAATATGACAATTAGACTGACTAAAATAGCTAGAAAGAAAGCGGCCGGAGGAATCAACGGATTCTTCCAGTTTGCCATATACCATTTGAATGGACTTTGGGGCGGCGGTGGCTCTTTATAGATTCTGGGTTCGTTTTCCATATTTATTCCTCTTTTCGTTTGGACCAACGGCGTTGGGGTGCGGGCAGATCCGGCACTTCCAGGCGGACGCTCCAGGTCTTAGGACCGCAGAGATTGTTGACGGCATCTTTGAGCTCCGCGCAGGGACGGATGTTGAAAGTCTCTTCCGTTTCCAGCCAGGCGTACTGTCCGTCCGGGAAGTAGAATCCGATTAGGAGCGGACAGTTCCCTTTGAAATTGCTCAGGAGTTTGACCAGGTCATCCAATGTCTGCGAAGTGACCTTCTCATGGATCAGACGCAGCTGGACCTGTTTGGTGGATTCGCGCAGGAACCCGTCCAGTGTGGCGACACTTTCCGGGAAGATCTTGATCTCATCGCCCGTGTTGAGCTGTCCGGTCACGATGTAGGGTTCCCCGTTTTTCACGATGTTGGCGTAGTGTCTGGATTCCTCACCAAAGCAGAGGATGGAGATCTTGGCGTTCTCATCTTCCAGGGTGAAGGTCAGATAATCCTTGCCTGTTTTCTTGGAAATGCCTTTCGCGACATTGCCGGCCAGACCGCCCACACGAACCATGGTTTTGTTCTTTTCCCCGCTCAGCGACTGGATCGTATGAGTGGTCAGCTTCTCGAAGTCTTTTTTGTAGGGAAGGATGGGATGGCCGCTGATGTAGAAGCCCAGCAGTTCCATTTCCTTGGCCAGTCGTTCATTGAGCGGATATTCCGGCAGCTTGATCTCCGGTGCCAGCGAAGTTTGTTCCTGCGGTGCCAGCATATCGAACAGACTGCCCTGACCGGACATCTTGTCTTTGATCTTGCTGGCGGCTTCGGAAAGGGATTGCTCCATCATGGCGATCAGGGACGAGCGTGTCTTGCCGAAACAATCGCACGCGCCGGAATAGATGAGTCCTTCCAGCACTTTCTTGTTGAGGTTTTGCGGGCCGACTCTTTCGCAGAGATCCGACAGAGATTTGAACGCCCCGTTCTGGCGGCGTTCCTCCACGATCGCGCGGATGCTGGCTTCGCCCACGCCTTTGATGCCGGACAGGGCAAAGAGGACCGATTTTTTGTCTTCGGAAGAGGTGAAGAAGATATCGCTTTGGTTGACGTCCGGCGGCAGTGTCCGGATCCCCATCAGTTCACCTTCTTTGATAAGGATGAGCACTTTCTCCTGCGAGGCCATATCGTTGGTCATCATAGCGGCCAGGAATTCCACGGGATAATGCGCCTTGAGCCAGGCCGTCTGGTACGCCACGAACGCGTAGGCCGCGGCGTGGGATTTATTGAAACCGTATCCGGCGAATTTTTCGAGCAAGTCAAAGACCTCGTTGGCGCGCGCTTCGGGGATGTTGTTGACCTTGGCGCAGCCTTCCACGAACTCGACACGCATCTTCTGCATTTTCTTGACATCTTTTTTGCCCATGGCGCGGCGCAGGATGTCCGCTTTGCCCAATGTGAAACCGGCGAGCGCCTGAGTCGCCTGCATGACCTGTTCCTGATAGATCAGGATGCCGTAAGTTTCCTGGCAGATCGGCTCCAGCAGCGGGTGCATGTACTCGATCTTGACCTTGCCGTGACGGCGGTTGATGAAGTCGGGGATCAGATCCATCGGACCCGGACGGTACAGCGCCACCAAGGCCGTGATATGCTCGATCGTACCGATCTGGAATTTGCGGCAGAGGTCGCGCATCCCGCCGGATTCCAGCTGGAAGACGCCCACCGTGTCGCCGTTGTTCAGCAGTTTGTAAGTAGCCTCGTCGTCCTGCGGTATTTTGGCGATGTCGATCTTCACGCCGTGATTGCGCTCGATCAGCTCGCATGCGTTGCGGATGACCGACAGTGTCTTCAGTCCCAGAAAGTCCATCTTGAGCAAGCCCAGCTCGCCCACAGGTCCCATGGGATACTGGGTCACGATGGAGTCGTGATCGTCTTTTCTCAGCGGCAGGATGTTGTAGAGCGGTTCCGCGCCGATGACGACACCGGCGGCGTGAGTGGAAGCGTTGCGGGAAATATCTTCCAGCTTCAGACCGATATCCACGATCTCCTGAGTGGAGGGGTCGTTTTCATAAGCGTCCTTGAGTTCCGGGATAGTGGTGACCGCTTTCCAGAGCAGGGATTTCTCGCCTTTGTCCAGTTTCAGATCGGCCGGGATCATCTTGGAGATGCGGTCGCCTTCGCTGTAGTCCTTGCCCAGCGCGCGGGCCACATCACGCACAACGGATTTCGCGCCCATCGTGCCGAAGGTGATGATCTGCGCCACGGATTCATTGCCGTACTTCTGGCGGACATAGTTGATCACGTCGATGCGGCGGTCATCCGCGAAGTCCATATCGATATCAGGCGGATTGACACGTTCCGGGTTCAGGAATCGTTCAAAGAGCAGATTGAAGCGCAGCGGCTCCACATTGGAGATCTGGAGCAGATAGGTGACGACGGAACCTGCGGCCGAACCTCTGGCCACGCAGTTGACACCGTGACTGCGTCCGTAGCGCACAAAGTCGTCCACGATGAGGAAGTAGGAGACGAACCCGGTCTTGGCCATCACGCCCAGCTCCTTGTTTACGCGGGCAATGATGGCTTCCACGGCGGTATTGGCGGCGGCGCGAAGCTCTTCCTCGCCGGCACCTTCAGCCGGTTCTTTCCAGCTGGGCAGGTGGCGCGCGTCCTCGATGGTCATGGGGGTATAGTGGAATTCCTCGCCATCGGTGGTCACTTCGATATTGTAGCGGACTTTGAACCCTTCGCAGAGCAGCTCTTTCAGGCAGTTCATCGTGGTCTTGCCCGGCGGCGGTGTCCATTCCGGATAGTGGAGGGTCTTGAAATCGAAATCCACATTGCAGCGTTCGGCGATGTCCAGCGTGTTGGCGATAGCGTCCGGCGTGTCTGCAAAGAGGGCTTTCATCTCCTCGGCGGAACGCAGATAGAACTGCTCCGGCGCGTAGGTCAGACGCTTGGGATCGTCTATCGTGGTCTGGGTGCCGATGCAGATCAGCACGTCATGCGCGTGCGAGTCTTCCTTGTTGATGTAGTGAACGTCGTTAGTGGCCACCAGCTTGACGTTCATTTCGCGGGCGATCTTGATCAGTTCGGCGTTGACTTTGAGCTGATCCGGGATGCCGTTCTGCTGGATCTCCAGATAGTAATGATCCGGCCCGAACAGATCCACATACCACTTGACCGCCTCGCGCGCTTCCTTCAGATTGCCGCTCAGGATCAGCTGGGGGATCTCTCCGGCCAGACAGGCCGACAGCGCGATGATGCCCTCGTGGTGGCGCTCCAGCAGTTCCTTGTCGATGCGCGGTTTGTAGTAGTAGCCTTCCATCCAGGCATCGGAGACCATGCGGATCAGGTTTTTGTAGCCGGTCTCGTTTTCGGCCAGCAGCACCAGGTGATTGTAATGGATCTTGCTGCCGATGCCCTGCGCCTTGCGGTCCAGACGGCTGCCGGGCGCCACATAAGCCTCGCAGCCGATGATGGCCTTGAAACCGGCGCTCTGTGCCATTTTGTAGAAATCCACCGCGCCGAACATGACCCCGTGATCAGTGATCGCCATCGCGGGGAATTCCAGTTCTTTGACGCGTTCGACCAGTTTATCCAGACGGCAGGCTCCATCCAGCAGGGAGAACTCCGTATGAACATGAAGATGTACAAAATCAGCAACAGCCATATCAACAATTTAAATAACAAAAAATGAGCGTCGGAGCGAGCAAATTCGGCCTTTCATCCGGTCTTTTCCCGGCTCCGTTCCCGGACAGGATGTCACATTCTCCGGCAGGGGAGAAAGGGCAAAGTTTGGGGACATTTCTAAGTTTTTGGGCTAGAGCTGGAAAAACCCCAGTTCACGGGTGTTTTCCCGGCGCTGATACCAGTCATTCAGAACCAGTTCCATGCGGTCCAGCCGGAAGCTTCCGAAGTCCTGTTCGCGACAGGACTCCAAAGCCGAAAGAAAAGCGTCTGTATCTCTGAACGGACGGCGGAACCGGATGATGGTGGAATGCGCTGTCCGCAGGGTGTAGCGCTGATCCAGCGTCTGCCGCAGGGGAGAGTTCCTGAAAGCATCCCGCAGCCGGTCGCGGAACCGGTTCAGGGTGTCATCGTTAGGATACCCCTGGAGCATGACGCAGCCGGGCGAGAGTGTGATGCCGCGGAAACGGATCCTGATGGGCGGCAGTCCGCGCAGTGTGTTTTGTATCAGCCGGATATAATCCTGAGGCACGATCTCTTCCAGAGTGAAACCGCTGCGGCAGGTGATGATGGAGAGCACGGTCAGGTGGATATCCTCATCGGGGTAATAGTATTGATCGGGCTCTAACCCTCTCAGCCGCTCCAGCATGGCATGGACGGCAGCTTTCACTTCCTGCGGCGGACGGGTCAGCAGGGTGATCCCCCGGCGGGTATCCTCCGGGGAGTCTATCAATTCATCTGTCTGAGGACCTTGCGAGCGGATAACGCGTAAGGAATCCTCATACATCTGCCGGTAATGTTCGGCCAGGTTCATTTTCACTTTTAAAACAAATCGCTCTATAAAGCTGACTGGGCAAGAGAGATAGCATATTTCCGCCGTGAACGCAATCCCTGAATCTTCCCCGCGGGCGGTTTAGGGTTGAACGGGGACGTGTATTGGATTAAACTGCCTGGCGTAAGCGGGATTATTTTCCGAAAATAACATGAATCGAATCACAAAATTTTTACTGGCCGCGGTCTGCGCGGCGGGACTCCAGACCGTACAAGCGGAAGGAACAGAGCCTCCTTTTGATAAGTTGTTGAAAATCACTCTTCCGGAGCTGAAAGCCTCCGATTCCGAAACGAACGCGCCCCCGGCCGGGCCGGTCATCCTGGAAATGATCTATGTGGAGCCGGGCACCTTTATGATGGGCGCGCCCAAAGAGGAACTGGGCAACAATGGTCAGGAACCTCAGCGGAAGGTGACCCTGACTCAGGGCTACTGGCTGGGCAAGTATGAAGTCACTCAGGCTCAGTATGAAGCCGTGATCGGACGCAACCCCTCTTTTTTCAAAGGCCGGAACCTGCCCGTGGAGTACGCCAACTGGAACGACGCGATGCGCTTCTGTCAGAAGCTGACCGAGCTGGAACGCGCCGCCGGGCATATCACGGAGGATTATGAATTCACACTGCCCACGGAAGCCCAGTGGGAATACGCCTGCCGGGCCGGGACGACAACAGCTCTCAACAACGGCAAAAATCTGACCAGTTACTATGTCTGTCCAAATATCGAGCCGCTGGCGCGGTACGGCTATTCCGAAAAAGCCTATTCCGGCACTCAGGAAGTCGGCTTGAAGGAGCCGAACGCCTGGGGCTTCTACGACATGCACGGCAATGTGTGGGAATGGTGCCGGGATTACTGGCAGCGGGAGGATATCTCCACCGATCCTGTGACCGATCCGACCGGTCCTGACAAAGGTTCAGAGCGGGTGATGCGCGGCGGCAGCTGGTGGTATCCGGCGGCCTCCTGCCGTTCAGCCAGCCGTTTCTACGCGGTCCCCAACCGGTTCGAGTACGGATATTTTCTCGGTTTCCGTGCCGCTCTGGTTCGGAAAACCGCAAAGTAAAAAGGAAATAGAAATGTGAAAATATTTTGGAAGATAGCAAAGTGGTTTGTTGTTGTTTGGATAGTATTCATTATTTTTGCATTTTCGTTGCATATTTGGAATTCCTGTAAGCGGCAGGCTTATAATACCGAAAAAATCCTTATGAATCACTGTGCAAAATTCGTTTTCTTTGAATATTGGGATAAAGGATCATTGCCGTTGAAATTAGATGATTCCAAAGAATTTGGTGATTGGATGGATAAAAAGGAGAGGGAGCGTTTCATATACAGGATGATTGATGCTGAATCGAATGTATTTACAATTTCTTCAAAAAAAATAGAACAGACAATGTTCTTTAAAATAATAAATGGAACAACAAATGAGCCAATTTTAACTAAAATAGAAGGAGAAGATTTGATTCGGATTCGAGAATTCTACTCTAATAAAGAAGGAACGGAAAAAGATAAATAAAAAAGGGAGTAGAGAAGAATAAATATGAGTAAAACAAAAAAAGAGATATTAAAAATAGCAGGCATATTTCTTCTGGTATTGGCTGTACCCTTTATTCTTTTTGTGGGTGTGTTTGCTGCTTCTGTCATCGGAAATGAAATGATAACCCAAAAGGATGTGGAGGAATATGGGAAAAAGATGCAGTCCAGAGCAGGGATGATTTTCCCAGATGATGCAGCATTTGTGAAGGGACATTGGGTCAAATACTGTGCGTCTCTGGTTCAAGAACCGTATGCAGGTTGGGCTTACATTTCAAAAAAAACTTTTCAACTGCCTGAAAATGTCAAGGTAAGAGTTAAAACAGATAAAATAGACGGATATGAAAAGATATTTAGCAGGATGTTTGAAACAAATATCACCGGAGCCACGGAATACACAGAAGCGAGGTGGATGACAAACGGTTTTATTTTTACTGCCACTATGCTGAAAACTCCTGAACAGTATTATTTAAAACTGAGAGCAGATATTGGAAAATAGAAATATGAGCAAAACGAAAATGAAAAATATATTAGTCGTAGTTATAGCAATTACGTTGTTTCCACTTTTTACTTTTATCAGTGGAGCGGTGTTAGTTCATTTTGACCGCAATTCTCCAAGTTTTTCTAAAGAATGCGAAAGAAAGTTACGATCCCAATCAGGAATCGTTTTCCCAAAGGATGCTTTACTTATAAGAGCTCTTGATGATCGATTAGGACAACATCTGTATTATACTGCAAAAGAACCATTCATATTACCTGAAAATTTGAAGAGACTTCATAGTATAAATCTAAAAAATCAGGATTATTATTTAGAATTAGGAGATATTGGAAATGGTCTTAGCTGGATTTCAGATGAAAAACCATTCAAATTACCTGTTGATTTAGATGAGTTATATTTGCAAGATAACAAGGGATTTGCGAGTAAAGAAGCTCTAGTATCACGTGTGAAAGAATTGGAGGCGAAAGGTGAAGAATGGGAAACACATAGTAACTTGGAGCTGGATGAAAAGATATTTAGTTGTTATTTCAAAACAAATATCACTGGAGCGACAGAATCATTGTGGGCGAATTGGATTACAAATGGTCTTGTTTTTGATGCACAAATACTGAAAAATCCGGAAAAGTATTACATGAGATTATGGTTAGTTAGAAAAGCCAGACCCGATGAACTGGAAACAAAAAAAGAGGTCGCCACTCAATAGCAAAACTCATAAAAAGAAACAAGTAGGAGAATAGAAATATGAGCAAAACGAAGAAGACGATATTGATAATAGTTGGAATAGTTTTTCTGGTATTAGTTTCACCTTTTATTCTTTTTTTTGGCCTATTTGCAGCTTCATCCATTGAAGATTTGTTGATAACACAAAAAGATGTAGAAGAATACGGAAAAAAGATGCAGTCTCAATCTGGAATGTTTTTTCCGGCTGATACAACATTTGTTAGGGGACATTGGCGCAAATATGGTATTTTTCAAGAACGAGGCGCAGGTTGGAAATATACTTCAAAAGAACCTTTTCAATTCCCTGAAAATGTCGAGGTGGATATTTATGAGGATGACATGGATATGTATGAAGATTGGTTTAGTGGGTATTTTGAAACAAATATCACTGGTGCCACAGAATACAAAAAAGCTGAATGGATGAAAAATGGTTTTGTTTTCAGCGCAAGTATGCTGGAAACTCCTGAACGGTATTATTTACGTCTGGATTCGCATGTTCCTCGTTCTTATGAATTAGAAAATCCAAAAGAGTATGGATTGCCTCGCAATATCGACGCAAACTGAGCTTGAGTAAACTCTTAAAATCAACATATTTCCCCGTCCTGAAGGGATGATGGTACAGAGAAAATGCCAATATGAAGAAGCTGCTTAAAATATTGCATGTTACAGATATGACAATCATTTGGGTCGGTGGATCTATTATTGCCATATTCATTATACTGCCTCTTCTTCTTGTGATGTATGTTTGTTTATACATTTTTTTTGACGCTTACTTTCCAGATTTATTTGTAAATCGTGAAAAGGTAGAGCAGGAAGAACAGGCAATGCGCCCTCAATCAGGAATCATTTTCCCGGAAGATACAGTATTTGTTCGAGGTAGATGTGAACCTTCTGGAGAATATGGTGAATATAATTACCAATATATATCCAAAGTTCCATTTCAACTTCCTGAAAATTTGAATGATTTGTGTGCAGAGAGTGCAGAAAATCAAATGTATTATTTAAAATTAGGGAGTTACAAATGGGCTTCAGATGAGCCATTTGAAATACCTGTAGATTTGGAGGAGCTTGCGTCCAAGTGGCATGAAGACAAAGAATCTCTCATTTCACGTGTAGAAAATATGAAAAAGAAAGGTGAAAAATGGGAAACGGAATGTGATTTTGACTTTCATGAAAAGTGGTTTAGTAATTGTTTTAGGATGGACATCAATGGTGCCACAGATTATTGGAGCGCGAATTGGGTAACAAACAAACTTGCTTTTGAGGCAATAATGTTGAAAACACCAGAGAAATGTTATTTAAATTTATATTGCAAAAAGGTTCGACCTTCTGAAGCATTAGAGGTTAAAGAAGTCGCTGCTCAAGAGTAGAAAGCACATGTTAAAAACAATACTGACAATAATAGGAGTATGTATTATGGGTTTATTTGTACCAACTATATTAGGTTTACTTGTTTGGCTTTGTGTAGGCTTTTATACAGGCAATATTGGACTGCCTCCATCTCATGAAGAGATGGTACAAATGGATATGCAAGTAGATAAAGAGATTCGTTCTCAATCGGGAATCATTTTCCCGGAGGATGCTTTGTGTATTTATGTTTCAGAAGATAGAGATGGACGTTTTTTGTATTATACTGCAAAAACACCATTCCAATTTCCTGAGAATTTGCATATAATGACCAAAAAAAGAGAAAAACAAAATGGTCATCTGGTAATAAAAGATGATTTTATTCATGAGTTTGAAAAATCGTATAGCGAGTCGTTTAAAACAAACATCAGTGATGCTACAGATTATAGTTGGGCACGCTGGGAAACAAATACTTTTAGTTTTAATGGACAGATTCTGAATACAGATGAAAAAAGTTACTTGAAATTGTTTGCACTAAAAATGGAGCCTTCAGAACTAGAAGCTATTGAAGCTAGAAAGAAGAAAGCCGCTCAAGAGTAGAAGGCCAAACTCATAAAATAAACGCCGTAAGTTTACACCTGCGGCGTTTTTGTTTTTGAGCATCATCCCGCGGACGGTCAACACGTTCGATCAGTAGCTCCGCTTATGATTCACACGTTTTCTCGCTTATATATTATCCATTTGAAAAAAATCCT
>JAEEGG010020055.1_pt1 | contig 13409 bp, 10 predicted proteins | sample 9134161 | NCBI WGS metagenome assembly JAEEGG01 (sample SAMN16246543, study PRJNA631951) | gut metagenome | biome: gut microbiome; feature: rumen; material: CR-attached | host: Bos | place: Iran: Karaj | collected 2018-10 | reverse complement strand
CAAAGCGTTTCATTTTTATCTATCTCCAAACTACCAGTCTTTTGCACACCAATCCAGCGTTTACTCATTAAATCTCTTGACTTCACACAAATATCATGAATGGTTCAAAATTTGCTCAACAAAAGTTAAAGCTTGCCATACAATTTCGGTCCTTTTCTCACTTGATTGTTCTCCATTCACATTGCGGAGCGTATTACACATTCCCCGATGCGTCAACTGTTTGAAAATCCATAAATCGTCAACAGGCTGTTGACAGTTTTCGGCATATGTGCAGGACTCATAAAGCATGCTTCTCACGATATTCCCGCATTCCCGCATTCCTTAGTACCCGCTGTAGTTTTCATTCACGATCTTGAACGCCACCAGCGGGATGCCGTCGCTGCTCGTGATGTTCGCGACGTCGGTCAGCGCCTCGTGCATCAGCCCGTAGCCCACGTACGCCGCTTCCTTGTCGGGGATCACCCGGAGCGTGAAGGCGTCCACCTGCTCCACCCTGCCCTTGATCTTCCCGCCGTAGTCGTAGTAGCACATGAGGCCCAGGAAGCCGTCGCCGGTGGAGAAGCGCAGACCGTCGCCCGCGTTCTTGAACGTGATCGTGACCGAGTTGTCGTCGTTCCAGACCACCTTGTCCGGTTCGGGGGTCAGGGAATGTTCCGCGTCGCCCACGCCGTAGCTCACGAAGCCCGCAATCCGCGCGGCCCGGAAGCCCAGCTCGTACTTGTAGTAGGGGTGCGCCCACTGCTCGTCGCCGTCCTGATAGCCCTGGTCGACGGAGGACACGATGTAGGAGTTGGGAATGAGCTTCACGGCGTCGTACTGGGCGGCCCGGATCATGGGCACCTGGCCCCAGTTCGTCAACCCGTCGTAGCCGTAGGAGCTGAGCTGCACGTTGATGAACGGGAACGCGATCCCCCAGGCCTTCCTGTAGGCCTCTACCGTAGCGCGAAGGTTCTCCGCGTAGGTCAGGTACATGTCGGCCCCGCTCTCGCTTTCGCCCTGGTAGAAGACCATTCCCGTGATCCGGTTCCTCGTGAACGGATGAATCAGCGTGTTGTAGTACCCGCTCACCGGCACCATCGCCCCCGTTGTGTGACCCAGCTTCTTCGCCACGTCATTGGGCATCAGTTCCCTTATCGCGGCACCGCCCGCGGCGGCCATAACCAGCCCCAGGGGCACGTCCGTCAGCTTGCTGAGCTCCTTCCCGAAGTAGTACCCCAGCGCCGAGAACTGCCACACCGTCTCCGGCGTGGTCCGTTCCCAGCACACGGTTTCGTTGAAGGTATCCGTCCGCGGCGTCGTCACATCCGCCTTTCCTTCGCTCACCGCCCCTTGCACGTCCGCGGCCGCCTGCTTGAAAATCCTGATCAGGTCGTCCTCTTTGATCTGCTTGTCGTACGCCGGCTTCTTCACCCTCGCGAACCAGTACGCGATCTCCGCGTTGGACTGCCCCGAGATGACCCACACGTCGCCCACGAGAATGTCCGTGAACTCTTTGGCTTCCCCATTTTTAGGGTAAATCTTGAGCGTCTGCGGCTCCTTCACCGCCTCGTGCGACGAGAACGTGATCTCCCACGTGCCATCCCGCTTGACCTTGCCGTACCGCCGCTCGCCCATGAACTCACCGTAAATGATGCCGCCCTTGACGTCCGCCGTGCCGAACACGTGGAAGTAGGCGTTGCGCTGCACCACCATAGAAGAGGAAATCGTGCGGTTGACCGTGAATGTGATTGGCTTGCCGCTGTCGCGGGGCTCCTTCTGCGGGGCCAGGTCCGGCGGCGCAACGTTGGTCTCGGGAAGCGGTCCGTCGTCCTTCGCGCAGCCGCCCGCGCCGGCAACGGAGGTCAGCAGCAGAACGCCGGCCAGGAACGTCAGGAGAATTTTTCCGGTTGTGATTGCGGTTGTTTTGTGGGGGTGTCGTGTCATTTTAATTCGGCCTTTCTTTGGGGGGTTGGACTTCGTGTGCAGGATTCGTGAATTATCCTTCACCGCACCGAAGTCTAATACTCTCTGGTCGTCTACGCCAACTTCAAGATCTATAAATACGATTTCCCTTCCCATTGTCTCAAAATCTGTCCTTAATAATATCTGTTATTCAACCTTCCTCAGGTCGATCTTATACTTCTTCAAATAGAACACGTACGCGGCCAGGGACACGACGGTATCGAAGGCGTTCCCGATGCCGAAGAGCAAGGCGATTCCGGTCAGGGTCGGTGTCCAGACGCCGCAGAGGTACAGAATGAACGCCGTGCCGTAGTACAACGTATTCGTGACCACGGACTCGAAGAGCATGTAGTTCGTCTTCCCGCGGCCGTAAAACGTGGCGTCGAAAACGTTCTGGAACGCGAATAGCATGTAAAAGCCGAGCAGCACCAGCACTAATTTGAACAGCTTGTCCACGTCTGTGAACTGGAGCACGTGCGTCATGAACGGCTTCCAGACCGGAATGCTCGCGCACCACAGCGCCGCCACAATGAACGTGATCGCGAAATATCCAAGGGTGTTCTTCCGCACGTTTTCCTCGCTCTCGGCGGTTTCTTTTTTGATGAGTTCACCGAGCTGCAAAACCGGCAGAAGCAGCCAGCCCCAGATGAAATTGTTGGCGACCCAGTAGGTGCCCTGCTCGCCCACCACGTTCACCATTCGCGCCACCATCAGCATGTAGGCGACGTTGCGCACCAGCGACTCGAGGCCCGAAATTCCTCCTATTTTTAGGAAATCTTTCATCCACTTGAAGTCGAGCTTTTCTTTCGTGAACACCTTCACGTCCTCTCTTGCGAGGAGGATCAGCGAGACCGCGAGAAGGATCACGTTCACGGCGATGTTGGAGTAACCGATGCCGTTCACGCCCAGGTTCAGCGACACAGGAAGGGTCGAGACCAGGAACGTGTCAAGCACCACCGACAGAACAAGCCGCGCGCCGGTGAGAATGTAGATGTACCTGCTCCGGTCGACTGTCACCAGCGCCACCAGCGCGAACTGCGCCAGAATCGAGAACACGTTCGCCACGCTCTCAATACGAATGTACGTCGACGACGCCGCGATGATGCTCGGGTCCGCCGCCATCAGCCCAAGAAGCTGCTCCGCGAAAATGAATATCACGGCCGACAGCACCGCATAGACGCCGAGCGCCACCAGCATTCCCGTTCGGACCCGGTTCGAGAACTCCCTCTTGTCCTCGCGCACCTTCCCCACAAAGAAGAACAGCGGCAGAATGATGGCCTCGCTGATGACCTCGTAAATGAGGTTCACCCACGAAAGCTGGCCCGCAATCGAGAACGACCAGTCGCCCGGCAGCTGGCCGAGGAAGAACACCCTCAGCGTCGTGTAGACCGTCGGACAGAGACCCAGCACGAGAAGCGCCAGGTACAGCTTCCAGTTGATGTTCTTGAGGGATTTTGTAAGCGTTTTCATGCCGGTTCACAGCTCCTTTGCCGAATCTTTGTCACGTATTTGAGCGGTAGCGTTTTAGTCCGAGAATCTCAAACTCTTTTATAATAGAATTATACAACAAGCCGGCGTTATTTTCCATATGAAAGTGAGTTTTGGAAAATATCCGCGTTTTCCCGGATCCGCCCGGCAGGAGGCGTGAAAAAAGCCGCGAAATTCGATTCCCGCGGCCTTTCTTTCACTGTTTATCATTTGCTGTCAGCGCGTTTAATTATGTATCTTAATCTCGCATTTCACATTTTCCAGCATGCTCGCGAACTTTTCGCCGTCCTTCGCGCTGCCGACGATACCGCCGTAGTGGACCGGAATCGCGACCTTCGGCTTGATTGTGTTGACCAACTCCGCGGCCTGTTTCGCGTTCATGGTGTAGGTGCCGCCCACGGGAACAAGCGCCACGTCGCACTTGACGTTCGCGGCCTCTTCGGTGGCATCGGTGTCGCCGGCAACGTAGATCCTGGTGCCGCCGTCCTTGAAAATATACCCGACCCAGCCGGCGCTCTTCGGGTGGAAGGGCTTCCCGATGTTGTAGGCGGGCACCGTCTCGAACTCGATTCCGTTCAAGGCATAGGCCTCGCCAGGCCGCACCGTGATGATTTGAGCAACGAGACTTCTTGCCGCCTCCGCCTTCCCTGCCATGTTCTCCGGAACCACCATAACCGTGCCGGTTTTTGCGACCTTTTCGATGTCTTTGACCGAAAAGTGGTCGTAGTGGTCGTGGGTTATTAATATCACGTCGGCGTCGTGACTCGCGTTTTCGACCTGGAACGGGTCCACGTGAAGCACCTTCCCGCCGATAACGATTCTTATATGATTCTGCTTGAAAGCTTCGATGTTTTCCGTCATTTTAACCCCTGCTTTCCAAATTTAACCATTTCACATTCACTTAATTCTCGTTATCGTCACTATCGCCTCGTGGGTTTCCGCGTCGTAGTGTTCGACCTTCACCGTGTAGTCGAGCGTTCCGCCGTTGTTCATGAGCGGGTGCGAGGCGAAGGCGTCGCGGCAAGTCTCCATGCTGAACACGTCCCCCGGCCCGAACAAATCGCCGGTGTTGAAACGGTGCACAATCGCGTAAAGTACTTTCGGCGGCGTACTTATGCGGTAGCAGCTGCTGCCGTCTGAGGGAACGATCTCCGCCAGGTGGTAGTAGCGGCTCTGCCCGGGAATCTGCGGGTCAATGCCGTTGGTGCAGTAGAACGCTTTAGTGTTTGAACTTATGTCGCCGTTGTCGAACATCGCCTTGGCCGTGTATGGGTCGATGAACGCGTTCTCGTACATCAGCCGGGCGTCGACATGGATCACGCGCACCCCGCCGTCGACCTTCACGAGCGGTTCGTACGGACTGGTCGCGCGGTCCCAATCGAAGCCGTTAGCCCCCACAGGCGCCATCACGTCCACCAGAATGTACTCGTCAAAAGGCGTTCCGTTCCAACCCTTCGAAGTGGGAATGAGAATCGCCTGATTCTTTTCAGACGAGCAACCCAGCTTTATAGTTATGCTGTCCTCGATGCCGCTGACCACGTAGGGTTCGAGAATGCCGGCGCAGAACTTCGAGTACGGATTCATGTCGCCCAGATTGTTCTCGTGCATGTCGAACCCGCCGAAAGCGCTGATGAACTTGCCCTCGTACAAGTAGAAGTCGTAGTAGTCCGACACGCCGAAGGCGTGCGCCGTCTCGTGAATTATCTCCCTGATGCCGCTGGCCGTTCTGTAGCCATCAGTATCGGGAGGCGTCAGCACCGATTCGTAACCGGTTTTAATGAAATATCTGATTTGGGGAAGAGTCTTGTCGGGCGGATAGTCGTACTTGTCCGCGGTTCCCAAAGCGCTGCCGTAAATACCGTAATTTCCCGATTCGGACGGATTCGTCTTGGATGAGTCTTCCGCCAACACGAACATCGAAAGGTCGACCAGGCCGTCGCCGTCGCCGTCCAAGCTTTTGAAATTGTCGATTCCGTATTTGTTAGGGTTCGTTCTGATCTGCTGGAAAATGTCGCGTAAAAACTGGTTTCCGACGAAATGGCCGTGTTCGTCTTCCCCGTTCACGTACTTGTAGGCCTCGGCGCAGCTCATTCCCGAATAGTAGTAGACGAAAGTGAAATCGAAGGAGACCTTGCCGTAGAAATTGTATTTGAAATAGGACGAAAGCGAATATATGCAGTTGTCGATGTCGTACTCGCGGGTGAACAGTTCCTCAAACTCTTTGTGGTCGACCGCGTAGCCGTCGGTGAACGTCACCAGCACCACCAGCATCTTGATGTGCTGCCGCGGGCGGAGAATGCCATGCTGGAAGTCGGCCTCTGTAAGCGCGGGCTGCGAGGTGCTGAGGGACGTGTAGTCCACGTACTCGCCCCGGTAGGGGGTGGGGGCCTCTGTCGGCGCTTCGGTGGGTTCTTCCGTTGGCTCTTCCGTGGGAGGTTCCGTCGGTTCCTCCGTTGGCTCCTCGGTGGGCTCTTCCGTGGGCGGCTCCGTGACAGATTCAGTCGGCGCCTCCGTCGGTTCTTCAGTAGGCGGCTCTGTCTTGTCCGCAGCCGGCGCCTCCGTGAACGCGTTAGCCTCCGTCTCCTGCGCTTCTTCAGTCGGCGCGGGAACGATTCCTCCCGGTATGAAGAAGCACGAAGTCAGAACCGTGACAGCAAGCGTGAATGCCAGTAGCGCAGCGGCCGCTTTCAAAGCTGTTTTGGCGGTAACTTTTTCCCTATTTTTACGCATAATCATCACCCCTGTGTTGTTTCAAGAATTTCTATAATCTCCCCGACGCTTTCCGCAAAAACGATTCCCTTCTGCCGATCTTTAGAGGACAGTCCGGTGTCCGTCATTTTGTCCAGCAGCCGCCTCAGGCCGTCGTAAAACCCGTTGTGGTTGTAAATAATGCAGGGCGCGTCGAGATGCCCCAGCGAGACCTTGGACATGATTTCGCTGATTTCCTCGAGGGTTCCCGTGCCGCCCGGCATCGCGACAAAGGCCTCGCCCAGTTCGATCATTTTCGCCTTCCGCTCCGACATATCGGCCGTGACGATCAGCTGTGTCAGGCCGTCGTACTGGAGTTCATTCTCTACAAAAAACGCGGGCTCCACGCCGATTGCCTCGCCGCCGTTTGCCATCGTGCTCTTCGCGAGGACGCCCATGAGGCCGATTTCCGAGCCGCCGTAAACGAGAACGTGGCCGTTCCTGCCGATCCACACGCCAAGCTCCTCGACCGCTTTTCTGAGCGACGGGTCGTTGCCCTCGTTCGCTCCCAAATAAACCGTGACGTTCATTTTTCCTCCAAAAATAGGGATTTATTGCGTGCCCTCTCTGAAACGCGCCGCCGCGACGTTGAACATCAGTTCACCATTGCCGGAAATAGAATAAACGCTTCCGCCGCGGACGCGAAGCTCAAACACCAGCGTGCGGCCTTTCAGTTCGTCGATGTTCCTGCCGCCCGCGAAAACAGGCGTCCAGTCAGTCGAGTCGCCCGAAAACGGAACGCAGTCGTCGTGGCCGAACCCTTCAAGCGGTTTCACGTCGGGAAGCACTCCTCCGCAGCTCTCGTAAACCGCGAACGTCGCGTGGGCCGCGGAAATATTCACGTGCGCCTCGCCGCCGAACCAGGCAACCTCGCGGGTGGAAACAACACCCTCTTCATCGCCCGCCTCAAGCGAGATCAGTCCGTCCTTTCTCACTTTCCACACGCAAACGCAGCCCGCGCCCGAGGCTTCAAAACCGAGGCCGTGTTCGCTTTCGCTCGCCGACCCGTAAATCAGCAGCGAGCCGTCCTCCGCAAATCTGAAAGACGCCGGCCACACCATCGGACGCAGCGCACCTGTCGCATTCCTTGTCTCTTTGTTCAGCCCGCTCAAAAACGGACTCCGCAGCGACCGAAGCCAGTAACGCCCGTTGTCCGAATACGCCAGAAACGCCTCGATTGTTCCCAACCAGTACTTGCTGCGGTTCCCCTGCCGGAAATTCCTGTAAATCAGCGGCAGGCCCACAAACCTGTCTCCGTAGTCGAACGCCGGCATTCCGTAAAGCTCGTCCAGCGGTCTGTCAAGTGCGTCCGAACGCATGCAGGGCTCGTATTCCGAAAAGTGCCGCCAGTCGCGCGTCTCTTTGAATCCAACCATCCGTACGCCCCAGTCCGGCCGCAGCGTTACCGTGAAGCACTCCCTCACGCGGTTGTAGAAAACGCCGGTGATCGGCTCGTTCCCGTTGTTCCAGCTGACCCCATCAAGCCGCTTCCAGTCGAGAAGGTCCGGCGACACAAGAAGACTCCCGCGCACGCGCATCGGCAGCTTCCCGTACTCGCAAAGAAGCAGCTTGTAGCGCTCCTCCGGCGCGTTCAGATTGTCTTCGACGACCGCAGCCACCTCCGCGTTTTCGATGCGCATGACCTCTTTTTCGAACTCAAAATGAATACCGTCGCCGCTCACGGCCGAAAGCAGCATGTCGCTTCCGTCCTTCTGCCTGCCTTGGTAAAGCATCCTGAAGCGGCCGCCGTCCGTCCCGAACACGAACCCGGTAAACCAGCTGATGTTGCTCCTGCCGTCGCTGTACGTCGCGATTATCTCCGGCTTCCCGAGCTTGCGGGGCATCCCCTCCCTGCGGAACAGCCCCGAGTCGTCAAAAAACATCAATCTCATAAAGCGGTCTCCCAATTGCCTCTTATTTTTTGCTTAATAAAGTCATTTTTTCAGCAGCGCGAAGGCCATCCCGAACGGTCCGATGTCCGACAGCTCCAGCGTCGCACCTTCAAGCGTGCCCGCGCAGTTCACGAACTCCGCCTCCTGCCATTTATTGCCGAGTCTGACCTTCGGCGCATATATCGGGTCGAGCGAGAAGTTCCAGATGCCGATTGCAAGCGAATTTTCACTATTTTTAGTTAAAATATACGTGTCCGGGCTGCCTGTCAGAACCGCGTCAAGCGGCCTGCGGCGGATGTGCGAAAGCTCGTGAATCAGCATCGACTGCATCGCGTAATTCCTGAAAAGCATCGACGTTTCGCACACGAGTTTCGCCTCGAACGGGAATATCAGGAAGCGCTCGCCCGCGCCGTTTTCGTAGCGGAAGGCCTTGACCGTTCCTTCCGGTCCCCTGAATTCGGCAACCTCCTCCGCGCCTTGTTTCATGTTCAGCGTGACAAAATCGGAGCCGTCGTTGTTGAACATCCCGTTGCGGAAAGAAAACCCCTCGCCTGCGTCCGGGTAGTACACCGCGCGCACAGGAACAGCCGGCCCGAACGATTCGAGACCGACGTCGAAGCCGCGCTCAGTTAATATTCTTGCCGCCGGCGCGTCGAGCACCGCCCCGTGTTTCAGAAGTCCGTTTGGCGCGTGGCGTGCGTTCTCGCCGAAAATGACCGTGACGTCCGGCTCGGTGTACTGCATCGGAATCGCGTTGTCGCAGAGCAGACGCATCGCTGCCGGCACAAAGTCATTCCCGACGTAGCTGTCGCCGCCCTCTCCTTCCGGCAGTTCCGCGTCTTTCAGCCGGTGCATGCAGTCGAAAATCCGCACGCCGCACGGTTTGAGGCCGTCGAAAAGGTCCGAAATCCTGCCGTAGAGAGGCATGTTGTGCACGTGGCAGTCGACGTAACCGCGCTCGTAAAAAGGCGTGCACTCGTAGTCGATCATGTATTTCAAAATGCCGTCCGAGCGGCCGTCGGCGCGGAGAGCCGTGTCAAGGGCCTCAAGGTATGCGGCCGGCACGTTGTGGCGCGGCCTCGGGAACACATCCCCTTCCGCAAAAATCTCAATATCCTCGTTCTCGCACCAGGAAATCTGCATGCGCTCAAGTTCGATAACGTTCGCGATCCGGCACCCGAAAGCCCTGTTGGCCGCCCAGTAAGCCGCGCCGATCAGACGCATGAACGGTTTTGTGCCGCCCGCGAAAGTCTTCGCGAGTTCAATCGAATCGACGCCGTCGATGTCCCACGTGTCGAGCACCGCGCAGTGGCCGAGCCTGATTGACGGATCGACCGAGTCAACCGCCTGCCGCAGCTTTTTCGCGAGCCCTACCATCGAGTCGCGGTTGACCTTCATCCACGCGTCCCGGTATTTGTTCGGCTTTCCCGTCAGCGCCTTCTTTTCGAGCTCCGCCGCAGTTATCTCCTCCCCGAGCAGTTCCGATACCTTCTTTAGGTGGAGCGGGCAGTAGCATCCCGTGAGTCCCGAACGGTATCCCAGCCTGTAGTCGTCGTCAAGCATAATGAGGTCCGGGCCGGTTCCCGCAAGCGCCGCGACCCATTCCGCAAATTCGTTCGTGAACGCTTCGTCCAGCGGGCAGTACGAGTCGGTGCAAACGATTCCGCCTCCCTGGACTATATTCGTGTACTCCGGATGCGCGTCGGAATTTCCGCCGTGACCCAGGCTGTTCACCCAGATCCCGACCTCGTACCCGCGGCTGCGCATGAGCGGCACAAGTTCTTGTAAAGCGCTCAGAAATCTCTCCTTGCTCCATTTGTTTGCGGCGCTTCGCGGTCCGCACAAAAAGACGCGGTCCGGTTTGGCGCGGGCAAGCTCCTCAAGAAACTGCTCCTTGCGCACGCCCGAAAAATCGGTGGTGACGGGAATTGAAACACGGTACATCGCGGCTTTCCCCCTTTTTATAATTGTGATAACGCCCGGTTGTTGCAGAAAATCACTTCAGTAGCGGAACATTGCATCTTCTGCACCTGTCCGCCTCAACCGGGTTGTGCGTGCCGCAGCTGACGCACGCGATGTACGGCGCCTTCGACTTGTCGTAAAGCTCGTACGGGAACGCGAACTGCGGGTGATACCGGAACCTGTCGCCGACCTGAAGGTAGTTGTATGCCCAGATCTGCGAGCCCTCCTGTTCGACGATCTTCTTTGTCTTGCCGCCGGTCGTCCGGACGGTCGTCGTGTACTCGGTAATCATCTCGTTGCTGTCGGAAGAATTCCTGTGGCGGTACGTGAGGCGCGACTGCTTGTCGACAACGGTCGCCTCGTACATGTTCTTCGCGCGGTTTTTGACGGCGCCGGCGATGGCGAAAATGAGGAACACCGCCGAAACGATTCCACCGATCAGCGCCGCCTGTTTGAGCTCCATTTTGCCGCTCACCAGACTGTAAATGATGAATCCTGCCAGCGGCAGCGGCACCAGGAAGAACCCGAAAACGCCCGCGGCCCTCCGGTTTTTCTTGACTGCGGCGAGAACCTCGCGGTGATTCACCCTGTCGGAAAATCCGGGCGCGGGAATTCCGTTGCGCACCTCTCCGTTGCCGACGTAAACGGGTTGCGACTGTACTTGCATAACGGGTTGCGGCTGCGCTTGCGCGACGTTCGCCGCCTGGTCAACAGGCGCTCCGCACCCCGGGCAGAATCTTGTGTTTGCGGTCAGCGCGCTGCCGCATTTTGGACAGAAATTAGACATATCAGGTCCTCCCAATTCGGTAATCTTGTCATTCGTTTATTTTACATTTCACGTTTCGGTTTCCTCGCGTCCTGTCCGCCGCCGTTATACCGCAAAAGCCCCGCCGTTTTTGTGCGGCAGGGCTTCTCGGTTTCGGGAATCGTTTTAAGCTTTCGATACCGGTTCGGGAATGCCCCGCTCCGCGGCTTTCAAAATAATTCTCGTGAAACTAATTATTCGGGTCAGAGTTCCTCGGCCACATCGTTTGCGGCTTCTTCGACTGCTTCCGCGACTTCTTCCGCGGCTTCGTTCACTGCCTCGGCAACTGTTTCAGCTGCGGCCTCTGCGGCTGCTTCAGCGGCTTCTTCTGCCGCTACGGCATCGTCGGGAACGGCGTTCTCGTCTACAACGGTCTCGCCGTCTTTCTTGTCCTTCTTGTCCTCGCGGTCGAACTTGTCCGCGACTTTCTTCGCGGTTCCGGAAACCGCCTGGCCGAGCGACTTGCCGGTGTTGCCGATTTCATGCCCGACCTCGCTCCACGTCTCGCGAAGATCCGTCTTGATGGGGTTGCCCTCTTCGTCCTTCGGTTCCTCGTTGAGAAGCCTCTCCGAGCCGACCTTCACGGTCTTGACAATAGACTTTCCCAGCCCCTTGATAGACTTGCCGATACCTTTGCCGGTATCCTTCCACTTGTCTTTAACACTCATTTAAAACACCTCCGCATCGTTTGATACGATTATATTGTAACAGTTTTGGGGTGTGAATGCAACCGCCAAACCCGCTAAAATAGCTCACACTGTAATGCCACGGTATTCCCGCTTCACCCGCTCATAACTCTCCTCGTCACCGATGTCGTAGCGCTTCCCCGGCATCTCCATACTGTGGACTACCGAATGTGAACACATCCAGGCGGCAAGGCTTCCCGGCGCGTCGGTACCGCATCCGTCCGCGATTGCTTCACGAATCTTCGCGACATCCGTCCGTGTGTAAAAATAAAAAGGCGGCGCGCACCACTCAGTCTTGGGGTTCGCGGGTTTTTCCTCCAGCGCTATCAATCGCCCGTTCGAGTCGATCTCGCACGCGCAGGATTTGGTCAGGCGCCCGACGTCAGGCTCGCGGTAGTGCATTGTGCATGAAGTTCCTTTTTTTAGGGCAAATTCGATGAACCGGGTCAGCGAAAAGTCGAGAACGTTGTCCCCCGCGACGACCAGCAGATCGTCTTCAAGACTGAGCCTCTCGATCGCGAATTGTATGTCGCGAACCGCGCCCAGCCGGGTTTCGTTGGTCACCGTTCCGTCGTCGACCACCGTAATGCGCTGCCCGCGCCGCTGAAACGCCCACTCCTCAAAAATGCCTGCAAATCTGTGGTTGGTAACCACCACAAATTCATCAACCATTCCCGCCGAGTCGATGTCCTCAACGAGCCGGTCAAGAACGGTCTTCCCGCCGACTTCCAGCAGCGGCTTCGGGTAATTTTCAGTCAGCGGATAAAGCCGCGTCGCATACCCCGCGGCCAGAATCAGACACTTCATAATTCATTCCTCAAACCGTCGTCCGCCGCAATGCCGTTCGCGCTCTCGCAGAGCCAGAAGCCGTACTTCCCCTTCATTTCCGGGAACGCCTTCAGATACTCGCGCTCGACACGTTCCTGAACAAACCCGGCTTTCGCGGGATCGATCAGCGCAATGCAGAAGCCCTTGAAGCCCGCGCCGCTGAAACGCCCGCCGTAAATGCCGTCCGTCTCGCGCATGATTTCGTAGAGCTTGATCTGCTCCGGCGCGCCCGACTCCCAGTTGTGAATCGACGACCGGCCGGACTCGAACGACAGCCTGCCAAACTCCTCAATATCGCCGCGCCGCCACGCCTCCGCGCCGGCTTCCACACGCCTGAATTCGGTGTACCAGTGCTCGCAGCGCTTCGCCCACGGCGCCGGCAGCCGGTCCTTGTATTTCTCATAGACCTCGAAGCTGACGTCTCTCGCGTTTGTCTCGCTGAACTTCCCGTAGTCCGCCCCGCTCAACGCCTTCAGCGCGTAAACGCCGGAGCGAAGCTCATCCACCCGCTGGTTGTATTTTGAACCGGTCAGGGAGCGTTCGAGCCCGCTGAAGAAGAGCGCGATCTTGAAGGGCTTCATTTTCGGGCTTTTGGGAATCAACTCGTAGCTGCCATCGGCGCAGTCAATGTACAGAAGGTGATCCTTGACGGAAAGCACCTCGCAGTTCTGGTCGAGCTTGCCCAGGTTGATGCCCACGTAATTCTTTTCCGCGTCGTAGGCGATATCAATAAGCTCCCGCGGCGTAAGGCGGATCCCGTTGACACGCGTCAGCGCCTCCAGAAAAGCCAGTATGACCGCGGCAGAGGAGCTGAGTCCCCCTACAGGCAGCGTGCCCTCTATAACGCCGCAAATGCCCTCAGAGAGCCCGTACGACTTGTTAAGAGCCCACGTCGCGCCTCGCAGGTAATCCGCCCAGTCGCCGGTCTTTTCGCCCACCTCCCGGATGTGCCACTGGGCGCGCTTGGGAAACTGCAGGCTGGCCATCTCGATCACGCCGTTCTGCTTGGGGCCGTAAGCGATGTGGATGCCCCTGTCGATGGCAAGACCGGTGATTTTG
>JAEEGG010020053.1_pt1 | contig 13409 bp, 13 predicted proteins | sample 9134161 | NCBI WGS metagenome assembly JAEEGG01 (sample SAMN16246543, study PRJNA631951) | gut metagenome | biome: gut microbiome; feature: rumen; material: CR-attached | host: Bos | place: Iran: Karaj | collected 2018-10 | reverse complement strand
AAGCCTTGGCTTTCTCAATCAGTGCACGTTTCTTGTCGGCATTCTCCTTGAAACTGTCTTTCAGTGTCTTGAAGTATTCAGCCTTGCGGGCAAAGAAGTCATCACATGCAGCACGGAAACGCTCAAAGATCTTCACGTTCATCTTCTGTGGTGCAAAGCCGATGGTCTTCCATTCAGCCTGAATAGCGATAATCTCCTGTGTATGACGTTCCCAGTCGCCGCTACCCTTGTTCTCTTCACCATTGATTGCCTCCACCTTCTCGCAGAGAGCAGTCTTCTTGACCAGATTATCCTCTTCGCGAGCGCGCAGATCCTCAAAGTGCTGCTGGTGACGCTTGTTGATAACGGTGCTGGCTGCCTTGAAACGCTGCCAAATCTCTTCGCGCAGTTCCTTGCTGACAGGACCAATCTCGCGATACTCCTGATGGAGCTGCTGCAACTGGTGGAAAGCGCTGATCACGTCAGTTTCGTCAGCCAGTTTCTCTGCAGCCTCGCACAGACGTGTCTTAGCCTCCAGGTTCTTCTTGAAGTCCAGCTCACGAGCCTCGCTGTTCAGTTTCAGCAGGTCGTAGAACTGCTCCACGTAGAGCTGGTAGTTACGCCACAACTCGTTGGCACTCTCAGCTGGTACAGCCTTAATCTCGCGCCACTCCTGCTGCAGGGCCTTAAACTCCTGGTAGGTCTTGCTGGCCTCCTCAGGAGAAGTGACCATAGCCTTAATCTTTTCAATGATGGCCTGCTTCTTCTTCAGGTTCTCCTCCTTCTCAGCCTCCTGCTCGCGGAAGATCTGCTGACGACGCTCTTTGATAACGCTCATCTCAGCCTTGAATACTTCTTCGTCTTCATCGGGGGTGATTTGGTAGGCTTCAGGATCGCCTCCACCGTCAATATACTCCTTCAACTGTGCTTCGCGCTCTGCAATGTGCAATTTGTAGAATGCCGTCTTCAGGTATTCTACCTCTTCTTTCTGCGGAGCTTCTTCGCCGTGAGCAATCTCCTTTACACGATCAAGAACTTCTTTCTTGGTGGTGTAAACTTTTCGTTCTTCAGCAGGTGAAGCGTTGTTTTCGGTTGTTTCTACTGCGGTCTCTTCGACCTTAACTTCTTGATTCCCCTTTTCGAGGATGTTTTCTTGAGAGTCCATCATTTAACTTTTTTAGTTACTGATTCGGTTGGTTCACACAAAATTAGGCTTCAAAGGTACTGAAAAAATGTAAAAGTTAATAGTGAAAAGTGAAAAATTTGCTGCCGCTATACAAAAATTAACGATTTTTACTTCGTTGCGGTAGCAAATTTTTCACTTTTCACTATAATCTTTTAGCCTAAATCAGTCGCTTGTGACGGAAGAACCACCATGCGGCACCTGATACACCAACGGAGATGACGAGGGCGATAATGAATCCCATCGGACTGTTCTCCATGCCGTTAATCAGGTTCATGCCAAATAATGAGGCTATCAGGGTGGGGAACATCATGATAATGGTCACACTGGTCAGCGTACGCATCACCGTGTTCATGTTGTTGTTGATGATGCTTGAGTAGGTGTCCATAGTTGACTCCAGGATGTCCGAATAGATATTCGTTGTTTCGCGAGCCTGCGTCATCTCAATGTTGACGTCCTCAATCAGGTCGGCGTCGATTTCGTCAATCTGCAGTTTGAACTTCAACTTCGACAGCAGCGTCTCGTTACCACGGATAGAGGTCTGGAAATACGTGAGCGAGTCCTGTAGGCGGCTCAGGCCTATCAGACTCTCGTTGTTCACGTTCTGGTCCAGGTTGCGCTTGGCCTTGTCTATCAGCGAGTTGATTTGCTTCAGACGCTTCAGATACCATACGGCACTGCTATAGAACAGACGGAAAATCATATCCACATAGTCCGTAAAGCCTACGCCGCGTTTCTGCTGATAGCTCACGAAGTCTATCATCATGTTCGTCTCGTAGTAGCATACCGTGATGGTGACGTCGCGCTTGTGGATGATACCAAGAGGCACGGTGGTGTAGGGCGTCCTTGAACGCACCTCCTTTACATAGGGAATACGCAGGATGATAAGCATCCATCCGTCATCATACTCATAACGGGCGCGCTCATCGGTATCGCTGATATCGCTGATAAAATAGTCGGGTATGCCGAATTTCTCTTCCAGCTCACGCTGGTCTTCTTCGGTGGGACACGTCACTTGTATCCAACAATTGGGCTGCCACTCCTGGAGCTGGCTCAGCCCACCTTGGGTGTTCCAGTAAGTCTTCATTGTGCTAATCCTTTTTTAATTGACAATTGATAATTGACAATTCACAATTTAGCGGCAAAGGGATTAGCTGCCTTGCTCGCTATCCCCTGGCCTAACGTTTGTTACTATCCGCCGGGTAATCGTCCATAATTTTGTTTGAATTTTGGTTTAACGGGTGCAAAGGTACGAATAAAAATGAGAAATGAGAAATGAGAAATGAGAAATTTTCTTTCCGTGCAATTATTTTTTTTATAAAGACACTCAGTCATATCTTTTTTTTATTTCTCATTCCTCACTCCTCATTTCTCATTTCTCATTTAGAAGGAATGTCTTCCAGTGTCTTCTTCAGCAGTGTCCAGAAAGGTTCTACTGTCTTGATGAGTGCACGCTCAGTTGTGGTGTGAGGTGACTTCATCGTAGGACCGAGGCTGACAACATCGAGCCAGGGATACTTACCCAGAATCACAGAGCACTCCAGTCCGGCATGATCTACCTGGATGATACCGTCCTCGCCAAACAGCTCCTTGTATTCCTTCAGCAGCAGGTGCAGAATCTCTGAGTCGGGATTGGGATCCCAGCCGCCATAGCTTCCTGCTGTCTCCACTTTCATGCCGGCCATAGAGAAACAGCTCTCCAGGGTCTTCACGATATAGTCCTTCATATCCTCGCGACTAGAGCGGGCCAGGATCTTGATACCGGCCTTGCCACCTTCGATGTCGATGATAGCCAGGTTGCTTGAGGTCTCCACCACGTTGGGGTAGGCGGGGATATAACGGATTACGCCGTCATGACAAGCGTAGATGGCGTCAACCAGGTTATCCTGAATCTCTACAGGAATCTCTGTCTTGGGTGTCTCCACCTCTTCCACGATAACCTCGATACCCTGAGGCTCAATGAGCTTGAACTCATCATTGAACGTCTCTTTCCAGTCCTCAGCCAGTTCCTTCATCGCAGCCACATTCTCCTTGGGCAGGGTGAGGATTGTCTCAGCCTTGAAGGGGATAGCGTTACGCATGTTGCCACCGTGCCATACTGCCAGACGGGCATCCAGTTCCTCAATGGCTTCGCGCACCATCTGTGCCATCAGCTTGTTGGCATTGCCGCGACCCTCGTGAATCTCCAGTCCGGAGTGTCCACCGCGCAGGTTCTTTACAGTCAGGCGTACGGCTGCATCGTCAGCGTCAGTCTCCACCTCTTTATAGTCCAGTGTAGCGGTAACATCGATACCACCGGCACTTCCGATGACGAACTTACCCCAGTGCTCTGAGTCCAGGTTCATCAGGATATCGCCCTGCAACTCACCCTCAGGCAGTTCGTTGGCACCGTACATACCTGTCTCCTCGTCGCGCGTGATGAGTGCGTCGATAGGACCATGCTTCAATGTCTTGTCCTCCATAACAGCCATGATGGCGGCAACACCCAGACCATTGTCGGCACCCAGTGTCGTACCAGTAGCCTTCACCCATTCGCCGTCAATCCAAGGCTGGATGGGGTCTGTCTCAAAGTTGTGTGTTGACTCAGGTGTCTTCTGAGGCACCATATCCATGTGAGCCTGAAGAATCACGCCTTTCTTGTTCTCATAGCCAGGGGTAGCTGGCTTGCGGAAATGGATATTTCCTGCAGGATCCTTCACTGCATAGATTCCGCATTCCTTGCCGAAGTCGAGCAAGAACTGCTGTATTTTTTCCAGATGTCCTGATGGACGTGGAATCTGTGTCAACTTGTAGAAATTACGCCAGATGCATTCTGGTTTCAGATTTTGGATGTCACTCATAGTTGTTCGGGTTATTATTATTAATATGTTATTTTGTTACTGTGTCTTTAAATATTGTTATTTTGTTACTGTGTCTTTTAAAAAAGTTACTGTGTCTTTAAAACAACGTTCTTCTGTCTTTTCGTAAACGAAAGTCTTGCCCACGCATACATACCCAACAGGATAACGAGCATCGTCTGTACAGTGTGTACGATGAGTACGAAGATGAGTGCTTGATGATCAGCCACGCCATAGAGTATCAGCATGGTCTTGATGGCAAAATGCCAGGGGCCGGCACCATTAGGCGTTGGCACGATGACAGCGAAATTGGCCACCACAAATGATATCAGCGCACAACCAAGTCCCAGGTCGGATGTAAAGTCAAAGCAGAAAAACGTGAGATAGTAATGCAGGAAATACATCACCCATATACCAATAGAGAAAAACAGGTATAACGGCAGGTTCTTCACATCCTTCAGCGAGAGCACACCCTCCCAGATGCCGTGAAGCGTCATCTTTACCTTATTATATATAGACAGGTGTCTCAATAGCAGATGGAGCAACAGCATCACGGCTGCAGCACAGATAGCTGTTACCACCCAACCCGTTAGTGAAAACCTGCTCAGGATATTCTCGAACGAGGTACCTGTCTTCTCGAAGAACGTGCCGAAGGTACTCATGCCAAACAGCAGGATGATGCCAGAATAGAGCATCACTATCAGCGTGTCCACGGCTCTTTCCGTTACCACCGTTCCCAGTGCCTTCGGGAAAGATGTTCCCTCCCATTTGTTCAGCACGCCGCAACGTGTGAACTCACCTACGCGAGGGATAATCAGCGAAACGGCATAGCTTAGGAAAATGGCGTTGACAGCTACCGACGAACGCGTCTTCTCGCCCAGAGGCTCCAGCGTCTGTTGCCAGCGCCAGCCACGAAAAACCTGAGCCAGTATGCCGAAGGGGAATGACAGGAGCATCCATGTCCAGTTCATCTCATGCAGCATCACATCCATGATGCGCTGCCAGTCTTCGCCACGATACATCCAATAGAGTATCGCGCCGCCTAAGATAAACGGCAAGATGACTTTGGCTATGGTCTGCATTATTTTCATTGCATGCAAAGGTACGAATAAATGAATGAAATGCAAAAGGAAAACTTGTTTTTCTTTTCATTTCCGAATGAAAGTACCTTAGATGCCAGTCAAAGGTACGAATAAGTGGGTAAAATACAAAACAAATTTGCCTATTTTAGGACGAAAGTATCAGTTTTTAGAAAAAAGTTGCGTTTTTATTTGCATTTATCCTTTTTTCTCCATACATTTGCAAAAGAAACCTAAGTAATAGAATTAACTAACTTAATTAATTAACATTATGAAAAAGTATTTTTATTTGATGAGCCTCATGGTGGGCTTGCTGGTTTGTTCTTTCGGATTCGTGGCTTGTGGCGATGATAAAGAGGACGAAGGTAAGGGTAAGGACCCTGGTAGTACTATTGTTATCAATGACTCGACTACTGTCAGTGTCAGTCAGGACAAACTGAAGGGTCTTTGGTATGCCGTTGACGAGAACAGCGCCAATAAGATTAATGTCTTCATGATCAATTTCATGGACAGAGGTCAAGGCTACTATGTTGAAATGAAGGCAAAGGCTAAGTATAACTGGGAACCCGAACAAGAGAGCGCTCAGATTACTTGGCAGTTGGACAAGAATACGGTGAAATTCTATCTGATTATTGATCAGGAAAGAATGGAGAGAAAGGCTGATATCCTGAAGTTGACTGACAATGAGGTAACCATTAAGCGCTACCTGGATGAAGGCACTGACCAGATTACCATGAAGCGTGCCCAGAACGAACAGGAAGTTTTCATGTACTTCTCACAGTTGGTAGCTGAAAAGACGAAGTAATAGCAATTCTTTGATTACATAAAAATACTCTCGTGCGAGAAATCGTGCGAGAGTATTTTTTTTGTGTGTAAAATGATTGTTGTATGATATTTTTTTTGTACTTTTGCCTTTCGTATGAAACAAGAACGGAAAGAAACCTTAACTACCAGGATTGTCAGTACTACATTTGTGATACTGACCTTGGCTATATTCAAGCCCTTTGGACTCGATGGACAGTGGCAGACCTATACCCATTTGCTGGCGCTGTGGTGCGTGGGCGTCTGTGTCTGTATGCTGACTGACATCATCCTGAAGTATATCGTCAAGATGCCTCGTTCGCTGAAACGGGGCGTCAGCTATATCATCCGTCGCAACCTGTGGTTCCAGCTGATCAATACGTTGCTCGTCACCATCGCCATCTGCCTGTATCGTCATTTCGTGATGAGCAGTCATATAGAGGGTAACCGTCTGAGTCTGGGCAACTTCTTTGAGACCCTGCTCATCATGGCTTTCTGTTCCTTTACCATTGGCTTGTATTGGCGCTTCAAGTACCGCAGTCGCTATCTGGCTGCAGAACTGGAAGAGACGCGTCAGCTCAACGAGCAGCTCTCAAAGGTGGAACAAAAGGAAGAGGTTGCGGAAAGTGGCGATATTACATTGACGGGTAATACGAATGAGTCTGTGACTTTACAGGTTGCCAACTTGCTGTATATCGAGACCGTGGGCAATTATGTGAAGGTGTATCATCTTTGTGATGGGGTGGCGAAGAATGATTTGCTGCGTGCCACCTCCAAGCAGATGGAGGACGAGTTGCGCAACTATCCCATGATTGTACGATGCCATCGTGCCTTCCTTGTCAATCTCTGTCAGGTAAAGCAGATTGTAACAAAAACGGGCAGTATGCAACTGCTTATCAAGCACAGTCACGAATACATACCCGTTTCGCGCAGTAATATGGTCCAGATCAAGGAAACCATAAAAAGCGTGCAATAAAAAAGTGTGCCTGTAAAGTCAGGCTTATTTCTCTTCTATCTGCTCCAATATATCTTTGGCGGCATTCACAGCCTTGCAATGGTAGTAGTAGCCTATGGCTCCACCTATGGCACCACCAATGAGAATGGGCAGTGTGAACCATAACGGGTTCATGCCCTCCGGACATCTCTTCCATGCAAACTCATAGCAGGCCCAGGTTATCCAGGGAATCAGCAGCGCTGGCGTGACGTAGTGCAACCAGTTGTCATACTGTTTTTTGAATTTTGCCATCACACGAGCCACTGTGGCCAGGTCTGATGTCATTAGGTTCAACTTCTCCACAGGACGGTGGATATACACCGTTGCTGCCAGACAAAAGACAAGCATGATGGCTGTGACCGCTGTGAAGGTCCAACTCCAGGTTTCTGTGATGGAATTGAGTGGGAAGCAGATAAAGGCGATGATGGCGCAGGTATAACACATGTTCTTCGTGCTGCGTATATCCTTCGTCTTGGCCTTCATAATCTCACGAATCAGATGGTCGCTGACAATCTCCTGCTTGTCCAATTGCTCCTTGAGTGCCGCCATTTGCTGACGCATTTCGTTGAAAAACTGTTCTTCCATATTTACATCTTTTTTAGTTGTTCCTTGATTCTGAAGAGCTTCACCGCCACGTTCTGTGCGCTGATACCCACCACGGCGCCAATCTCGTCGTAGCTCATGCCGTCGAGCCATAGCATCACCAATGCCCTGTCCACATAGGCCAGTTGGCTGATGCGCTGGTGCAGTATGCGTGCCTGCTTGGCTTTGGCGTCATTCTCTTCAAAGAAGTTGACGTCCATGTTCAGTGGCACTTTCTTCACCTCGCGTTTCTTCTTGCGCTCTTGTGTCAGACAAGTGTTCAGTGCCACACGGTATATCCAAGTGTCAATTTTGCTCTCCTCGCGAAAGCTGTCAATGCCTTTCCACATGTTGATAAGTGTCTCTTGGAAAAGGTCTTGCACCTCATCCTCATCTTTCGAGAACATGTAGCACACGGTATATATCGTGCTCTTATGCTCCCTTACCAATCGGGCGAAAATCTCTTCTTCTTGTTTCATCATTTAAAATCCGATTTTATACTTTAGACGTAGGAACAACTATTTTATTACAGAAAAGAACAGATTTTTTTCAATTCTTGATATCCACACCTCCCATGAAGTTGCTGGCAATGATATGCAGACAGGGCGCATTGGGGGTTACGATGCGTGCAGCGTGATTGCCTACGGCACCCATGAACGAGCGACTCTTCACCACCACGTTCACCGTGTTTGGCACAAAGAGTTCTATACCGCCGCAGAAGGTGCTGATCTCTATCTCCTCATCTTCTGTGATGGTGGCCTTGCGTAGATCCATGCGGATACCACCACAGAATGCATCCAGGCGTGCACCGTGGAAATTCTCGCCATGATAGATATACTCATCGCCACCATAGCGCACGCTACAATAGATGCGCTTGCCGTCTTCGTTGATAGGCAGGGGCCTGCGCAACCATTGGTCTGGGTCCTTGCGAAAACTGTTTACTACGGTACCCGCACCCACGTATAGGAGTAGGGCAGGGGCTATGTAGACTGTCCAGGGCTGGCTCCACAGCCAGTCGTTTTCAATGAGCTGCCACATGTTGGCCAGTTTCCATCCACCAGCCACAATCAATACTAATCCAATAATTGTTTTCAGTTTCATAACTTCATGCGTTTTAAAATTTTTCACGGTGCAAAATTAGAAAAAGTTGCAGACTCCTCCAAATATCTGGGATAATCTGCAACCTTTTGTGATGAATGGTATGAATCTGGGATTAATGGCAGGCTAATTCAGGGAAACAGCGCATAAACTCGCTCTCGAAATTCGGGGTCAGGATCTCCTTTCCCATCGCCTCTTTTATCTCTTGCATGTTCCAGAAGCGTCCGCCGTCCAGTTCCTCTGCCGAGGGACGCACAGGTCCGTCGTAGGTGGTGCGGTTTACATAGACCAGTTCCCTCTCGCGCTTGCTGTCGAACACATATTTATCTACAAATTCAGGCACGAAATCCGTGATGCCCAGTTCCTCGCCCACTTCGCGACGCAGGGCTTGCTCAGGTGTCTCGCCGTAGTCCATGTGTCCGCCTACCGCTGTGTCCCATTTCCCTGGCTGTATGTCTTTCCATTCAGGGCGCTTCTGCAGGTAGATGTCGCCAGCCGAGTTAAACACATGCAGATGCACCACGGGGTGCAACAGTCGTGATCCGTTATGACACTCGCCTCGCGTGGCCGAGCCAATCACGCGTCCTTCCTCATCGACCAGCGGGAATTTCTCTTCCAGATTATCCATGATATGTCTTAATTCATTTTTGTCATGTGATAGCCCATCCGTTTCAGTTGGATGGCAGCACCCATCAGGTACAGTTGGTGCAGACAGCTCACGAAACCGTTGAAAGCCGCCTTTGTGCCTGGCTCCAGATGCTGGTGCACCAGGGCGTTATGGACGCGTGAGGCACACTCGCCCACCAGGTTCTCCAGCTGCTTGTAGTCATCGCCCTTCAGCAGCAGTATCTCCTCGCGGATGTATTCGTCCATCGCGTCATAGCCACGCTTGTCGCGCATATAGGCATAGAGGTCCTCTATGTTTCCGTAGATCTCCCATTCCGTGTCCCACATCTTGGCCACGGCCATACCGATATACATCATCCAGCCCAGTGAGGCCGAGGGGAAATCCTGGAACTCACGGATGCCGTCAGGGAGATAAGCCTTGGCTATCGTCTCCCATTTCTCCTCTACATCAGGACATTCCGGCTGTCTGTCGTCCACCTCGTCCAGGCTCAGCAGATACTGATGCAGGTCGTTGTTCAGTTGTTGCTCAAATTGCTCCATATCTTTATTGTTTTTTACTTCACAAATCCTTTGTCGCGCCATTTTCCTGAGCGCCAGCGGCGCATCAGGATGATGCCGCGTATATTCTCGTCGAGGGCAAAGCCTATCCACATACCCACCAGTCCGTAGCCCAGGGGGATGCCGATGACGTAACTCAGACCCACGGCGATGCTCCACTGGAAGATGATGCCTATCACCACGGGATAGATAGCATCACCCGTAGCGCGCAGGGTGCCCACGGCAAAGATGTTTGACGTGCGTCCTATCTCCAGGAAGAAATCCACCACAAACACCCATACGCCCATGGCGATAATCTCCTCGTTGTCCGTAAAGGCGCTGAGCACGCCGCGTCCCGACAGTGCCAGCAGGGCCGAGCCTGTCAGCGTGATAATCATGGACCAGCGGAAGAAATAGTTGCCCAGCACGTAGGCCGCCTGATGCCGCTGTTGGCCCACGAGGTGTCCCACCAGTATGCCGCCGCCCTGTGTGATGCTGATGCAAAACAGGAATACGAAGGTAATCATGTTGAAGCAGTAGGTGCGGGCAGCCAGTGCCTCATTGCTGATCTGATTAATAAAATAGGTGATCACCACCTGCGACAGGCTGTAGGATATGTTCTCGCTCATGGCCGGCACGCCAATCCTCAGCAGGTTTCCCAGTTCCTGCCAGGGCATCGGACGGAAATAGCTCAGGGGGAAACGTGGTATGTGTACCTTGAAATGGATGGCAGCAAGCAGCACCATAGCCACAGCCCTGCTTGCGGCAGTAGCAATGGCGGCACCCTCTACACCCAGTTGCGGACAGCCCAGGCGTCCGAATATCAGGGCATAGTTGCCTATGATGTTCAGCACGTTCACGATACCGGTCACCACCATCGGATACACCACCTTGTCGGCACTGCGCAGTGAGGCCGAGAAAGTGAGCGACAGGGCCTGGAAGAACGACAGCGCACCGGTTATCTTCAGGTACACCACGCCGTCGTGCATCAGTTCAGGTCTCAGGCCCATCAGTTGCAGCAGGGCCTCCGCCTTGAAGTAGAGTAGGGCACTCACGCCCATTCCCAGCATCAGGTTCACCACCAGCGCCATGCCCACCACCTGCACCAGTCGCTTCCTCAGTCCGGCACCGATATACTGTGCACAGAGGATGGCGGCACCCATCGAGAAGAACTGATACACTAGGAATACCAGTGATATCAACTGGTTGTCCAGTCCCACCGCCGCCACGCTGTTGTCGCTATAGCGACTCAGCATCACGGTGTCCACGGCGCCCAGCAACATCACCAGCGCCATCTCTATAAACACCGGTATGGTAAGCACTTTCAGTTGTCTTTTCAGGGATTGTTCAGCCATGCCTTTTATTTTGAGCTGCAAAGGTACGAATAAGCGAGCGAAATGCAAAAGGAAAGCTTGCTTTTCTTTTCATTTCCGAGCGAAAGTACCTTAGACGCCAGTCAAAGGTACGAATAAGCGAGCGAAATGCACGTAATCAGGTTGCTTTGTAAGATATTTTTTTTATTTCCCAAAATACCCCTTAAAATATGAGTTAACTCATATCATCGATTGAGTTAACTCGATTCATGATTTGAGATAACTCAAACGATTAATTAAGTTAACGAACCATTTTTAATGCCCGTTTTTTGTTTACTTTTTTGTCTTGCTTGAATTGGTCATGGATATTTTTGTCTGCGACGCTACACGAATGACCATAACGTCATATCTCTGACAGAGAAACGACGTGTTGCTCATCGAGAAACGACGTTTCTCCTTGTACCCCAAAATATAGTCGTAATTTCACGTAATACCCCCAAAATCTTCACTCGAGTGAATTCATCGATTGAGCTCAAGTCATGAAATCACTCGAGTCAATCGATGATTTCAGCTATAAGGGGTGAATTTTCTTCAAAAACGGAAAGGATTGCTTTCTTATTTTATTGCCTTGCGTAACGCTTTAGGCAGGGCATGGCGATTGAGGAAGAGGTAGGTGGTATTGAGCATGATATAGTCGCGCGACATATACCAGATGCCTTTGTACAGTCCGCTCTTTCCCCATGAGTTCTTCACCATATAGTAGGGCTTGCCCTGTTCGTCGGTGGCCTTACCGTAGATCACCATCACGTGGTCGTAGGTCATCTGCCAGTTGTCCCATTGTGCCTGTCGCATCTGCTGGGTAGGGGTGATGCCGTCTGGCAGCATGGCCAGACCTGTACGGGTGAAGTTACCTGATACGTCACCGCCCCAGGCCACTGTATAGCCGGCATCCAGGGCCTTGTCGAGCACATCCATCAACTGCTCAATGGGAATATTATAGCTGGGCTTCAGGCGCCATTTGTAGGGCGCCTCGATGACAAACCACTGGTTAAAGGGGTGGTGGGTGTAGCTGGTCAGGCTCACATAGTCATCCAGGTTGAGGCCCAGGCTGGCGGCAAACGACTTTGGGGTGTAGGTCTTTCCCTCATAGGTAAACGTATCCGGGCAGCGGCCTATGTATTTCTCTATAACAGCCTGGACACTGTCCTGCCAATGCGGCATGGGTTCCTTGGCATCCTTCCTGACGATGCTGCTCACCATACGTTCCAGGTCAGGGAAGAACACATTGAAGTTGGCCAGCGAGTCGCCCACAAGTGAGCCTGGCGCAGGCATGGCATCCTCAGGACAGATGCCGTGCTGGCGTATCACATCCAGCACATCATCGCACGAGCCACCTTCAGAAATCTGGCTGTAGCCATGCATGCGCACGTAATGTGTGGCGCAGTCCATATAGTCTTTGCTGACGGCAAACATCTCACAGAGGTCGTAGGTCTTTCCCGTCTTACGAAGAATCTCACTCTCGAAATATCCCACTGTGGCGTATGCCCAGCACGTACCACTGCGATGCTGGTTCTTGACGCTGGTAATAGGGTTCTCCCTGACAACGGTAAAAGTCTTCTTGGCATCCGATGCCAATGCCTTTTTCAGTAAGTGCTCCTGCGCTGAAACGGTCAGCACGCCCATCATTGCCACGAGGCAGAGAAGGTGTTTCATATCTGATGATTTTTGAGAATGCCTATTCCCTCCATTTTAAAGGAACGATTTTCTAATCTGATTGCAAAGATACGAATAAGTGAGCAAAAATCAAAATGTTTTTTGGTTTTTCGAACGAAAGTATTTTCGAGACAAAGTCTCAAAAATAAAAACTAATTTTTAAATCCGTATAACTTTCCAAAGCTTTTTGTATCTTTGAGCCTCGCTGTTTGAGCAGAGACTTCGCGACCAAACCAAAAAGGAGCGGCAATTGTGTCGCTCCTTGCAAATTGTTCTTATCACACTTTTATCGTTTGTCGGGAATGCCGTAGTCTGGCCAGCGTTCCTGCGGATAGTAGCCCTTCAGAGTCTTTTTCGACTCGGCGTAGGATGCTTTGACAAGGGTCATTAGGTCATTCATTTTCTTTACTTTAGGAGTCAACTCCTCACGCAGACGATCTACCTCGGCATTGGCTTCGGAGAGCATTGCCACAATCTTCTCCATCTCATTAATCTCATTGTTCGAGACACCTCTTTCACCCATTTCTCTCACATGACGGCGCAGGCCCTCAATGAGGTTGCGCGACTTCTCAATTTGAATTTCTGTTGTCTTTGACATAATGCTTAAAATTACGTTGTTATTTATACTTTTGTAGTACAATTCCACTACAAAAATAATAAAAAAAG
>JAEEGG010020051.1_pt1 | contig 13411 bp, 13 predicted proteins | sample 9134161 | NCBI WGS metagenome assembly JAEEGG01 (sample SAMN16246543, study PRJNA631951) | gut metagenome | biome: gut microbiome; feature: rumen; material: CR-attached | host: Bos | place: Iran: Karaj | collected 2018-10 | reverse complement strand
TCTGACACAAATGTCACCGGGTCAAAGGGTTTGGAGTCAGATCCGATTGCCTCGTTCCTCAGGATGGCGGCCACAACATCCTCATCCAACAAATATTTATGGCCATCGCCAGCAAAATCGACATATATAATGCCCCGTTCATCCAAGTCCTCAATCTCAGCATTATGCTGAAGGTACTTCAGAGTCGGCATTCCAAAGTATTTGGACACACCCTCCACCCTAAGATGCGAGAGATTCATATCAATAAGAGCGCACAGAATTATAACCTGTGTTTCATTGATACCATTGAAATATGAGCTTAAACGTTCCAAAGCCTTCATCATTTTCGCTGTCTTCTCATATTTCAGTTGCTTTCCTCTTGTCTGCTCACAGACATACTCGATTGAGGAAAGCACATTCCAGCGGATTTTTCTTTCTTTTTGCATATAAAACACCTCAATCATCTCCCAATATACCAAACCAGACTATCAAGAGATGATAGTATGAAAAAAGTTTAAAAATTTTTAGGCTATCATTATATGAGAGTATATGCTATTATTATATGGGTACAAGAGGCGGTTATGTCAGGGAAAAAGAAACAGGAAAAGGAAAGCCTAGCTACATTCAGAAGGATCACAGAGATGGACAGGATGATAGCATCAGGGGCTTACCCCAATGTACAGGCCTTCAGGGATAAATTTGAGATTTCAGAGGCAACGGTCCACAGGGATTTGGATGCGCTCCGCTATGATTTCGGGGCCGATGAATATCTTTGCTACGACAGGATTAAGAAAGGATACTATTATACAAGCCCAACATTCAGGATTCCGGCACAATTGACCACCGAAAAGCAGATTGTGGCAGCCCAGCTCATGTCCAACCTGCTTAAAACCTTGAAAGGATCCCCTATTTACAAACAGGCAGTAGAGGTTTTCTCCGTTCTCTCCTCGAATATTGAGCAGGATACAAAGCTGAATGCCAGGAAACTGTCAAACCGGGTCCTGTTCCTGGGGATGGCACCCGTAGCGATTGATGATAGCCTCTGGGGACAGTTGGAAGAGGCCATGGCTGGGAACCGCTATGCCGAATTTGATTACCATAAAAAAACCAAAACGTACAGGATAACAATTCAGCCCTATCAGCTGATCTATTACAACGGGATGTGGACCTTATACGGCAAGGAGACAAACCCAGGGTTTGAGGGAGAAAAGTTTTTTAATCTGTCGGGGATTAAAAACTTCGAGATTAAAAAGGAAACTTTTGAGCTGCCCGAGGATTTTTCCTACGAGAAGCACGCAATCGGCAACTTCGGCCGCCACATCGGGGACAAAACCTATCATTTCGAGATTAAGATTTTAGCCTCGTGGCTAGCTGAATATATCAGGACCTACAATTGGGCACCGGACCAGAGGTTCAGAAAACAGAAAGATAGAAGCACAATAATGAGCTTTACTAGCAATCAGTATAACCCTGTGCTGGACTGGGTGTTGGAAAAAGGAAAAAATGTCCAGCCACTTAAACCCGAACGGCTGGTTAAGGATTGGAAGGAAAATGTTATCGCCATGGCAGATATGGCAAAGGAGATGTAGATATGGAAAACAAAACTGTAGAAGATTTAATTATTAAGTCGCTAAAAACTTTAGCAGAATTTATTACTAACGGTCGTTGTGCTGACACAGAATGGAAATCAAGTATTATTATCCCAACATATAGGGATAAAGTAGAAATTAGATACTCGGAGCAGGAATTAAAACAGATATTTCTTAATCTTGCAGAAAAGAATCGATTGTTTTATTCAGTAGAAACACCAACAAAAAATGTATATTCAATAAGCAAATCAAAAGAACCAATGTTAAAGAGTGAAGATGATAAAAAACCTAAAGATGGTTTTGAATCTGCAAGATTTGATGTCAGTTTATATGATTCAAATAATTCAGAAAAAATATTTAGCCATATTGAATTTAAATATGCTAATGGCAAAGAAAAGGGAATTAAAAAAGATTTTTTAAAATTAGCCAAAGAAATTCATCAAGGATGGAACTACTTTGTTCATTATATTGTTTTAAAATCTGAAGAATGGAAAACGATATCTTTTCCTAACTTGATGGGAAAATATTTAGAATCTGCAAATTATTTAGGAAAAGAACTGAATATACCTGATGATAATTTAGAAAAAACATGGATTTATCTAATGTATATAAAAATTGAAAAAGGCAAAGAAGATTATACAATTTTACCCTTTAATTTAAAATCTTTAATAGAAAACTATAAAGAAAAACAAGTATTTAGTGCAGAAAATCTTAAATGGATGAAAATACTGCTGTAGTATGAAACAAGCACAAATCCTCAACAAATTTAAGCTAAACCTGGGACTCCCAGAGTCCGAGTATTACGCCGCCTACCATCTGAAAGATATAGAAAGCAACCTTTTTGATAAACCTTATGATGGAATTGATAAAAGAGCAAATGCTCTCCGCTCCTCTGCAGCCATGATATACAACACAATTGGCCCTAAAGGTAACATTATTACAATTGGCGGGATTGACTATCTTGTTACTGAATATGAGCAAAAGTTCCCAGCTCTAAGCAATGCAGACAACCCTGACCATCCTCATGATGCCCATATAGATGTCTCTCTGGAAAGCGCACATAAAACTGAACTCATCTTTATCGAAGCGAAATGCCTTGAATGGTTTGATGCCCCAAAATCAATGAGCACTGCTTATCTTTCGGCAAGATGCTATCGGCCAGAAACCGATAAGAACACAGCCAACTTTATAGAGTCATTCAGACGATTAAGAAGATATCCAGAGAAGGAAGACCCAAAAGATAGCTCCAGGCTTCTCCCCTATTATAAAACCTACGATGCGATTCAGATGAATATCCATATCCTGGGAATCTATAACTATTGCGCCCGTGGGGAAGCCAAGGGAGTTAAGAAAATCAGGCTGATGAACATTGTCTGGGACTATTATGATGCTGAAGAATACCGGGCTGAAGAGCATGAGGGAAGGAAATATGTTGCGTTTGCAAATAAGACTTTCAAAAAGCTTTTCAAAGACTTAGGCATTGATTTCAGCGTTGAATATGTTAGGTATTCTGAATTCTTGAATCGAGTTGACTGGAGCAAGGATATAGCCCGGCGGGAATACTTGAAAAGATATGAGATATAAAAAATCCCCTGCCGTATAACAGGGGATCTGAATTCAAATCAAGTAAGATTACTTATGCAAGTGCAGAAAGCATCTGTGCCAGAACTTCTGGTACGCTCTTGCTTCCGTCCAGTGTCACATACTTGAAGCCGTCTTTTGCAGCGCGGTTCTTGAAGTAGTATGCAGAAGCCAGTGTTCCGTTCTCTGTGTTGTAGTAAATGTCGTGGCGCTTTGTGATAGCTGCCTCATCCTGGTCATCGTTTCTTGCAGAGAGTGCTCCGCCGCATACACGGCACTTGTCTCCGTTAGGTTTGATTGCGTCGATGTAGATGTTGTTAGGATGGTTGTTGTCGTTGGCGCAGAGTCTTCTTCCCATGATTCTGTTCTTTGCTGTCTGTCTGTCGAGCAGGATCTCAACTACATAGTCCAGTTTGATACCTTTTGCCTTGAGAGCCTCATCCAGTTTCTCTGCCTGAACCTTGTTCCGTGGGAAACCGTCCAGGAGCCAGCCGCCCTTGCAGTCATCTCTCTGAAGTCTGTCCAGGATCATTGGGATTGTGATGTCATCTGGAACCAGGTCGCCTCTGTCGATATAAGCTTTTGCAGCTTTTCCCAGCTCTGTGCCGCCCTTGATGTTCTCTCTGAAGATAGCACCGGACTCGATGTGTGCAACTGGGTATTTCTCCTTTATCTTTGCGCCAAGTGTTCCCTTGCCGCTTCCGTTAGGTCCGAAAATAAGAATATTCATCTTAGACTCCTTAATTATTTTTTTCCATTATATCGGATTTTTTCTCAAGATTAAAGTACCTTTGCCGGGCAAATTCGCACTTTTCCTTCTCCCCCAGCACCTCGTAGGTGTCGGCCAGGTTGTACCAGGCGTCAAGGCTGCCGCTGTCCGCCACCACGGCCCGCTCAAAGTATTCCTGCGCCTTTTCGTATTCCCCATTGGTGAAGTTAAGCACTCCTATGTTGTTCAAGAGCGCCCCCGAGAGCTGGCCGGTGCGCTCTGCCATACTGTAGTAGAAGCCAGCTTCGCAGAAGCACTGGTTGTTATAGCACAGAAGCCCGCAGTCGGTAAGGAAGTGGGCATCGTCAGGCACCAGGTCCGAGGCTGTCTTGAGCACCTCTGTTCCCCGGTCCACATCCCCTTTCTTGATAAGCACCATGGCTTTGTTATAAAGCACCCTTGCCCGGGTGGATGCCGGAACTTCAGGGTCTGCACACAAGGAAAGAGCCTTGTTGCAGCACTCCAGGGCCTGTCCCCAGTTCTCGCTTTCCGAGCATTCGAAAGCCTGGTTGTTGAGAAGTGCTATCTGCTTTTTAACATCATCAGTCATCAGCTTTTTTCTCCTTGTAGAACCAATAGCATATAAAAGAAAGGATAAAACAGATTCCAGAGGCAAAGGCGCTCCGGTAGATTCCCACAGATTCCGGCTGTTTGGGCACAGTCACCATCATCTCGATGAAAGGCACCGAGCCGTCCCACACTAAGATCGCGGGGAGGATTGCGATGGACACAAGGAACGCCAGCTTGAGGAAGAAGCCCTGGATTCCGAAGAAGATGCCTCCGATTTTCTCCTTCGACTTTGCAGACACATAGGCGCTGATCTCGCTGAGCATTGCCTGGGGGAAGATGAAGGCTGCCCCTGCCACAGGTATTCCGCACAGAGTGAAGATCGCATAACCTGCATTCACCGGAAGCCCTTTCCCCAGCATACCCAGGGCGCGGCTCAGGAAGAACAGGGCAAGGAGCGATATGAGCATGGGAAGCCGGTAGCCGAACTTATAGGAAAATTTCTTCACCGGATAGAAGAAGAGAGCCGCAGTTCCGAAAAAGAGAGCTGACACCGGGGTTATCATGGCTGTGCTCTTGCCCATTATGTCCACCACGAAGTAGTTCATGGTTGCCCGCAGAATATTGAAGCCGATGAAGAAGAAGGTGAGCCCGCCCAGATACCAGATGAAGGACTTCTCGCCGAAGATGATCTTGAGGGAACTGCTGAGACTTGTCTCTGATACCTGCCCCCCTGAATACTTTTTCTCGTCCACTCCGAAGGAGAGGAGAAAGAGCCCCACAAGGGCAAACAGAGACAGGATGATGACCATAAGACGGAGTCCCTTCTCGTCATCACCTTTGCCTAAAGTCGCAATCAGGATACCAGGGAGAATCATGGCTATAGCAGTATAGACCAGCCGGAATACAGCCTGCCAGGTGGAAAGGTTGAGTCTGTCCTCCCTGGATGCGGAGAGCTCCGGGATGAGAGCATTGTATGGAGCACCGACTATTGTATAGAAAATGAAGAAAAGGCTACCTATAATAGCCAGGTACGCAAAGGAACCGAGACCACCAGACTTGGGCGGGAAGAAGAAGCCTATGGCGCTTAAGGCCAGAGGTACTGCACCCCAGGCTATAAAAGGAATGCGCCGCCCCCACTTGGTGTTGGTCCGGTCCGACCACCACCCCACCAGAGGGTCTGACACCATGTCCACAAACCTTGAGACAATAAGAGCAAGGGCAATGAACAGCGGGGACATGAATGCCTGGAAACTGAACTTCTGGGGCGGCAGATAGTAGGTGAGCACCCACTGGGCAAAGATCTGGTCAAAGATTGCGTAGCTGACCCCCAGACCATATATGACTTGAACCGAAAGTGGTATCTTCTTCATGTAAACAGTGTAACATATTAAGGGCCTTGACACAACAAACAATTTGGTTAACTATATTTTAAGAATGGTTAACGAAAAAGAATCCCTTAAGTTCAAAGTCCTCAGCACACTCAGGGAAAACCCAGGCATTGTATCTGGAGTTGAGCTTTCCAATGCAACTGGCAGGAGCCGGGTGGCAGTCTGGAAGACTGTCCAGGGGCTGCAGGAGGCAGGCTACGGCATAAGCATCAGCAGGAAAGGCTACAGGCTGGAGAAGGACCTGGCCGACAGCATCTACCCCTGGGAGTTCGGTGCCGACGAGGCCATGTTCACCCACTTTGCCTCCACAGGCAGCACCATGGCCGAGGCGAAGCGGATAGCAGAATCCGGGAAGGCCCAGCCGGGAGAGACCCATATAATAACCGCCGACGTGCAGACCCATGGAGTGGGCCAGAGCGGCAAGAGCTGGACCACCACCCGGGGCAGTCTGGCATTCACTATCATTACTAAAAACAACCTGCCGCTGGCATGCCATAGCAGGATGACCATGGCAGCCCAGGTGGCCCTGACCAAGGTGCTCCGCCGCATCACAGGCCGCCCCTTCTACATCCGCTGGCCCAACGACATCTGGTCCGAGGATGGCAAGGTTGTAGGCATTCTGGAGGAACTTTCCTCCTGCGGCAACATCACAAGCTGGATCAACCTGGGAATAGGAATCAACATAACCCACAGGCCCAGGCTGCCTGGCACCGACTCCTTGTTCCACCGGGAGGCACCTATCACAAGAAAGGAGATACTCTCCCAGTTCTGGGATGAGTTCAAGGTGCAGGAGAAGCTGGCAGTTGAGCAGTCACCCTGGCTTGCCGAGGAATGGAACAGGCTGTGCCTGGACACAGACCATCGGATGCGCCTTGCCGGCAGCGGTAAGACAGTAATCTTCAGAGGGATAGACCACTTCGGTTCTGCCCTGCTTTATACACCGGGTTCCAGAGGAGAGAAGATCATGCTCCCCGGCACCGGAAGCTTTATAAAATCGTACATCTAAGGAGTTGCAACATGAAAAAGAAGAAATCGGCACCACTGGTGCTCACCGCCCTTTTTGCGGCACTGATCTCGGCGGGATGCTTTATCCATATTCCGCTGCCTGGGGGTGTTCCCGTAGCTATACAGGATATGCTGGCAATGCTTTCCGGCATGATCTTAGGACCTATTTACGGCACTGCATCGGTGCTGATATTTTTAGTGCTGGGCTGCATCGGGCTGCCGGTATTCACCGGCAAGGCAGGAATACAGGTGATCCTGGCCGGCCCTACCGGCGGCTTCCTTGTGGGTTACCTCCTGGGAGCACTGGCTGCAGGGCTGGTGCTGGCCCTACTTCTGCCTTCAGTCAAAAAATCAAGCACCTCCTGGGCCTATATCATCATCACCATAGCAGCCTTGGTTGCCACATTCGTCCTCTTTGCCTGCGGCATAGTGCGCTTCATGCAGCTTACCGGCTATGAGTTCGGCAAGACCATGGCGGCAGTGCTGATTCCCTTCATACCAGGCAATATACTGAAAATCATACTCATGGTCATGCTGACCAAGAAGTTCAGGCCTATTGTAAACAACTACCTTAAGCAGGATTGAGATGGAAGAGAACATAGCTCTGGAAGTTAAAGGTGTGGGCCGGACTTTCTCAGACGGCACTGTGGCTCTTAAGGATGTCTCCTTCTCCATAAGCAAAGGAGAGTTTGCCGTAATTGCAGGCTCCAACGGAAGCGGCAAGAGCGTCCTTATGTCCCTGATTGCAGGCCTGGATGAGCCTTCGGAAGGGACCATCACGCTGCATGGCTGCCAGGCGGGGCTTGTGTTCCAGGATGCTGATTCCCAGATTCTGGGCGAAACCCCGGAGGAGGACATAGCCTTCGGCGCCAAGAACTGCGGTCTTAATAAACAGCAGGTGGCAGAGCAGGTGGATTTCGCCCTGGCCAAAACCGGCCTGGAACACAAGCGCGTATCCTACGCCCGGCTTCTCTCCGGAGGCGAGAAGCGCCGCCTGGCTGTGGCCGGCATACTGGCCATGAACCGGTCTCTCATCATCTTTGACGAGCCTTTTGCAAACCTGGACTGGCCAGGGGTGCAGCAGGTGTGCGGCATCATGAAACAGCTGAAGGAAGAAGGCAAGACTGTGCTGGTGCTGACCCACGAGCTTGAGAAGGTGCTGGCCCTGGCAGACCGCTTCATGGTTCTGGACAAAGGGCATCTGGTATTTGACGGCACACCGGAATCTGGCCTTGCAGCCGATCTTGAGAGCTGGGGCATAAGAAATCCTATGACTGCATATAAATCTATAAAAGAGATGATCTGGCTATGATACTGTTTGCATACCGCAGAGGAAACACCCCCCTCCATCATCTGAACGCCAGTTGGAAAATACTTTCTCTCATCATACTGTGCATAGTCACCTTTGCCGGAGGCATGTACGAGACTTCAGATTCGGTGCTGAATGCAGCTCTTATAATCCGCACTGCTGTCTGCCTTGCCATGACCATATTGCTCTTCATCATGTCGGGATGCAGCAGGACATCCTTCAAGCCTGTCAAGTTTGTCCTTATAATCGGAGCACTCATGATACTGTTCCGGGTGTTCAACCAGCCCATAAAAGATGCATTTGCCGCCGGTCTGCTCTACACAATCCGGTTCCTCATCACCGCTATTGCGGCACAGATCGTTTTCGAGACCACATCTCCCCTTGAGATAAAAGAATCCCTGGGAAAATCGACCCCGGCCACAGCCATCGCCCTGGCCATCAACTTCATACCCCAGGTGTTCGCCACCTGGCACAGAGTTCATACCGCAGCATTGGCACGGACACCAAAGCATAAAAAAGGCCTGTTCCGCACCATACACATTGTGTACTGCGAAATACAGGCCTTCTTCTCCTGTCTGCTCTACCAGGCGGAGATAAAACGCAAAGCCCTCCTCAACCGGAGCAGCTCAGATTAGAAATCTAAAAGCTCAACCTCGAACACAAGATAAGCGTATGGAGGGATGACTCCACCAGCTCCTGCCGCACCATAGCCCAGTTCAGGAGGAATGATGAGGGTACGCTTCTCGTTCTTCTTCATGCTCATGAGAGCCTCGTTCCATCCTTCGATGACCTGTCCCACCTGGAATACCAGCGGCTGGCCTCTCATGTAGGAGCTGTCGAACATTTTGCCGTTGAGGAGCATTCCCTGATAATGGGTTGTCACCTTCTGTCCATATTTTGGAGACTCGGTGCCGGTTCCCTCTCTGCGGACAATGTAGCGGAGTCCTGACTCAGTCTTGATTGCCTCCGGCCACTTCTTCTGGATAAGCTTCTCGTCAGCTTCACGCTTTGCTGCGAACTTGGCTGCCTCTTTCTCTGCCATCAGCTTGATCTCGGCCTTGAATGTGGCCTCGTCGTTCTTGAATTCCTCAGCCTTCTTTCCTACCCGGATAATCTCGATCTTCTTGATTGTATCGCCCTGTCTTATGGAGTTCACCACCTTCTGTCCCTCTACAACATGACCGAAAACTGCATGCTTTCCGTCGAGCCATGGGGTCGGCACGTGGGTGATGAAGAACTGGCTTCCGTTGGTGTTAGGGCCGCTGTTTGCCATGGAGATGACACCTGGCTTGTTATGCTTGAGGCTGATGTCGAACTCGTCGGGGAATGAGTAGCCTGGTCCCCCTGTTCCGTTGCCCCTGGGGTCGCCGCCCTGGATCATGAAGTCCTGTGGGTCGCCGTTTGCCTGGCTGATAACCCTGTGGAACTTAAGGCCGTCATAGAATGGCTTTCCGATTCCCTGGCCGCCGTCAATCTTTCCTTCTGCCAGACCTGTGAAGTTCATGACTGTCACAGGAACCTTCTCATATTCAAGAGAAAGGAGGATATCTCCTCTGTCTGTTATAATCTTTGCATAAATACCGTCTTTCAACTTAGCCTCCTGGGACATACATGGAATGCACATCAGAAGAAGCAGACACATGATAAGAATCCCTTTTATTATTTTTCTCATATTATAATAGTACCATTATTTTTAAAAATATGCCATACTGGCCTCATGGATATACCTTTTGAGATTCCCTACACCCGCATCCTGACCCGTCTGGGCTATAAGAAGTCCACCAGCACCATGCTGAGCTGTCAGCTGGAGGCTGTGAAGTCTGTCATAGAGGAAGCGGCTGGATTCATAACTCTCAAAGGGACATATATCATCCAGGATTTCAAGCCGGCAGAGCATGGTATAGAGCTGGAATCAGGGGATATCATCACCGGCACACTCCCTGCAAAGCTTAATGAAAGCGCCTCATCAGCCCTGATAATGGCCGCCACATCAGGCAAGACAATCATGGATAAAATTGAGGAACTCAAGAGCACAAACTTAGAGCGGGCTGTCATTTTCGATGCCACTGCCAGCGAGATAACAGACTGGGGTCTTGAGTGGATAGTGAAGTATGCGGCCACCATGCTGAAGCATCAGAGCCGGGTGGTGAGCAGGAAGCGGTTTTCCCCGGGATACGGCGATTTCGACCTTTCAAACCAGAGGATATTCTATTCCCTTCTTCATCTTGAGCAGTTTGATATCCACCTTACCGACAGCTGCATGCTGGTGCCGGAGAAATCAGTCATAGCAATGACAGGAGTCAGATAATGAGAAGTGTAAAAGAGATAAATGAACTTCTTGCAAAAAAGATTCTTATACTGGACGGAGCCACCGGAACCCAGCTGCAGATGCGGGGAATGCCGGCAGGTGTCTGCCCTGAGCTGTGGACACTGGAGCACCCTGATGTGCAGGAGGCAATCCACAACGCATATATCTCCTCTGGCTCCGATGTGATCTACACCCCCACCTTCGGCGGCAACTACTACAAGCTTTCAGAATATGGCTGCGATGATGTGGAGGAGGTGAACCGCCGCCTCGCATCGGTTTCCCGCAAATGTGCGGACAATGCAGGAAAGACAGTTCTGGTGGCTGGAAACATCGGCCCCTGCGGCAAGTTCATAAAGCCTTTCGGAGAGCTGGATTTTGATGAGGCTGTAGAGATGTTCAAGCGGCAGATCCGGGGCCTGCTGGATGGCGGCGTTGACATGTTCGCCGTGGAGACCCAGATCGATATCCAGGAGACCAGGGCATGGGTCATTGCAATCAAGGAGATGTGCCCCAACTTTATCCTTACAACTATGACATTCGAACCTACAGTGCGCACCTTGAACGGCACTACCCCGGAGGCTGCACTCATAACTCTCCAGAGCCTGGGGGTCCATGCCTTCGGCTGCAACTGCTCATCAGGTCCTGCGGAGATGCTGCCTATAATACAGAGGCTCAAACCGATTGCCCATATACCGCTGGTGGCCAAACCCAATGCCGGCCTCCCCTACATCGAGAATGGCAAGACCAAGTTCCCAATGGGGAGCACCGAGTTCGGCACCTATGCAGCCCAGTTCGCAGAAGCTGGAGTAAACTTCATGGGAGGCTGCTGCGGCACCTCCCCGGACCATATCAAGGAGCTGGCAACCAATATGGCAGACCAGAGCCCACGGCCGGCATACGCCCCGGATTATGCCGCACTATCCAGTGCCCGGGAAGCTGTGATAACCAGGTCTGGAAGCCCGGTGCGCATCATAGGAGAGCGCATCAACCCTACAGGAAAGAAGAAACTCCAGGCTGAATTGAAAGAGGGCATCTTCACCACAGTGCAGACCTTTGCCCGGGAACAGAAAAGCACCGGGGCGGCGGTCCTGGATGTGAACGCAGGAATGCCGGGGATCAACGAGGAGGAGACACTGCTTAAAATAATCTCTCTCCTGACACCCCAGACCAGCCTGCCACTTTCAATAGACACCACCAACCCTGAGGCTGCGGAGAAAGCCATGCGCCTCTACCCTGGCAGGCCCCTTCTGAACTCAATATCAGGAGAGAGCCCCCGGCTTGAGAAGCTGCTTCCAGCCGCCGCCAAGTACGGAGCTATGTTCATACTGCTACCTATCATGGGCAACCAGATTCCTGCCACTGCCCAGGAGCGGATCACTATTATCAATGATATCTATTCGAAGGCCGAGAAGTACGGCTTCAAGAAATGCGACATACTCATAGACGGTCTGGCCATGACAGTCTCTGCAAACCAGAAGGCGCCAGCCGAAACCTTAAAGACTATAAAGTGGGCAGCCCAGGAAGGATTCGGCTCTGTCATAGGCCTTTCCAACATCTCCTTCGGACTGCCGGAGCGCAAGTGGGCCAACGCCGCCTTCCTGGCCATGGCTACCCAGGCGGGCCTTACCCATGTCATCGCAAACCCTATGGAGGAGGTGCTCACCAATATCAAGCTGGCATCGGACCTCCTTTCCGGCACCGACCCGGACGGCATCAACTACATAACATCATTCGCAAATAAAACTGCTGCACCCACAGCGCCAGCCAAGGCTGCAGAAAGCCCGGAGGAGGCAGTGAGGAACGGCATCATAAACGGAATAAGGGAAGATATAAAGCTTACTGTAAAAGCTGCACTGGACAGCGGATTCAAGCCTGCAGACATACTTGAGAATATGATGATTCCGGCCATTGTCCATGTGGGGGACCTGTATGAGAAGAAGGAGTACTTCCTCCCTCAGCTCATAGCCAGCGCCGAGACCATGAAGATGGGATTCACAGTGCTGGAGCCCCTTCTCAACTCTGCAAACCGGGAGAAGAAAGGAAAGATTCTCTTTGCCACTGTGGAGGGAGACATCCACGACATAGGTAAGAACATTGTTATCCTTATGCTCCGTAATTACGGCTTTGAGGTCATAGACTTAGGAAAGGATGTGAAGGCATCAAAGATTGTGGAGGCGGCCGAAAGAGAAAAGCCGGACATCATTGCGCTGTCTGCCCTCATGACCACCACTATGATAAGAATGCCGGAAGTGATAGAACAGGCCAAGCTGTCAGCCATAAAGGCAGCATTCATGGTGGGCGGCGCAGTTGTCACCGAGGATTGGGCTCAGTCCATAGGCGCCCACTACTCTGCCAACGGTGTGGAAGCAGTGAAGAAAGCCCAGGAGTTGATAAAATGAGTTCAAAGAATTTTTCATTTGCAGCAAAAGTCAAAGAGAGCAGCGATATACGCAGGATCATCTCGGTCATCAACGAGTACAACGGCATTGTCAAGAAGGTGCTCTACAACAGCCGCATAGACTCAAGCATCGCCTTCTTCGAGATTGCTAATTTCTCAAACGAGCTTATGGCTGGCCTGATGCAGTCCGACTATATCCTCTCAACCGTGCAGGAGCCTCTCTTCATCAAGATAAAAATTCATCTTCCCCGGAGAGCCAGGGCCATTTCCGAGATTCTTACCCACGCTGACGACGCAGGAGTCATCATCACCCTGATGGAGTTCGACACCCAGGAGACCAAGAAGGACGACACACTGGTGCTCATGCTGAACGCAGTGGAGAGCCAGAGCGTGAAGGCATTCCTGGATTATCTCAAGACCACATATGCCATCGACATTGTGGAGTACACCCCCAACAACGAGGACCTGGACAACACAATCTTCTATATTACTTATGCAAACAGGATACGCCGCTTTGCCCATGACCAGGGAGATCACTTTGTCCTCAGCTTCCTGGCCGACATAAACAGCATAGC
>JAEEGG010020046.1_pt1 | contig 13413 bp, 9 predicted proteins | sample 9134161 | NCBI WGS metagenome assembly JAEEGG01 (sample SAMN16246543, study PRJNA631951) | gut metagenome | biome: gut microbiome; feature: rumen; material: CR-attached | host: Bos | place: Iran: Karaj | collected 2018-10 | reverse complement strand
ACGGAAAGACATACGACGGAACAAAAGCCGTAACATTCGATACAACCCATGCTACTCTTGCCGGACTGATTCCAGGAGAAAATGTGGGAATCGAAGTTACAGGATCTTTCAGTGATGTAAATGCGGGTAACAATAACAATGTCACGATCACTTCCATCGCTTTGACGGGTGCAGATGCCGGTAATTATACGATAAACACTACAACAAGCCAGACTACTGCGACGGCTGCGATCAACAAGGCTACCAAAGCCAATGTTACTGCCACACCGGTAGATGTAAGAGCCGGCGGAACAGATGAGGGAATGATCGATCTTCGAGAATATCTTAAGGATGATGCTTCAAAGGCTGACAGAAGTGCTATTATGATTTCTCTCGCCGCTGAGGCTTGTTCATTCACGGGCGACATTAATGGTTCAATTATTCACGATTGGACGCTGACTGGCGAAGGATACTTCAAATATAAAGCCAATTCAAGCGAAGACGGAAAGAGCGGCAATTTGAAACTTACGGTTTCAGGTAACAATTATGAGAGCTTTACTATCACTGTACCTGTAACCATAGCCGCAAAAGCTGTGGAGACGGTGCTTGACAATTCGGATGTATCGGCAACCTTAACTACAGGTGTAGGCCAGATTCAAGAGTCCGCGGATCTTAAGACATTGGCAAACGATCAGCCGGAGTCGACGGTAGATGTAAAACTTTCCGTTAAACCCGAAAGTGAGGCAACTCTTACAGGCGGTTCGGAAGAAGAAAAAGCCGCAGTTGAAGAGATTAAAGAAGTCGCAAGGGAAGAGTACAAAGGTATTGCCGAGTCAGATATCAAACAGGACTTTGTCGAGATCGATATTACAAAGTCGGTAGACGGCGGAACTCCTGAGAAAGTAACCGATACCGGCAGGGTATTGGATATCATATTCAAATATAATACCATCGGACGTCACAACCTGTCTGTATCCAGATTCCACGATAACAAGGCAAGTCGATTCAAGAAACTGACTACTAAGCCTACCGATTACCGGGAACTTGACGGATGCTTCTATGTTGAAGGTTCGGGTAAGGATGCGATAATACACATTTACTCGAGACTGTATTCGGTATATTCGATCTCTTACACCGAAAAAGAAATGTTCGAAGTTAAGTACGATAACGCTGCAGGTACGGTTGCAACCACCAATGTATTAAGCGGCAATAAGCTTACCAAGCCCGCAGATCCCACTCGCGACGGATATACATTCGCAGGATGGTTCGATCAGACAGGTAAGGCATTTGACTTTAACAGCGCTGTTACATCTGCAATAGTACTTACTGCTAAGTGGACAGCAAAGGCTAAGCCCGCTGAATCTTCGAACACAACGACCGATAACAATTCTTCGGCAAATGAATCACAGCCCGAAAGCAACGGCTCTGCTTCAACCGAAAACACTGCGGCAGCACCGGCTTCCAAGAGTGTAGCAAAGGCAACGACGACTACACCTGCCAAGTCTGAAAAGAAAGAAGCTAAGGCAGACGTGGAAGAAGTTACACCTACCAAGGTTGAAGAGCCTACTGAAGAAGCAGTGGTTATCGATGATGTAACACCCATCGAACCCGAAGAAACAAAGGAAGAGACCAAACCCGAACCTGTTAAGGAAGACACTCAGCCTACCGAACCTGTTGAAACTAAGACCAAGAAACCTTTCAGTCCTTGGGCCCTGGCAGGAATCCTCGGCGGCGTCGCAGTACTTGCGGCAGGAGCATGGCTCTTACTTAAAAAGAAGCCTTTATAAGACAGTTAAATAAGTGAAGTTAAATCCGGCCGGACAGTATTACATATAACAACGGAACGAATTAATTTTTCGTGGAGGCGAGACCTTAGGCTCGCCGAAACGGTTGAAAAATTTTAGTGACGTTGTATGTGTAATATTGTTCGGCCGGTTTGTTGTAAATTTCAGTGACGTCATATGTATAATGGCGTCCGGTTGGTTTATTTGGGAAAATTAATTTTTGTATAATTTTTCAAAAACCCTCTTGATTTTTAAAATGCCCTATGGTAGTTTATGAGTATAAAAATAGGATTAGTGTACCTTAGTGTCTCTATATGTGCCTAAGTCGATGCGAGATAGTCGCAGATCGGGAACGGATTCCCGATAAACCCATCACGGAAGAAAGGAGGGGCTTATGGCAAACAACGCTGTCATTAATAATATCTATAATTATTATCTTACAACGTATGCGCCGAAATCGGATACCAAGTTCGATACTCACAAAAAAAGTGAGCTTCGTGGCGTCTACAATTCCATTGTAAAAATGAATAAAGAAGCACCTCTTTACATCGTGGACACTTCGCAGTCGACGAAAGAGTATGCTGTCGGATTAAAAGAGAATGCCAGGTCGTTTAGGAATACGATCGCTTCGCTTGGCGGACTGGATGATGATGAGCTTCTTAATCAGAAGAGGGCTCACTCGACAAACGATTCGCTTGCAGAGGCGTATTATATAGGTGAGAACGTTGACGAGGAGAAGGTTCCTTCGTTTGAACTTTCGGTCAATAAGCTGGCTACAAATCAGACCAATATCGGAAAGATGATCCCTTCGGATTCGCTTTCGCTTAAAGAAGATCTTTATTCCTTTGACGTTGGTATCAACGGACTTAACTACGAGTTCCAGTATAACGTTTACGAGTCAGATACAAATAAGAGCCTTCAGCAGAAGCTTGCTAGACTTATATCCAATTCGGGAATAGGCTTGACGGCAGAGGTTTTGGAAGACGGAAGCGGAAACAGTGCTCTTAAGATCGAGTCGCAGAATACCGGCAAACCGCAAAACGGTGCGCATATGTTTACTGTGACCGATGATAATACCAGTAAGACGGCGGGTAGTGTGGACTACTTTGGTCTTAATAATATAGTAAATGAATCGTCAGACGCTGAATTTATGATAAACGGTGAGCCCAGACATGCTTCGGGCAATACGTTTACCGTAGAGAAGATGTTTGAGATAAGGCTCAAAGGCCTGTCAAAGAGCGAAGATGATGTTACTTCGGTAAGCTTAAAGCCTGACGTTGAATCGCTTGCGACCAACATAGCGAAGCTTATGGACGGTTACAATTCCTTTGTGGATAAGGCGGATGCTTATTCGGAGGTTCATCCAAAGAGCGACAGACTCGTAAATGAGATGAGAGCGATCGCATCGCTTCACTCGGATGAACTTGAGAACCTTGGAATAACGCTTAAAGATGACGGCCGTATATCGCTCGATACCGAGAAACTCAGAAATGCTGCGATAAGCGGTGAACTTAAAGATAATTTCGAGGCATTAAAGGGATTTGCAAGCGCAATGCTTCGAAAGACCAATCAGGTAGGGCTTAACCCTATGGAGTATGCGGACAGAACGATCGTCGCATATAAAAATCCCGGACACAACTTCGCCACACCTTATGTGACGAGTGCATACACGGGAATGATGTTCTCATCATATTGCTAAAAAGACGCGAAGAACAAATTGCTCTCGCGTCTTTTTTATTACAGATTATCTCTTACACAATCAAGTGCAGCACGGATAACTTTATCCATGTCATAGTATTTGTACCCGCCGAGACGTCCGCCGAAGATGACGTCTTTTTCTTTGTGCGCAAGGTCATTATACTTGGCGAACAGATCGTTGTTACGATCATTGTTGACCGGATAGTACGGTTCTGCGCCGGGAGTCCATTCCGAAGGATATTCCTTTGTGATGTAAGTGCCCTTGCACTTGTTGAATTCAAAATGCTTGTGCTCGATTATACGGGTGTAGGGTATTTCACGCTCAGTATAGTTTACGACTGCAACGCCCTGGTAGTTGTCTTCGCCTTCAAGATATTCGGTCTCGAACTTAAGTGTTCTGTATTCGAGGTGACCAAGCGAGTAGTCAAAGTATTCATTGATCATTCCGGTATAAAGAAGCTTCTCCCAAAAGATGCCTTCATCGGCAGCACTGTTCTTAAATTCCTGATATGAAGTGTTGAGTCGTACGTCCGATCCCTTTAAAAGCTTTTCAACGATCACGGTATAACCGTCGACCGGAATGCCCTGGAAGCGATCGTTAAAGTAGTTGTTGTCATAAGTGTAGCGTACGGGAAGTCGTTTGATGATGGAGGCCGGAAGGTCTTTGCAGTCGCGTCCCCATTGTTTTTCGGTATATCCCTTAATCAGCTTTGTATAAATGTCGGGTCCCACCAATGATAGCGCCTGTTGTTCCAAATTTTCGGCGTCTTGACCGTTAAGGTCAAGTTTCTGGCTTTCTATTTTTGCACGCACCTCTTCCGGAGTCTTAAGCCCCCACATCTTACTGAAAGTGTTCATGTTGAAGGGGAGATTGTAAAGTTCGTCTTTATAGACCGCGACAGGCGAATTAACAAAGTTATTGAACTCCGTAAACTGATTAACGTAGTCCCAGACCTCTTTGTCGGAGGTGTGGAAGATATGGGCTCCGTATTTATGGACATTTATGTCATTTTGTTTTTCGGTGTAGATATTACCTGCGATATGCGGACGTTTGTCGATCACAAGACAGCTCTTTCCGATCTTTGTTTTCTCGTGAGCAAATACCGCTCCGAAAAGTCCCGCACCTACTATGAGATAATCGTATTTTTTCATGATCTTACCTTTCTTGGCTTATTTACGGCCTTTTTTGACTTTTTCTTTGTGCGGTGAAACAGTACAAAAAGCCATATTCCGAGTAAAGCTCCGAGTGAGTCAATCCCGACGTCACCCGCGGACATGTAGCGCCCGGGAATGAGATGCTGATGAAACTCATCCGATATGGCGTAAAGAAAAACAATCGTTTCCGAAAAAATGCATGCCACCCATTTGTTTCTGACCAGATCGGTCAAAGCATATATCGTACACCATCCGAACACCGCATATTCGGTAAAATGTGCACATTTTCTGATAAGCCAGTGTATCTTGTCGGGAGTCAGATGAGTAAGTCCCGTTTGATTGATCTGCTCGACTATCTTCATGACTTCGTTGAAGATCTTTCCGCTCGCGGCAGCCGATTCCTCGCCCGGCATTTGTGAGAAGAAAAAGATCACGCCCATCATCACGAGCATAGGTATAAATTTAAGTATCCTTTTCATAAAGCATATACTACCACAAGGGGTGGAAAAACGCCAATGGATGATGTAGAATTATCGTCATGAAAAAGTCGTTTTTATCATTCATAACAGCATTTTTAATATTTGCGGTCTGCGTAAGTATTTCTCTTTTCTCTACGCGTGGCATCTGGATATACTACGGAGATTTCAACATCCAGCAGATCCCGTTTTATATACATCTTCACGACCTTGTAAGAAGCGGGAACCTTTGCTACGACTGGTCTACCGATCTTGGCGGAAGTGTTATCGGATGTTATTCTTTTTACATTTTGGGAAGCCCGTTCTTCTGGCTTTCCGTTCCGTTTAAGTCGGAGTGGGTCCCTTATCTTATCCCGTGGATAAATGCACTCAAATACGGTGTGATGGCTCTTACGTCCTATTTATGGCTTAAACGTCACACAAAGACCGAAGAAGCAGCGTTCATGGGTTCACTTTTATATGCTTTTTCAGGCTATTCGGGAGCGGTGCTCGTCTACAATCATTTCCACGACGTTTGCGCACTTTTCCCGCTGTGGCTTTTGTGCTTCGATCTTTTGATGGAAAAAAAGAAAAGGATTCCCTACATCCTGATGACCATGCTCATGGCGATAGTCAATTACTATTTCTTTGTGGGGGAAGCCGTATTTCTTTGCATATATTTCTTTTGCAGATATTTCATCAGGAAAGAAGAAAACTCTCGTTTTAATTCACTTAAACTCACCTGGCGCGCACTTTGGTGCTCGTTTACGGGCGTTATACTTTCGCTTTGGTATCTTATACCCGCAATCTACTATACAATGGGCAATTCCCGTTTAAAGAGTGTGCTTATGGGCGCAGATCTCGTGGCGTACGAAGAACCCGTTATGCCACTTGGGATCGTCAAGAACACGGTTTTACTGCCCGATCTGTCCGGGTTGAATTCAATGTTTAACGCTCAATACAGTCGTGTATCCGGCGTCGGAGCATATCTTCCGATGATTTCTGTTGCGTGTGTGATCGCTTATTTCATTATATATAAAAGAAAAGATGTTTCGTTTGAATACAAGTGGCCCAAGAGAGTCCTTTTTGTAAGCCTCATCTTTGCCTTTATTCCGGGGCTAAATGCATTGTTCTCGGCTCTTAACACTGAGTATTACGCAAGATGGTATTTCATGCCCGTTCTTATTATGTCGCTTGTGAGCGTGCGTGTTTTAGAGACGCTTCCCGCTGAAAAAGAAAACATTTCTCCTATTATAAAGGGAAATATCTGGGTGACAGGGTTCATCGCATTCTTTGCGATCTGCGCGGTTTTGCCCGCAAAAACGGAAGAAGGGGAGCTCACCATACTCGGAGCACTTAAAAATCCCGAGCAGCTTGCCGCAGAACTTTTGTTTACCGTGTTGATGACGGGCGTTTTCTTTGTGCTGCTTTGCTTTGCGTTTAAGAAGATAAAGAGCATAAAGCCTATAGTCATATGCGTATCGGCAGCATGCCTTTTAACCTGTGGCATAATGATCACCGAAGGCGATATGCTGGTTGAAAAAGACAGGGCGAACTCCTTTATTGAGCAGTGTTTGAAAGATAGAGTCGAATTTCCCAAAACGGAAGACTGGTACAGGATAGAGACCGAACAGGACGTTTTCAATTATCCGATGGTTTGGAACATGCCCACCAACACTTCATTTATCAGCACGATCTCACCTTCAATCATCGATTTTTACGAGGGTATCGGGCTTTCAAGAAAGGTCACGTCGCGTCTCACGGTTTCGAGGATCGGCGCAAGAACGCTGTTTTCAACCCGTTATTTGATAGTGGAAAAAGAAACCCCGATCGAGCATATAGGTCATATAGACGAAGACGCGGACCTAAGCAAGTTCACTCTCATGACTTCATCGAATGGCTTTGATATTTACGAAAACAATCACTATATACCAATGGGCTTTTCTTTTGACGAGTATGTGACGGAAGAAGAGTTCGCCGAAGGCGGTGGAGAAGACGGTGCCATCGACAGAGGACTTCTTCGCTATCTTGTATTACGAGAAGAAGATGTGGAAGAGTACGGACAGTACATGACGAGAGCTTCAGCAGAAAATCTTCGTTCCGTAACGAGCAGCAAGTTTGCTCTTGAGTGCGATAAAAAGCGCGAGCATGCCTGCACAGATTTTAAAACAAGCAAAACCGGCTTCACAGCCACAGCTCATATGGAGCGCGAAAACCTTTTGTTCTTTTCGGTTCCCTACGATGAATGCTTTACCGCCTACGTTGACGGCGTCGAGACTCCCATTATCAAAGTCGATTTCGGCTTCAGCGCCGTTTTGGTGCCAGAAGGCGATCATGAAGTGGAATTTAAATATGAAGTTAAAAAGGTTTATAAGCACTTTTTTATGTCGTTCGTCCAAAAAACATGTCGTTCGTCCAAAGACAGTTGAATATTTCAAACTCCGATGTTCATAATGATTTCAAGCTATAGCGGAAAAGAGCATTTGTAAAACAGTATTAAAAAGCATTGTGATAGGGCAATATGAAGAATAAAAGGCAAGTTGTAATTTTATCAACAATAATTGTTGTGGTGATCGTCGCGGTAATTGTGGCGCTCGTGAAATTTTTTGGTAAAACCCATAAGGCAATTGGGGACGAAGAACTCGTTTCGGTTTCTATGTCAGTTTCAGAAGAAAGTGTTGTTGAGTTGCCGAGGGCCGAGCAAATAAATAAGACGGACGAAACGGATAAAACAAGTAAAACGGATAAAACAAATGAAAATGAAGCGACGGACGTTGATCTTCAAAAAGTGTATTCATCGCTTTGTTTTGATAACCTTCCGGATGAGATATGTGAAGTGTTTCATTCGGGAAGAGAGTTTGTAAGAAGTGAAACGGGTGAATATAGTACCATCTATGACTTTACGCTCAAAAGGAATGAACTGAATAAGCCTCTTTATTGGACATCTTATTATGTGCTTGATTTTGACAGGGACGGACAAAATGAACTGATATTTGTAATATCTGATAAAATAGAAGCTTTTCCCGCAACTGTTATTTTTACCTTATTGGATGAAGAGGTATATGCCTATACCGAGACTATGTGGCCATTTGAATTCATATTTTCCGATTCCACGATACTCGGCGCTGGTAATGGCTCGGCTAGTGCCGCAGACTATTATAGGATTGTGAGCTTTAATAAAGAGGGTTATGAGACTGAGATAATGGCTTCCGGTGATGGGATTGAACATACATTTACCATAGGCGGAGAAGATGTTTCGGAAGATGTTTTTTGGGATTATATTACTCCTATGGCATGGAATAAAGAAAAAGTCATGCCTCGTTGGGCAAATGTAGATGTCATGTATCCGAATGAAATGGGCTTTACATATGAGAGTATTATCAAAGAAGCCAAAAAGTGTCTGAAAGGAATGAGATCGATACATATTGGAGTCACGATAAAGCTCAGCAATGAATTCAGAGAGGACAGGAACAAGAATCGAAATCTCGGCTATTTGATCAAAGACATTAACGCTGACGGAATTGAAGAATTACTCTTGGGAGAACCGATTAATACGGATATCAATGGGGAGATCAGTAAGATTTATGATATATACTCCATTGATGACGGAAGGGTATACCAGGTTTTGAACGGAGCCGAGGATTATTATTATCTTATTTGTAATGATTCAGTAATAATTAAAGAAACAATAGCGGACGACAATTCCATTGAAAGATCTTCTTATGTGTTTGAAAAGAATTCATTCCGATTGACGGAAACATTGATCGATACGACTGATTATATGGAGATAAGTTTGATTCCGCTGCAATAGCTTTGAGACTCTTTTAAAACCTAAAAACTTCAATTTGACCGGAAAAAGATTGTGAAGTCAGATTTCTTTACGGAATCGCAGAGCGCTATAAGAACTTTATAAAAGCATTCAACATGATGTGGCTTAGACAAAAAGGATAAATAAAACTTTACAGATGCGTTATCATAAACTATAATCATTATTAAAAAGGAATGGATTGACTAGGGGGCTTATGATAACAATAGGAATCTGTGATGACGATGAATTCTGTCGTGATGATATTAAGGAAAAGTGTAAAGCCTACTTTGACGAAGTTGGTGAAGACTGCAATTTGATTGAGTTTTCTTCGGGAGAGGAAGTAGTGGCATATGAAGGTGAAATGATTCATATCCTTTTCCTTGACATACAAATGGGTGGAATTAATGGCGTTGAAGTCATGAATATAATACGAGACAATCCTCTTTTTTGGAGGATTGTTTTTGTTTCTTTTTACGAAAGCTTTCGCTTGGATAGTCTTGATATTAAAACGCTGGCATATGCGAATAAACCGATTGAGCCCGAAATAGTTGGGCGGTGTATAGCCGTTGCCATTCGTGAGGACAGGAAAAACAAAGCTATTGTTTTTGAATCGATAAATGGAAATATCAGTATAAAGGTAGAAGACATTTTTTATATAGTAGCTCGGAAAAACTATTCGACCGTATATTTGAAGAATAGTGAAATAAATGTTTATTCCAGTTTGAAGAGTATTGAGGAGCAGACTGAAGGCCTGTCCTTGCAAAGAATTCACAGATCAAGCATGGTTAATCTTATATATGTTGATGGCTTTATCAACGGGACAGTTAAAATGGAAACAGGTGCTTCTTTGACTATAGGGAGAAAATATTACAATTCTTTTAGGGAAGCTTATTTTGCGGTTGTGCGTAAATACTCTATTGGGCGGATGGAATAATGATACAATAAAAACAATTTATTTATGTCGTTCGTCCAAAAAACATGTCGTTCGTCCAAAAACAATTGAATTTGCTTTTGCGCTTCCTTATGGTGGTCTTAGAGTTAATCGGCCGATTAATCTATAGAATCAACTATAATAAAGGAGCTGGATATGAAGAAAAAGACATGGAAAAAGTTAAACGGTGTTATTATCGTTTTAGCGGCTGTAGTATTAGGGCTAACGATATGGGGAATTGGTATGCTGGCTGCTCAAAGACGGGCGGAAACAGACGAGGCGCCAGTTAGTGGAAATGTAAGCAATTTGCGAGTTTTATTGGTTCCTCACATGACCTATCAATATGTTGAAGGATCTCCTAAAACAAATTATAACCCATACAATCAGCGATCTTATAAAATACCCAATTTAGTTGGATACAATGTCGGTTGCGGAATTGTTTCAAATGCGGTCGGGAGAAGTATTGTTACAGGAAGTTCAGTTAATCCTCTTGATTATCTGAGTGGTTCCAGACAAAACGGTGTTGCCAGCAATCCGGCAAATCAGATTGGGCCTGAAATGCATATACCGGTTAATTCAAGTCAGGCTACATCATACGGTACCAATAAACAAATAGAATTGAAGAAAATCTATAATGCATTGAATTCGGGTAAACCGACCAGAATGTATAAAAATGATAATAGAGGAAATCAGCATTTTGTAGTGATATGCGGATATTATGAGGGGACACAGTCGGATTATTTGGATTACAGCAATTTTGTTTGCATGGATCCTTATACCGGAACAATTGTGCGTCTTACTGATTCGTGGAGTTGGGACGATTATCCTGCCACAGAAATGTCTTACAGAATCTTCAAGTGATTGAATCTGAGAGGGATAGGATAACAGATGAACAAGACAATATTACGAATATTGCCAATACTACCATTATTATTGTTGTTAACTGCCTGTTCAAAGGAAAGGGACAGTGTTGTGTATGTCGAATCATTCTCTGAATCAGTTATAGATGACTCCTTGGGAAACGACTTAAGCATTACGGCAATGGATTCATTTGTAGATGATGAGGTGGTCCGTGTTTTTTATGGCGGCAACTCATATGAATATGAAAATAATGGTCCGTTTTGGGGATATTGTAACTATAAAGGCGGTAACGGACAAATTTATAAATTGCCGGAAGGCACGGAAGAAACTGAATATGTGAATGATGTAGTTGCACTGTCGCAAGCCGAGGTATTGCTTCTTTTGACTCAAGGAGATGGCAGCAATGCAGTCGAAATCAGGGATATGGACAACAAGTTGATAAAAAGGTGCATATTGAATGATGGGCATAAGGATAATATTGAAAAGATATACGTTTTAGATAACCGTTTTTTGAGTGATAATTATGCTGAAACGTACATTTATGATGAAGAGTTCAATCTGATCTTTAAACAAGAACATGGGGATGATCATATCGACTATTTTTCGGGAAAAAACGGTACTATTTATGAGATCGTTTGGTCAGATGATGGTCACAGCATGGTTGTAGAAGCAGAGTTAACCGATACTCAGATAGTGAGAAAGGATACAGGCCCCTATAATCTATCAGATCTCTCAGTTTGTGTAAATCACAGTGGCGGAGATTTTGCGGTTTATGACAGGGATGGTATATATTCATGCAAATATGATGTTCCGGGAAAAAGTGAAATAATGAATTTTATGGATTCATATATTCCCGATTCTTACGAATATGGCTTCTTTCAAGTGATAAACGATGATCTGATCATTTGTCTTAAGAATGAGATTACCGGATTTGGTGATTCTTATAAAAACGAAATAGTAGCCTTTGAAAAACGCGAAGGGGCTATCCAAAAGAAAGTTTTGATCATGGGCTGCTTAAGGGCCGATAATGAGCTCCGGACTCGAGTTGCGGAGTTTAACAGGAATAATAAAGAAATAAAGATTGAGATCAAAGATTATTCCGAATATCAAACCAATGATAATATTTTTGGAGATTGGGACAGATTGAACGTTGATCTGTCACAAAATGACTCGTTGGATATTTTGTATATCACTCCTGAAACAGACGTTGAAAATTATATAAGAAAAGGAGCTTTTGCGGATTTATCCGAGTTTCTTTCCAAAGATGAGGAAATAAATGAAGAAGATCTGTTTGAGTGCGTTCTATCGGCAGGGTCTTATAAGAACGCTCTTTATATGATAATCCCGCAATTTTCTGTCGAAACAGTATTGGCGAAAGAAAGTGAAGTAAATGGATTGACCGGATGGACCATAGATGAATTCATGGATTTTAAAGAAGCCTATCCTGACCGAGAAATTTTTTACAGCGAATCGCGTGAACATTTGTTTTCAAAAATTTTGGCAATGAATATGGATGAGTTTATCGATTATGAAAACAAAAAGTGTTCATTTGACTGTGAAGAGTTTATGCAATTGTTGCTATTCTCGAAACAGCTTAAAGAGGGGGATTACACTGTTGACTATTTCGGAGAATTGGCTGAATTGTTTAGGAATAACAAAATCTGTCTTACGGATATATCGCTTTCTTCGGTTGGAACTTATGAATATTATCTGAGAGTTGCATTGGGTGAAAAGGCAACATTGATAGGTTATCCCAGCCCGGACAGAGAAGGCATGGCCTGTCAATATCCGGGTGCTTATGCAATTTTAAAGAAGTGTAGAAATAAGGATATGGCGTGGGATTTCATACGGGAAGTATTATTACCGGAATATCAGGATGAGTATGTATATGAGTTTCCCTCATCGAGAACCGCATTTGACCGGGCGGCTAAGAAAGAAACAGAAAAGGAACAAGCAACATATTATTTGGGCTATTCCCAAATATCTGTTGATCCTGTTACTTATGAAGAAATTGAGGAACTGAAATGTTATATCGACTCGATAGAAAAAACTATGCGCTATGATAATGAGATTATATCTATAATAATGGAAGAGGCGGAATATTATTATAACGGTGCCAAAACTGCAGATGAAGTCGCTGACATCATCCAATCAAGAGTATCGACGATGATAAAAGAAAGATACTGATGATTTTTACGAAAAAAGAGTTGACGAACCTGTTTGTTCATGATACATTAGTTGAGCAAAGAGTGTCGAGCTCTTTTTTTGTTGCGAAATTTATTTCGATTTGATTTTTATTCGGAGGTAGAATATATGCGTACCAAGATCACATTGGCATGTACTGAGTGCAAGCAGAGAAACTACAATACGACAAAGGAAAAGAAGAACCATCCCGATCGTATGGAAACAAAGAAATATTGCAGATTCTGCAAGAAGCACACCTTACACAAAGAAACCAAGTAATTTACCGGTAAAGGAGATTATCATGGCTGATTCCAATAAAGAGAATAAACCCGGTTTTTTCAATACCGTTTCTGCAGAGTTTAAGAAGATCATCTGGCCTTCAAAGGAGTCGGTCTTCAAGCAGTCCGTTGCGGTAACCATTATTGCCGTTGTTCTCGGTGGATTGATCACCGTATTTGATTTTCTTATCCAGTACGGCGTTAATTTCATTACACAGTAGGGAGATTGAAGCATGGCAGAAGCAAAATGGTATGTTGCACATACTTATTCCGGAGATGA
>JAEEGG010020045.1_pt1 | contig 13413 bp, 13 predicted proteins | sample 9134161 | NCBI WGS metagenome assembly JAEEGG01 (sample SAMN16246543, study PRJNA631951) | gut metagenome | biome: gut microbiome; feature: rumen; material: CR-attached | host: Bos | place: Iran: Karaj | collected 2018-10 | reverse complement strand
CATGCGCCATGCGCCACCCCAGTTTACATGAGCAGCATCGTCGTTTAGTTCGAGTTGTTTTTTGTTGTCAACTACACCGTATTCGCTGGTGTCGTTGTATTTAGTCAAGCTGTTATCTGTGCCATTACACCATTTGTAGGTTGTCCAATCGTAGTAATTCTTTTTGTTGGTTTCGCCCCATGCGAAGTAGTCACCATACTCCCATGGATTATTCGCACCAATATTGCACGTTGCCCATTTGACAGACAAACCGAGGTCAACATACTCATGGCCGTTGGCAGGGTCAGCATACGAATTATCATCCATATCCGTACCACCACATGACGTCAACATAACCATGCTCATTATGCCCATGAACATCATCAGAGTAGATAAAACATTGTTTTTCTTCTTCATAATTCTTTTCATTTTTTTATGTTTAGGATACTTATTATGGTAAAACATTTAAAATTAAGCTGGGTTCTATAAATTACGGAAGGATAATCTTTGCAAAATCAGTAATATCCCCCTCGATGCTTGCTTTTTCAAGTGCAGCCATGTATGTAGCGCGTTCTTCAACAGCAATGATTCTCCAAGGGTAACCGGCGGTGACCAACATTACATTCATCAGGAATCGTGCGGTTCTTCCGTTTCCATCCATGTAAGGGTGGATGTAAACGAAGAAGAAGTGCCCTAAAATGGCTCTTAACATAGCATTCTCCTCTTCTTTCATCAGTTCAACGAGTACAGGCATTGCGTCCCTGACAGCATCAGGAGAAAGTGGTGTATGCTTAGAACCACGAATGTAAACCTGTCCTGTTCTATATCCAATCAGGTCTGATGGTTTGATGAGACCTGCTACGATACAAGGCTGAAACATCTCAAAGTGCCAATTTTCAAAATCACGTCCGGCGATTTCTCCTGCATTGCCATTCTGAAATATTTTCTTGACACTTTCCTTAACTTGCAAGAATGCTTGGTAATACCCTCGTGCAGCTAATGCGTTCTTACGTTCTGCATCAGACTTATCATCCTTCGGATTCCATTCGCCAGAGCGTACTCGTTCTATAAGACCCTCTGTAACTCTGTAGCCCTCGATAGACAAGGAGTGATAGGAGTCTCTAACATAGTTCTCGTCCATGTTACCAAGAATCTCCTCCAAAGACAATGTCGAATTTGCCGGTTTGGGATATAACGCAAGAATCTGTTCTTTCATCTTCTTCCACATCAGGCGTATGCGTATTGCATATGGAGAAATGATACGACCATTTGCAAATGTGCTTTCTAATTTATCCTCAAAAGGATCCTCTGGACGCATATTATGACCCATTCTTAACATATAGTCCAGGATTCTCTGTGACACTTCTTCACGTCCCACATTGCGAAAAGCGCCAACCAGTCTTGAAGCCCTGGATGAGTTTCCTTCATCTGCAACTTCCCTTAGTATTTCATCAGCACTATCAACCATCAAAAGACATGTACGTGCATTTACTGCACTTTTCTTGAAGTACGCGGGAGTACAAAATGCCAAAGCTTCGGGTAGAGTGTACAATCTTAAACCATATCTTGGTTCAATATACATCTGTCTTGGCATCGAGGCTGTGATGTCCAACAATGAGTCACCATGTTTCAGTTGGATGATATTATTGCAGGCTTTCGTTGAACGCAGAATCAACTGATGCGGAGCAACTGTCTCTCCTGCATAGAAATCTAATGATTCCTCAGGTGTAAGACACCAGTCGTCACCAAACCTATTGTTAGCATAGGCTACAACAAAATGCCAATAAGAGGCATACCAGACTGTAGTATCCCCTTCCAGGCCAGGCATGGTGGGCATATACCATCCTTTGATGATCTGTTCAAGGTAGCCATTTTGTATCAGGCGTTTTGAATGAACCTCCCCCAAAGTTTTAAGACCTTGGATAATACTGTTTTGGTGAGTGTCTTGATATTGCTTCAGAACACTCAAAGAATCTGCCAGTTTCTCTTGTATGCTTGCCATTCGTATTTATGCTTTGTGACACTATTAGTTTTTACAATACACATTGGTATTAGTTTATACCAATGTACTGTTATTAGTATTTACACATGCAAAGGTATTAGTTTTTATCGAAAAAAAAGAACTTTTCATCAATTACTTCACATTTTAACAGTGTTTTAACAGTATTTTTTAATTTACGCCTATACATTATACATTCTACACTTACAATCTGTTTCCACATCTGCTTATTCGTTAGGACAGCGCCGTAAGCTGATGTTGGAATAGCTTTGATTTGATGCTGTTGAATAGAGTAAAAGTTATTCTGCGAATAAAATCGGCATTTTATTTTGTTTTTAAAATTATTTTAACTACCTTTGCAACAGTTTATTACCATATAAAACGCGTCTCAAAGCTCTTACACCTGCATTTATCGAAATTTTCGGATGGAGTATGGATAGTGCTGGCGGTATTGAAGTTGATATCACTTTCACGAATTGTAGTTCACAGAAAGTCAAATACGTTTATTTTAGAGGATACTTCCTAAACGCAGTTGGTGACAGATGTCGAAACGAAATCACTGGTAGCACGGAGTGGAAATACAGAGGTGTTGGTCCTATTGACCCCTTCCCTAAAACCTCGGATGACAGTTCTTATGGGCACAGGCATACTTACTTCTTTGGAAATCCAAGATTTTATTCAAGTATAGCGGAAAAATTCCGTCTTTCATCTGTTACGATTGAATATATGAATGGAACAAAGAAAGTTCTTTCTGGGGCAGAGTTAAAAAAGAGAGTTAAATATTCAGAATAAAATATAGCATTATGAAGAAACTATTTACAATTGCGCTTATGCTAATCGCCGGGATGACAGCAAGTGCACAAGGAACATGGAGTACAGGAACTATAGAAGCTGACGAGCTGAAAGATGAGAAAGGCGGTGTATTTTACCGCTATGACTTAGAAGGAGTTGGAAGCGTTATCCTACGCGATTGGGAAGATTGGGAGTTTAAGATTATCACAGAGAGTGGAGAATTTGACTCGTTTGAAATGAATGACGAGATAAGTCATGGTATCTTCTATACTTTTGGTTACTATAATGACGACAACAAGCTTGAATTCAAATTTAAAGATGATCGACTGGAAGTGGACCATAACAACAATAAATCAGCTTGGATTAACAAAAAATGGACACACTATTTCTACAACAAGAATAAGATCAAAAAAGCCTTCCGTGCATTAAAGGAGGGCAAAGGCTATGTGCGGATTGTTTGTGCGAGAAAAAGTGCACCTGATTTCGACCTCAAAATAACTCCATATAATCTATAAAAACCGAGCAAAGATAAGAATTAGGGAAGGCTTATAATGCGATTATAAACCTTCCCTAAACGTTTGCCCTTTAGGTTGCCCTTGATTTTTTATTTCACGCGTTTTATCTTTCTCAAAAAAAAAAATATGAGAAAGATAATAATTAAACTTCTCCAGATTTTCCTGGACATTTTATTTATTTTTGAGCGTGTTGCATATTACATTCAGACGGTCCCCTACCTAAACATCCTGATAAACACGTTTGGGGATGATATTATTAGGCTATTCTGGCAATGGCTCTCTTAAGTCAGAATAAAATACCCCAACCCTTTGACCTGCCAACAGTCTTTTCCTGTTCAGGTTCCTGCTTCACCTCATCGACGGACACCGATTCAGATTCCTGCTTCTGGGTACAGTCCGTTATGTGACGGAGCGATTCAGCGTTACCCATAAGCAGTTCGACAGTCTTTTGTTTAGAACACTTATTATGCACTTATTATGTAAAACATTTAAAACCAAATAATGATTGCTAATTCAAAAATAATTAGTAAATTTGCAGCAGGAAGTATAATGTATAAAAACGCAAGAACTATGTTGGAGGAGAATATTCAAAGTGTACCTCATGTAGAAGATCCGCGTAGTCGTCGGTATGACGATACGCCTGACATGGGCTTTTCTGAAGGATGGCACTATTTAGTGGCCCGTCATGGTTATTTCAAGACACTAATGTTTTATCTGGTGCTATTCTTTTTTGAGATTTTCTGGTTCATGGAAGATTGTTTTGGGCAAATAAACGATTTCTGTCACAATCTTTTAACAAAAAATAACGCAAAAAACAAGAGAAGATTATGAAGACATTGGCATTCTCGGAACTGCGACGAGTGGCTGAGCGAAGTCGCCTGGTCAGTCGTAAATCTGTAAAATTTTATTTTAAGTTTAGAACACTTATTATGGTAACCCCGTTAAAACTATAAAAGTCTTTTTTGATACCATTGTGATAAGTTAACAAAAAAATTAAATTACAAGATGCAAGCAATACTCGTATTTTTTCTTCTAATTGTCTTCCCGATTTGTGGTGTACAAGCACTATTGAAGGGAGAGATTGGTACAGGAATATTCTTCTTGTCTCCATTAATGATTGTGTTGTGCGCCCTTGCTTACCATTTGCTATATGGAAAGCCTCGCGAGAAAAGAAAAGAAGCTCTGCACAAGATGTACGAATTACCTGATGTCGTTCGTGACGAATATGGCGACAAGTGGGATAGTGAGTTTCAAAGGGCTATAACCAAAGCTATCGACGAGGCAACAGATAATGAGAAGCGTACTGAACTCCAGCAATGTCAAAAAGTTGCCAAGATGATAAAGGATAGTGGTCGCTATACATGTGACAGTCCCTTTTACAGCATCAACCAAGCTTTCCGGCTTACAGGTTGCCACCTGACGATTACCGACTCTCAAGGTAAAACAATTACACAAATCGTTTAATCATTCAAAAACATCAATATATATGCCTTCATTTTTTGCTCGTAATCTAGCTCGCTATTTCGCAGCCTCCCAAATGGAGAAAATGTCAAGACCTTCTACGCCCCAAACTCCTGACAATGTGGTAGAAGGTGTTAGTGCATGGAACAAGAATATGCGTTGGCTGATACCCTTTGTGCAGGCTTCGGGCTACCGCATCGTAATAGAGAATCCGAAATCGCATGAGAAGATAATTATTGATAAAGACACGAAGGTCTTCCCACGGCTAACGTCTTCATGGCTTAGACGATATGACAAGCAAGACCTTAAAACATGGATGGAAAAAGAGAAAAAGAAGGAAGAGGCACGTTGCATTGCAGAAAAGCGAGGACGTGCCAAGTACGGCGATGGATATCAGGCATCAGAACAGGAAATACAAAAAGTTCTCGAGAATATGTAATAAGCGAATTGAAAACCAATAAAACAAAGAGTAAAGAGATTTTTAACCATCATGAACCTTAGCCACCATGAACTTTAACCACGAATGGACACGAATTTGCACGAATTACCCGTACGGCAGGAAAAATTCGTGTCTATTCGTGCAAATTCGTGGTTACCTAAAAGAGAGATTGAAAAATCCGGGTGTGGTTTAGCGCTTATTATGGCATCCCATTTAAAACAAAGAGGAAAGAGATTTTTAGCCATCATGAATTTTAACCACCATGAACTTTAACCACGGATGGACACAAATTTGCGAATTACCCATCCGGTAGGAAAAATTCGTGTTCATTCGTGTTCATTTGTGGTTACCTAAAAAAGAAGTGGTTGAAAAATCCGAGTTGGAAAAAATCTGTGTGTGGTTTAGAACGCTTATTTTTCCTCATTGCGGTTTTAGGCTATACTACTCCGAGTTCTTGAACGCCGCAGGTGTCATCCCGGTGAGGCGCTTGAAGTATTTGCTGAAGAAAGAAGGGTTGGGGAACCCCATCTCGTCAGAAATCTGCGCCACGGACTTGTCGGTGTGGCGCAGTTCCACCTTTATGCGCATCACTATGGCGCGGTCTATCCACTCCTTTGCGGTTATGCCGCTTGCCTGCCTTACCACGGTGCCCAGGTATCGCTCCGTAAGGCACAGGCGCTCGGCATAGTAGCCTATATGGTGGTGCTCGGCACAGTGCTGGTTGGCAAGCTGTATGAAGCGATCGAAGATGGTCTGCTCGCGAAAGTGCGGCGGCTGGTGCTCGGCATGGCGGTGGTAGAGTGAGTTATAGTGGTGCATCAAGGCAGCAGCGAGCGCCGTCACGCAGTCACGGTTATAGTCTTTGTCATGGTGTACTATCTGCCAGATGGTTTCAATGATATGCTGCGCTATGCTGATGTCGCCGTCATCGACAGGCAACTGAAAGTCGCGCACCTGACCGTTGAAGGCGGAAGGCATCTGACCATGTGCGAAAGGCATGCGGAAGTCAGAGAACAGTCCGATGCCGAAGATCTGCAGGTCGTCAGACAGTCTGATGGGATTGATGATGGTGCCCGGACCGAGATACACCAGCGTGCCGGCGGTGATGTGCCGCTCCTGCAGGTTGAAGTTCATGCGAGCCTCGCCGCTTAATATTATGCCGAGGCGGTGGTCGTTGATGGAGAAGGGAGGCTTGTGGCGCATCAGCAGCTGAAACACGGAGTGGTCGCCGTGAACTATGGCAAGCTCGTTGTTGAAAAACACGTTCTTGCTGATCTGCGGCAGATGCGGAGTAATGATGTCGCGCATGCGCGACAAGTCCATCAATTTAGGTTGTTTGCTATTCATATAAATGTCCTTTTTGTATGCAAAGATAATCTTTTTCTATGAAATGCAGGTCTTTTACTGCATAAATCGAACAAAAAGAACATTATTTCATTATAACAGATAACGAACAATTACAAAATACTCCGTAACTTTGCAGCGGTGATATATAGGTGGGTTCTAAAAATTCCCACGAGTTAAATTAGTCAATTATATGAATATCATTATGTCATATTTTTGTTTTCTTTCAGTGCAAACTGTTAGCTTCTGCGGTCACATAGCCCGCTATGGTCAATGGTCTTTACACCCCCTCCGCTTCGCTTCTCCCCCGTTTCGCGGGGGAGCGCAACCCTTATCAGCTAACATTTTGCCCTCGACGCTCGACCTTTGGTCGCTTGCCAGAGCAAGAACAAATTCAAAAATCTGACAGTGGGAATTATTAGAACCCACCTATAGAAACAAACTATGAGGAAACTACTTTTCATATTTATGACGCTGCCGCTGGCGGTTCAAGGGCAGACACTGCAAGAGTGTCAGCAGGCTGCGGAGCGCAACTATCCGTTGATACGGCAGTATGGTTTGATAGAGCAGACCACGCAGCTGACGGTGGAGAACATAGGCAAGGCATGGCTGCCGCAGGTGACTGCCACGGCGCAGGCTACGTATCAGAGTGACGTGACGGCATGGCCGGAGCAGATGCAGACGGTGTATCAGCAGATGGGGCTGAACATGAAAGGACTGCGCAAGGACCAGTACCGGGTGGGCATAGACGTCAGTCAGACGGTGTATGACGGCGGCATGATAAGCAGTCAGAAGGAGATTGCGCGTGAACAGGGCAAGGTTCAGGCAGCCCAGAACGATGTCACGCTCTACAGTGTGCGCAAGAGGGTGAACGAGATGTATTTCGCCCTGCTGATGCTCGACAAGCAGATAGAGCTTAACAAAGACCTGCAGGAACTGCTCGGCGGCAACGAGCGCAAGCTACAGTCGATGGTAAAAGGTGGTACGGCAGCCGAAAGCGACTGGATGAACGTGAAGGTGGAGCGCCTTAACGCGGCACAGAAAGGCGAGAGTCTGGAGTCGCAGAAGCGCATGTTGCAGAACGTGCTTTCTGCCTTCTGCGGCATAGAGGTCAGGAACGTCACCAAACCCGCGGCAAGCAGCGTGGCGACGACAAGGAGCAATGCAGGCGAGCGTCCCGAGATGCAGCTGTTTAATGCCCAACTGAGTCTTGCCGATGCTCAGGAGAAAGCACTCGACGCAGCGCTGAAACCACGTCTGGGAGTGTTTGCACAGGGATACTACGGTTACCCGGGCTATAACATGTTTGAGGATATGATGTCACATAAATGGTCGCTTAACGGCATGGTGGGAGCACGGCTGACATGGAACATCGGTGCGCTCTATACCCGTAAGAACGACAAGGCTAAGATACAGACGCAGCGCGACATTACAGAGACGAACCGCGAGACGTTCATCTTCAACAACAATCTTGAACAGATACAGCAGAGCGAGGAGATAAAGCGTTACCGCAAGCTGATGGAGCAGGATGAGGAGATTATAACGCTGCGCCAGTCAGTGCGCAAGGCGGCAGAGTCAAAGCTATCGCATGGCATCATCGACGTCAACGACCTCGTGAGGGAGATAAACCAGGAGAATGCTGCAAGGCTGCAGTTGTCTATGCACGAGACGGAGATGCTGAAACAGATATATGATTACAAATACACTACAAATGATTAACTATTGAGATAATATGCAGAAGACAATATGTATAGCAGGTATGGCGCTGCTGCTGGCTGCTTGCGGCGGCGGAGAAAAGGAATATGATGCCACAGGCGTCTTTGAGGCTACTGAGACAACGGTGTACGCAGAGCAGAATGGTGCGTTGCTGACATTCAGTGTCAATGAGGGCGATGAGGCTGTTTCAGGTACGGAGGCAGGAGTGATAGACTCTACGCAGACATGGCTGAAGATAAAGCAGATTGGAGCCACGAAGGAGGTGTATCAGAGTCAGAAACCTGACATGGAGCGCCAGATTGCGGTAACACGCCAGCAACTGGTGACGGCACGTCAGGATGAACAGCGATACAGGGAACTCGTGGCAGACGGTGCAGCACCGTCGAAGATGCTTGACGATGCTGTCAGTCATGTGAAGGTGTTGCAGAGACAGCTCGATGCACAGGTGTCGGCGCTGTCAACGAGCACGCGCGCACTTGACAAGCAGGCTGACGCTGCCGACGTGCAGATAAGTCAGCTGCGCGACCAACTGCGCAAATGTCATGTGGTGGTACCCGTCAGCGGCACCGTGACAGAGAAGTATGTAGAGCGCGGCGAACTCGTGACGGTGGGTAAGCCATTGTTTAAGATAGCCGACGTAAAGAATATGTATATGCGTGCATACTTCACATCGGCACAGCTGAAAGACATCAAGCTGGGACAGAAGGTCAAGGTGCTTGCCGATTATGGTGACGGACAGAAGAAGGAGTATGACGGCACCATCACATGGATATCCAGTCGCTCGGAGTTTACACCTAAGACCATTCTCACCGACGATGAGCGTGCCGACCTGGTGTATGCCGTCAAGATTGCTATCAGGAACGACGGCTACGTAAAGATAGGAATGTACGGGGAAGTAAGACTTTAGTTTTTGGTTTACCGTTTATAGTTTATATTTATAGTTCATAGTAACCCACGACTCCCTCCCTTGGGAGGGCCGGGGTGGGGTTTCTCATCCATGCAAGCAATAGATGTAAGACATATCAGCAAGTCGTACGGCAAAGTAAAGGCGCTCAGTGATGTATCGCTGAGTGTGGGTAAGGGCGAGGTGTTCGGACTGATAGGTCCTGACGGTGCCGGCAAAACCTCAATGTTCCGCATACTATGCTCGTTGCTGCTGCCCGACAGCGGCAGTGCCACTGTTGACGGATACGACGTAGTGAGGCAGATGCACGACGTGAGATGCCGTGTAGGCTACATGCCGGGCAGGTTTTCGCTGTATGAAGATCTGACGGTGGAGGAGAACCTGAAGTTCTTCGCTACGCTGTTTAATACTACGATAGATGAAGGATATGACGATATCAAGGCCATCTATTCGCAGATAGAGCGCTTCAAGGACCGCAAGGCAGGGGCACTGTCGGGCGGCATGAAGCAGAAGCTGGCGCTGTCGTGTGCCTTGGTACACAGTCCCAGCATACTGTTCCTTGACGAGCCCACCACCGGCGTTGACCCCGTGAGCCGTAAGGAGTTCTGGGAGATGCTCGGCACCCTGAAGGAACGCAACATCACCATCGTGGCATCCACGCCATACCTTGACGAAGTGAGGCAGTGTGAACGTGTGGCATTCCTTGACAAAGGCAAGGTAAGAGGCATTGATACGCCTGAAAACATACTGACGGAGTTTGCCGACATATTCAATCCGCCGGGGATAAAGAGGAAGGGAAACGAAAACTCACAACTCATAACTCATCACTCAAAACTTGCCAACGTCATCGAGGTAGAACACCTGGTTAAGGCGTTTGGTGACTTCCATGCCGTTGACGATATCAGTTTCACGGTGAAGCGCGGCGAGATATTCGGTTTTCTCGGTGCCAATGGTGCAGGCAAGACAACGGCGATGCACATGCTCACCGGACTGAACCAACCCACCAGCGGAACGGGTAGGGTAGTGGGTTACGACATACGCACTGAGTATGAGCAGATAAAGAAGAACATTGGATATATGAGTCAGAGGTTTTCGCTGTATGAAGACCTCACCGTGGCGGAGAACATACGCCTGTTTGCTGGTATATACGGCATGAAGAGCAAGGAGATAAGAGAGAAGACCGACGAGATGTTGCACCGCCTACGGTTCTATGACCATAAGGACGACCTCGTGTCGTCGCTCCCGTTAGGGTGGAAGCAGAAACTCGCCTTCTCGGTGTCTATCTTCCACGAGCCCGGCGTGGTGTTTCTTGATGAACCGACAGGCGGCGTTGACCCAGCTACGCGAAGGCAGTTCTGGGAACTTATCTATGATGCTGCCGCACGTGGCATAACGGTGTTCGTTACCACCCACTACATGGATGAGGCTGAATACTGTGACCGTATATCTATCATGGTTGATGGGAAAATCAAGGCAATAGGTACGCCTGATGAACTGAAGAAGGAATACAGCCAGCCCGATATGGACCACGTCTTTACCTACCTGGCACGACAAGCCACACGTTCAAGCGATTAAAGGTGGGTTCTAAAAAATCCCACGAGTTAAATTAGTTAATTACATGAATAACATTATGTCATATTTTTGTTTTCTTTCGGTGCAAACTGTTAACTTCTGCGGTCACATAGCCCGCTATGCTCAATGGTCTTTACACCCCCTCCGCTTCGCTTCTCCCCCGTTTCGCGGGGGAGCGCAACCCTTATCAGTTAACATTTTGCCCTCGACGCTCGACCTTTGGTCGCTTTCCAGAGCCAGAACAAATTCAAAAATCTGACAGTGGGAATTATTAGAACCCACCTTAAGTGTATGAAACAGTTTATATCATTTGTAATAAAGGAAGCTAAGCACATCCTGCGTGACAAGCGCACGATGCTGATACTGTTTGGTATGCCTGTAGTGATGATGATGCTCTTCGGTTTTGCCATTACCACAGACGTGAGGGACGTGCGCACCGTCGTGGTTACCTCGCAGATGGATAACCAGACACAGGCAGTTGCAGAGCGATTGGCACAGTCAGAATACTTCACCATAACGCAGACGGCACGCACACCGCAAGAGGCAGAGCGGATAATACGCAGTCAGAAGGCAGACATGGCAGTGGTGTTTGCCAATGGTTTTGCCAGCAAGAAAGGCGGGGTGCAGTTTATCGTAGATGGCTCTGACCCAAACATGGCACAGCAGTGGACTAACTATGCACAGCAGGTTATACTCAATCCGCAGTCATCGCTTGTAAACATGCGAATGCTTTATAACCCTCAGATGAAGTCGGCATACAACTTCGTGCCAGCCATCATGGGTATGCTGCTGATGCTTATATGCGCCATGATGACGTCAATATCAATAGTAAGAGAGAAGGAGAAAGGCACGATGGAGGTATTACTCGTATCACCCGTAAAACCTTTGATGGTCATCATAGCCAAGGCAGTGCCTTACATGGTGCTGGCCTTCTGCATACTGATAACAATACTGCTGATGGCAAGGTTTGTGCTCGGTGTGCCGTTACAAGGCTCTATATTATGGATACTGTTTGTGTCAACAATATATATATTGCTGGCATTGTCGCTCGGACTGCTTATCTCCAACATCGCACAGACACAGCTTGTGGCACTGCTCATGTCAGCCATGGTGCTGCTGATGCCCGTCATAATGCTTTCAGGCATGATGTTTCCCATTGAGTCAATGCCCCAGATACTGCAATGGATAGCAGCCATTGTGCCGCCACGCTATTACATAGAGGCCATGCGCAAGCTGATGATTATGGGCTTGGGCATCAATGAAGTGATGAAAGAGGTCACGATACTGAGCGTGATGACCGTCGTAGTGCTGACGGTATCGTTAAAAATGTTCAACACCCGATTAGAATAACGGCTTATGACACTGAGATACCTGATACAGAAAGAGATTCTGCAGATACGTCGCAATACGTTTCTGCCGAAACTGATCATTATGTTCCCCATCATGATAATGTGCGTCATGCCGTGGGTTATGCAGATGGAGGTGAAGAACATCCGCGTGGATGTGGTTGACATAGACCGCACTACCCAGTCGCAGCGCTTGGTTCACGACATAGAAGCCAGCAATTACTTTATATTCAATGCCATGCAGCCTACATACCAGGCTGCCATGAAGGATATAGAGCATGGCAAGGCCGACATAATACTGGAGATACGCGACGGTAAATACCTTATTGCCGCCAATGCCGTCAACGGTACCAAGGGATCGATGGGAAGCGCCTATCTATCGCAGATAGCGACGAAGGATTTAAGGAACGACAACGTCGTAGGTGTGCTTAATCTCTACAACAAAGGGCAGAACTACAAATTGTATATGATTCCGGCATTGCTTGCCATCGTGATGATGCTGATGACGGGCTTCCTGCCCACGCTCAACATTGTAGGAGAGAAAGAGACCGGCACCATAGAGCAGATAAACGTGACGCCAGTGTCGAAGTGGGCATTCATACTTTCCAAACTCATTCCTTACTGGATAATAGCACTGTTTATAGTGACGGTATGTCTTATCCTTGCATGGCTTGTATATGGCATTACTCCTGTAGGGTCCGTATGGCTTGTCTATCTGTTGGCAATGCTGCTGGCATTGTTCTTCTCGTCATTAGGACTTATTATCAGCAATTACAGCAACACCATGCAGCAAGCCATCTTCGTCATGTGGTTCTTCGTAGTCTGCATAATGTTGCTCAGCGGACTCTTCACGCCTACGCGTTCCATGCCGCAGTGGGCATATATGAGTACCTATATCAACCCCATGCACTATTTCATCGATGCCATACGCACCGTCTTCATACGCGGAGGCGGGCTGCACGAAACTGCCCATCAGGTCTTAGCCCTTGCGGGCATCGGCACACTGATGGGCTGTTGGGCGGTGCAGAGCTATAAGAAAAACAGTTAATCTATTTTCCCACGCAGAATCTACTTTCCGACGCAGAAGTCACTATCTTTTAACGGGACAGTAGTGATAATATGTATAAATTCAAAATTACGCATGCAGGGAAGGTGGAAGGAAGCAATAATAATGTTAAAATCGCATAAATTCCAATGTCATTCGAAAAATAATTGTTATTTTTGCGGCATAAAATAATCAGCAGACTTTTAGATGATATGAAGAATTTGCTTATTTCCCTGCTCTGTATCCTGGCAATGGGAGCACAGGCACAACGGCAGCCTCGCCTGGAGCATCGTGATAATAG
>JAEEGG010020043.1_pt1 | contig 13416 bp, 10 predicted proteins | sample 9134161 | NCBI WGS metagenome assembly JAEEGG01 (sample SAMN16246543, study PRJNA631951) | gut metagenome | biome: gut microbiome; feature: rumen; material: CR-attached | host: Bos | place: Iran: Karaj | collected 2018-10 | reverse complement strand
TTTGCGGCAAATATTTAACATTATGCCCATATTAGTCTTTCTTTTCGGTTTGCTGGCGGGCTGTCTTTTGGCAGTCATCGTCGGTTTGATTGGCTCGCACCGTCGCATCGGTTTCGGTTGGGCCTTCTTGCTTTCAGTAGTGACTACGCCCTTGATTGGCCTTATCGTGACGCTGTGTACGCCCAAGTTGGAAACTAAGGGTCGCAAATGGGGCTGTCTGGGTACGCTGATTGGCATAGTGATGTTGGTGCTTCTCGTTGTGGTGGTGCTCATGTTATTGCCTGACTTGTACGAACAATTGCAATCGTGGTTCCAATCCTTGAAGTGATATGATTAAAAACCTAATCTTCGACTACGGCGGCGTGCTCCTCGACTGGAACCCGCATTACCTTTATGACCCTTATTTCGGCGATGTGGAAAAGGCCGAGTGGTTTCTCACCCACATTTGCACCTACGAGTGGAACGCCCAGCACGACAACGGCAAACCCATTGCGGAAGGCACGGCGGAACTCATTGCCGTGCATCCCGAGTGGAAAAAGGAAATCGAACTGTATTACGGCGAGTTCATGAAAATGATGGGTGGACAGATTCTAGGTATGGAGGAATACATCAAGGAGCTGAAAGCCAAAGGCTTCCGTGTGTTTGGATTGTCCAACTGGTCGGAGGAGACCTTCTCCTTGGTGCGGCCTGTCTATCCCGTCCTCAACCTCATGGAGGACATGGTGATTTCCGGCATCGAGCGGGTGATGAAGCCCGACCCGAAGATTTTCCAACTGGCCTTGCAACGCTTTGGCATCAAAGCCGACGAGACGGTGTTTATTGATGACAACCCGAATAATGTTGCTGCCGCGAATGCCTTGGGCATTACGGGGATTTTGTTTGAGGGGAAAGAGAAATTGGAAAATGATTTGATGGGATTGCATCGCAAGAAATCTTGAAAAAATCATAATTAAAATCGTTTAAAATCAATTGATTTATGAAAGGTTTCGTAGTAAGTTATATTATTCTTTTTTCTGTGCTGATTGCCTTGGCTGGGAATGCTTTTGGGCAGGAAACGAATGGTTGGGAATTCGATTATTTGCATGGCAAGGTTAAGACATATACGGAATTTCATTATACGTTTGACATTAGTGATTCAATCAACCACGACGAGTTCATGATGCGATTTTATCAATGTGGTTTCGATATTATTAGGATGATTCATTTTGGTGACAGTATTAAATCTGAAAGAGATCATAAATCTTGTGGAATGAAGGAGTTTGATTCTTTGGGGTATTATACAATGTGGTCGTATAATAATAATGAAACTTATTATCAAAATGAATATGATAGCCATGACCAATTGTTAAGACGGATAATAATAGATGACGTCGATACAGTTGATACTATTTCTTTCCTCTATGATTCAGTTGGTAGGCTTATTGAGTGTAGGTATACGGATTATCTGTATCAATGGGATTATGATTCAGATGGTCGTTTGGTGGAATACAGATATACGGATATTATATTGGATTCGGTTCTTATCCTTGAAAAATATGAATTTGACAAGGAGGGTGTCTTGCGGAAGAAAGAGAGTTTTGATAATAGGGAGGAAGTTAATAGAAGTGAGTATTTCGAATACGACTCAAAAGGGAATGTCGTTTTTGAAAGGACATATGATTTGGGTACTGTTGAGCCGTGTTTCGAAAGGGAAACAAGTTACCAATACGATATGAATGACAGCATAATTGAAGAGATTCGGAGGGGGACGAGATGGGTCACTTCCCCGGTTAAAGATACCGTGTGGAAAGAGATAGACTCAACAGGACAAGTCGTTGAACGTTTTGGTATTACGGCCAATCATTCCAAAGTAAAGATGGAATCGCACTCTGTAAGAATAATTACTCGTAATGATAGAGGGGTCCCTATTAGAGAAGTGTATGAGGAATATGAGAGCAATTCCAGCGAACCTCGTTACATAATAATGAGGAATTATGATGAATTAGGACGAATTGTTGAAGAAGAACGGAAGGGAGGCTCTTATTCATGGTCATACAAAAAAAATTGGGAGTATTATAAGGAGACTGATTTATGGTCATATTTTGCAAGTTATTTTGGAGAAGACAAAGACTATGCATTTGACCACGAAAGTCTATTCTTCTATGACGACCATGGCAATTGTATAGCACACATACAATGGATGCCAAAGACTCAGAATTCGGAGTATTATTTTGAGGTGTATCGGTATGAGTATTATGAGTGATTTTTATGCAGATTATTGATTTTGAATGATTTTTGTAATAGATTTTTGAAAGATTTCTTGCCGAAGGCAATACCAAATAAAAAGAACATGAAAATCCTTTCAGTAGAACAAATAAGAGAAGCCGACCGCTACACCATCGAAAACGAACCCATCGAGTCCGTTGACTTAATGGAGCGTGCTGCTACAAGAGTCTTCGAGTGGCTCTATCGTCGTGCGCCGCGCGAGAAGACCATCAAGATCTTCTGCGGCATGGGCAACAACGGCGGCGACGGCCTCGTGGTGGCCCGACTACTCAATGAGCAAGAGATTGTCCCGCAGGTGTTTATGGTGCGCTACAGCGACCGCATGAGCCACGACTGCGAGGTGAACTACTACCGCCTCGTGAATGAGACCAAGGTGCCGATGTTCGACATCCTCACCGAGGACGACTTCCCGAAAGTTGATGCCAACGATGTGGTGGTCGATGCCATCTTCGGCTCGGGCCTCAACCGTCCGCCGCAAGGCATGACCGCCGACCTAATCGCCTACCTCAACCAAAGCAAGGCCATCCGCGTGGCTATCGACATCCCTTCGGGCCTCTTCGCCGACGAGCCCAGTGCCTTGGGCTTCATCTTCAAGGCTGACTACACGCTGACCTTCCAAAACCCCAAGTTGGCCTTCCTGCTGCCCGAAAACGACCCGTATGTGGGCCGCTTCGAGGTCTTGGACATCGGTCTGCATCCTCGCTATCTGGAAGAGGTGGAAACCAACAACTTGCTGACCGTCAAGGCGATGGTGAAGCCGATACTGCACAACCGCACAAAATACTCCCACAAAGGCACTTACGGTCATACGTTGCTGATTGCTGGCTCTGAAGGCAAAACGGGTGCCGCTTTGCTGGGTGCGAAAGCCTGTCTGCGCACGGGTGTTGGTCTGTTGAGCGTACACCTGCCCAAGGTAGCCCAATTACCCTTGCAAACAGCCATCCCCGAGGCGATGATTGATGGCGACGACTCAGAAACCTGCTTCTCGACATTTGGCAAATTGGATGCCTATACCGCTGTAGGCGTTGGCCCGGGCTTGGGTAAGGCTGACGACACCGTCCGCGCCTTGAAACGCTTGATTCAAGAGGTGCAAGTGCCATTAGTGATGGATGCCGACGCCTTGAACATCCTCTCCGACAACCCGACTTGGCTGCCGTTCCTGCCTGCCAAAACGATACTGACTCCGCATCCCAAGGAGTTTGAGCGCTTGGTAGGGAAGTCTTCGACCTCGTTTGAACGCCTTGAGAAGCAAAGGGAACTGGCTGTGAAATACAACCTTATTGTCATCGTGAAAGGCGCACACACCACGGTCGCGATGCCCAACGGCACCATTTTCTTTAACACCACAGGCAATCCTGGCATGGCCACGGCGGGCAGCGGTGATGTGCTGACGGGCATCATCCTCTCGCTCTTGGCGCAACGCTATTCGCCTGAGGAAGCCGCTGTGTTGGGTGTCTATCTCCACGGCCTCGCAGGCGATCTCGCCGCCGATGAGATTGGGCAGGAGGCATTGATGGCTTCTGACATCACGGAGCATTTGGGGAAGGCATGCGCTGCGCTTCACGCGAAGTAGTTTTTTTCCACGCAGAATTCGCTGAAATCGCAGAACCTGCCGGACACGATTGCCTCACGCAGAATGCGCTGAAATCGCAGAACCTGCCGGACGCAAACCAATCATCGCATTGCGATTCCCATAATTTTGCGGATTCTGCGTGATAAACTATGTATGTGTCGATTCGAGTGAAAAGAGTATGTTGAGTAAAGAAACTATCTGACGACCACCTTTTTGGTCAAGGTGCCCTCTTTTCCAGTAGCCACGAAGAAATAAATCCCTTTTGCGCGTCTTTTCATACTGTACTCCAATTCTTTGGTGCATGAGGCGTTAAAGGTTTGTATAACATCAATCAAACCTCCCATCATATCATACACTTTGACCACAACTTTACCCTCCATGTCTTCAAAACGTAGTTCCATTTCTCCATTGTTGGGGTTGGGGATGATATCGAAGGTGCTCCTTGGATCATCCTGTTCGTTGATGCCATAGAATGATGGTATAAGCCAATAACGCACTATATCTTCCTCTTTCGAACAAGGGCTCACCGCTTTGAAGGTAAGCCAAACGGTATCCTCCACCCAATCCATCGGATACAAGATGCAAGTGCGATTGTCGTCGGAAGGGACGATGCGCCAGCTCGGTTTTGAAATGCTCCATTCGCATAGGCTGTCAATCCACGTGAAATCGGAAAGAGAGTCGATAGCTTGGAAGGTATAGCATTTCACATTGAACTCTGTCGCTGTGATAGGATAATGCGGTGACTCGATGGTTGGCGTGATGCACTCCAAAACTGGATTAGGTTCGTAATTCACGGTAAGGTTCAAATCAATAATGCTATCACAGCCATCTCTAGTCAGACCTTCATACTGATAATGACCTGACTCCGTAAGATAGCCATCTGGGGCTGCCTTCCACGGATACCTGTCGCACACCGTTTCCACCAAGCTAGCTTCATAACCTTTCTTGATGGTAAGGTCTAGTATATAGATATCGTCGCATCCAATAGAATCGGTAATAGTGTCGTAGTAAACACCATCATGGAAGTACTCGTGATTACGCCATGTGAACGAGTTTTCGCATGTTTTCACTCTTTCAGTTGGATGGATTCGCTCATGATCTATCGTAAGATGCAGCGTAATTGTACTGTCGCAGCCAAGAGCCGTTTGTGACGAATACGCGTAATCACCCGATTCCGTATAGGTGGCACCGTGCCAGGTGAACGCGTTGCATGCGACTGCCGTTGTGTCACCTTGGAAATCATGGCCAAGGGTAAGGTGTAGCACAAAGGTGCTGTCACAAGTTCCGGGTTCTTGAATAATATTTACGTATGTGCCGCTATTCGTAAAGTTGGTTCCACGCCAATGGTAGTTGTTGCATGCTGTTACATTTTCCTCTGAATTATAGCTTCCACTGATGACAAGGTTCAAGAGCAAAAGGCTGTCGCATCCATCAATGCTCTGCGCCAGATGGGTGTATACTCCAGATTCGGTGTAGGTCGTGTTATACCATTCGTATTCATTACAAGCCGTGGCCTCAAGGTAAGTCGTGTCAATAGGGTTGATGGTCAGGTGAAGTATCAAAGTGCTGTCGCAGGTTCCAGGTGTATGGACAATCTGGGTGTATGTGCCGCTTTCAGTATAAGTATTCCCTCGCCAATCATAGCTGTCGCATGCAGTTGCATACTCTTCTGAAATCAAGGTCCTGACATTTATCGTTTTGGTAAGATAGAGCGAATCCATTGTTCTGTGAGGGTTATGAAGCACATTGGTTACAGTGTAGAAACCGTCAGTGGTATAAGTGTGGGTAACTTGTTCGCCTTGCGCTGAAGTGCCATCGCCAAAATACCATGTCACGTCATCATAGTGCCAGTTGGTTTCCGTATTGAATTCCAAGGCTTGATTGGTGCAGAAATAATGGTCTTCAGGGATTTCCGAATAATCCCAGCCGTCAATTGTCATGGTGTAATTGAAGTTGGTAGAAAAACTATGTGCCTTAAGGAAAACGCCTGAATCAGCAAACTCGTCACCTACGTCACAAATGGCCATTTTGATATGGTAATTCGACATGGGAACCACGTTGAAACTTACTTCGATCAAGGTTGTGAAACCGTCAAATTGAATGGTAGAGCCTCCTGTGTTGTCGATGTAATACGCTGAATTGTGGTTGAGGTTCACATTGTCGATGCTGACGACATCTGTCGTTCCAGGTATCAAGGCCATGTTCTGATGGTCGTAATATCCGCCGGCAGGATTGATTCCTTCCACAAAAAAGCCAAATACGTCGTTGTAATCCCCGCCGACCCATTCCATATATTCTTCAGAGCCGAACACAAAACTGAAAGTCAACGTATTATCCCAAGGGATAAAATCAAACTCAAGCACTGCGACATTTTGTGTTGTTCCAGAGGCAATGGAGGCTAAATCATCATCGTAATACGCGTCACATGTTGAAGGAACCATTGTTTCATCTGAGTCGTTTGGGCCGACAGCGACACTCACTCCTCCAGTAGCCAGGATGAGACCAGACTCCATACCGATGTTGGTAGGTGTACTACCTGTCTCGAACTTACCAATGAGGTTGCAATAAATGATTCTTTCGGAACCGTTGAATTTGGCATTGGATATGGTGACGCCATTGTCCAATAGGATGTTTCTGACCAATGAATCCGCTGTCCAGCCATTCAGGTCTGAGGCTTCTGTCACAATAAGTTGGGCGTGCAGTTTCCCTGAAAATAGAAAGCCCAGTAGTATGGTAATCAGGAATAGTGTTCTTTTTCTTTTCATTTCGCAAAGTTCTTTTTTTCAACATTTTGACAGCGGCAAAAATAGATAAAAAAATGAATTTTACAAGGGGCGGATTGAAAAATCTGGAAAAGTATTCTTGGGATTGTGTATTTTTGCCATTCATTGTTAGCTAGTCTATGATTAAAACCACCGTTTCGAACCGAGAGATCTGGCGTATCGCATATCCCATAATGTTGGGTAACCTGGCGCAGACCATCATCACCTTTACTGACACCGCATTCTTGGGTCACCTTGGCACCATCGAGCTGAGCGCCTCCATGATGGCGGGCTTGTATTATTTTGTCTTCACCACCTTGGCGATGGGTTTTGCTATTGGCATACAGATCTTCATCGCGAGGCGCTACGGAGAGGGCAACTTCAGCAAGATTGGCGTGGTGTTCCAGCATGGAGCCTTGTTTGTGCTGGGGTTGGGGCTTTTGCTGTTCAGCATCCTGTTCTTCTTCAGCCATAGGCTGTTGCATGTCATCATCGAGTCGGAAAATATCTATGGAGCGGCCAATGAATACTTGAGATTCAGGCAGTTCGGCATCATGTTCGTGGTGTTCAACTTCCTGTTCCGCTCTTTCTATGTCGGCATCAGCACCACCAAGGTCATCACCTTCTCGACCATCATTATGGCGGTGGTCAACATTTTCTTCGACTGGGCTTTGATTTTCGGCCATGTGGGTCTGCCAGAGATGGGCATCGGCGGCGCGGCTTTGGCCTCGCTGTTGGCTGAAATCACGGCGTTTTTCTTCTTCTGGGTTTACACCTACATCAAGATACCGCATGAGGAATATGGCATGTTCCGTTGGCACAAGTGGCAGCCCGCCTTGATGGGCGACATCCTCAAGGTGGCCTTTCCAAGCATGATCCAGCGTCTGTTCTCGTTCGGTGCTTGGTTCATCTTCTTCGTCATGATCGAAAAGATGGGCGAGACCGCCATCGGCGTTTCGTCGGTGGTCCGAAGTACCTATATGATTCTCATCATCCCGGGCATTGCTTTTTCATCGACGGCCAACACCCTGACGAGCCGCATCATCGGCGAGGGCAAGAGCAACGAGGTGATGGCAAGCGTCTGGAAAGTGGTGAAGAACAGTTTCTTATGCTCTTTGGTGTTGGTTGTTGTTGTGGCCATCATTCCGCAGCTGGTTCTTCAAATCTACACCGAAGATCTGGCTTTGGCGCAGGCGGCTATCCCTTCGGTTTATGTGATTTGTGTCGCCACCTTGCTGGGTGCCTTCTCTATGACCTTCTTCGAGGCCGTCTCGGGCACGGGCAACACCACGGCAGCCATGGCCTTGGAGTTCGGCATCCTCATCATCTACATCATCTATGTCTTCCTGATGTCGAAGACCTCCACCATTGCCGGCGTTTGGACCGCCGAGTGGGTCTACAACATCTCTATCGGTTTGATCTCGCTGGTGTATATTTGGAAGGCGAACTGGGGGAGGAAGCGGATTTGAGGTTGGTTCGTGGAGGTTGAAACCTACTCTGATGCACTGTTGGCTTTATGCGGAGGTTGAAACCTCCGATGTGGTAGGGGCGTCCCTTCGGGACTATGTGTGATGCGATGCTTGGGAGAGGGCGGAGGTTGAAACCTCCGATGTAGTAGGGCCGTCCCTTCGGGACTTTGCTTAATGAGAAAGAGTGCGATTTAGCATGTTTATGTATCTTTGCAAAATCTAATCACTTTTAATTACACTATTATGCGGCAAAAACTTGTAGTCTTCACCGGCGCAGGCATCAGCGCCGAAAGCGGAATCCCCACTTTTCGCGACAAAAACGGGATGTGGGGCAAGTATGATGCCATGAAGTTGGCCAGTGTGGAGGGTTTTGAGGAAGACCCACAGGCGGTGCTCGATTTCTACAATGCCCGTCGGAAAAACCTGTTGGAGGTGGAGCCGAACCATGCCCATCGTGTTTTGGCGGATTTGGAAAAACAATACGATGTAACCATCATCACCCAGAATGTGGATAATCTTCACGAAAGGGCTGGCAGTAGCAAGGTGCTGCATCTTCACGGCGAGTTGAGCAAGGTGACTTCATCACGCAACCGCCTCGACACTAATTGTATCAAGGACTATCCGCTTGATGTCCCCATTCGATTGGGTGACAAAGCCGCCGATGGTTCGCAACTGCGACCTTATATTGTATGGTTCGGCGAGTATGTCGATGGTATGGAATTGGCAGAATATTGGGTGCAACAGGCCGACATCTTCGTGGTCATCGGCACTTCGTTGGTGGTATATCCGGCGGCTGGATTGGTCGAGTATGCCCCAAGTGAGATACCCAAGTTCCTGATAGATCCGAAAGACCTGAAAGGTGGCCTACCAGTTGGATTCCAGCATATTAAGGCGAAGGCAGTGGAAGGGGTGAATGAGTTGGTGAGGAGGTTGGCGAAGTTAGAAAAATAGTGTATTTTTACCGCTATAAAAACTGATAATATGGAAACAACTATAAAAATGCTAGAATCTATCGCAAAACTATACGAACAAGAGAAGAAAGTGGAAGAGAGGAAACGAGTTGGAGGAGACTTCTTCAATGTGTTTAACATAATTGGGTTGCAAACAGAAGAAGTGCGATTGCATTCGGCTTTTATCGCAGAATTGCTAAATCCTAGCGGAACCCATGGATTGTCTGATAGTTACTTGAGAGCATTTCTTGAAACATTAGGATTACCCATGGATTATGTTGATGGTCATCGTTGTTCTCAGAATATTGTTGAACGAGTAATTGGTCCTAAGACTGAAACAGAAGGCGGACGGATTGATATCATCATTGAAGATGGTAGGTACGCCATAATTATCGAGAATAAAATCTATGCTGGTGACGAGATGAACCAAATGCTTAGGTACAACAATTATGGCAGGAAGAAGTTTTCTGATGGGTATAAACTCTTGTATCTAACCCTTGATGGGCATAAGCCAGATAAATGTTCAGTAAGAAATGCCAAATTTGACTATAAAACTATCTCTTATGGAAATGAAATTGCTGAATGGCTCGAAAAATGCTATACCATTTCGGAAGGAAAGCCTTTGGTTCAATCCGTTATAAAGCAATATTGTGAACTTGTCAAACAAATTACCAATACAGATATGGATACAACATACAAGAATAATTTGATGTCGATAATGCTTGCACCTGAGAATGTTACGGCTGTGGGTGAGGTGTTGCAACTTCAAGATGAGTGGTTTAGTAGGGTTCTTGATGAATATATTTGGAAACCATTGGAATCTTTTGCGAAGTCTATTGGAATGAGGTTCGGGAAAAGCGATGGTGCCGCTTGGATTTATAGAGAAGAATGGCAATATTATAAATTGTTTATTTGGACTGATAGCAATTGTTGTCGTGATATGTATGTCGGTGTCAGTTGGTATGAGGACAAGCCAGGTCGAAAAAATTTGATATTCAAAAAGGATTGGCATCAATTGAATTGCTTGACGTCTTTGGAACCAATTGAAGAATGGCCTTATGGAAGAGAATACCTGCCGGATGATATACGCGGTTGGGGATATTTTAATATCAATAAAATTGTCAATAAAGAAGTTTTTAATTATATCAAGAAAAAGTTTGAGGAAATGATTTCTGAGATTGACGAGTTGCAATTAAGGATGCCATAGTTCAGATGGTTTCAACCTCCGCATAATAGAGTGTGCTTGCCTCAATCCGTCTCAAACGCCCACCGCTCATCATACTCAACGCCAGCTTCATCGAGGAGCCGCTTGTATTCGTCTCTCCAGTCGGTGCGGTGGTGGTGCTCCGCTTGCGTTCGGATGTAATGGACTACATTGTCAAGGGCGTTGTAGCTTACGGAGAAAGCGCCATAGCCTGCCTGCCAGCAGAAACCCTCGTAATACTGTTCATCCAAGGTCTTGATCCACTTGCTGCTGTAGGCCTTGATGCGCTTCACGAAGTCGGACAAGGAGATGGTCTTGGGCAACGAGGTGAGGATGTGAACATGATTGCCGATGCCACCGATTTCGACGGGTATGCCATCCATGTTGCGGATGACACCTCCGATGTAGGCAAACACCTGCCCGAGGTCTTTGTCGCGTATCTCCATGCTATGATACTTGATGTGGAAGACGATATGGATGTCGTTTCTTGCGAGTGAGCTTCCCATGATGGCTGAGTTTGTGTGGTCAAGGGGATTGAAATCCCCGTAGAAGTCGGGTCGTCCTTTCAGGACTCTGCACTGACTCCAGAGCACAAAAGTAGGAAAACTCTTTGAATTGTGTGTTTTGCTTTAGAAAAAGTTTTTTCTCGTTTTCTGGCTTAAATCCGAGTCCTGAAAGGACGACCCTAACACATCGGAGGTTTCAACCTCCGCAACCCAAAAAAGGTCTCAGGTAAGCAGAAAAAAGGACGACCCTATCACATCGGACGGCTTCAACCTCCGCGACCAAAAAAGGTCTCAGGTAAGCAGAAAAATGACGCACCCACCATATCTGACGGTTTCAACCTCCGCAAATGAAGGAGATTTCAAGTAAGTTGAAAGGATGACCCATCCCTAGACGGCTTCAACCTCCGCAAGATAACAACTCACCGCAGCCGCACCCAAACCACCAAAGGCCGATGGTCGGAGGCCTCTGGCTCATCGATGACATGCGATTCGATGGCTTCTGCGCGGCCGTTGAAGGCGGCGACATAGTCAATACACTCTGTCGGTTCGTTAGCAGGGTAGGTGGCCTCATCGCAAGAAAGGATGGTGAAATAATGCGTCATTGTCTCCAATAGCTCTGAGCCAGGCTCATCGTTCCAGTCTCCAGCAAGGATGAATGGTTTTTCCCATCGTTGGGCTTCTTCCACGATGAGTGGAACCGATGTCATGCGTTGCGCCTCTTCAAGGTCGAGGTGGGTGCAGGCAATCACATAATCTTCCAGTTCCACCACTAATAGCACACGAGGCTCATCACCTGGCAAAGGGATGCGTCTAGTGCTCAGTGGAATCTCATGAGAAAGAATGCCCACGCCATATTGGCCTCCATCAAAATCTATGGCAGCCCCAAAGACTGGATGGTAACCTGTAAGGAGAGCCAACTCGCCTAGCTGGTCGCAATGTCCGCTTCGCCCCGTCATACTGTCCAGCTCCTGAAGGGCCACCACATCAGGCTGTTGTTGGAAAATCACTGCGGCTGTGCGGTCGTAGTCTACCACCATGTCCATGCCCGCACAATGGCGCACATTGTAACTCATGATTTGCAACTGTTTGTTTTGCCCAAGGGAGACCGATGCCATGCCCAATAGCAATATGACTAAAACGACGAACTTTCTCATAATTGGATGAGGTTTTCTGCGTCAAAGATACAAAAAAATCAAAAAATGAAGAAAAATTGTATTTTTGACAAAGTTTTATACTATTTTGTTATTTATTGTAAAACAACAATATATCCGACAGCAAACGACAGCAAACGACTACTGTCGACTACAAACGTTTAATCAACGGCTTTTTCTTGACAAACGCTGTTTCTTTGCAACATCAAAATCGAAAATGCTATGACGGACAAGAAACCATTCGACAAAGAACAATCGATCAAAATCCCGTTTTCGGAATTAGTGGAACTGATTAATCAAAAATGTGACTACAAGTTTGCCATCATCGACAACGAGGTTGATGAGGAATTGATGCTTTTGGCCAAAAAGGAAGGAATTGACTTGACGGGCTACAAGCATGTGATTGAAACAAGTGGGACTAGTCACTCGCAACACAGACACGGGGAGAATAGTAAAGATAGGGCGCCTTTGACTGTGGAGGATTATTTCCTTATTCCTTACATTATCAAAAACCGAGATGCAGTGATCATTTCTCCGTCTTTGACAAGAATTCATAAGAACAGAGTCTTCATTTACGAAAAGAAGATTGGTAATCAATACGTTTATGTGGAAGAGATAAGAAGAGGAAGGAACAAGAACCTGGCTTTTCAATCCCTCAGAAAAAGAAAAGCCCCCGAATAGGAGGCTTTAAAGTGTTATCGCGGAGGGTGTCATGCCGAAGCCTGTCCCTTACGTCTTGATAGTCCGCTGTTTTTCTATCCGTTTCCGCGACCAACTGTCTGCAAAAATACAACTTTTTCATAATATGCAAGTCTCATCGAGAAAAATAACCAAAAATAGCGTCATCATGTCAAAAATTACTATCTTTGTCCCTTATTAATGAATCGCGCAAAGCGGTCCCTGAGCCCTTCGAAGGGCACTCGTCAAAACAATGAATCTTTAAATCTTAAATCTTTAAATACTAACTAATTAAAAACCCCACAATCATGACTACAGAAAAAACACAAGAAGAAGCTGCAAAACTGAGGCAGGAGAAACTGAAGGCTTTGGAAGCCACTTTAGGTAACATCGAGAAGAGCTTTGGCAAGGGAAGCATCATGCGCCTGGGCGCCGAGGCCGAGAAGATGGAGAGCATCTCCACCGGCTCCATCGGCCTGGACTACGCCCTTGGCGTGGGCGGTCTGCCCAAAGGCCGTATCATCGAGATTTATGGACCTGAAAGCTCAGGTAAGACCACGCTGGCACTCCATGTAGTGGCTGAAGCCCAGAAGAAGGGTGGCATTGCCGCCTTCATCGATGCGGAACATGCCTTCGACCGCTTCTATGCAGCCAAACTCGGTGTGGATGTTGAGAACCTCCTCATCTCACAGCCTGACTACGGCGAACAAGCCCTCGAAATCGCAGAGAACCTCATCCGATCTGGTGCCATCGATGTCATTGTCGTCGACTCCGTCGCCGCCCTTACGCCTAAGAGCGAGATCGAAGGCGAGATGGGCGACAGCAAGATGGGTCTCCAAGCCCGCTTGATGAGCCAGG
>JAEEGG010020038.1_pt1 | contig 13418 bp, 10 predicted proteins | sample 9134161 | NCBI WGS metagenome assembly JAEEGG01 (sample SAMN16246543, study PRJNA631951) | gut metagenome | biome: gut microbiome; feature: rumen; material: CR-attached | host: Bos | place: Iran: Karaj | collected 2018-10 | reverse complement strand
GTCAGTTTAAGGATTTCCTCGTAGGAGGCACCTCCAGCGAAGAGTTGACCGACACCATTGGTCCTAACATTATAGCCTACCTCAATGGAGCTTCTTGGAAAGATGGAGGCATCACTGGTGAAACGCCCACCCTCTACATCACTTTGACAGACAGCAGTGGCATCAACACTACCGGCAATGGGTTGGGGCATGACATTGTGGCCATTGTCGATGGCAACGAGGCTACCACCTACACGCTGAACAGCTACTACCTGCAAGCTATTGGCGACTACCGTTCTGGTACGATTACCTACACCATGCCCGCTCTCACCGATGGTCAGCACACGCTCACCATACGAGCATTCGACACACTGAACAACATGGGTGAAACCGTTCTCCACTTCAAGGTAGTGGAGGGATTGGTGGAAGAATACGATATCTTCGACATGGCAGGACGCCTCATACTCAACACTGATGGTGGCCGTTCGCTCCCGAAGGGAATCTACATCCGTCGCGTTCGTCTCACCTCGCCCATTGGCACGGTGTCCTCTTCGTCAGAAAAGTTCATAGTCACACAATAAAGCCCCCCTTTTCTCGTTTCTATTAGAGGGTGTTCCACTGAACCCTATAAGTCCTATAAGCCCTATAAGACTTATTAACAAAAAACTCATTAACGATGAAGAAAATACTTTTCATACTGACACTTTTCAGTTTCTACACCACCTTGTATGCGCAAGACGTGAGGAACCAGCTTAACCCTGTCTATTACGGCGTGACATCGCTTGCCATCGCCCCCGATGCTCGTGCTGGCGGTCTTGGTGACGTGGGTGCAGCTACCGACCCTGACGTGAATTCGCAGTACTGGAATCCTGCCAAGTACCCCTTCTGCATCAGTCGTGCTGGTGTATCGCTCAACTACACTCCTTGGTTGCGCCAGTTGGTTGACGGAATCGATTTGGCCAACATTACAGGTTATATGCGCTTGGGCGACTACAATGCCCTTTCTGCCTCCCTGCGCTACTTCTCTCTTGGCGAGGTTATCGTGCCTGATGCTGACGACATGATTATCAAACCCTACGAGATGGCTGTTGATTTGGCTTACTCCCGAATGCTTTCCGAAACATTCTCGGCGGGTGTCGCTCTTCGTTATATTTACTCTGACCTCGCTTTCAAGGCCGACGACGAAACTACACCCGGTTCTGCCCTTGCAGCCGACATCGCTCTCTACCACAACGGCTACCTGAACCTTGGTGGACATGAAAGTCAGATGGGGTGGGGCTTGAACATCAGCAACATCGGTTCCAAGATTTCTTACGACGACGGTAACACTTCCGAGTTTATCCCGACGAACATGCGTTTTGGACTCTCGCTGCTTGTGCCATTCGACGAATACAACACCCTGACCATCGCGGCTGATGCCAACAAACTGCTGGTGCCTACACGACCCACGATGGAGCAGTATCTGGCCACCCTGCCCGCAGACCAGCGCGAACTGGAGAAAGAGAACTATGGAGCCTACCGCACATGGCTCGAAGGTGAAGGCTACTACAATGTCTCCCCTATCTCCGGCATCTTCAAGTCCTTCCACGACGCGCCCAACGGAGCCAAGGAAGAGTTTCAGGAAATCCAGTGGAGCGTCGGTCTCGAATACTCTTACAACAACCAGTTCTTCCTCCGTGGCGGCTATCACTACGAGCACCCCAACAAGGGTAATCGCCAATACTACACGGTCGGTGCAGGCTTCAAGATGAACGTCTTTTCGCTCGACGCCTCCTACGTCATCTCCACCGCACAGAGCAACCCGCTCGACCAAACCCTCCGCTTCTCGCTTGCCTTCGATATGGACGGCATCGGCGACCTGCTGGGCAAGAAACGCAGAAGATGACCAGCCCACACAGAGTGAAACCATTCTACAATCACTACAGACAATGAAAATGCGAATCGGCTTTGGCTTTGATGTGCACCAACTCGTCGAGGGTCGTGACCTTTGGCTCGGAGGCATTAAGATTGACCACACCCTCGGTCTGCTCGGTCACTCTGATGCCGATGTGCTCATCCACGCCATCTGCGATGCCATTCTCGGTGCCGCCAACATGCGCGACATCGGCTATCATTTTCCCCCCAAGAAAGGCAACGAGTTTGAGGATATCGACTCCAAGATTCTCCTGAAGAAAACATTGGAGATTGTAGCCACGAAAGGCTATTCCATCGGCAACATCGACTGCACCGTCTGTGCCGAACGCCCCAAACTCAATCCCCACATTCCCCAGATGCAGCAAACCCTTGCCGAGGTGATGGGCATTGACCCCGACGACATCTCCATCAAGGCCACCACCACCGAAAAACTCGGCTTCACCGGTCGTGAAGAAGGCATCAGCGCCTATGCTGTGGTGCTGCTGCAGAAGAACAACTAACCAACAAGCCACACCACACATTATTATATTCACATCCTCAAGAAGGATCACGTATACCCCCAAAAATCGGTGTGAGTCACACCGGGGGTGTCGGTGTGAGTCAGACCGAGGGTGCCGGTGTGAGTCACACCGATTTAGAGGCTGTGGAGTAGAGGGAAAGACGGCTATGGAATAACATCCTACAGGAAGACGCTGACGGCGAGCAGGAGGCCGAAGAGGAAGATGTTGCGGGCGGTGGCGCCGAGCACCTGGTTGAGTGCCTTGCCGTCGAGGGATTTGAGTTGACGGAAGGTGCGGAAATGGAGGATGAGGTAGATGAGCATGAGCGGATAGCGGATGCTGGAGAAGGGGTAAAGAAAGAGGGCTACGAAGGCGAGAATGGTGGAGAAGACGCCTAGCCAGAGGTAGATGTCGGCGGCGTCTTGTTCGGTTTCCATGCGTCCTTTTTCTTCGCCGTATTTCTTGATGCGCGACTCCATCATGCGGACAACGATGGTGCGCTTACCACTCACGCGGTCTTGGTTGCGGTCGCGGTAGTTGTTGACCATGAGGAGATTGTCGGTCGCCATACCCATGGCGAATCCTGCTATGACAAGGGGAATGTTCCATCCGCCATCGGTCATGACGTAGTAGGTGAAGACGACGGGAATAAGTCCGAAGAAGATGAGCACCAGCAGGTCGCCCCATCCGAGATAGGAAAGGCGTGTGGTGTAGAGAAAGCAGAAGAGGACGCAGAGGATGCCCACAAGAAGGAGTTCCCACTGCATGTGGATGAGCAGGATGCCAATGCCCACGAGGCAGGAGAGCGCTGTCATGATGCCGATGCCCCATTGCATGGCGCGTGGCGTGATCCATCCTTGGGCACAGGCCCGTTCGGGTCCGAGGCGGTCTTCGCGGTCGGTGCCTTTGCGGAAGTCGAAGTAGTCGTTGATGAGGTTGGCATCAATCTACATGAGGATGGCGAAGAGAAGACAGAGAAGGAGGGAAGAATTGGAGAATTGAAGAATTGAAGAATTGAAGAATTGAAGAATTGAAGAGTTGGGGGTGTAGTGGAGGATGCGGGCATAGGCAAAGGCACCACCCACAAGAACGGGCGCGATGGCGCCTGTGAGTGTCTTGGGACGGGCGGCGAGCACCCATGCTTTGAGGGAATTTGTCTTTACCATGTCAGGAAACGCCCTGCGCGTGGGCTGGTCATTCGTCTTCGCCCTTCCAGTACTGGATGGTCAGTGTGTTGTTGGTGAAGAACATGGCTCCGAAGCCACGACGGTCGTTGTTCTTGTACTTGCCGTAGTAAAAATTACCATTATTATAATAGTAAAGTCCCAACCCGTCGCGCTTGCCATTCACCGTTTCGCCCACATATTTGTCGCCATTCTGATAGGTGAGCGACTCGAAGCGGTAGGTCTTGCCATAGTCGGCAGGAAGCAGGTATTTGTCACCGTCCTTCATGATGTAGAGCGGGTCGCCTGTGGTCAGGTCGTAGCAAATGTAATGGTCGTTGCTTCCCACTTTTGCCACTTGGGTACCCAGTTTGATGCCGAAGAGGAAATTGCCCAAACGGTATTGTCCATAGACAACCCCGTCGTTGTCGGTATAATATGCCCCGAATCCATAGACATTGCGAGTGCGGGTAATCTGTCCGAAATACTGCCCATAGGATGATTTGGCGACACCGCTGGCGAAATCCTTCACATAATCGACAAAAGCCGCATCGTACTGTGAGGGTATCTGAGGATATTTGTCGAGTCGGGCAAACTGAGCCCGTGCCGTCAACACGAAACAGGTTGGCAACATGATGGCCAGAAGTAGTATTTTTCGCATGAGTTGTATAATTTTACTTAAAAAACTGTGCAAAATTACATATAATTGCTGAATTTCACGACAAAGGATTAAACCTTTTCTTAACTTTGCAGTCGTTTTAGCTGTATTCTTGAAAAAAACTATAACATCAAATCACAATATGAAGAAATTTTTACTCACTCTGTCCCTCACTTTGGTGGGGCTAAGTGTTACGGCCCAGTCGAAATATAACGTGACAGGATACATCCTTGACGAAGAGACTGGCGAAGGCATCTTGGCTGCCTCTGTGCGCATTCTTTCGCTGCCTGACAGCACGATGAAAGGCGGTGCAGCAACCGATGCCAATGGTTCTTTCACGGTAAAGGACATTGAGAAGGGAAAGTATGTGGCAAAAATCACGTTTGTCGGCTACAAGGAGCGCTTGATGCCTTTCGACACGAGCAGCAAAAAGGGCAAGAGCGTGGACATTGGCTATATTCTCCTCACGCCCGACTCGAAACTGCTGAAGCAGGCAGAAGTGACGGCCAATGCCGCACAAGTGCAGGTGAGCGGAGACTCGCTGGTGTATAACGCTTCGGCTTTCCGCACGGCTGAAGGGTCGGTGCTGGAAGAACTGGTGAAGAAACTGCCTGGTGCCAAGGTGGACAGCGAGGGCAACATCACCATCAACGGAAAGACGGTAAAGAAGATTCTGGTGAACGGAAAGGAGTTCTTCCTGAACGACACAAAGGTGGCCATGCAGAACATCCCGACTGACATGATTGAAACGCTGAAGAGTTATGACAGGAAGAGCGACTTCAGCCGTGTGACCGGCATTGACGACGGCGAGGAGGAGACGGTGCTCGACCTCGGCGTAAAGAAGGGCATGAACAACGGCTGGTTTGGCAACTTCGATGCGGGTTACGGTACGGAGAAGCGCTATTCGGAGCGTTTGATGCTGAACAGATTCACGGAACAAGACCGCTACACCTTGCTAGGCGGTGCCAACAACACGGGAGAGCGTGGTTTTGGCGGCGGACGCGGCTGGGGCGGCAACAACAATGGTCTGAGAAGCATGAAGAACGCAGGCTTCGACTTCAGCACCAACAGGACAAAACTGGAATTGGGTGGAAGCTTCTTCTACCGCTACAATGGAACGGACACGTGGAACCAGTCGGCAGTGCAGAGCTTCGTCACCTCTCGCGGTGCCTTTAGCAACAGCGAAAGCCTGAGCCGCAGCAGTGCCCACAACTGGAACCTCAATTTCCGCATGGAATGGAAACCAGACTCGATGACAAACATCATTTTCCGTCCTTCGGGAAGTCTTTCACGCAACAAGGGCTACAACACAAACCAGTCGGCTACCTTCAACGAAGACCCCAACGACTACACGGATGACCCGCTCAAGTATGCAGCAGAGCAGTTTGATGCTGACGAGGCCTTGAACCTGATTGTCAACACCAACACGAGCCTGCAGCAAACTTACACTGACTCTCGCCGCATCGCTGGTGAACTGCAACTGAACCGTCGTCTGAACAACGAGGGGCGCAACATCACGCTACGCACCACGGGCAATGCGTCGGGCTCGGACAGCAAGCAACTGTCGGCTGCACAAATCCGCTATAAGGCCAACGACTCGGAGACCATCAACAACCGCTACTACACCACCCCTGGACGAAGCAGAGCCTTCAGCGCGCAACTGACTTATTCAGAACCCATTGCCAAGAAGACTTATCTGCAGTTCTCCTACCGATTCAACTACAGCTACAACAAGTCCGACCGTCAGGCGTTCACCTTAGACCCTGTTGCCTATACCGATTTGGCCTATGCTTTGGGCTCCTATCGCTACGACATCAATGGCGCTATCGACTATATGCTCTCTAACGGGCACAAACTGAATAGTGCCGAAGAGGATGAGGCTGCCAACAAATTGAGCCAATATTCTGTATATAAGAACTTTGACCACACCTTCAGCGTCAGTTTCCGCAAGGTGACAGATGCCTACAACTTCAGCGCCGGCATCGACCTTCTGCCACAGCGCAGCGTGCTCGACTATAAGTATATGGGCAAGCAATATCCGACCATCACGCGCAATGTGTTCAACTTCGCGCCCAACGTGGATTTGCGCTACAATTTCGATAAGCAAACGAACCTGCGCGTGTCTTATCGCGGACGTACTTCACAGCCCAGCATGACCAACTTGCTCGACATCACGGATGACTCCAACCCTCTCAACATCACCAAGGGTAACCCAGGATTGAAGCCTTCGTTCAGCCACAACATCAACTTCAACTACCACTCTTTCAAGATGGAGCACCAACGTGGCATCTTCGCATGGGGAGGAGTGAGCATGACACAGAACAGCATCGCCAACCGCACCAGTTACGATGCAACAACGGGTGTGAGCACAACACGCCCGGAAAACATCAACGGCAATTGGGACGGCAGGTTTGGTGGCGGCTTCAACACATCGCTCGACAAGAACAACTACTTCACGTTTGACAACTTCACCTCGCTGAACTACAACCACCGAGTGAGCTATCTTGACCCCAAGCAGTACACCCAGGAAAAGTCGAAGACCAACACATTCGGCATTAGCGAGGATATCAGCTTCGGCTTCCGCAAGGACTGGTTTGAAATCAGCCTGAACGGTGACGTGAACTACAATACATCGCGCAACTCAGTCCTCACAACAGGCAACCTGAACACATGGGATTTCAGCTATGGTGCTGACATGAACCTCAACTTCAACAACGGCATCTCCTTCTCGACGGACATCAGTGAGAACAGCCGTCGTGGTTATGCTTCGTCAAGCATGAACACGAACGAACTCATCTGGAATGCGCAAGTGAGCAAATCCTTCCTGAAGGGCAATGCCTTGACCGTCAGTCTCCAATGGAACGACATCTTGCAGAAGCGCAGCAATATCAGCCGTGCCATCGACTCATACCGTAGCAGTGACTCACGCTACAATGCCATATACTCCTACGGCATGGTGCATGTCATCTACAAACTGAACATCTTCGGCGGAAAGAACGCCCACGGCACCAATAACGGTATGCCACCTATGGGTGGTTGGGGCGGTGGCCGTCCTGGTGGTGGATGGAGATAATATCCACAACCCAAGTGAACACACAAAAGAAGGCTCGACTCACGAGATGGTGGGTCGAGCCTTCATTTTATGTTTTTTTCATACCGCTATCTGAAGAACGAAAAGTTCACGCTGCCATAGTTACGGTGGTCGATGAAACGGGGATGGTCAGAGAAGTCATAATCTTTGCCGTGTTCAAGAATGAGGATGCCTCCTTCGTTCAAAAGCGGTAAGGCGGCATCAGGTATCTCCTTCAAATTCTCCAAGGCATAGGGAGGATCGGCAAAAATCAAGTCGTACTGCTCCTTACACGCACGTACATATTTAAATACATCACCCTTCAGCGGCACCCATTCCTTCGCTTGGAGTTCTTTCTGAACACGCGCCAGAAACTGCCAGTGCCTAAAATCCTTCTCCACCGACACCACCTTTCCGCATCCACGAGACGCCAGTTCCAAGCCAATGGAGCCCGTTCCTGCAAAGAGGTCAAGCGCTGTCGGTGCCTCATCGAAGTCCACATAGACATTCTCCAAGATATTGAACAGCCCCTCCTTGGCAAAGTCGGTTGTGGGTCTTGCCTTAAAGCCTGTGGGTGTGGGGATGTGACGCCCCTTGTATTTTCCTCGGATGATTCTCATGAATAAGAATTGAAGGAAAGAGAATCAAAAGCCACAAATGAGCAGGGTCTGCATGTCGTAGGGAATGAAGCCATTGCCCATTGTCAGCCTTTCCTTAAAGTCCTCACTACGGTCTATCACGGAGACGTTCTGCAAGAAATATTTGATTTTCTTTGAGAGTTCCACCGTTCGCTGCTCCACGTCGCCCACAATGAAAAGCGAGTCATCCACTTGGTCGAAGCCCAATTCTTTCCACACATTGAGCGTGTAATACTGGATGTCCGCCACACTCGTGGCCACATAGGTGTTCACAAACAGCATTCGCCCTTGTTCAAAAGCATAGAGCGTCATTTCCTTTTCGTGGAGATAAACATACATTTTCCGACCGGGTCCGAAGAGGCTCTTTTCGCTGAAGAACTCAATCAGTGTACTGGCCGATGCATAGAAACGTGCACGTGGGAAATCATCAAGCAACAACTGATAGATGTTCTTGTCGAGTCCAAAGACAATAGCGATGCCTGAACGCCGCAGCACATTGTAACTCACGTGCCGCAGAGTGTCCTTCGGAAATGTGAACCTATACACATCTTTTATGTCTTCCTTATTGAAAGCGGCCACTGGCACCGTAGTGAAACACGATGTGGCAATGAGCACATTCACGCGCTGATATTGCTGCTGCAACATCGGTTCATGCATCAACGCATCCTTCAGATTCGCCGCCAACGAAACGGTGTGGTTCACATCCCACGCCTTATACTCGAAAGGTGTCTCTTGCCCAGGAGCGTAAGTGCAAAAAGAAAGTCCATTCGAGCAGACCCGAATGGACAAACTTTTATTCAAGACTTCATTCATCATTCCCAGTTACCTGCCATCTTGTTGTTAGCGTCTTCGAGGTCACCGATTCGGAGTCCGTACCATTCACCCTCCGTCTGGTCCTCATTGTCAAGCATCAACTCGGCGCGGTTTCTGTGACGCTTCTTCAAGTCTGCTTTCAAACTCTTGATTTTCTTCTCGCTCATGCCATCCATGTAGTCCTCCAGACGAGCACGGAACTCTACCATCATGTCAAACTCATTGGACTTCATGTTGAAGGCAGCCTTCTTGCGCAACTCTATCACACCTTGATAGACTGTGTCATACTTGGATGGGTCGAATGTGGAATGAACCACCATGAAGGAACCGTCAGCCTTGCGACCTACTGGCACATACTTCATGGAGTCAGGATTGGCAATACCCAACTTCTCGGCAGCCGTCATCCATACGGTGTCACGCTTGATGATGCCTTTGGCCACAGCTTCCCTCTCGGTCATGCCAGCTTCCAACTGATCATCAGTCAATTCACCCTCCTTGATGATTTTGTCCACGGTCTTGCCGTTCTTCACATAATCAATCAAAGAGTCAATCGTGCCGCAATACTCGCCAAATGTCATCTTGTACTGCTCTTCCGCATTGCGGATGTCCATCAAACGAGCAATAACGAGTTTCTCACGTGCTGCCTTCTCTTCATCGAAGGCAATGTCGTTGTAGATGCTGTAAAAGCATGCAGCAACGAGGCCCAATGTACAAAGTACCAGGATACCGTTTACAATACTTTTTTTCATGATATGTTTTGTTAATTTTTTATTGATTACACACCTTTTTACTGTCTTGAAAGCAAGTTTTTCTCCTGCACTTACAATCCAGTTCATAAATAATCGCTATATTCGTGGCAAAAATAAGCATAAAATTTTAATTGCAACCACAACTTTCGGCATTTTTTTGAAAAAAGATGATAAATGACTATCTAAAAGACCTCATTTTGCATCATTTCGGGCTAAAACCCACCAACGACCAAGCAAAAGTCATCGACTCTCTGTGTGATTTCATTCTCACACCCGACGCTGACTCCGTGTTCATCCTCCGAGGGTTTGCCGGCACGGGAAAAACAAGCCTGGTCAGTGCTCTTGTCAAGACGATGGAACAACTCGACCGCGAGTGTGTGCTCATGGCCCCCACAGGACGTGCCGCCAAAGTCCTCTCTCTCTATGCTGACCATCCTGCTTTCACCATCCATAAGCGCATCTATCGGCAAAAATCCATCGACAAGGACAGCATCTTCACCCTCAACTACAACATGCGGCAGAACCTCCTCTTCATTTGCGACGAGGCTTCGATGATTGCCAACGACGAATACCTCTCTGGTGGCCTCTACGGTACGGGGCGTTTGCTCGACGATCTCGTCCACTTTGTCTATGGGGGCAAAGGTTGTCGGCTCATCCTCATGGGAGACACGGCCCAGTTGCCTCCTGTCGGCGACACTGAAAGTCCAGCCCTGCAAGACGACTACATGAACGGTTACGGGCTCCATGTCGTCAGCCACACCCTCACTGAAGTGGTGCGCCAAGCCGAGGAGTCAGGTATCCTGTGGAACGCCACCCATCTGCGCATCCTTCTCGCCAATGAAGACATTCTCCAGATGCCACAGATACGCTTCAAGGGGTTCCCCGATGTACACAACATCCCCGGCAATGAACTCATCGAGGCGCTGGAAGAGTGTTATCATCGCGATGGAGAGGACGACACCATCGTCGTCACCCGCAGCAACAAACGCGCGAACATCTATAATAATGGCATACGTGCTCAAATTCTCTGGCGAGAAGAACCTCTCGAAGGAGGCGACATGCTGATGGTGGCCAAAAACAATTATTATTGGACGGAGAAACTGACACTCGAACTAATTGCCAACGCCAAAGCTGAGGGTAAAAAAGCGGAAGAGGCAGAGGGCGTACCTTTCGACTTCATAGCCAATGGTGATACTGCCATTGTTCGCCGTATCCGCAACGAGCGCAACTTCTACGGTTTCACATTCGCCGATGCCACCTTGGAGTTCCCTGACTATGACAACTTCACTATCGACTTGACCATTCTCACCGACACACTCCAAGCCGAGGCTCCTGCCCTCACCAAAGCACAGCAAGACACATTATATAATAATATTATGGAGGACTATAACGGCGACCCCACCCTACGCTCCAAACAGGAAAAACTCAAAGCCCTGCGCCAAGATCCTTACTACAACGCCCTACAAATCAAATATGCCTATGCCATCACTTGCCACAAAGCCCAAGGCGGCCAGTGGACCAACGTCTTCATTGACCAAGGTTACATGACCGATGAAATGTTCACTCCCGATTACTTCCGCTGGCTCTACACCGCCATCACACGTGCCACCAAGAGGGTGTTCTTCGTCAACTGGCCGAAAGAACAAAGTGATGAACAAGGTTAATGCTACATCAACATCGTCAAAATCCCTCATGGAATAACCCCGACGGGATTCAAATTAAACACAGCAGGTCGGAAAAATCGGCATTTGCTTGCTGTAGTCCGAATGTTTCTATAAATTTGCATGCTCAATAGAAACAACTTTTATTTTCACCTATTCGTATGAAGCGTTCATTGCTTATTTCCATCCTCTTTTTATTTACGGTGGTACAAATATCCGCCTATACACAACAGTCGATAAACATTACCGTCAATGGCAAGCAGAGAAACATGGTGGTCTTCACCCCTAACACGTTTCCTGCCAAGTCGCCACTATTCATCGTCACTCATGGCATGAACCAATCCCCTGAATACCAATACGATTCAGACAAGATGTATGAAATGATAGACACGGCTAAGTTCGTCATCGCCTATCTGCGTAGCGATGGTAACACATGGGATATAGGCGGAACAAACGACCAAACCTTCGTCATCAAAGCCATCGACAAGATGGTGGAACTTTATGATATAGACAGAGAACGCGTCTACTGGTCGGGATTCTCTATGGGCTCAATGCTCATCCACCATTGTATCGCCAATATGCAGGACAAGATTGCAGCCTTTGCCCCCACAAGCGGCATCCAATTTTCCGAGTCGCCCTGGAACAACTGCAAAAAGCCCGTCAATCTGCTGGAAGTCATTGCCTATGGTGACGGAACGTTTGGCTATGAAGAATATCATATTCATGACTACATAGAGAGCTATGCCACACACGACAAGCATACAACATACAGCAAGACGGTTGGCTACAAACCTATCAGCACCAGTCGGTTCGATGGCGACCTCGAAAAATGGACGGGTGGTACCAATGGTGGTGAAGTGTGGCTCTACTCCTACAATAACGGTGGACACTGGCCCATGGATTTGAACCGCCACCTCATCTGGAACTTCTGCAAGCGATTCTCTTTGAATATGCCTTTTGTAAGATTCACTGCACCTACAGGCGAAACGACCCATCTTTATATGGCACCGAAGGGAGAAGCCGTATTCCCTGACATCACCCTGAAAGCAGTAGCAAAGGCTCCTAATGGAAGTGTCACCAAGTTTGATTTTTATGATGGCAATACACTCATAGAATCTCAAACATCTGCTCCCCACATCACAACGCTGACAGCCCCATCAACTGGCAAGCACAACCTGCGTGTGGAAGTGACAGACAACATGGGCAAGACTGCACAAACCTCATGTCTGGTCAACAACGTCACGTCCAGTTCGAGTTACGACCTATTCAAAACGATCAAGAACGAGGGCATGGTGCCACAGAACTGGTACGTAAGCAACGGCATATCGAAACGTGTGGGCGGTGGTCTCCCATTCACCAGCGGTCCACGCATCCTGCGCTTCACCAACACCACGAAATCCTTTGAGTACGGTTTGCTCGTACAAAACAACACAACCAAAGAGAAAGCCGCATGGGCAAAATTCGGAGACACGAATGGTCGTTCCCTGTTGACGTTGCACGAAGGGCGTTATGCCATCAAGTACAAGGTGTGCAACTGGAATCAGCCCGAGTTTTCACCAGTCACCCTCTCCATACAGCATATGGACGGGGAAGAAATAGCGTCTGAGACGTACACTCCCACCGTCAACATCAATGGCGACACAGCCAACAGGTTCTTAGGAGTCAACCAACGGACCTTCATGTTCGATGTGCCAGAGACAGGCGACTATGTCATTGTCTTTTACACTGCTGCCGCAAGGAGTTCCGACTTTGTGCTGGGAGCAGTCAACATCCAAGCAGCGAACTTCAATCCTGTTAGCATCGCCCACGTCAAAGAGGACAAAAAGGCGACTTCTTCATACGCTTATGACCTCATCGGGCGAAAGTTCTCAACAGAAAACCTGAAGCCTGGCCTTTACATCATTGACGGCCGCAAGGTCATGATTAAATGAAAGAATCAAAGACATATCACACCACCCTAAAGAAGCATCATCATGGAAGTTATACAAAGTTTCACGATTGACCACACCCACCTGAAGCCTGGCATCTACATTTCGCGCGAGGATAAGGGCTTCACCACTTTCGATCTGCGCATCACAGAACCCAACCATGAACCAGCTGTAGCACCTGCTGCCATACACAGCATAGAGCACCTGATGGCCACATGGTTCCGCAATTCCGACGTAAAAGAAGATGTGGTGTATGTAGGCCCCATGGGGTGCCTCACAGGCATGTATATCATCATGACAGGAGCATACACCGTTGAAGACATGCGTCGGTTGACCATCGAGTGT
>JAEEGG010020036.1_pt1 | contig 13418 bp, 16 predicted proteins | sample 9134161 | NCBI WGS metagenome assembly JAEEGG01 (sample SAMN16246543, study PRJNA631951) | gut metagenome | biome: gut microbiome; feature: rumen; material: CR-attached | host: Bos | place: Iran: Karaj | collected 2018-10 | reverse complement strand
CCGCGTAGCGTTCCCGGACGTTCTGAATCGGGATGGCCGTCACCTCGTCAAGGCGGAACTCCTTGACCACCATGCAGGCGGCCTCGTACTTGTCGAGGTTCATCCTGCGGATGATCTCGTCGCCGATGCGCTCGCAGAGGTCGAAAGCCTCATAGACGGCATCGTAGTCGCCATCTTCCTCGTAGGACTGCACGACCATGAAGGAGGACTCGCGTTCCTTGAAGGCGTTGTCGGCATTGTCCGAAGTGAAGCGCACCTCGCCGCCCTCTTGGATGAGGGCGGGGAAGTTCACGCGGTCTCTGAAACCCGTGTAGAACTCTTCAAGCTCGCCGCGGAAGAAGTGCGGCTCTTCAGGCGTGTGGTTCAGCGACTTGTGCCGTGCGGCCAAGTCCTGCAGGTAGCGGCTGAACGCCTGCGGGGAGTTGTGCAGGTCTCCCCGGTAGTCCTGTTCACATTCTCTCATATCTCTGTGGTTTGGTTCGTTTTTCTCATTCTGTCGGGGCAGTCTTTGCGGTGGCACTCGTAGGCCTGCGAGATGGTGAGCCGCCGTTCCAGCTCAATCTTTTCGGCCTCGATGCGTGCGGAGTTGCGCTTGAGGGTGGCGATGAGTTCACGCTGCTTGTCGTCCAGCTCGTCTTTCGCCTGCTCGTTGCTGATGTACTCCGCGATGAGCTGCTTCTGGTACTCTATTTGCTGTGTGAGCGCCTCGAAGCGCTGTGTCTCAAGGCTGGTCTCCTTGCTCTTCTCCTCAATCTTGCGGAGTCGCTTCTCGGAGAGCCACTGGATGATGCTCCATACCGTGGTGCCGCCCAGCAGGAAGTTGAGGACGGCGGAGCCGATGGTGATGTAGTCTAAAGGTTCCATAACTTATGCAAAGAAGATTTTGCGGTTGGTGTTGTCGCGGCGGAATATCTCGTTCTTCGGCGCGTTGTCGCCCGCGAAAGCCCTGTATGCCGGATAGTCGGCGATGTGGGCTTTTAGGGTGGCCACCACGCTGGCCATGTACCGCTCCGCCTTTCTGCGGTACTCTGCGGCCATCTGCTCCAGCTCCTGCGGCGGCACTACGGAGACGGCTGTGTCTGAACCGGAAGCCGCCTGCGCGGTCTCGAAGACCATGCCCTGCTCGGTTGGCAGGCGGTGGAGTTCCCCGATGCCGTCGGCCACCGACCAAAAGACCGTGAACTTCTTGACCTCCGGCAGGATCCTGGCGTAGCGTTCCTCGGTGGGGTCTGCCGTCAGTAGCTCGTCACAGAACGCCCTGCCGAGGCGGTGGCGCAGCTCCGTCTCCTGCGTGGTGCGGACAAAATGACGCATCTTGAGGAAGACGAGGCGGGAGCCGCCGATGTGGAAGATGTCGTTGAACTCCTTTGTCGTGCCGACAATGAGGGAACGGGCATCGGTGTAGGCTGGGCTTTGCAGGAACTCCGGCAGCTGGTCGATATTACGGTGGCAGTACTCCAGCACCGAATCCAGCTGGTCGAAGCCGCCGTTCTTGAGGGCTTTCTTCAGCGCGTCCGCCTGGTACTTGTAGAGCCTGCCCTCCCCCGCGTTGTCCGCCGCGCCCTTGTCGGACATGGAGACGGAGAGCAGGTCGTAGTCCTGCCAGTATGCGAGACGGACAACGGCGTACTGGCTGCGCTTCAGCAGAACCTCCAGCAGGTCGCTGTCGTGCGTGCCAGCCTCATAGTACGCCGCCAGCCTCTCGAAGAGCGGCTCACCCAGCACGGGCAGCAGGTACTTGGTCTCGCACTGCGCGATGGCCGGAGCCAGCGAGCGGAACGAGCAGGTGACGTTCACGGGGAGGAACTGCTTGAACTCCTCCGCCTTGGTGTTGTTCTCGGGTGCGAAAAGTCTCGGTGTCATGACTAAGATAGTTTTTCCTCGGTGGACTTGCCCTTGTCGAGGGTGGTGAGTATGATGTTGCGGTACACGAGCTCCACATCGTGGATGCCGTTGTATTCCAGCATCAGTTCGATGGGGTCGAGCACCTGCTGCTTCTCTATGTAGTTGAGGATGAGGGAGACCAGCAGCCCCTCGCGGATGTCGGAGCCGCTTCCGGCGTTGCCCGCGTAGGGGCCGCCTGGCAACCCGGCGCCTAACACACTCGGGTTCACCATGAGGGAGAAGAGTATCTCGGAGTTGGCGGCGGCTGACGTGGAGAGGCGGTCTTCCGCCTTGATTTCGTTCTCCAGCCGTTCGATGACCCATTTCTCCTCGGCCTTGCCGCTCTCGTTGAGGGAGAATCCCGTGGTGAGGGTCTTGGCGGGGTTCTCCTCGCTGGTCAGCTGCTCCTCGAAGCTGTCAAGGTATGCGTTGATGGCCTTCTCCCTCTCTGCGGTGGACTCAAAAGACTCTTCGGGGAACTTCTTTTCCCAGTAGGTGTCGGGAATCTGGATGTGCCACATGAGGTTCATGGCATTGGAATACGCCTTCTTCAGGAACGTGGGTATCTTGTGGGCGATGTCAATCCAGCCGCTCTTCCATGCCGTGTCCCAGTCGGGAAGGGCGTAGTAGTCGTTGCCGGAGAAGTAGTTGCGGATTCGCGGGAAGGCGACACAGCCGCCTTTCAGCCTGCCTTGCTCTTTCAAGACCTGCAGGTGGGTGAACGGGTCGGCCTCGTCGAGCATGGGGAAGACCTTGGCGGTGTCGTCCGGGAAGCGTCTGTCGAACTCCCCGAAGAGCAGCAGTTTGGTTTTGTCAAGGCTAATCCTGCAATGGCGGGCGTTCACGGCTTCGGTGCGTATGATGCGGCTTCCGTCTGCGTTGAACACGAAGACGGGGAAGCAGTTGCCCAGCTTTATGAGGTCGCGGAACGCGGCGGTGTGGTAGCTGCGGAACGTGTAGCCCCGCAGGTAGTTGAGCAGTTCGGGGTTGTTGACTGGGGCGTACTGCTCGCGGTTCTGTGCGTCAAGGCCTGTCAAGGTCACAGGAAGGACACCCTGCCCGTAGCAGCAGCGGCACTTGTAGTTGAGGCCAGTGGAGAGGACTCCCGTCTTGCCGATGACATCGAGGGCTTCCTCCGGCCAGCGGTTCGAGCCGCCCCAGCAGGCGTACTCCGTCCCGTCAAATGTGAACCGCTCGAAAATCTCCTCGTTCACGGAGACTTTCTTGACGGTGCTGCCGTAGGAGACCGCGCCCATGAACAGCAGCGGCGTGCCTTTCTTGTTGAATATCACTTCCATAGCTATATGACCACTTGTTGACCGTTGAACTCTCTAAGATTGTCTATGCTGACTGCGTGGATGTGCCCGATGGGGTTCCCCTCGGAATCCACGGGCAGGATCCCGCGCAGGCGGTTCCTCTTCATGTCGGCCTTCAGCCCTCTCATCACGGCTCTTGGGAACGAAACCAGCTCCCCGTTTTTCAGATAGAACTGCAGGGAGAAATGGGAGGCCTTCCCGTTGGCCTTTTCGCGGGTCTCCATTTCCCGCAGCGCGTCGGCTCGTCTTATCTTGTTGCCCATAAGCGTTAAGTTTTTGGGCAAAGATAAGGCAAGGGATGAAAAACGCATGGGACAGATATGGAGTGACGGAAAAATGACGCCTCAATAAGAATTGCTGACCCCTGTCAGCGGCTGTCATTTGACGGTACGGAATGCCGCCGTATTTTTCCCGCCGGATGGCGGGAAAAATTTTTTTTGGATTTTCGGGCATAAAAAAAGGCGCAAACCTCCGTTTTTATGGGGGCTTGCGCCTTGCTGGGTGGGTGTTTCCGCCCTTATTGGGGCGGCTGTATTACGATTCTTTTCGGGGCGTTCAAAGTGGCGTAAACTACGTATTTTCTGAATGCCTCCACCGTGGCGGCGGGTGCGTTGCTGGTCTCCAGCATTTCCGCGAGTTGTGCGCCCGTGTACTGTCCGACTTTCGGCAGGTGGTATTTTTCCGCCGTGAGTGCCTTTGTTATTCTGTCCATCATCGCCGCGCCTCCTTTCCTTGCTCCTCCCCTGTCGGGATTGCGAAAATGTAACATTTCGCGGGCGTTGCGGTCACATCGTTGAAAAATGGGCAGAACTGCGTTTTTTGTCCCTCTTTCGGGGTGAAATAGTGTTCCAGCGGCAGCGGCAGGATAAAGGCGAATTTTGCCGCAAAAATGGCGGTGTCGTTGGCTTCCTCCTCGGTTATTCCGTCACGCTTTCCGTGAAGCAGTAACGGCAGAAGATGGGCGGGGATAAATACATTAAACATTGTGCGCCTCCTTTCTAAAAAACTTCTATCGGTTCGGGTTCTTCTATCGGTTCGGGCTGCAGGAACGCGGCGGCGGCTTCTTCCTGATATTCTGCCGTCTCGGTCGCTTCTTCCGTGCTGGCGGGCTGGTCGCGGCGTGTCACTTGCAAGTTGCTGAACAAATAACACATGTTAAAGCGTTCGCGCTCGCCGTGGGTGCTGTCCTCCTCGCCTGCGCCGTCGGCGTTCTCCATCAGTGCGGGGGTTGGCGCGGGTGCGCTGGCGGTCTCGCCGTCCTGCTCTTTCTTCTCGCGCTTGGTGGGCTGGCTCCATACGGGGAACGCTTTCGACCCTTTTTTTATGGTGTAGCCCTCACTTTTCCACTCGTTGAACTTTTTAAACTCCGTTGTGCCCTCCTCGGCGGGTGCGTACACGAAATTTAATATAAAGTAGTTCAGCGGCTGGGAGAGCAAAAAAAACGTCTGCGCCTCGCTTTTGGCTTCTCTAATCATCATTTCGCGTATGGCTCGCGCCTCCGCGCTGGCCGCTAAAAGTCTGTCGAATTGTGCGGCGCGGTTCTTCTCCTTTTCGGTCATCGGGCGGGCGGGGATTGTCTCTAAAACTTCGCCCGTGTTGGTATCAATATTTTTCATACTTTTGCAAAGTTTAAATTTGGTTCTTGTGAATTAAATTTAGATGGTGAAAATAGGGCGGCGCGGTCTGACTTTGTGCGCCGCCCTTGCTTTTTGGCGGTGCGCCTACGCGGTCAGTAGTTCGTTTTCAATCTCGCCGACTTTGGCGCAAATTTCCGCGCTCATCGCCTCGCAGAACTTTTTAACGATTGCCGTATTTGAAACGGTCATCACCTTTTTGAACTCCTCGCGGTTTAAACCGTCTTTCGTGAAGCGTTCAAAGGAGAGGCGGCAGATACTCGTTTCAAATTCTTCTTCGTCCTCCAGCTCGCCGATATAGTTTTCTATATCCTCGCGGCATTTGATGAACATTTCCCGCTTTTCTGCAATTTCGCGCTTGTGGTTGAGTTTTTCCAGTTCCTCGTCAAGTCGTTTTTGCATTTCCGCGAGGGATTCGCGGCGTTTGCGGTCGGCTTCCTCGGCGGCGCGAATCGCGGCGGCGGCGGCTTCCTCCGCGCTCATCGGGGCGGGGGCTGGTGTCGGTTCTGCGGGCTTCTGCTCCGTCTCGGCGGCGGGTGCTGCCGCTTTCGGTGTCTCCTTGGCGGGCTGCTCCTGCGGGGTCTCCGTCTTGGGGGCTTCCTTGGCTGCCTCGGTCGGTTTCTCCTGCTTGGTCTCCGCTGCGGGTTTGGTCTCCGTCTTGGCGGTTGTCGCGGTTTTCGCTTCCTCGGCTGCTGCCGAAATCGGGGGGACGATTTCCGACTTGGTGAGTTTCAACGCGGCGGCGGGTTTCGCCTCGGCGGGTGTTCCCTTGATGGGGTCAACGACTGCCACCTTGGGCAGAAATCCGATTGCAGGGGCGGCGGGGGTCGGCGTTGTCGCGGCTGCGGCGGTCTTGGGGGTTGTTGTTTTCGCTGCGCTCTTGGCGTTGGCGGTTGCGGTTCTCGTTGCGCTGGTTGCGCTCTTGGTGTTTTTTTCCATTGTTTTGAAATTTAAATGGTGAATAAATAAGGTTATTTAATGCGGGCGGGGTCTGTTCCGCCCTTTCTTTGTCTTTTAAATAATGCCCTCTTCAACGAATGAAAAATAATTGTCGGCGGTTATTATCACGCTGTCGGTCAGTCGGATGTCGAAAAGTTCGGCGGCTTTGCGTATCTTGTCCGTCAGTAGTTTGTCGTTTCGGCTCGGGCTTGTGCTGCCGCTCGGGTGGTTGTGGCACACTATCAGCGCGGCGGCGTTGGTCATTATTGCGCCCTGCATTATAAATTTTATGTCAACGGGGGCGGCGGTGGTCGTTCCCTCTCCTATCTTGTGGAGGGCTAAAAGTTTGTTCGCCTGGTTCAGATAGAGGGCGTAAAACAGTTCTTTGTACTCCATATTCCGCGACATTTCGCCGTTCTCGGTCATTATGTTGTAAACATCGGGCGCGTTTTGGATTTGGGGGCGTTGCGCCGGCCTTACGGCGGTTTTGTAGTGGATTTCGATTTCTGGGGCTTTCGCCGTCTCCGGCTCTTTGTAAATGGTTGTTCGGTTCATTGCTTCGGGTTTTTGATGGTGAAAATTGGGCGGCTCTGCTGCTTGTCTTTCCGTTTATCAACGGCGGGCGGGTCTGAATCGCCGCGCCGTTTGGCTGTGTAGTTTTATTTTTCGTTTCTTGTTGTTAATCAGTTTTTTGCACGCTTTTTTTTTGAAAAAAAGCCGTTAAAGTGTAACGTGTCCCGCCTCTCGCCCTGCCCGCGCCGTTGATAAACGTTTCACACTTGGCACGAAATATGAACGAGGGCGGCGGGCTGGGGTCATAGTGATATTAAGTTGTCAATTACTTGTGTGTAGGTGTCCGCGCTCATTCGGGATTCAACGCGGCAAATATCCGCGTAAACGTCATTTTTTCGGTCATCGGGAACAATGGCGTATAATCTCCAAAGGTTTTTCAATAGGTTCGTGAATCTCAAAACATCATCTACTTGCATAACTTCAATTTTTTAGGGTTAGTAAATTGTCGGGGTTTGTTATCCCCTTTGTTTTATGTCGCTAATATACAACTTTTTACGGAAACCACCAAATAAAAATGCACTTTTTTTGAAAATTATTTTATTGAGTATCAGACAGTTAGAAAAAAGTTTGAGAAAAAATTGCTGATTTACAATAAATTAACGGAAATTTTCGCAGATTTTCGGCACTTTGGGCGCAAAGTTATTTTATTGATATTCAGTTATTTACACCATAAAAGCAGCACAAAAACAGCATACCGACAGCACGCGGGCGGCGGCGGGCTGGAAATGATTGTAAATAAAAAATTAAGGATTGACGGTGGCACGCGCCACCGTCCACGTTGTAAATATCAAGCCGTCCACATTCCAATTTTATTTGTTCCTTTACGGCGGTTCAGCCGTTGCGAAACGGCATCACCACCGCCGTCCACCGCTGCTAAAGCGGTGTATTCAGCAGCATTTATCCATATTGAAAAAGGCTTGTTTTGGCTGCAAAACAGCCCGTTTCGGCGGCTTTCGTGCCGCCGATGACACATTGTGTTGTAAATATACAAACACCCGAAATTCCCGATATTTAGGCCTTTTGTTGGCACTAGACAAAGGGGCTGTCTGATTAGACAGTCCCTTGGCTTCCCTTCAGCATCCTACAATTTTCTGGACTTTCAAGTCCAGGAGGAGAGTCCAAGCCCACTTTGTTAGCACAACTGAAAAAGCAGCGCATTTATTGTGTATAAAATTACAAAAACAATCAACTTTTTATTTTCTTATCTCGTTAATTATCAGATAACTAAATCAAATCACGTAATGCAATGCGAATATGGAGCTATGGCATAACTCCATAATAGATGTTGTTTTTTTTTATAAGCGGCTTGTAAAAGAAAAACGCAGTCATGCTGTTTGACTGCGTTTTTGTTTTTCCTATCCTCTCGCGTAAGGGATTGGAGCACGTTATCGTAAGGAGGTTACGCCCCGAAATTTTCGACAGAAAAAGAGGCGACTGGAAGAAGCCGCCTTTTTCGTCAGAAAATCGGGGCGGAAACCCTTGCGATTAAGGCGGAAAGCCCGACCCGTCAGGGTTACGCCCAAAAGAAAACAATGGATATGATAACGATTAGTAAAATACAGAAAATCAAATAAATATACTCAATAAAAATTTATCATTTTCCCACCCTTGCCGGAACAAAACTTCCACCTTTCTCTTTCAGTCCACCGCCATACTTCGTCCAAACGATTTTATCCGCCGCGTCAGAAAAGTGCGTGGCCTCCTCCGGCAGCACGCCGGAAGTCTTCCTCTCGCTGCTCTTGTCTTTCTTCAGCTGGCCGTCCACGTCCTTGATCATGGCATTGTTCATGGATATGAGCGTGAAACGGCATTTGTCGCCGTTGAAACGCACCAAGGGAAGATTCTCCCGTTCCTCGCGCAGAATCAAGCCCCACAGCAGGTATTTGTCCGATTGGGGCGGTTCCATCCCTCGATGGGCGTGTTCCACAACCTCCCAGCCGGCTTTCTTGAAGTAGGAAATTGCGAGTTGGTTGTAACTCATGGAGTTCAGCACGTTGGGATTCCTCGAATCACCGTATTTGTCGCGGTAGTAGTGGATTTTCTTGCAGCGGTGTGTCTTGTAGTAGTCCGTCAGTTGTCCGCACAGTTCCTTGATGAGGATGTTTGAGCTTTCGTCCGGCTTGACAAAGAACTCGTTGATAAAGTTTTGACATTTGCGCTTAGTGGCGCAGTTGTTGACGAAATCATAGTTCCGCTCTTGGCAAACGCAGAAAAGGGATATCGCACTTCCCCAGTCGGCCACGACCTCCAGCGGTAAATCGGGGTTGCAGTCTCGGTCAAATGCGCTGCTCTTTATGGCCAGTTTGTCCAGGTCAAAATTGCTCTCCTTGGCCAGCAGCATAAGCCGCTGGTCGTCCAGCCCGTTGTGATAGACGTGGCGGTCGTCGCTGATGGAATAGAAGCAGTCTTCCACCTTGTCAAAGAGAAAGTTCATGATTTCCACAAGGAACACCAGCGAGGGAAGCAATTCTCTGTTTTTCTTGACGTAAGAGAGACCCAAAAACTCTATGTTGTCGAAAGCGTTGGAGACGGTGAACAGAAGCCCGTCCTTGGAGACAAAAGGGCGGATTCTGCGCTTCATCCGGATTATCTCGTTCCAGCACTGGGCGAACTGCTTGGGGTCGGTGATGTCGAGCAGTTCCAGCTGCATCTTCACGATGCGGTTCCAAATCTCAAACAGCCTCACACCCGCCTCCTCCTCGTAGTAGGAAGCGAAATCCAACACCCACCGTCCGTCCCTTGTAGGCGGCATGGACGTGGAATATTTGTAGCCGTGGTGCAGGTGTACGGGGTTGCCGGACTTCGCCCCGAAAAACTCAAGGTTGCCACGGTTGGTGGGCGCGACTTCCTGGTCATACTGCTCCTTGTTGAGCGTCAATGTCTCGTCCGCTATCTCGAAGTCCACGTTTGCGCCGCGCCCGCTTCCCGGCTCGCTCTGTGAGATGAGCGCGAAGCGCGTTCCGTTGCTGACGGATATGACGTTCTCGAACTTGTTGAGTTCCTCGTAGGAGGTTTCAAAGTAGGCGGGCGGACGCTTGCCGATGACGTAGTTGGCCTCCTTCTCGTAGCCCATTTGGTTGAGCATTTTGAGAGAAGAGGGCAGCGTGCGTGTCAGCAGCTGGCCGAAGGTCTTGCCCGTGAGGGCGATGACCGAACGCGGCATCAGCCGGATGAGCCTGTCCATCCAAAAGCCGATGTCCGCGCTTTTGCCCGTGCCGCGCCCCTCCACGGAGACGTGGCACTTGGGCTGCAGGATGAACGAGGGCAGCTGGGCGCGGTTGCCGGATAGGTTTATCTGCATGGCTTTATGAGTTTATGATTTCGCAGGCGGTCTCCTCGGTGATTTCGTCGTCGAGGCTTCCCAGCAGCTGGCGGCGTATGTCGGCAGGCAGCTTCATGAGCACCGTCTCGGGGATGGACACCTGCTTGTTGTTGATGTTGAACTGCACGAAAATCTGGTTGGCCTCCATCAGCTTGGGGTCAATCTTCTGCGGCGGCAGCTGGGAGAGGTACTTCTGCAATGTGGCGAGGTTCTTGGCGCGTGCGCCGTCCGATGTGGCGGGGTCTGAAATCTCTTTCATGAGCCAGTCAATGAACCAGCCCTCCAAGAAGTCTCTGTCCACGGGGTCGTACTTGTTCCACAGACGGCAGGCGTTGCGGATGTCGCAGTAGGCCTGCTCGCGGGAGATTTCGGGGAAGCGTGCCTGCAGCTTCAGCGCGGCCACGCTTTTGCGGGGGTACTTGCGCATGACGGCGTGGGCAGTGCGCAGCCGTTCCAGGATGCGCTGCTGTTGCTCGGTCAGTGTGGATGAGTTCCCCGTGGTGAAGTATTCGGATATGGCTTCAAAGTCATTCTCCCGTATCTGTTCTATGCTGGTTCTCTGCTTGGTTTTGCCCGGTAGGTTCATAGTCGAAAGCGTCAAGGTTAGTCTGTTCGGTCATCGCGTAGTATTTGAGCATTTGGAGTATTGCGGGCTGCGAGGAGTTTAGGGCGGCGTCCAGCACCGTTTGGCGTATCTCCGCCTGTGCGGAGAGGTAGCCGCGGAACCAGTTCTCGTACACCTCGCCCTGCTCCCGCTGGAACTGCACGGCGACTTCGGCGATGTCGAAGCCGAAGTTCAGGGCAACGTCACGGAACGGGAAGCCCAGCCGCCCGAGGCGGAAAAGTTCATCTTTCTGTGTCTCTGTCAAACTGTTCATCGAGTATCTTTTTGTCGCTGAAGAATACGTGGTCTATCACTTGGATCACGCCCCTTTCGGGCTGCGGGTTGGTCGTGAAGTTCAAAGAGCCGGACACGGAGATGCGCCACTGGTCGTTCCATATCACGGCGACCTTGGCGTGGACGGGCGCGATGGTCACGGGGAAGTTGGCGCGGCACATCTGCAGGGGCGCGGGGTTGCGCACCTTTACGCGGGGGTCTATCCACAGCCGGAACTCCTTTATCAGACCCTCTTTCTTGCGGTTGAGGATTTGGGTGACGGCCTTCTCGGTTATCGCCCAGGTGCAGGCGGTGACGTTGCACGGCCCGATTTGGCGGCAGATGTGGGAAATGAGGTCGTGCATCGCATACCGTCCGAACGTCCAGAAGTTGGTGACGCTGCCCTGCTCGATGCGTCCGATGTGTTTGGCCAGTGTCGTCCACGGCTCGCCGATGAACGACACGGAATCCGGAAAGTAGGTGTCGTATGGGTAGGCTTCCGCCTCCTTGGTTTTCGCCTGCTTGCGGGCGTTGTAGTTGGAGAAGTCAATTATGCTCATCGTCTTGATTCTATGATTTCGGTTATGATGGTGTATTGGGAGCGCAGGTCTGCCAGCTTCGCCTCCAGTTTGGAGCGCAGCGGGCTTTCCGGCATCGGGTTCGGGGTGTCCAGCTTCCTGTTAGCCTGGTACTCCAAGCGGTTGCGGGTGGTATTGATGTTGACTTTTAGGGAATGCTCCTTTTTCACCAGCTCCATGTCTGATAGCTTTTCAAGTTCCGTCCTCGCGTCCATGGGGACGGGCGCAGGTTCTTCGACAACTTTCTCCCGAATCATGCGGACGAGTTCGGCGGACACTATCCCCGTGTCATCGTACAGCTTTTTGAGCGGGTAGAGTTTGTCGTGCCTGCGGATGAGCGGTAGGCGGTCTTCAAGGATGCGTCTGCGCTGCGCCACCACATCCTCGGAGTTGCCCTCGCCCAGCTCGTAGAGTTTGCGGTGGGCGATGGAGATGGCTGTGAAAAGCTCATAGAGTTCGTCATTGGCCTGCAATATAATGTCGGGGAGTTTATCTGCAGGCTTTTTTTCCTGCCGTTTATAAACGTTGATAAACGGTTTTGGGGGTGCGGGCTGTTGCGGTGTCTTCGGCCTGCCTTTGATGAGCTTGCGCAGCTCGTACTCCAGCTTGGCGGCGGCGAATTTGGCCGTGGTGTGCCGGAAGTGCTGCACAAAGGTGCGGTTCTTGTGGTGGCGTTCCAGTATGGAGACGCCCGTGTTGTAGTCTTTGCCGTTAGTGAGCCATTGTAGTATGTCGTCCATATCTTCAGTCTTTATGCGGCAAAGATAGGCGTTTATCAACGGAGAACATAGGACAAACAAAAACGCGGTCGTGCTGTTTGACCGCGTTTTTGTTTACCTTAATACCGCGACAACGATTGCAGCGGTTATGAGGACTTTAGGACGAAATTCGAGCGGAAAGCGTGCCCGGTCGCCCTATAAAACTAAAAAATTGTTGAGCTGCAATTCTTTACGCCTCAAATAGCATAGGCGATGCCAATAGGCATTGTGCGCAAAGCATGGCTCAGACAATAGAACGACAGCAGATAGCCAACTGCCATTGCGATGGTAGGCAGTAGCCTGGTAAACTGCTCAGAGTATTTGAGCATCGAGGTAGCGAATGTCTCTAAGACAATGGCACCTATCAGAAACAGCCATTCTTTCATTTGCTCTCAGATGATATGTCTTTCTTATAGATATATGTGGTGTAGCCAGGAGCATAGGAGTCATAGACCTCGCTGAGAAACTGACCTGCCAGTGTGAAATCATGCTGAGGGTAGTATTCGTGGGTGCAACTGGTGTCAGTCCAAAGGTAAAGATGTCTTAGGCTTCTGCACTGGAACTCCTCCATCATTGCCTGTAGTAACAGTTTTCCACAGCCTTTCTGATTGCTGATGAAAAGCGATAGTTTCACATCACCATCACTCATGCACTGCACCGTTTTCCCATCAACCTCTAGCATATAGTCAGCCAATAGACAGAAGCGTCCACGCTCATGGTCGGTCATCTGGGCCTCAATGTTTTCACGCCACTGACTGACATCTGCTTTGTCATCATGGAAGTTGGCAAACAACACCCCATGAATCATACCATCATCGCCCACAGCTTTCAATGCCAGCGAGGGATTGCTGTAGTTATAGCGGAGGATGTACTCTGCTACTGCATTGATAAACCAATGTCGTTCATCGGCATAAAATTCGCCCCATGCGCCTGTAGCCAGCGATGCTGCTTTGGCAAAATCATCATTCGTGAATTTCTCAATTTTCATCTCTATCATAATTGTTTTATTAAAGACTTATAATTCTCAAATAAATTGGAATTCACAATTCTGATATACTTCAGATGTAGGTTGCCGTTTCTAAAGCAATATAAAGTTTGTTTAAACTATGGTTGGCATTGTTCAAGCCTTTGGCTTCATATCCATTTGTATCCAAAATGTCACCTGCTTCAAAAAAAGCATACAACTTCAAATTGTAGAAGTCGCACACAGATTGAACTCCAGCCAATTCCATTTCTACAGCGATGCACCCTTCTTCCATACGTTTGCGTACAAGTCCTTTTGTTTCTCTGATCATCGAATCTGTCGTCCATATTTTACCTGTAATATATGGTACAGATAATTTGTCGAAAATTATGGAAAGTTCCTTGCTTGCGGCTATATCAATATAGTCGGATGGTGCTGCAAAATAATATGAACACCCGTCCCCTCTGTAACTTTGTGTCGGTATGATAAATCTACCTTGTGTGGTTGTACGGTCAAGACTGCCACAGGAACCGAACATAATGAACTTTGATGCTCCAGTTAGCCAGCTTGCAA
>JAEEGG010020034.1_pt1 | contig 13420 bp, 15 predicted proteins | sample 9134161 | NCBI WGS metagenome assembly JAEEGG01 (sample SAMN16246543, study PRJNA631951) | gut metagenome | biome: gut microbiome; feature: rumen; material: CR-attached | host: Bos | place: Iran: Karaj | collected 2018-10 | reverse complement strand
AATCAATCAAGTCCTTTGTCTGCAGAGAAGTTGATTGAACAATATCCGCTGATAGTATCGCAATCATAATCTTTTTTTCCAAACGCAAAAATATCTAATAATTTTTAGATAACCTAATAATATCTAATATTTCTTAGATATTTCTCCATTATCGACGATATTTTAGATATCCAGCTCCTGCTCCCGACCCTTATTCAATCATCCTCACTTCATTAATACTCTGAACAATCTACCATAGCGGAACTCCTAGAGAATACGAGTACTGAATCTGTTCCAATACTAGCCGGTCTATACTAACGACCTCGACCTTCCCCTCTCTAATGGGAGAGCCGAATAAAACAAGGTTCTTTCCCTTTTCTTTAGAGACTTGGTTAAAGAACGACCAATAATAAATGCCATCATACCCTTGTTTAAAAACCTCTCGGGCGATTGCTCGTGTGATAGGATATGCGTCTTTTCCGGTGGAGCAAATAAACCAAAGGCCTATCTCCATTGATTCCGTCTATTATCTCAATTAACCGTCTTTAAAACTTTCCGTACTCCGGAAACAAGATCATCTAAATTCTCTTTTGTCGGCTCTTGCGTTTTGTCGTGATCACATAAGTTCCGAAGGTCTCCCAAGTACTGGAGGTGGCGCCATTGAGCGACATCAATTACGTTGTTATTCTTTAACAGTTCATTCAGGTCGTTTATTGTCGGAGTCTTCTTGGATATCTTAAGGTTATGAGCTGTTGCGACTGTTTTAAGATGCTTTTCGAGGACAACGCCACAAATAGCCCCCGCCCCTCTTAAGAAGCCCCTCTTTGCAAGCACTTCTGCCGTTGCGACTTCCGAGTCAAACAAATCAGCTTCCATCAATTGTTTGATTTCAAAAAGAGATGAATCGAGCCTATCACGAAGAGATCGCACAATCTGATACTGAAGATCAAACTTATTGCGGATAAAACCATAATTATTCTCTTTTGAATAAGCAGTTAGAGATATCCCGAGCAGATAATCCTCTATTCCGAAGTTGGAGAGATCCTTATCCTTTTTCACGTCCACATGATAAGAAGCGATAAAGTCGGATACCCTATCTGGCAGCAACTGTTTAATTGCTGCCAAAGAAGCATTATACCATTTCTGATATTGATCGCTAAAGGAAGCTTTCTTTATCCTATTGACCATATCTTCAGATGCTCCATCTAGTTCCTTAGCCGAAATTGTGATCTTCATCTCATTCCGAAGACCGTACTTTAGCACAAGGCCATCCCGGCACAGATCTTTGATCTCCTCCTGATACTTCTCAAAATTTGATTCCATTATTCGATATCTTGCGGTTTCTTGCTAACAAAGATGATGTATAAAAACGGGGTTTCTGCGCCTAAGTTCGCAGAGGGTTTGGATGGGTTTCGCCCCAAAAGGACCGGACCATCATAACCGGCTTAGAGCCCATATGAATTCTTCACCGAACGCAAAGTGTTTTTCGCCACGGTATATGCATAACAAGAGACAGGGAGGAACTGCAACTTACCGAAAGGCATTTCAATCATTCCCATCTCAGTTTTGGTTGTCACCATCGCGTATTTCAAAGCATTTTTTTCCATATATGACTTTAACGAGACCAACTCTCCGGGATTCGAATAATACCGATCAGTCCATTTAACTTCTACTGCCCAAATCGGCTTAAATATGGCGGGATTAATACCTACTATATCGACCTCTCCTTGGTCTTTTCTTCCGTTTTTCCAGTTGGCGTAACTAATGCTTTCAGGACGCGGAATCCACTGTGCAAAAACAGTCGTTTCCACCATATCCCCTATCTCCTCGTCTGACTCTTTCAAAGGCTGAAACAGCGCACAGCGCAAAGACGGATTGGTCAAATAAATCTTAAAACTGGTTTCTCGTTGGTAACTCCTTGCATTATCATCGGTTCGATGAATCACTTTTATGAGATAAGCCGCCTCCAAATACCCTATGTACTTTCTTAACAGATCTTTCCTTATCCCCGATTCCTTTGAAAGTCTTTCATATGAGAACTGCTTTCCCGAGTTATACGCTATCATCGTAAACAAGGAGTTCAACTCCTGGACATCTGAAATCCCATAGATACTGGGCAAATCGCGCAAAAGCACTTTATCAATGATATCGTGCCGAATGAATTGACCGGGATCTTCACGGATCTTGTCAGAGAAGACGACCTCGGGGTAACCTCCGTAATTGATGTAGTCAATAAACAATTCATTAAACCTGTCTATGTCGACAGCCTTATGGCAGGGAACGCTATTGTTATTCCAAAGAATTGAAGATTCAGCAACAAGATGCTGAAATCCTCTAATATGAATATACTCATAAAAAGTCAAGGGGGGAAGATTAAAGTCCGTAAATCTTCCAGCCCCACTCTCATTACTACGTTTCTTCAACTCGGCAGCAGCTGAGCCGGATGCAATGAACTTAACATTCCGGTATGTATCTACAAGAGACTTGAGATTCACCTCCCACTCCTTCAAATACTGGATCTCGTCGAACATAACGTAAAAGGTCGATGTCGAGTCGTCCTTTTTGCCTAATGCCTGCTTGGCGAGGAGAAAAAGTTGCTCCAAATAAAGATTATTGTAAATAGGCGTTTCGACAGAAATGTATATTATGTTCTGAGCGGACACACCCTCTTCAATAAGCCGCTGCACAGTGTGAAACAACATAACCGTTTTACCAACACGTCGCGGTCCCATTAGTATCAAAGCCCTTTGGACATCCAGGCTTCGCACCAGGGGGTAAAAAATATCCAAATACAGACGTGGAGTCATAGAACTATAATAGTCGGGAATCGAATTGCTCACCCACCAGGGATTGTCAATTCTTAACCTACCAAGGATTTGCTTCTCTAAAAGCTCAGTGTATTCCATATTTGCGCCAACTATACATAGATTTAACCCGATGCTTTCGGATTAGGCAATAAAAATAATGCTTATTTTGCACAAAAGCGAACAAATAAACTATTATTTAAGTACTTATATTAATCAAAATAGGGTTTCGGCGCCCTAACTAATCCGCCATAACCGCCTTACAGTCAAGCCATTGCTAGTCATTCGCAAATTAAGCAAAAAAAAACATCCTTAATTATCGCATTGATACATAGGTTACCTCACTTTACCCTCCAATCCAACCGCGGCCCCACCATGGCGATAAATGCGTCGGATATTGGGCTACGCAGGAAACGGACCCTTAATTTACCTGTTTTAACCGATCAAAAACTATAAGATTATTCTGAATATCACGATCAATGTCCTCATATGACCGCTGCGATGAGTCAACTGCCGATAGGGGGAGAATATAATCGCCAGCATTGCAATTCTGCTGACCAATATTGTCATTATATACTGTCATCATGGTTTTTCTACCTTTCAAAATAATGATGATTAATCTCGGGTGAGAAGTAATGCTTCCGTTTTATCCAAACAAACCCATCACCTCTTGTGGCTACAGCGACATCTACTGGTCCGCCCACAGTTTCATCGTCGGTAGTAAAGTGTCTTTTTAAACAAGTCATTCTTACTAAACTTTCAGCCATATCTGCCAAATCCTCTTTCATCAAATATCCTACTGTATCCATTAATTTATTAACATAGTTATCTTGGATAAAAGAGTCCATCCGTTTAACATAAAGATCCGTATACGGCTGGACAGACAGTGATGATAAAGCGTCTATCAAATCTTGCGGTGCATTGATTTCTCCAAATTTTTTTACCAAGTCTGTTTTAAAATGTTCTAACACTTCTTTCGCTTTGTTCCCGAATTCCAGTCGCAAACTATGATCCACTCCTCGTACTACTGTATTGGCAACATCTGTTTGAGCAAAAGGAAGTATCCAGGCAGTAGATGAATTTGAAATAGAGACATTGGTGTTTTCCGACCACTTAATCCGCCCATCAAATGCCGCACTTACAGTTATCGAATGACACGATGGGAACAATTCTTCTTCGCCGTACCCCCAAAAAATAATCTCGGTCGTCTGTAGATATACATGGACCTTCGAAACAAGTATTCTGAATAATGCCTCTCCAAAAAGATTGCTAAAGTTATCGGGGCAGCACTTATTACCAATTAAGTCCACTAAAACGCCATTAATGATGTCATGTGAATACTGTTGGAAATCAGCAATTGAATAACCCGCCAATCTGCTTCCGGTTTTCATCGATTCTTTTGAATAAATGCTGATAAATTCCGCCAACTTTTCACTCATTAAAGGGAATAAGTCTTCCGTTGATAGCGCATGGGGCTCCCTTCCTAGCTCTTTCAACTTATTAATTGCATTATCAATTAATTCATTCTTCAAGCCTATGCATAAAGTCATAAGATGTCCTTTTTGCTCATCGACAAACTTGGGAAGGATCGCCGCCTCAACAAATAGCATAAAGTCAGTAACAAAATCTTTCACGTAAGGGAAATTCGCCCTGTCCAACTTATTCCGATATAGTTTAAAACAATCTTCCCAGGGAACTCCAAAGAGAGATAGACCTCCACAAATTGCAACACCAACAGGATGGTATTTCGATAGTTCAAATACCTTATTCGCGTGGTTAGTGATTTTCTTTTTATTGTCTGCCGACAATGAATGAGTCGCAGCACTATCGGCAGCAAAAGCTACCCCATTTCTGTTAATAATTCCAACAATTGCAGTCATATAATTGTTTCTGTAAGAGTAGTCGCATTATCTTAACTAAATCGATTGTTATTTCACCCTCCACTCCCACCTCACCCCCACACTTACCCCGAAAGCATCCGGCAGCAGTTGGCCGCGATCGGCGAACAAGCCATAAGTCAGGGTGAGGTGGCGAAGTGGCGACTGCGAGGACAAGGGGCTGAGGGAGGCAAAGGGGAGTTCGCCGAGGAGGGCGGCGGAGATTTGGTGGAGAGGGGTTTCGTGGACGGTGCCCCAGGGTTGGTGGGCTTGGGATTGGCCGAGGTATGGGAGGCTGTAGGTGCCGAAGTTTTGGGTGTAGGTCAGCATCAGTTTGTAGGGCAGGCGGTGGAAGGCGCGGCCGGAGAGGCTGAGGTGGTGGGCTTTTATGCGGTTGTTTTCGATGCTGGGGGCGACGGAGCCGGAGCCGGAGCCGGAGCCGGAGGCGCCGGAACGGCCGAGGCCGTGGCCGGTCCAGGTGGCGTCGTGGGTGCCTTGGGGGGAGAATAGCGGGTTGCCGATGGTGCGGCCATAGTGGGTCCAGCCGGAGTAGGCGCCGTTGAAGTAGTTGTCGAGGCCGCCGTAGACGTGGTAGTAGTAGTGATATTCGTCTTTGGGATCGAGGTGGGCTTGTTCTTCGGGGGTTGTGGGGCGGCTTTCGTAGGTGCCGGACTGTTTCTTGGTGTACTGGAACTCATAGAGGATGTCGGAGACCCAGCGGTCTTTGTTGTCGGAGCCGAACCAGAAGGTGTAGACGCCATCGGGCCAGTTCTGGATGCCGAGCATGCCGGAGCCGTCTTCATACGGCACGTCGCGCTGGAAGGCCGCTTTCCAGCCGTCGCCACGCCAGTCGAGGCGGCAGACGAATCCGCCGAGGTGGTCGCCGATCGTGTTCAGCTGGTCGCTGAGCGTGCCGGAACTCGATGCGTGCCGCCCGGTGATGACGCGGAAATAGTTGTCGAGCGTCACGGGCATTACGGGCTGCCCCGTGACAGGATCGGTACCGCCCCATAGGGCCACGTGATCGAGCCCCAGCTGGAAATCGAACTGCGGCAGAATCTTCAGCAGGACAAATATCTTTGTGCGGTGCACCAAAGGCCCGGACACCGTCCGCTTGTCGAGCATCTTATAGTCGCCAAACGCGCCGTGGATCCAAAGGACCTGATGCGTAAATGGCACCGCCACCGGATCGAGGGTGATCAAGTAGCCCGGCATGGTCCGCGCATTGCCGCTCCAAATGATATGCCCGCCCGTGGTCGACATCGAGCCCAAAGTCGGCATCCCTGCGCCCAGGAAGTCGATATCCACGTGCTTCATGCCCGCATCGAGCCGGAGCGCCTTCCACCGGGCGCTCGCATACAACTCGTCGACCATTGCGCTGAAATCCACTGTCTTCTCCGGCACATCGCGCGAGTCATATTGTCCTGCCAGCGACACGCCCCACTTCCACTGGAACTCTTTCGTCGCATCGTACTCTGTCCCTGCTCGCAATAGTGCCAATCCCCCACTCCCTTCCGGCATTAATCCGAATTGGTTTGCGCCGGCCCAGAAAGGAAGCTGGGTGCCTGTAGAGAGGGCGCCAAGAAGTAATAGCGATAAGGCGAAATCGTTCATGCTTGTTCTTTCATTTCCTTCCCCAGCACCGTGTAGATAATCATCTGGATATCCTTCAAAAACGAATAGTGGTGGTAGTACTCGCAGTTGAGCCGCACCTTGTCGGGATAGATGACGGTATCGTTATACTCAATTGCGATTTCCTGTGGATCGCGTGGATCGCCAGCAGAGCAGCGCTCGGCCACATACTCGGCAATCATCTCGTCTTCGAGGCGATACTTTAAGGTAGCCGGGCCGGTGATTCCGGGGCGAAGTTTCAACACATCGCGGTCATCGCCTGTCAGCTTATCGGCATACCCAGGGACATCGGACCGATCTCAGATGTTCTGAATTGTTATACTTTGGCATTTGATAGCCCCCTAAATTATTGATCGTTAAACTTGCTGTAAGAATTACCTTACATTACGAACACTATCCCATTTCCAGACAACATTCCGCATAGGAGGCCAGCTATTTTCGTTTTATTAGTTAGCTTCCTGGTTTCAATTTCTTTCCAGGTTTATTCATAATAAAATTTACTTCTTGTTTGCTAAAATATCTTTTTCCATTTTGCGAAGCGAAGCCACAAAATCATCAAACCTTCGCTTCCCTATTCGGTCATACAGCGCCTGCCCCAGTTGATACACCTTCGTCTCCAACAGTTCCGGCATATAGCTCTCCGGATTCGAGTCGGTAGCCTTCGCATTTGTCACAGCCTCCGGCAACAGCGGCAGATACTTCACGTAGTAATATTTGGCCTTCGCGTCCAGCACTCTCTTCGCGTCCCGCGCCGTCTTGATTCCAAGACCCGAAAGATCCGCCAGCGTATGATACAGCAGCCATATCTCAATACACGGATTGCTCATCACCAGGTGCCAGTTCTCCTTCTGCCCACAGAACTCATGCAGTTCCTCAATCTGTTCCTGCGGCCAGCGGTCCACATCTATCACACACCATAGCGAGTCGCCGTCCTCAGCGCTCAACTGATGCTGTTCGATGTAGTCCTTCACCCGCTTCAGCACATTCCGTGGAGAAGAACTCCCGTTCCCTTCGGTTTCATCCTCAATGATGTCCACCTTCACACGGTTGATGCCGTCAAAAGGTCTGAAGTAGTCAGGCTCCGTCACCGTCCCTTCTGTGGCAATGGCAAACAACGAATAGTCGCGCACTTTTTCTTGCGTTACTTCTCGCGTATATCCTCTTACCTTGAATCCCACCTTACTCCTCCCAGTTCAGTTCGTGCAACTTTGCCAGGAACGGAATGGCTCCGAACCGTCCGTTCAAATAGCCTTTTTCTAAGTCCAGATCTGCCCGTGGCTTGAACTCATCCAGCGAGTACAGGTGCGTATTCTGCATCTCCTGGTCTTTCTCCGCAAACCATATCTCGTCGTTGCGGAAAATCTTGCCGTCCAGCAAACCAGAGTCGTGAGTGGTGAATATCAGCTGCCCCTTCATATCTCTGTCAGTCACAATCATTTTGATTAGGGCTTTTACAAGCGAGGGGTGCAAACTTCTGTCTATCTCGTCAATTACAAAAGTATAGGCCTCTTCTTTCTTTACATTGTGTACCATAGGTATAAAGTCAAACACACGTTGTGTTCCGTCAGACTCTTCTTTAAGCTCGAAGTCATAGAGTTTGTCTTTCACTTCATGGCGGGCTTGTACTCTCCGAGCATAAAACTTATCATCCTTCCTGCGAATACTTACTGTGAACAAACCGCTGTCAATAAATACGGCCTGATTATCATCGGGATGTTTCGACAATTGTTTGATGATTCTGTCTATGTCCTGAATCAGTTCCGGCCACTCCGTTATCCTCGACTTAAACGACTCTATGTCCTCATCCTGCAAGTTCAGCGCATTGATACCAAGATCTAATGCAGCCATCAACTTCTCTGATTGCGCCTTAAAGGTTTTATCTGAATATCGTTCGTCAAAAATAGAAGTTGAATGCGTTTCAGGATATATTACAGCCAAATTATTGACTATCCAATTATAGGCATCAGTTATATGCTTGTTCTTGATCACCTCATGCTTCGAGAGCATCAGCTCATTACTTTTCAGCAAGTTTGTTTCCAACAGCGATACCAGCAGTTTGCTCTTGGCCTCGTCTCTCTTGCCTGCCTTCATATTGATGCGGGTCTTTCCGGTTTTCTCCTCCAGTTTCCTCTCAAAAATGCAAACCGGGGTGGGTTTGATCGTAGAGTAAAGCCATTCTTCCACACAGGTGTTGCCCCTATAGCTCACGCCGTATGAGTACTGGTTCTCGTTTGTGCCGAACTCCACTTCCAGGGAGACGGGATTCTCCGGATCATTGAACTTGGTGGCATCTCGGAAGTAGGAAGGAGGCACACTGCCGTTCATCACCATTTCCTGAAGTCTGCCAATCGCCTTTACCAGGCACGACTTGCCCGCGCCGTTGGCACCATATACTACTGCCGTACGCAGCACATTTGCTCCCTTTGCGCGATTATGCACATGCCAGTCGAAGCGCCGGACATTCTGAGACGGCAACATATTGAACTCCGTTTCCTGCCCGAACGACCTGAAATTTGTGGCTACAACCCTAATTAACATAGCTCTAGTGCTTTTTCGACATGAATAATCCACCGGCAAAGATACGAGTTTTTCGTCATATAGAATATATTTTATGCCAAAATTTCATGTTTTAACCTCACCTCAACGATTTTTTCGTCATAATCTCCGATTTTACAAGACAATTTGTCATAGAGGTGCGAATTGGCAACCTATTTGCCGTAGGGGTAAGCAGTGGATAGCGTTTCAGCAGTTATCACCCCACGCCAAGTTAAAGCTGCAATGTACTGCTCATGGACGCAGGATGTTTAACCAATACAAATTTCAACATGGCTAATTATAGTGATGAAACTAGGCTTGCTGTCTGGAACAAGGCGCAGATAATCAGCGGAAATGACCCTGCGGTATGGCGCAAAGACCAGTGTGGTGCTTGGATTGGTTGGAGTTTCTACGGCGACAGAAATAGTCAATATGGATGGGAGATTGACCACATCACTCCCGTTTCCAAGGGCGGTTCCGATAACATCTCCAACCTCCGTCCGCTTCAGTGGGAGAACAATGCTTCCAGACAAGACGACCGTTTGTGTTGCAAAATCACTTCTTGGGGGACCAAAAACGTAGAGAAGTAGTTGGACAAACGGCGATTATGTAAGCAACGCCTTTAGTGCATAGCAGGTCTTCTCGCATAAGGCCTGCTTTTTCTATACACTTATAGCTCTTTCTCCAGCATGTTCAGTGTATCTCTCACGTAGTTCTTCGCCTCTGCGGGGGTCAAGTCCACTTCGTGATACACATCCATTTCATCCACAGTTCCATGATGCGTCTTCCACGATATTTCGTCAAGATCCATCAATCTCTCAATCACACTGTCTTTGTCGGGGTTCACAAACGTACAAGGTGTTTGCTTCAGGCGGTCAATCAATTTACCAAAAGTCAAGTTAAAATCAGGGATGTACTGGCAAAACTTCAGCTTCAAGAAGGTCTCTAGCGAAATGCGGATGGCGTTGACCGCCTCATCCTGCTTTGCCGGGTCCGGATTGTTCTCGAAGTCCGTCATTGCAAGGATGGCTTTCTTATACCTATCTATCCACTCACTCTTGATAACATACTCTTCAATGCTCGATTTGCCATTCCTGTTCACAATCTGTAATCCGACCTTGTCATTGCGGCTAATCCGCTTTCTCGTATTCAAATCAACAAGGAAGTGTAGGTTATGGCTCAGAACAATCACCTGCTTGCAGTCACCGTACAATTTCACCAACAGCCCTATCGTTGCATTCCTTCGATTCATGTCCAGGCTTGTTAGCGGATCATCAAACACAACAATCTTGTCTGCATAATGCGGGTCGCTGGTAAGTTTTGCCAGAAAGAAGCTGAATGCGATCGTATTCTTATCACCCTCACTCAGTACATTCTTGAACGAAGTGTTCTGCATCCCGTCATCTTGATTGATAGGCGTGCCGTTAAAACTCAGAGTGTAGTCCAAATTAGGCCTCCGTGACGTTCCCTTGAAGCCACCGTCTTTTACATCTGAAATCTGGAAAGGAGTTTTGAACACATTCCGTAGATAATCGTTGATTTTGGCCCCATATTGCGAGAACAGAAGGTTCGACGCAGCCTTCTGCTGACTTTGAAGTTCTTTGTTGATACGCTGTAAACGCTCACCTTGGTGCAATAATAACTGGTATTGGGCACAATACCCACTGAGAGGTTCCTCATATCGGGCCTTAAATATTTGCAACACCTTCAGATCCCTCTCTACATCAGCCAAAGGACGTATCTTGCTCTTCAGCTCTGTCACTTTCACCAGATATGCCTTAACATAATCATTGACCGCGTTAACAAGCCTGTCCAGGGTCGCCATAGCCGCCATAAAGGTATCTAATTCAGCCGTACTAATCGCCTCAACGGGATTTGTCGCCTTACTGCCTATAGAGGCCTTTATCTTCTGAAACTTTTCTTCAAGTCCCAATGGCCCAATTTCAAAGGAGGGCAGAGGTGGCTGTCCAGGGATGAGCGCATCCCACTCTTTCTGTGCATTCTTCAACAGCTCATACTGTGTAGTCAGTCCCAACACATAGTGTTCAATATTGATTCTCTCAACCTGTGCTTTAAGAGCCTCTGCCTTGCTCACCGCATCCCTGTATCGCTCGCTGAAATACTGGGTGTAACCCTTCACCAATTCAACACCTTCCAGAGGCCGACCGCAGTAAGGGCAATTCTCTATCTCTCTTGTCCCTTTGAACACCCAGTCCGATCCATCTTTTATCCCCGCATCCTTCAAGTGCTGCAGGTGTGCCTGAACCATATCCAAATACTCCTTTTCGATACCATCCATGGTCAGAGCCAATACGGTTTTTGCCGTATCATAGTCAAGTACGATGCCAGAAGCTTGTATTTCCTTGGGTAAAGCCAAAGACATAATCTGCGCCTGTCCTTGGGCAAGTTTCAGTTCTGTTTCCTTCGCTGTGATAAGCTCATCTACATTCTCCTTCGGGTCCAATGCGCAAATCTTGTCGACATCTTGAGTCTTCGTTGCTATGCGTATCAGTTCGGCCTTCTCCCCTGCCTTTGCATTACAAATGCTCAACAGGTTCTTCACCCGCTCAATCTTCTTGATGATTTCCACTCCTGCGTCACCCACCACAAACTGATACAAGCATTTGTGATGGTCCGAGGTTATTTCAAAGCCGGAATAGACATTGTTCGCCACAAAATGAGAGTCAAACACCGCTACTTCTGGGGTTGTGCCATCCCAAGCCCCGTTTCTGAACTTATAGCGCGTAGCATCGCTGATCATTATCACCGACGGATCACCCGTCGCACCGATCCTCCTGTGACGTGTTATGATACTTCCATCACCTGTTGATAGCGATTGAAAAATCCGTGCGAGAGTCGTCTTTCCTGCTCCATTGATGGCATAGATGAGGCTCATCTTGCCCAAAGACACATTGCCACTGGCATCGTAGTTCTCAAAGTTCCCGATGTTATAAATTCTCTCTATTTTGTTTATCATCCGTCAATCCTTTCTTATTATAGTTTCTTCCTCCTCTATGCCGGGCTGTGTAGCCGAAAAGCGTCAGCATAGCCTACCTAAGCTAAGCCCTCGCACCATTCCCGAGTTTTCGAGGTACTACTCGTATTGGTTCTTCCTTTTATACTGTTTACTAAGATCAAGAAACCTCCTGAATGCCTCAATCAATTACCATATCTCCCCCGCTCTTTCGCATCATACCTCGGATAATCCCTTTTATTCCTCTCAATGAATCCCTTCACCTCACTTTACCTCTCCATCCACCTCTCATCCTGGGTTGTAACGCCTTCGGCCGTCTCTGCGCGCCAAACAAATACGCCCCCCACCTCATTCACCAAAGCTATGATCTTTTCGCTCTTCATTCTTCTCATTGTTACTTCATCATTATCTCGTCTTCTTCCAACGGGTGATACGCCCCATCCTTACTATCGAACAGCACACTCCCGCTCTCAAGGTATTCCAGCGAATGTAAACTATCGTTCTCCATATTCAGCATCCGTTGCGATTTTGTCTTCGGGGCCATTCCGAAGGTCCATATTCAATCTCAAACGCGGCGAGCCTTGGCCGGTGCGCCCAACTCATCTAATACCCCTTGACTACTAATCATATCGACCTCGGCTTCAGCAGGTGCCCCCACACGCCAGACCAGAATGCGGACCACATGCTGTCTGGGTAGCAGAGGCGGTGTTTCCAGGTGTTGGCGCGCCAGCGGCGGTATTTAAATGCCAAGCGCGGGAATAATGATGAAGGTGTTTCGCCGGAGAATTCAGGTGAGAGAATCTCGTTCAGGACTCGATCCTTTAGGTTGGGATCAAAATGGAGATAGTTGAAGTGATTCGCGTCAAAGCCCAACTCTTCCACGCATATTGCATTGAAGATGCCGTACAGCTCTTTCATTCCGAACTGTTCCAGCATCTTCTCAATTCGCGGCCAGTCAACGGCGCTGCCGTGTTTATCTACAAAAAAAGCCCAGTCCAGCAGTTGTTTTAGGGTGATTTCACCTGTCGAGAAATGAAGCATCATGTGCTTCATTAAGAACAGGGCGTGTAGGTTCGGTGAGGGCAGGTATACTCGCTGGCCATCAATTTCCGAATAAAAAAAATCGTCAGCAGCCATCTCCTTCAGGAGCTTTTCAAACGCTCGGTGAGACCGATGGTGATGGACATTGATGAAGTCGTAGTGGTTCTCCACCATAAAGCCCCGCCAGGAGAACACCGTATGGTGATGGTGTGACGAATCTATCTTCAAGCCTTTTTCAGCGGCCAAGGCTGCATCGGCCTCACGCCATTGTCCGAACTGCCAGATGTCGATATCGCCAGAAGGTCGATGATCAGACTTTGGCCAATCCAGACTACAAGCGTAGCCCTTCAGTACCATCATCTTAAAGCCGTGGCTATTATAGAACCCAGCCAACTCGGCTATCGCGCGTCGATACGGCTCATATCGAAACTCATAGTTCTGGAGAACCTGCCCTATCCATTGCTTCTTCTGCTTAGGGTCCATATCCTTTTCGCGAGGCAGTCGCCCATCACGAACAAGAATGTCAAGCCCATCGAGCACTATAGCCGAAAGCCCCTGCCTTTCTGCAAGACTTTGCA
>JAEEGG010020032.1_pt1 | contig 13422 bp, 11 predicted proteins | sample 9134161 | NCBI WGS metagenome assembly JAEEGG01 (sample SAMN16246543, study PRJNA631951) | gut metagenome | biome: gut microbiome; feature: rumen; material: CR-attached | host: Bos | place: Iran: Karaj | collected 2018-10 | reverse complement strand
CCATCGTCTGGATTGTCAGCCTGCTGTCAAAGAAGATGGACAGCACCGTTGTCACCAAGATTTTCGAGTGCTACAAGTAAGCATCCAACATACCAAAAAGCAGCGCACCCCCCTTTCGGATGCGCTGCTTTTTTATACATTTTCTCACATCTTACATCATAACTCCCATACATGATGTCGTTCCCATTGCGGTCAGTGCCGCTGTCAAGATGGATATCACCATCTGAATCACCGTCTTCCAAGTTTCTCGTTTCATAATAAAATTAGTAATTAGATTGCAACGCCACACTCTGACCTTGGTCAGAGAAATTAGAAATTATGATTACCTCTGCATCGGTAGATAATTCTTAACTCTTAATTCTTAACTCTTAATTCAAAAGAGTCACCCCGAAGGGCGCTCTTTTGACTAGTTCTCGTCAGGCTCTTCGTCGCCGCCTCCGCCTCCTGAGTTTCCACTCCCCTCGCCCGTTGGAGAGGGGTTGGGGGTGAGGCTACCGCCGCCTGTGTTTCCACTCCCCTCGCCCGTTGGAGAGGGGCTGGGGGTGAGGCCTTCCGTCATCTCACTGTACAGCTGCGTGCTCAGCTTGGTACCCTGCTTCATGGCAGAAGCCTTGTACTGCGACTTCTTGCTCTGGTCGGCCAGGAACGAGATGCCCAGACGGGTCACGTTGTCCTGTGCGCTGAAGTCCTTGGCGTCAGCCACACCCTCCGAAGTCAGCGTGGGGTACAGCGTGCCGATGCCGTCCAGCTTCACCTTGTAGCCGTCGGAGAGCAGCTCCTGCATGCAGCTCTTCAGCTTAGTGATGACACCAATCACCACGTCCTCAGTGTACACCGTACCGTGCTTCATGATGTGCTCGGCCATGTCGTTCAGCGACAGCGTGCCGCGATAGATGATCTTGCCATAGGTCTTCTTCACCTTCTGACGTACCTCACCCTGCTTACCTGTAGTTACGGTCTTTGCGACCTTCTTGATTTGAATGGTTCCCATAGTTGTTAAAAATTTTTTAAGGTTAATTTAAAGATTGGTTCTCGCGTCCAGGGCTCCGAACGTGGCGCCTTCGTCATCACCCTGTTTGTCTCGGAGCGAAAGGCCGTCTCTCTGGTAGCAACTTGCCGTTTCTCCATGAGCAACACGCCTTTTCTCTTAGACAATGCAAAGGTACTAAAAATATCGATGCAAAACAAGCTTTTCCGGATTTTATTTTCAATTTATTTTGAATTGTTAAAATGACGAACGAAGCAAGAGCAGAGTCAAACAAATTTACTTGTTTGAACTATGCCTTGCAAGGAGGAATTCGACAAAGTCAAATGTTGAGAAAACGGAATCTTTTACCACGCAGTGACGCAGCTACGCAGCTACGCAGCGTCATTGGCAAAATGCGATTGTAGACAAAAATAGCATAATTATTATATAATATATATTATATTTATAAATATAATATATATTATAAATATAAACCCTTCCCAAACCACGACACATCGAAAAACCTAATGACGCTGTGTAGCTGCGTCACTGCGTAGCTGCGTTTTGATAAATGCCTGCAAAGCATAGTAAAATCCATACTCCCCTGAATCCATAGCTCTTTAGTTCCGAGTTGCAGCTCCGCAAGCCTTGTGAAACTTATATTTTTGAAATTTCTTTCTCAAAAATTTGGAATCTTCAAATATTCTTTCTATCTTTGCACTTGACTCAGTTAGTCCGCAAGGGCGAGAGGGTCAAGACATATTGGTAAAAGGACGTTTACGAACGTTATCTTCGAGGTTCCAAATCTCGCAAATTTGAACTCTCTTCGAAGGAACGCAACCGTGACGTCCGCGTTGGGTGTATTGTAGCCTATTGCAATATATCACGACGTGGGCTAACTCGAGTTGCTTATCCTAAGAGAGAGGCAATGCGAGAGCCTGGGACCTGGGATAAGCGGTAAGTAGTGACTCCCACGTCTTTCATTTATACTAACTTAAAACTAAAAGCTGAAACTTGGGAGGACAAAAGGCTGAGATAATGAAATGAAAAAATATATTCCATATTTGTTTCTGGCATTTGTGCTTGTTGTTATTTTAATTGTAGTTAAACCCTGGAAAATCAATCATCAATATGAGGATTATAAGGATATTGAGACGTCAAGTATATATCTTCCGTCTGATGATTCGATAAGGATATCAAGTAATAGCTCCTCTATATGTATTTATATGGAAAATTCCGGTAGCATGGATGGATATGTTAATGTTAATTCGGAATTTAAGGATGCATTAGGGAAGGTAATAGTTAAGAGTTCTAATTTTTCAAAAAGCACAAATTTGTTCTTTGTGAATGATAACATTTATGATGTTCAAGAAACCGCTCTAAAAGGGAATGTTAACACCTTCGTTTCTCAGTTAAATGCAAAGAATATGAAAGTTGGAGCTACTGGTTCCTCAAACATCAACAAGATATTTAAGATGATTCTTGACAAAACAAATAGCGACACAGTTTCAATTATATTTTCTGATTTTGTTTATTCTATTAAAGGAACTGATGTTTCTAATCAGGTCTCAAATGCGAAGAATGCAACTATGGGAGCGTTCATGGAAGCCATAAAGAAAGATCCTAATTTTGCCACAATAATTCTTCAATGCTCTTCACAATTTCAAGGTAAGTACTATGACCGAAGTGATATGCCTATAGCATATTCTGGAATACGTCCATATTACATTTTTATAATGGGAAACTATGAAAGGCTAATAGATTTAGACAAAAAATTAGAATTAAATAATTCGAATACCGGAATTCCTGGATATCTTAACAAGTTCATACTTTCATCTAAATTTTGGAAGTTAAACGAAAATACTGTAAAAATTCTCACAAATAGTTATACAAATAGTAATTTAATTAAGCCTGAAAGAAACGATTATGATGTCGATTACTTCAAATTCTCTAATTCAGAAGATAGTTGGTGCTTTGCTTATGCTTTAGGGGTGTCTAACCTTTTTGTTGATGGAACGTATCTAACAGACAGAAATAATTATGTAATAGAACCTAATGATGTTAAGTTAGTAAAGGCTGAATTCACAAAAGATCAAGCAGCGTTATCTGAAGTATCTCAATTTAATACTCCACTTGTTCTCCAATTTCAGATGGACAACTCAACAAAGACTCCGAATTTGAAAGTTCGTCTTGAAAATAGAATTCCTTCATGGGTGGCATCATCTAATATTCAAGATGATAAGGGAGAAGTACCACCTCCAACTCAAACTTTTGCAATTGGTAGCTTAATAGAAGGTGTATATGAGGCATACCAATCAAACCTAGAAAAGAATCCAATTTTCGAATTTGAAGTTAAAATAAATAGTTACAAATAATATGAAAGATTTAATTGCTAATTTTTTCGAGCTTTGGGGCCAATGCTACTTTGGAGATTTTTCAAAGTACATGTATAAAGCTGACCTTTATGGTGAAGTCGCATTAGTAACAGTGTTGCTGCCTTTGATTGTATTCTTTATTTACTACAAACCTTTGGATCACATTCGTCTTGCAAAATTTAACGTATGGCTATGTATCCTATTAGTTGTATCACTTATCTCTGCGTTAATAGCATACAACATATCCGATACAGGTTTAGGAGACTACTTAAATCAACATAAAATCAAAAACCACAACATTATTCCTGTTGACTATTTTTGGTTTTCATTTATAGTGTTTATTTATACGGCTATATTGTCCTTCGTTTTTTCTATAATTTTAAAACTTGGAGCTTCAAAGGCTCGCAGAATACCCTTTTAAATTAATTAAATATGAGTAAGATATATATATTCGGAATTGGTGGAACTGGTGCAAGGGTTATCCGCTCTCTAACGATGTTACTTGCTTCTGGTGTAAAACTTGGAGGAGATGTTGACACTGTCATTCCCATTATGATTGATCCGGATAAAAGTAATGGTGATTTAACAAGAACCATTACTCTCCTAAAAACATATAAAACAATACATGATAATCTGAGGTTTGGTAAAAATTCCCAATCTGAGTTTTTTAGGACAAAGATTGACGATTTAAATACGAACTTCAGATTACAAGTTGCTGACGTTGCAGATAAAGATTTTCAGTCTTATATCAATTATCTTAGTCTAGATTATAGGAATAAGGCATTAATAAGTTTGTTGTTTTCTAAACGAAACTTGGAGGCTCATATGGATGTGGGGTTCAAAGGCAATCCCAATATGGGAAGTGTCGTCTTGAACAATTTTTCATCAGACCCAAACAATAATTTAGAGGCTTTGTTATCATCTTTTCAGTCTGGTGACAAAATTTTCATAATCTCCTCTATTTTTGGAGGAACGGGTGCTGCTGGATTCCCATTGCTTCTTAAAACACTTCGACAAGCACAAAACAATCAACTTCCAAGTTCTGCTCTTGTATCTAATGCTCCTATAGGTGCAATAACTGTTCTTCCTTATTTTGGCGTTGAACATGATGATGACAGTGAGATAAATATGGATTCTTTTATGTCCAAAGCCAAAGCCGCACTTTCATATTACAGGGATAATCTTAATGTAGATACTCTTTACTATATAAGTGATAAGCTTAGTAATAATTATGAGAATCATGAAGGAGATAGTGAACAACGTAATAATGCACATTTTATTGAAATGGTTTCGGCTCTTGCTATAGTTGATTTCTGTCAAAGTAATCGCCAGCATGACGGTAACAAAGAATACAAAGAATTTGGTTTGTTAAGTGATAAATCTTGTGTATCGTTGAAAACATTGTCAGATTCTACAAGGTCACAAATTCAGAAGCCTCTTATGTCAATGTTTGTTTTCGAGAAATTTTATAAAGAACATCTTCGTTTTACATGGGATGGAGCTTGGGCTAAAGATTTTTCTTACGCTGATGATGACAACGAATCTGAATTAAGTATAGATTCGTCCATTATGACTAAAGATTTCTTTGTAAAACTGACCAAGTTTTTGAAAGACTTTGATGGAGAGTGGTTAAGAGAGATGGAAGATAACAGCAGGTCTTTCAAACCATTTAATCTTAATACAAGCGGCGAGAATATATTTAGTTCTATTGATGGATTTGAACCCAAGAAGTCTGGTTTCTTTAGTAAATTGACAAGCAAGAATCTTGATGGATACGAAGCTATTGATAACGCAATAGCAGACATTTCTAATGAGCTTCACAAAAAACTCCCAATGTATGATTACTTTATGGATGTACATTGGCGGGCTATTAACAAAGTATTTAAAACTAAATTCGGTATTTAATTATGGCATACGTATTAAGACCTCATAAAGGGAACGACAACTTAGACGGTTGGGATAATTCCACAAAATATGATAACACAGCAATAAAAAGCATTGAAGATCCTTCTGGTGGTTCGGCCAGTATTCCTATTACATCAATTCCATCGCCATTTGCTTCAATGGAAGTGGTCAGGAATGCGTTTGAATATTGTTCTGACAAAAGGAATGAAGTAGATGGAACTACCATCTATCATAAACTTGTGTCATATGCTTTAGATATACTTGAAATATTCTATAATTATGACAAGTATTCTAATATCATTGAAATAATTCCTTGGTTTAAAAACGATTTAGATTCATTGCTTAATAGTAGTGATGATGACGTACGAAGATTAGGTGAAACACTTAATCTATACATGCATGAAGATTCTTCGACTTTTAATTTTGATAAAATGTCGGCTATTTTTATGTTAAATTATAAACACGGGCCGGAACCGATAAACATAATTGGTGGTACGTCTCCAACCTCATTAACTATAGCTTCACCGAATGATTTAAATTATGTACGTATTTTCTTAAGTAATAATCATCGAGCATTGAGTGATGATACTGAATCATTCCTTAGTTTGTACAAACGAGATCCAGATTTTATGAAGTTTGTCTGGACCATGTCATTACAACAAAACTTTACAAATACATATCCTGAAGTACAAAGATATATACAAAAATGTTTTGAAAAGATCCCAGACATTAGTTTGAAAACAGAATTACGTAATATTTCTGCATCTGAATATTCAAATTATACATCTCTTACATTTCAGGCACAAACAACAGTTTTCTTAGCAGGAAATATTGCTATGAAAGTACGACAAGCAGCCGATTTGTCTAGGAGTGATTTCATAATTAAGGTGAGTGCTGGCAAGGTCGGTAATTCTAAACTTCCTTTAGTGCTTCCTTATAATACATACACAGAACCAAACATGAAATATGTCAGTGGGGACTGGAATAGTGAAAACAAATCCCCACTAATAGTTCTTGACATGAATAGATGTATTGTTCCGTTGGATCAACGCACCCTTCCTTTCGATGGAACTCTTTACCCATTCCTCACAGTAGACGATATATTCCAGCCCTATATAATAGAGACTGTATTCCCTATATCAGAATCTTCATTCTTTACTGCAGCTTATAAAAGTGCTGATAGGGGCTATTTATTACCTATAAAACAAAAAATATTGGAATATATAAGTATTGAAGATTTAAAAGGTGTAACGAACGAGCCAACCCCTCGTCCATTATTTGAAATCAAGAGTAATAGTGACAATATAGTTAAAGCGGTTATACGCATACCTATTCAGAAGGGAAAGTATATTGAGTTTGAACGTAATTACTTTAGAGGACAAGATCCACAAATAGAACACAATAAAGGTTCTGTAGTAGAATGCAAATTTAATTTGTATCTATACCCATCATATCACATCGGTAAAGATAGTCCTCAAAGAATATATGTTATAGAACAAGATACAGGTGCCCTTACAAAAAACTACCGTTACGATGTTAGCGCTTATTGTGAAAATAGCAATTCTTCGCTTCAAACACATAAAATAAGCCGTGCTGATAAGTCGAAAGATTCATACACATCATTTTATAATACATTCAGCAAAGAATTTGATTATATAATGGTTTCAAATGGGAAATGCGAAAACATTGCTATTCCATTGTATGAGAATAAAGGCGGAGGATCGCGCTCTTTCGAATTTGCAGTTGATTTCGGAACGACAAATACACATATAGAATATCTTGAAAAGGGTGGTACTCCTAAACCGTTGGAGATATCATCAAGTAGTCCTTTCTTCCTTAAATTAAGTTCTTATAGTTACATTTCGGAAGAGGATATTACAAAATTGTTTGACAAAAACGTGGAGCGCTCTTTATTAGAGTCTATTCTTCAAGAGTTTATTCCAGAATCTGTTTCAAAAAACGACAATTACTCTTTCCCCATGAGAACAAATCTCAGCAAGTTGAGAGATGCAAGAACTGGACAACGAGAGCTTGTCTCGTTAGCAGATTTTTCTATAGCATTTGGATATGAAAAGCAGCAAGTCTATTTACATAATGAAGTACTAACTGATTTGAAATGGAACAGAAACAATAATGAAGGAGTTAAAGCTTATATAGAAGAACTTCTATTACTTATTAGAAGTACAATCATTCTTGGCGGAGGTGATTTGGACAAAACAACCATCAAATGGTTCTATCCAATTAGCATGTCCCCCTTCCTGAAATCAAGATTGACAACAACCTGGACAAGTCTTTGTTCTGATTTGATTTCGCCTACTTGCAAAATACTCCCGATTTCAGAATCCATTGCACCTTATTATTATTATAAAAATGAGCAAGGAGTAAGTTCCAGTACTTGTACCGTTGTTTCGGTAGATGTTGGAGGAGGGACCTCCGACTTTGTGGCATATCAAGATAATAGTCCCAAGTTTATTTCATCTGTTCGATTCGCTGGTAATAATATTTTTGGAGACTTTTACGGAATGAGTCCATCACTTAATGGTTTTTATAATCTTTACAAGGATGTATTTAAGGCCAAGATTGATGGTTCTTCCCAACGTAGTAACTTGAATCGAATACTTGAAGACATCTTGGCAAACAACAATTCTGCTGACTTTGTGTCATTCTTGTTCTCATTGGAAAATAATGTAGCACTTAAAAAACACGGTGAAAAAATATCTTTATCTTCTGAATTACAAGAGAATTATCAATTAAAGGTCGTATTTCTATTATTCTATACCGCAATAATGTATTATATAGCAAAGTTATTGAATAAAAAGGGGATATCATCTCCTCGATACATAACTTGTAGTGGTACTGCTTCGAAGATTTTCAACATCATAGGTGGTACGGATAATATTCAGGAATTTACGGGTCTAATATTTAAACAAGTTCAGGAGTCTGATATTGCTCTGCTTCTAAAACAAGTTCCGAATCCGAAAGAAATAACATGTAAAGGAGGCTTGAAAATGACCGAAGCAGATATCGATGAAACACCGAAAAAAGCATACTTTTACGGCTCAGAGAAACTTGATTCAATTGAGGCTGTCCTTGCGTCAGAATTAAAAAATCCCGAAGAGTTTGTTGACGAAATTGTGAATAACTACAAATTATTTATCAAATTCTTTTTTGATTTAAATAAGAGATTTTCTTTCGCACAATATTTTGGTATTGAAGATAATGGATCTTTTGAAAAATACTCAAAAGTTTTAGTCGAATATGCTGAACAAGACTTTGCAACTGTTCTTGAGGAAAGAATGAAAGATTTCCAGGAATCAGACTCTTTTGAAGACTCTCTATTCTTCTATCCATTGTCAGGAGGCCTGTTCAGGCTTGCTGCATATATTTCGAACTCAAATAATTAAATAAATAGAACAATGTGTAGATATAAGTATTTATTTATTGCTCAGCTATTTGCGTTGACAATAATATCGCTTTCAAGTTGTGATTTTATAGATCGTATTCTTGATAATGACAAATCTGCTAATCAATATGATGGCAGTAGTCAATATAATAATGAGTATTCAGATAGTGTTCAAAATAATAGCAAAAGTCAAGCAGATGCTGACAATAGCGAAAGTAACCCTGTCCCATCACAATCAAATCAAGAAGATATTGTTTCAGAACCACCAGCTATTCCAGTGCAATCTGTAATTGTAGAGAACAATCAAAATAAACAAGACAGCATAATAGACGAATTAAACTATAAGATTGGATATTTGGAAAGTAAGAATGCACGTATGATAGAATCGTCTACTGTATTTACACTTATGCTATTGTATTTATTGCTATTGATCATGCTTTTCTTGTATTTATATAGCAAAATTAATGCTAGTAAAAGTAGATATGGCAATTCTTCAAATGATAAGAGTAATGGTGAAGGCACGATTACTCCGAACAAGGTCAACTTATTAATTAGTAATAAAATTGAAGAACATGTTAAAGAAATTAATAATAAAATCAAAAAACAAGATGAAACAATTTTAGAATTTGATAAGAGATTGAAAAAGTTAGAAAGAGAGAGAGAGCCATATACGAGTTATTATGCTGGAGTAAAGCATGAAGAAAGTCAGGGTTCCCCTTCTGCATCGTATACACCTGTTTATTCATCAAGTGAATCACAAAACAGCTTATCAAGTCCTAAAATGTTCTATATGCCGAGAACGATGACAAAATTACAATTTGATGATAGCAAGAAAAAATGGTCTAGAAGTGAGAATACATATTTCAAATTTATACTAGAAAAAGATAATCAAGCTACGTTCATGTTTGATCCATTTGATGAAAATTGTATTAAAAAAGCTTTTGATGATCGAGATAATTCGTTAGCTACTGTTTGCGATATTGAATTGGTTAGTTCTCAGCCGAGAAGTTTCAAGAATTGTGAGAATGGCCGTGCAGAATTAAGAAATGGTGTTTGGGAAGTAACAAAAAAACTAAAATTGCAATATGTATAACTCGTTAGAAATATTTGCAATAATATTTATAATTATAATACAAGTTATTATTGCATTTCGTGCTTACAAACAAATCAATCAGTTGAACTCCTTCCTTCCGGATGGAAGAAGCTCTCTGACACTAAAGGAGTATGAGATCCCTTCTGAAGAAATACTAGAACTAGAGCCGTCTCAAGTAATTGATCGAATTGCTTATTTAGCATATCAAAATAAAACAACTTCAGAATTCTCACCAAAATATATAGATGAGTTTGCCGACTCATCTGAACTTGAAGAGGATGAAGATATAATAGCCAAAAGATAACTCTAATAAGACACGTTTGTATAATATGAATAATATCAAAGTGCACCTTGTTTCTTATTCAGGTGTTGACAATCCGTTAATAAGAAAAGTCATAGATTCCATTAATTCGTATTTACTACGAAATAAAGGTGCTATCTCTGATTTCAATTTAATTAAAGATATTGTAGAGAGAAACTGTGATGCCGTTGATGAAGAAATAAACCAGCAGATTCCTGTACCTATATATTTAGGATTAATGGGAACTGTTTTAGGCATTATTATTGGATTATGGTCGATAGATTTTGATCCCAACAATTTTATGGCCTCTGTAACTGATTTGATTTCTTCTGTTAAATGGGCTATGGGATGTAGTTTTGTAGGACTACTATTAACGACTCTATTATCCGCATGGAAATATAGAGGGGCTAAGGCAATGCTGGAAGAACAAAAGAATGAATTATATACCTTCATTCAGGTAGAGCTACTACCTCAGCTGTCACAAGATGCCAACTCTACCATTCTAACCATGCAGGCTCATTTGGAAAAATTCAACAAAGGTTTTTCTGAAAACGTATCTGGTTTTGATGGTATAATGAATAGAATCCTTCAAGCTTTTGATAGTCAGGTCCGTTTAACTGAGGAATTACAACATATGGATATAAGTAGAGTTGCTCATTTGAATACTCAAGTCCTGGCTGAGTTAAGAACTAGCATGACAGAATTCGAAAAATTCAATCAGTATTTGAATTTGATGAACAGTTTCGTTCAAAAGACAGCTCAAGTCACTGATGCAGTAAATGCTCAATTACGTAGAACTGATGATATAAAGGGAGTTGTTTCATCAATGGAGGTTAATATTGAGAATAATAGACTTATTATGGAGAAACTGCAAAATTTCCTCCAAAAGGTCGAAGCACATAATTCAATAGTAACAGCAACGGCAACATTGGATGATACATTGACTCAGGCAATAGACCAGCTCAAGCGACATGTCCAAAACGAAATTAACACCATACAATCACATACAGCACAAGCCACGCAGGATTTAGATCAGCTTATGCAAGCAGAAAGAGGACAGTTGGACAAGTTGAAAAATCTTGATGAACTAGAAAAACTGCAGCAATTAGTTACTTCTATAAACTCAATGAAAGAGAGCTACGAAAATTCTAATGCTGAAATGTCGAATCAAATTAGTAATTTATCACAAGCAATTAATAATATTAAAAGCAACAATACAATTTCTGCATCGATAGGTCTTCCTCCTACGGTCTTATGGATTGTTTCTGCACTTGTCGGAATTGCAGCTTTTTTATTTATTTATATTGCTGTCCGATAAAAATCGGAATTGATTAATATTCGTTTGAAATCGCCTTTAAGACAGGCAGATTTAATTCTCATCTCAAAAAGTAACCCCTCCTACGTAGGAAAAAGCTCCAATTGTCGTGTATTCTGACATGCTACCCACCTCGCCCGTTGTTGTTCCAGCAGGTTCCAGTCGAGTTTCGGACAGTTGAGCAGCGTAATAAGGTCGATATATGCACCCAGAGTTACCCTGGTAAGCATCACGATATTCGAGAAGGCCAGCTTGCTTTTGGCTTTTGTCTGCATAACCCTCAATAAGAGGTAGGCAATCATAGTCACCCATATCTGTATCTCGATGGCATTGGCGTTATCGCCAAGGAAGTACTTCAACGGGAAGTTCTGTTTCAATTTTTTGAAGAGCGACTCGATACTCCAGCGCCTGCGGTACGTCTCACAGACTTGCTCTGCCGACATCTCCTTAGAATCAAGTACGTTTGTAATGAACTCAATGGTATCCTTGCCATCGTCAGTACGCCTGACTATTCTGCGACAGCGGTATGTACCTTGCACACGCTCCTTCACAGTGACAATACCAGAATTGGGTCTTCTGCCACGACGATGCTTAAGTTCCTCCTCTGTCATGGGACGCTCTACATACTTGTCATACGTAAACTCTATAATCTGGTCTGCGATGATGTCTTTCTCAGGACACTTTCGCTGCTCGATGATTTTGAATTTGGCATTATCCTTCAGGCGACAGACAAACTTGTAGCCGGTTTCATCAAGCCGTTTCCATAGCTGATAGTCGGTATAGCCCATGTCGAAGGTTATGAATGATCCATAGGGAAGATCGAACAGACGTTCCATAACCTCATGGTCATGCACTATGCCTTCTGTATAGTCGACGAAAACAGGAAGGTCGATGCTCTCCTCAATAATGGTATGAACTTTAATCCCGCCTTTTTTCTTCCCATTATTCGGATTACGTCCAACTCCCCTAAGTATCTGAGAGAAAAGGCTTATCGTGGTTGAGTCCATCACGTGAAGCTTCGTAGAAACCTCTCTTTTCGACAGGCTGTCCGATAAAACAGGCGCATAACGCCTGTAGAGCATGCGATAGATGGAGCCAAAGAAGCTGGACTTGCGCCGTTTATTGGCATCGGACAGCGTACTGCGACATATCATGTGGTCGATGCCTAAATGATTCATGCGGGTAGCATTGGCTGCAAAACCAAGGCAGGTTTCACGCAGGGAACGCAGATTGCTTAGCACGGCATAGAGCATCACAACCAGGTGTGAGTACCCATCGAGATGCTTCGTGTAGTAGTTTGCACCCGATTTTGACGCTAAAGTTTTAATTTTTGACCTGTCCATCAATTTTATTAGTTGACTTAGTACCGGCTGTCCGGAGAAATTTGTACCTTTGCCCATAGATTTGAAATTTGATTGTAGCAAATGCAAAATTACAAATCTTTGGGGACTTGCCGAAAGGTTTGTCCCCTTTTCTGTAGACTCAGCTCAATTTTTTATCGGACACCAATAATATAAGGTATAGATCCCTTTTTTATCAGACGGTAAATCGTATCTCGCCCGATGGAGTACATGGCTACAGCTTCCGCTACAGAGATATATTCTCTTGCATCAGGAACTTTCTGGGCAATTTGTTTGAATTGTTCAGCCTTTTTAGCTGCTGCCTTTTTCCGCTTATAAGCCATGTCAATGCAGTGCTTAGAGCAATACTTAGACTCGAGCGTCTTTGCGATGAAGGTTGCTCCACACATTTCGCATTTCCGTTTAATCTGAAATTTTAAAGCTGGCATATTTTCGTCCTTTTAATATGTATTAATCCGTATAAGTATTTTTAAGTGGCATCTCATCGCCAATTAAGTCGTGTCGCAAATATGACGCAAAATTACGGTAAAAATCCGAAAATAGCAAGAAATGAAACAAAGTTTAACAATAACAAAAAGAGGGTGTGTCAAAATAGGCACATCCTCTTTTTTTGTTTACCAATCGTCAGTCAGGACGGATCTGACGATCTTGGTTGCTGTTTTTCATTTTCTCATCATTTATAGTACCAGACTGGCCAGAAAG
>JAEEGG010020030.1_pt1 | contig 13423 bp, 9 predicted proteins | sample 9134161 | NCBI WGS metagenome assembly JAEEGG01 (sample SAMN16246543, study PRJNA631951) | gut metagenome | biome: gut microbiome; feature: rumen; material: CR-attached | host: Bos | place: Iran: Karaj | collected 2018-10 | reverse complement strand
CATCGAAACAGCGAATCAGATAGAGTCCGCCGCCGTTAATGCCAAAATTGTGCTCAAAGCGGCAACGGTCGAGTTTTGCCATACAGCTGTCTATGCTCAATGCTCCGCCGATGGCAGTTTCACCATTGTTGTAATAAAAATCAGTTGTAGTGATTTCCACCTCGCATTTCAGGAAACGCAGCCCCCCGCCATACATGAAATACACTGTGTCCAACCTGGTGTAAGTCAGATTGTTGTTAACCTTACAATCGTGAATCATCACTTTTGAGTTTTCGGCATTTAGGGCGCCACCGTGTTCGCGTGAAAAGTTGCAGAACAGGTTGCAATGGCTTATTTCCACATTGTTGCAGTCGAAAATGCGAAGGGCGCCACCATCTTGGTCATCATCAAGGGCGGCTTTACCGTACTGAAAGCGGCAATAATCGAATTGGCATGCATCGGCATTGTTCAAGCGGATACCATTCCAACCGCCACGTCCTTGGTTGAAGCGGTAAAATCCAGTGGTATCGGCTATAGTAAAGAGGATGGAATCGTTTTCCGTGCCTGATGCTATCAATGACGCACCATTTTCTACTTTAATGCTGTAAAAGCTGTCAAACAGCACCGTCGTTCCAGCAGCGATACGCAATGAATCTTGGACTTTGACATCGCCAATGACCAGCACTGTGTCGGCTTCCCAGACACCAGATTGTACCCCCGAAACTTCAATGGTTTGAGCTTTGGCAAAGATGGAGACTGTCAATAACAAAAGTAATAGTCTGTTTTTCATACTTTGAAATTTTTTCAAGTCGCAAAAGTAAGGCATATTTTCATTTTTCGCCTTGTTTCAATAAAAATAATTATTTTTGCAGGTTCAAAACTGAGGAATACGTCGTTAATGGATAATTCTGCTTCCATATTCAATCACATGTCACAAGTGGAAGGTCCGTTCTCTTTTGAATGGATCTTTTGGGCTGTTTTGTTGGGATTGTTCTTGGGTCTTGTCATCAATATGGGTCCGGCCTTCATTACTTTGGTGCAAACCAGTCTGCATCAGGATTTTAAGTCGGCAGTACAGTTTGCTTTCGGCGTGATTTTGAACGATGCCATTGTGATAGCCATTTGCATTTTCACCTCGGTTCAGTTGGGGGTATCGTTCAACTCGGGTGTACCTTGGTTTTGCATAGGGGCAGGAGCCATTTTGGTGGCGTTTGGAATAATGACATTTTTCTTGAAGGCAAGAAATAGGGAAACGCGCCATGAGCAAAGAGCCAAGGAGCTGTTGGAAGAGCAAGATGATAGCCCATCACCCTTCTTTTTCATCGGTAAAGGGTTTGCTCTCAATGTGTTGAATCCTTTCGTATGGATTTTTTGGTTTTCGGCAGTGGCCATTGTGGTGGGAGGTACACAAAATACTATCATCACCATCATCTTTTTCACTATTGTGTTGAGTACCAGTTTCGCACTTGATGTTTTGAAAGCTTGGGGTGCAGCAAAGCTGAAACGTTTTTTCGATGCCGATCGCACCACGTTGATGAACCGCGTCGCAGGTATTTTGTTGGTGATATGTGGTCTTTATTTCATTGTTTATAAGGGAATTATGAACCTTGTTTAAATCATATTACTATGGAAGTCAAAAAAGCAAATTCTGGCTGGATCGCGTTCCTTGTGAGCGGAATCGTCGCCATTGGTTATGGTGTATTAGCCATTTCTTTTACGGAGACATTTATCGACATTCTTGAGATAGTCATGCGTGTTTCAGGCATCTGTATTGCTGCAACAGGTGCTATTTTCTTGATTGCCGCGATAATGCGTATAAGGAAGAAATTACCTTGGGGCTTGATTCTTTTGGAAGCTGTGGCGTTGATTACCGTTGGAGTACTTTCCGCCATTTATGCTACAGAAGCCCTTAAATTATTGGTGATTCTAATTGGTATGTGGGCAGCCATTATCGGTGCTTTCATGCTGCTTGTGATGTCACGCACCAAGAACTTGTGGAACAAGGGTTTCTATATTGTGAGTGCTATCTTAAGCATAGCATTCGGCGTGCTGCTCATTGCACATCCCTTTGGATTTGTGAAATGGTTTATCATCTTGTCAGGTATCATCGCTTTGGTATTTGGCCTCATCATGATGATGTTTGGCTTTGCTATTCGTCGTGCCGACAAGGAAGTCAAAGTGGAAGTCGTTGAGAGTCGAATAGAAGAAAGTAATCTTTAATCTGACAACTGCTGAAACGCTGTCCAAGGCGCAACTTCAGGCAAGGGCGCTGTTATCTCTAATTGTGTCTTCAAAACGGGGTGTTCGAAGGCGATACGCCAAGCGTGCAGGCTGATGGAAGCATCAGGGTTGCTGCGCGGATAACCGTATTTCAAGTCGCCTCGGATGGGACAACCGATGTGCGCCAACTGGCAACGAATCTGATGGTGCCTTCCCGTAAACAGCTCGACTTCTAGTAGATAAAAAGTCTCTGATTTGCCGACTACACGATAGCTGAGTCGCGCCAACTTGGCTTCTTTGGTGCCTTCGGGCACGACGAATGATTTGTTCATCTTCTCGTTCTTGACAAGGTAGTCCTCCAATACATCGGCTTGTTTGGGTGGGTGGTTTTTCACGAGAGCTAAGTAGGTCTTGCGGAAATCGCGATCTTTTACCTTCACGGTCATGCGCGACAGGGCTTTGCTCGTCTTGGCAAACATCACGGCACCGCTCACGGGGCGGTCGATGCGATGGACAAGGCCGGCAAAGACATTCCCTGGCTTGTCGTACTTTTCCTTGATATACTCTTTCACATCATCGAGTAGGCATTTGTCGCCCGTCTTGTCGCCCTGCACGATTTCAGAGGGGAGCTTGTTCACGATTATCAGGTGATTATCTTCGTAGAGGATTCTATTTGATATGTTGCTCATGGTTGTTTGTGTTAGGGCAGGGACTGACGTCGCCTGTTTACTGGTTTGTCGTCCCTATGGGACTCTGGGTTAGAGGAGATAACGTTCGTCAAATTCGATACCGTTTTCTTTCAAAAAGCGTTTAAACTCATCACGAACAGACTCTTCGTGATGATGTTGTTCTTGGGTTTCGATGTAATGTATAGTCTTTGTTAGCAGTGACGGACTGACGCAGAAAGCACCATATCCTTCCTGCCAGGCAAAGGATTCGTAGTATTTGTCAAGGGTCTTTATCCACCTACTGCTGTTGGCCTTGATTTTCTGCACAAATTCAGACACACTCATGGTTTTGGGCATGGTGGCTAGGATATGGATGTGGTTTTCTATTCCACCCACGGTAACAGGATAGCCATCCACATTTCGTACGATACCTCCTATATATGCGAAGACTTTAGGCAGGTCTTCGTTCTTTATGCAGACACCAGTGCTCTTTACGTGGAACACGATGTGGATGTTTAGTTTTGTGTAGGTGTTTGCCATAGCGTTTTGTTTTGGTGCAGGGACTCATGTCGCCATAATAGTCTGTCACCCCTTCGGGGGTTCCGCAGAGTCCCGGAGGGACGGTATTTCGATATGCAGGCGATGTGAGTCCCTGTGTTTTAGTCTAGCTCGCTTACTACTGTAGTCCCGAAGGGATGACAGAAAGAAAGCCAGCTCCTTGTCCTAACCCGTCAACGACTCTTCCGACTCGCATATAACTCCACTACCAATAACATAAGGCTCTGTCTCATGATACACCACCCCAAACTGCCCAGGTGCCACACCTGAGATAGCTAGTTCAGAAACAATGTCGGCACCACGCTCGGTAAGGCGGATACGGCCATAAGTGAACTCAGGCTGATGGCGTATTTTGAAGCGTACACGCTGCCCATCAACGAATTGCAAGGCAGGATTCATCGGTTGCAGGTCGCCCAAGGGAACAATGTTGGTGTATTGCGCCACGGGGTCGTAGCCCTGCGAAACATAGACAATGTTGTTCGGGATGTCTTTTTTCACCACAAACCAAGGTCCGCCTCCGAGACCCAAGCCTTTGCGCTGTCCGATGGTGTGGAACCAAAAGCCCTTGTGACGCCCCAGTTTCTTGCCTGTTTCGAGCTCAACGATATCTCCAGGCATCTCGCCGAGGTATTCGCGGATGTAGTCGTTGTAGTTGATTTTTCCCAAGAAACAGATGCCTTGACTGTCATGACGTTCTGCGCTTGGTAACTTGTATTGGGCGGCCAAACGACGCACCTCGGGTTTAGGGATGTCGCCGATAGGGAAGATGACCTTGCTTAGTTGTGCGTAAGTGATACGGCCCAAGAAATAGGTCTGGTCTTTGAAGGTGTCGGCCGCTGTGCCGAGCCAGAAGATGCCGTTTTCATCCTCCCACGAGCGGGCATAATGACCTGTGGCGATCTTGTCGAAATTTTGGCCTTCTTTCTCCTCAAAGGCACCGAGCTTGATCCAACGGTTGCACATCACGTCGGGGTTGGGTGTGAGGCCCTTACGCACCATCTCCATGGTGTACTTTCCGACGGTCTCGAAATACTCGTGTTGCAGGTCCACGATGTCGAATTTGCATCCGTATTTTTTGGCGATGTAGGTTGTAATCTCGATGTCCTCCTCCGATGGACAGCTCGACAGGTCTTCCTTGCCCTCCATACCGATTTTGATATAGAAGATATGCGGGTCGTAGCCCTGCTCCTTGAGCAATGGCACCACCACGGAGCTGTCGACACCCCCCGAAACCAACGCGGCAATATTCATAGGTTAGATATTTTCTGCAAAAATAGGTATTTTTCGGTTTGTAGAGACGTTGCGTGCAACGTCTTTACATCATTTCATTCTGTCATCGAATATGGTTTGTCCTCGGGTCTCATGCCGCGTTCCAGATTCGGCTCACCATCCATTTCGAAGACCAGTTCCCCGCCTTGCATCAATTGCTTATGCGTGAGGTAAAGCTTCGTAATCTCTTGCCCGTTGAGCGTCACTTTCTGCACATAACGGTTCTCATCGTTTACATTGTCAGCCTTGATTTCCAATGTCTTGCCATTGCCCAAGCGCACTTTCAGATAGGGCAGATAAGGTGCACCTAATACATATTGGTCGCTGCCGGGACAGACGGGATAGAAGCCCATCGCGGAGAAGATGTACCAGGCTGACATCTGGCCGCAGTCGTCGTTGCCGCAGAGGCCGTCGATGTTGTTTTTGTAGAAGCGGTTCATGATCTCGCGCAGCCAGTATTGGGTCTTGTAAGGTTGTGAGGTCCAGTTGTAAAGGTAGGCGATATGATGCGCGGGTTCGTTGCCGTGGTTATAGCAGCCCATCAAGCCTTCCTCGGTGACATCTTCTGTGTTTTCGAAGAACTCGGGCGGCAGTTGCATGACAAATAAAGTGTCGAGATTGTGGATGAATTGTGCATCGCCGCCCATGGCCTCGACAAGGCCTTTCACATCCTGCGGCACATAGAACGAATACACCCAGGAGTTGCCCTCCACGAAGCCTTCGCCCTCGGTGTCGAAGAGGCTGAAGGGTGCTTTCCAAGTGCCATCACTCATCTTGGGACGGGCAAAACCAAGTTCGGTGTCGAAGGTGTTGCGCCAGTTTGCGGCGCGCTGCTTGTAGTTATTGGCCATCTCTTGGTTTCCAGCCTTTAGAGCGGCTTGGTAGATGGCCCAATCGTCATAGGCATATTCCAAAGTGATGGAAACGCAACCGCTGTTCTTGTCGAAGGGGACATAGCCGAGTTGTTGATAGTCATCAAGGTTGACATAATACGGGCATGTGGAACTCCGTTGCATGGCTTTCAGCATGGCGTCACTTTGGTTGGCCACGCCTTTCGTATAGGCATCGGCCAACACGGGAACGGCATGGTAGCCAATCATGCACCAGTTGTCGTTGCCCATGTGCGACCACACGGGTAGCAGTCCGTGGACGCTCTGCTCACTGTGTTTGAGCATGGATTGCACCATGTCGGCATTGCGTTGAGGTTGCAGCACGTTGAAAAGCGGATGCAAGGCCCGGTAGGTGTCCCAAAGCGAGAACACGGTATAGTTGGTAAAGCCCTCGGCTTGGTGGATGTTGTGGTCGAGGCCGCGGTATTGGCCATCCACATCCATGTAGATGGAGGGATTGATCATCGTGTGGTAGAGCGAAGTATATAGCATAGCCTTCTGATCTTCGGTGCCTTCGGCTTGCAGGATAGAGAGTTCCTTATTCCATTTGGATTGGGTTTCGGCGAGAAGTTGCTCGAAATTGCGACCGTCAGTCTCGGCGTGGAGGTTGCGCAAAGCTCCCTCGGTGCTGGTGGCAGAGAGGGCAACTTTCATCTCCAAGGTCTGAGGATTGTCGAAGGTGAAATAAGCCACAATCTTGCGCCCTGTCATTTCAGGGAAGTTGTGTTTGACATCAAACTTGCCCCAGCCGCCATTATATTTGGGTTTCTCTAACTCACGGTAACCATAGTCCTTGATGGGTTGGTTGAAACTGATGGCGAAGTAGGTGTAATTTGTCCTCGCCCAGCCGTTGGTGATGCGGTAGCCCGTCAGCAGGGTGTCGTTCTCTACGCGAAGGTTGGCCCAGAGGGTCTTGCCGTCGTAGTTGTAGATGCTGTGCTGTAAGTCAAGGATGATGCTGCCATTCTGGCCTTCCGGATAGGTATAGCGATGAATGCCAGCGTGTTCCGTGGCTGTCAGTTGGGCTTTGATGCCATAATCCTGCAAAAACACTTCATAATACCCTGGCTCGGCAATTTCTGTATCATGGCTGAAACGAGAACGGTAACCCGCATCGGGGTTGGTTTGCGTCCCAGGGTTGAACTTGATTTCACTCGTAACGGGCATCACTAGGATGTCGCCCAAATCAGAGTGCCCCGTGCCGCTAAAGTGGGTATGGCTGAAGCCCACGATGGTGCTGTCTTTATGTTGATAACCAGCACAATACTCATACACGCGAGGTTGGTAAGCCCCATCGATGTTGTGTGGCACAGTGTCGGTGTCGGGACTGAGCTGCACAATGCCGAAAGGTGCACAGGCACCAGGGAAGGTATGCCCCATGCCGTTGGTTCCGATGATGGGGTTAACGTATTGGATATAATCGGCAATGGGTTCTGACTCGGTGGTCACAATGGGTTGTTCGCTGCAACAGATCATCGTTAATCCTATGAAAACCAATAGATAGTGATGTATTTTCATTTGCTTGGTAGTTTTAAAGGGCAAAATTAGAATAAATAATGAAACCTCCGACAAGAAACGAATAATGGATTTTGACTACCTTTGCAGCCGATGAAAACCTATCTGCATATCGTCGTGTTATTATCGTTGATGGTGGTTGGCTGTGCCCGAACCGTTGATGATAGGGTTGAAGAGGTGGTGGCCACACCGTCTCTCCTGAAATTATCCGCCATTGATAGTTTGATGTGGTGGCGGGCGGATAGTGCTTTGGCGGTGATGATGGAGTTTGCGGGGAGTGAGGCGGCGGATAGCATGGATGTGTTTGAGGGGCATTACTGCCAGGTGCTGATTGCGGAGCTGCTTTATAAGAATTTCTATAAGCAGAGCAACAGGAAGGAGCTGCTGAAGGCGGTTCGTTATTTTGATTCCATCGATGACGGTTTTTTGGCGGCGCGGGTGCATTATATTAATGGTGTGGGGCTGTATGAGCGGGATAGCGTGGTGGCGGCCTGCGGGGAATATCTGAAGGCGTTGGAGGTGGTGGAGACGCATTTCCCTAATTTGGAGACGCAAGACGTTGCGTCTCTTCGGGTTGAACATTTGCCTCGGTTTATGGGGTTGACTTACGGTAGGCTTGCGGAATTGTTTTCGGGACAGTTTATGCAGGAACCCGCTATTGTGTGCTGCAAGAGAGCGCTTGAATTTCAAGAGATAGAGCCAGGCTCGCCGTTAAACCAATCTGGCTTGTTGTATTTATTAGGCAAACAATATGACAAGTTGAACCAATATGACAGCGCAGCGTATTATTATGATGAGGCCTTGCGGCTGTTGCCCGATACAAACAATTTGGTTTATAGGGATTTGGTTTCGCAATATGCAATACTCAAGTATGAAACAGAGAATGATGCCGAATCGTTTATTCAAGACTTGGGATGCATGGTGGCACAGGCTGCTGACGAAAGCGAAAAGCTGACACGCTATTTGACCATCGGCGCATTCTATGCGGATGTTGGCCAAAACGACTCTGCATTGAAGTATTTGACCCCTGTGTTCATGTATAAAGATGATTACCAAATGACGAGAGAGGCCGCCAGATGCATGCGTGACATCTACCAAAGCCAAGGCGACTCTTTGAAGGTTATCCAATATGCGATGTATTTAACAGATAACGAAGTGCACGAAGGGGAAAGTAACGCGCAAGTCTCGCAGCTTAATGAGCTGTTTCAGCGGCATTTGCAGTGGAAACAGAAGAAGGCCGAGTCTGAGAGAAAGCTGGCTGAACAGTTGGCGGCACGGCGACGCTTGGTGCGGGGTGTGGTGACGGCTGTAGTGGTGCTTCTGGTTTTGGGGGTTGGAGTGTGGTGGTGGATGGCCAAGCGGAGAAAGGAACATGAGGCCGAGGCGCAGATCTTGAATGAGGAGAAGCAACAGCTTCAGACACAGGTGGACGATGCACTGCAGCAGCTTCAGACAGTGGATGACGCGCTGCAGCAATTGCAGACGCAAGCGGACGATGCCTTGCAGCAGGCGCGGGCGATGCTACCGCAACGGGTGAACGAGATTTACAGCTCGAAGGTGGAGAACCGTTTGGAGCGCATTATGGCCGAGTTTAAGGCGGCCTATCCGAAGGCCTTGGAGCGACTGGCCGATGCACACCCTGAGTTGAACGAGGTGGAGCGACAAATGGCCGTGCTCAATTTCTTGCACTTCCGTGCAAAGGAGGAGGCCAACCTGACGGGATACACCGAGGGAACGACCCTGAAATACCGCTCCAACCTCAACAAAAAGGCTGGTTCCGACCCTATTTCTACCCTTCTTGCGGAAGGAAAAATCTGAATTGCGGGCTTCTAACTCGTTGATTTTCAAAAGCACTTTTTGAGAAAAATATGAATTGGGCGTTTTGATTGTTTTTTTGACGGTTTTTTGTTATAGTTTTGCATAAAACTATAAAGCAATGAAAACACCAAGACTTTACACCCTGCTTGTGCTCCTGCTGATGGTGGGAGGGGTGACGATGCAAGCGCAAACGGAAGATGATTTTTGGATGGAAATTAACCCACCCACGACAGGTATTCATTCACTCATTGTAGATTCCGAAGGTAACATTATCGTAGGAGCAACAGGTGTGTATAGTTCTTCTGATAGTGGAGAGACTTGGAACCATATCGGATTGGAAGAATGCGGAATATTGTGTCTATACGAACATACGGATGGCACTTTGTTGGCAGGCTCGAATTATGCCAATTCGCTTTACAAAAGAGAAGCCGGAAGCACAGAATGGCGGGCTCTTCCCATTCCTACAAATGCGAGTAGTGTTTCTTTCGGTGTTACAGCCGACAATTCCCTACTTGTTGGCACATGGGGTGGCATGTTCAAATCGACAGACTGGGACTCGACTTGGACCAATGTCTTTGTGAACCAGAATGGGAATTTACTGGTGATGGACCTGCTGAGATTGAACAACGGGACAATGTTGGCGTCCATTAAAGACTATAATTATATGGGGTTAGGGGGGCTATTCCAATCGGCTGACAATGGCGACACATGGGAAAACCTTGGGTTTGCCAATACCGATAAACGTAGTTTGGCAAAAAACTCACAAGATGTTATTTATTTGGGTAGTGCTGCTTACCCTATGGGTTTCCATCGGTCAAGTGATTATGGGTCGACTTGGCAATCGTTTTTGTCTAATCAATGTGTCCAGTCACTAGCCGTTGACGACAACGATATCGTGTATGCCAATTTGTTTTGTTATGGTTGGGGTGGGGGCATTGTTCGTTCTGATGATAATGGAGAGACCTGGGAATCTATCAATTCGGGAAAAAACAGCGAAGTAGAGAAGCTGTATCTTTCTGATGATGGCTATTTGTATGGCTTTGGCAACAGCAATGATCTTATCTACCGCAGCCGTAAGTCGGTATATGAGGAATTTGAAATCGAGGTGATGGCCTGTCCCGAGGAAGGCGGAACGGTAGTCGGCTCAGGGACTTATCATTTCGGCGAACGAGCTTATCTTTCTGCCTTGGCTAATATGGGTTACCAATTTGTTTGTTGGACCAACCAAGAGGGTGACACCATATCGACGGATTCAAATTATGCACACATGGTGGCACGAGATGGACAGATTACGGCGCATTTCCAGCCATCGGAAGAACTCATCATTACCCCTGATACGCTATGGTTAACTGAAACATCACCTGCTGCATCGTTCATCATCAGAAACGAAACGCTTCAAGATGTTGTCATCAACAATATTGAGCCCAACAATTGGCTTCTTGGCGTTGATCCAAACCCATACGAGTTCTATCCGTATATCTTAAATGCAGATAGCATACTTGTGGTAGAAGTTAGTTATATTGGTCCACCACCAGTGCCATTCACAAAGGACTATTTCTCGGCGAATGTCATCATCACTACTTCCATTGGTGAAAGAAACGTGGTAGTCATGTTTTCCAAAACATTCCTTGATCAGGGATTAATAGGTATGCATCATGTCGAATTAACAGCAAACCAAAGCCAAGCAGAACTTTATGTATTAAATGGCAACTTTGGTACACTTACTCCAATTGAAATCTTCTCAATCACAGAGACTGAAAACGAAACGGGAATTTCCTATCTTATAATCGAGCCACAACACGAACTTCCTTATACATTAGAAGCTGAAGAGCAATTTGTTTTCGTCTTGTCGCCCAACACCCAAATTGGGGGCAAAGGGGTGGTGGAAACGTTTGTAATTATAGAATCCAGTGTCGGAGACTTTGTGGTTTCAGTCTTAATTGATGAAAACCTTCTGACCGTTACAGAACTCAATACCCAAGTTGAAATCTATCCTAACCCAGCGAGGGAAAAGGTGACGATAGACGGAGTTGAAGCTGATGAGGTGCAGGTCTACAATGCCATTGGCCAGCTGGTGAAGACGGTGCTGGGGACGAATGAGATTGATTTGAGCGGATTGGTGGATGGGGTTTATTTGCTGCGCATCACGGATGCGGAAGGAAAAGTTTACACTAACAAAATCACGATACGATGAAAAACATTAGACTTATTGCTTTGGCTGCCCTGATGATGCTTGGGGCGACGATGCAGGCACAAGTGGCTGGCGAGTTCTATTCCTTTGTGGGTTGGGAAGACAACAATGGCGGCTCTGGCATAAGATGCCTGGCCCATTACACCGAACATGGCAAGAAGGTCGAACTGCCCTATTCTTACCTCATTGACGACCCAGAAGCGATGGGCATTGGCGACCTCATTACCGATGCCACACAAGGAGTGCTTTATAACAAAGACTGTGGAGCTGGTCAGACGAACAAGCTGTACAGAAGCATGGACTACGGCCACACTTGGGAAGCCATCGACGACCTGTCAGGTTGCTCAGATGAGTATTGGACCTTCAAGAATGCACCCGGTGTACTGCTCAAATTAAGTCACATCGTGCCGGGGGAACTGAAAATCAGCTATGACTACGGAAGCCATTTTGAAGTCATGGACATTCCTGCCTTTGAGGGTTCCAATGAGGCAGGTTGGAATGTCGGTGAGTTTTTCAAAGGGAGTTATTCTTACGAATTGTCATCGTATTGCCTTACCCACTCGATGGATTTCAACCAGACCGTCGACACGGTCTATTACTCAGAACAAGATTTCTTGAACATAAGGGCAGGCGCGAAAGAGGGCGAGCTATACACCTATTATCCATCGTACGACGATCCTAATTATTATTTCATGTCGTACAAACTGTTCTTCAGCTCCGATTACGGACAACACCAACAGATGGTGATGACTGCTGATTCATTGATTATTGGTGATGTGTATGTTATGGACAGTTGGGAGTTTATGGTTGACAGCGAGCCTGGTGTCTTCTATTCCATAAAGAGGGAGAATTCCATTGTCTATGCCAATAGCGGAAAGATTTGGATTGACTATTACCGTGACTATGGCGAGACTTTGGTGACTACCTATTTCCATCATTTCAGGCCAGATTGGCACAGCCAACACTCCCCGGTGATGGATTGTGAAGTTGCGGGCTTCGACCAAAACAGCGTCACGCTCCGATGGACCGAGCCGGAACTCAGGCCGGAAGAGGCACTGGTCGGCTATCGGGTTTATCGAGGCGAGACTTTGATTAGTGGGGATTTGATTACCGAAACGGAATACACAGACCTTTATTCAGGCAACGGACGGCTGAAATACCACGTGTTGGCGGTTTACAGCGATGGTGAGACTTCCAAGGCATACAACATCGTGTATTGTGAACAAACGGATGGTGTGGATGAAAATGGTGGCGGAACTAATGTCACTGTATATCCCAATCCTGCCAATGGGGTTGTTCGCATTGAGGGGGTTGAGGTTGATGAGGTTTTGGTTTATAATGCTTTTGGGCAGGTGGTGAAGACCGTGCGGGGGACGAATGAGGTTGATGTAGCGGATTTGGTGGATGGGGTTTATTTGGTGAGGATTAGGGATAAGGAAGGGAGAATCTTTTTGGAGAAGGTGATGGAGAGGTAGTGCTTTTTTTCGTGCTTACGTTATGCGTGCTTACGTGCTTACGACGGACTCCCCCTGACCCCCTCTTAGAGGGGGATCGGTATGCGAGCTAACGTACTGACGAAGAGAACTTTTCTAGCCTTAGGCCACTCATTTTGAGGGGGAAAGAGAAAAACAAACATAAATATAATACGATGAAAAACATTAGACTTATTGCTATGGTTGGGCTTGGCCTTATGGCGAGCAACCTTTTTGCACAAGTTCCCGGCAGATGGGAAGACCCGATGAGGGTGGATGCCACTGTTATCGGCAACCAAACGGTTAGGGTTCAGTGGGAGAGCCAATTTGTCGATCATTTCGAAACGGGTGATTTCAGCCTTTTCGACTGGAACAATGCCGTTTCCGATTATCCTTGGGAGATTACCGACAGCCAGTCCTTTGACGGTTCCTTCTCCATGCGGGCGTCGAATGCGGGCGTCGACAATTCGACTTCGGCCATTCAAATCAAGATGCCGATTCCACGTGATTGCGAGATGCGGTTTTATGGCATAATCTCCTCGGAAAACAACTGGGATTTGGGCAAGTTTTATATCGATGGAGAGTGCATGACGAGCCAGTCGGGACAAGGCTCTTGGCATGAATTTCGGTATGATGTCACGGAAGGCGAACACACCTTCAAGTGGGAGTATGCCAAAGACGGTGAAGAGAGTGCCCTGGACGACACTTGGTATATTGACTGCATCCATTTTGTTTACGATGGCTCTTTTTATCAGCCGCAAAGTTGGTTGTATTATGGATATGACGGTTACCGTGGCAGCATGGGTGACGGCGGCAATGCCTGTGAATGGGCCATGAAATGGA
>JAEEGG010020029.1_pt1 | contig 13424 bp, 7 predicted proteins | sample 9134161 | NCBI WGS metagenome assembly JAEEGG01 (sample SAMN16246543, study PRJNA631951) | gut metagenome | biome: gut microbiome; feature: rumen; material: CR-attached | host: Bos | place: Iran: Karaj | collected 2018-10 | reverse complement strand
CCTTGAGGTGATGAACGGTGATGAATACCGTGACTTTATTAAGAATATGTATGGAACGGAAAGCATTCCTTACAAAGCACTTGGAACTGCTAACACAGATTGGCAGGACGAGATTTATCGTACCGCTTTCAGTCATGACCACAACCTGACGGTATCAGGCGCTTTCAAGAATCTGCCTTATCGTCTCTCTGTAGGTTATACCGACCAGCAGGGTATCCTCAAGACCTCCGACTTCAAGCGTGTTACGGCAGCCATCAACCTGAACCCGTCGTTCTTTGAGGATCACCTCACACTGAACCTCAACGGAAAGGGTATGTACGCCAAGACACAGTATGCTGACGGTGGAGCTGTCGGCGCTGCTGTTTACTTTGATCCCACACAGGATCCCTACAACTTCACATCTACCTATCACAAGGAACTGTTTGCTCCTCAGTACGACGATAATGGCAATATGGTGCGTGGTGACGTTCTTCAGCAGACACTGAATAACTTCGGTGGCTATTTCCAGTGGCCGGTAGCAGCCAACTATGACGGTGACACCACCTGGCCATTTACTTATAATAGTGTTGCAGGCAGTGCAAACCCGCTTGCATTGCTCAACGGTCGTGATGAATACGCCAAGAGCCGCTCGTTCGTAGGAAGTGCCGATATCGACTATAAGATTCACGGCTTCGAGGATTTGCGTCTCCACGTTACGATGGGTGCCGACGTCTCAGAAGGTAAGCAGTATACAAATAATCAGCCTTGGTACACCGGTTCTATCTATTATGGAAACTGGGGTGATGAGAAGATCCTGAAGCGTAATCTGCAGTTCTCTGCTTATGCCCAGTATTACAAGGACTTTGCAAAGATCCATCATGTTGACGTAATGGCCGGTTATGAGTGGCAACACTTCTGGAGAGATGTCAAGAACGACTATGTCGGCTATTATCCTTCCACCAATCCCAATGCAGGTAAGGAGCGTCCCCACACGCCTTTTCACTTCCGCACCGACAGCTATCTGGTATCATTCTTCGGACGTGCCAACTACACATTGCTTGACCGTTACTATCTGACAGCTACCGTACGCCGTGATGGTTCGAGCCGTTTCAAGGAGCATTGGGCTACATTCCCCTCTTTTGCTTTCGCATGGAAAATCAAGGAGGAAGGATTCCTTAAGGATTTGAATGCTTTATCCGACCTGAAACTCCGCCTTGGTTGGGGTAAGACAGGTCAGCAGGCAGGTGCTGTGCCCGATTATAGTTGGATTCCCACCTATTCCAAGAACACAGGCACCAGCAGCTTCTATCCCGTTACAGGCGACGGTTCGCTCTATCGTCCGGACAACTACACGCCGAATTTGAAATGGGAGACCACAACCACAACCAACATTGGATTAGACTGGGGTGTTATGAATCAGCGTCTGTCGGGATCTATCGACTGGTACTACCGCAAGACCACCGACCTGTTGAACTATGCTCCTACAAAGGCTATGTCTGCTTTCCGTAACCAAGCATGGCAGAACATCGGTACACTTGAGAACAAGGGTATTGAGGCCAGCATCAGCTGGAAGGCCGTTCAGACCAAGGATTGGTACTGGGTACTCGATTACAATATCACTTATAATAAGAATGAAATCACTGACCTGAGCGGTGTATCAGAGGACGGCTCTCCTGTTCCCAACACAGGTATCAAGATTGGTACCGACCGTTATCTGGAGTACCAGCAGGTAGGTCATCCCATCAACTCATTCCTGGTGTTCCAGCAGGCTTACGACCAGGATGGCAAGCCTATCGAGAATGTGGTGGTTGACCGTAATGGTGACGGACAGATCACACAGGCCGACAAATACTTCTACAAGAGCCCTGCAGCACCTGTTACCATGGGTCTTGCATCACGTGTAGAATACAAGAACTGGGATCTGGGCATGTCGTTCCGTGCCAGCTTCGACAACTACGTGTATAACAACAATGAGCAGGGTATGGCCAATGTCAATCCTACTGAGGTTTGGAAGAGTTCATTGCTCTATATGAACAACTATACCTACGAGGCTATTGAGCGCAACTGGCAGACTTACCAGATTACCTCTCAACTCTCTGACTACTATGTTCACAACGCTTCCTTCCTGAAGTGTGACAACATCACGCTCGGCTACAGTTTCTCTGATCTCTTCAAGACTCTGGGCGGACGTGTCTATGCAACGGTAAATAATGTGTTTACCATTACAAAGTATAAGGGCTTGGATCCTGAAGTGGCCAGTGGCTTCGACAGCAACATGTATCCGCGCCCCATCTCTGTCATCGTTGGTGTGAACTTGAATTTCTAAGTCAACAATCATAATAAGCATATTAAGTCATGAAAAAGATATATAAGAATTTGATTCCCGCAGCAGCCTTCCTGCTGACATTCGGTGTGACATCTTGCACAGGTGACTTGGATGTTGAGCCACTGGATCCCAACATGTCGACTGAAGTGAGTCCAGAAGGTCTTTTCAATAAGTGCTACGCAAACATAGCAATGGCGGGTAATGGCGGTGCCAATGGTGACTGTGACATCGATGGTATCGATGGCGGTACATCAGGTTATATCCGTCAGATGTGGAATGCAAACGAGCTTCCTACAGATGAGGCTATCAACGGATGGGGTGACGATGGTATTGAGCAGTCATGCTTCAACACCTATGATGAGTCACACCCTATGCTCAACGGTTATTTTGCCCGTCTTACCACAGGCATCACTTACTGTAACCAGTATCTGACCGTTGCTGCTGACCATAATGCAACCATGACGGCAGAAGTACGCTTTATCCGTGCACTGAACTACTATCTGTTGATGGATGCCTTCGGACGCGTACCTTTTGCTGAAGTATTAGGCGATCCCGTCATCTACAGCCGTCAGGAAATCTTCAATTGGCTGGAGAATGAACTGCTTACCAATGTAGAGCCGAATCTGTCAGAGGCTAAGCCTAAGAAGTCAACCGATGCCGGCTATGGCCGTGTTGATAAGGCTGCTGCATGGATCCTGCTCTCACGCCTTTACCTGAATGCAGAGGTCTATACTGGCACTGCCCAGTGGGCCAAGGCTGCAGAATATGCCAAAAAGGTGATGGATTCTTCTTACAAACTGAACACTGTTGGTAAAAACGGCTGGAGTGCCTATCAGATGCTGTTCATGGGCGACAATGGTGAGACCGACGCTGCCTACGAGGCAATCTTCCCCATTCTGCAGGATGGTCTGACAACTACTTCTTGGGGTACCTCTCAGTTCCTCTGCGCTGGTAGCTTCGACAGCGACATGCATGCCAACCCCAATGATCCTGATGCTACGAACGGACTCTCTGGTCAGGTATGGGGTGGTAACCGTACCCGTCCAAATCTGATTCAGAAGTTCTTCCCGAATCTGGATGCACCTCAGGTGGCTTCCTACGACATGCCGCTTGCTGCTGGTGACGACCGTGCTATCTTCGATGGTATTGGTAGAGAGATCAACAACCTCGACCGTGCGACCTTCAAGAACGGTTATGCCGTTGCCAAGTTCGTCAACTTCAAGACTGATGGTTCCAGCGGTCACGATGCCACTTTCATGGATGCAGACTTCTTCTTGTTCCGCGCAGCTGAGGCCTATCTGACTTATGCAGAGGCTCAGGCCCGTATGAACGGTGGCGCCACCAATGCTGAGGGAGCAGCTGCCATTAATGCACTGCGTACACGTGCTCACGCATCTACCAAGTCTAACTATGCGCTCGACGAGATTCTCGACGAGTGGGCTCGTGAGTTCTACTTCGAAGGACGTCGTCGTATCGACCTGGTCCGTTTCGGTAAGTTTGGTGGTAACACCGACTATATCTGGCAGTGGAAGGGCGGTACCTATAATGGCCGTAACTTCGATGCATACAAGAACATCTATGCTATTCCGGCTTCTCAGTTGTCGACCTATGGCAATGAACAGAATCCTGGCTATTAATCGAGAATTGATAATTGAAAATTGATATTTGAGCATTATGAAGACAATATTCAAATCCACAATACTGTTGGCTGTCGTAGGTCTGTCGCTGTTCACCTCATGTAAGGATGACAATGACTCCAACCCCGTGCTGGGAAAGCCGACCACGTTCGTGCTGAACACACCAGCCTATTCTACCGTGCCAGTCGATCTGGCCACATCCACAGAGATTCCTTTCACCTGGTCTTCGCCCGACTACGGATTCCCCGTGGAAGCAGAGTTCCAGCTGGAGGCTTCTATCGATGGTAACTTCAACATCTCTGTTGAAGAGGCCGATGCCGACGAGAGCGGCGAAACGATCCCTGACTACGTCGTATTGCCCACAATCTTTACTGGCGGTCATGGTGCAATTACCTGTAGTACTTTGGCAGTAGCTCTCAACAAGATGGGTAATTGGGCCGAAGGTGAAACGCCTGCTACTCAGACGATGGTGGTCCGCGCCTCTGCAAAAACCAAGAACACAGGTGCAACTCCCATCTATTCTAACACAGTGACCATCGTTGTTGTTCCGAGCAATGAACCTGCTCCTGCACTGTATCCGCTGTACATCTATGAGATTGGTAACGAGAGCGGCTGGTCAAAGGCTCACGAACTCTGCAGTCCCGATCAGGATGGTATCTATCAGGGCTTCTACTGGCTCGATGGCGGCTTCAAGTTCAAGCCCAACGCTGACAACTGGGATGGCGACTGGGGTCAGGATCCTTCTGGTGCCTATGGCACTCTCGTCGTTGACGGTGAGGAGGATTGTAACGATCCTGGTAAGAGCTTCCCTGATCAGGCACAGCCCGCTGGCTTCTATCAGGTAAATGTCGACCTCATTGAGATGACATGGAACATTGTTCCCATCACGAACATCAGCATTATCGGTGGCTTTAACGATTGGGCCGGCGACGTAGAGATGACCTACAATGTTGACGAAGGCTGCTGGGAGGTGACAACCGGTGAAGTAGAAGGTGAGTATAAGTTCCGCGCTAATCACGACTGGGCTATCAACTGGGGTGGTTCCGAGGATGACCTGACACAGGACGGTGCTAACCTGAACAGCGATGGTGGTACTCACACCTATAAGCTCTACATCTCTTATGCAGGCAACCACAAGGTAGTTATCGAGTAATTTTTTAACGACGAAGTATTATGAAGAAGTTATTATATACAATAGGTTTGGCTCTCCTTGTTGTGAGCTGTACTGAAGATTTTAAAGACTGGGCCAGCCCGTTCAAGAACGACCCAGAGGCAGCCAAAAGCATGTCCATGAGTATCAATCCCGTTGGTACCATCGACCTGGCAACGGTTACCACTGAGACTGTCCAGATTTTCACACCATCGATCACCATCGATGATGAGGCAGAGACAGCTTACCAAGCTACAATTTATGGAGAGGCAGAAGGTGATGAAGCAGAATTCCAAGTAGCTGCTGACGGCTCTGTGCAGAAAGAGGCCCTCGAAGTAGCCGTCTATTCCCTCTATGGCCAACGTCCTGTGACCCGTAACATTCCTATGGATGTCGTCGGATACGTTAAAGTAGGCGGACAGACCTTTAAGGCTTTTGGTAACACCACGCTAAGCGTTATCCCCAATGCGCCTGAAATTGAGGCTGCTTACTACCTGACAGGTAGCATTAACGGTTGGAACAATAGCGATACCACCTACAAACTGACCAACGACGGTAGTGATCCTTACGAGAATCCGACATTCACCTGTCGCATCCCCGCTCCTGAGGATGGTAGCAACGTAGAGTTCAAGATGACACCGGAATCAGGTCTTGGTGGCGACTGGAGCAAGTGTCTCGCTGGTGGCGACGAAGGTAAGTTCAAATACAACAACGATGGTGGCAATCTGGTCATCCAAGCTGTTGAAGGAGCTTCGTTCTACGATCTTACCTTCAACATGCTCGATCAGACTTGGTCATACAAGGCTCTCATGGTGAACATCGAGCCTGCCTACTACCTCACTGGTACCATCAACGGTTGGAACAACAGCGATACCACATATAAGCTGACCAACGACGGACGCGATCCTTATGAGAACCCGACATTCACTATGCGTATCCCCGCTCCTGAGGATGGCAGCAACGTGGAGTTCAAGATGACGCCAGAGTCTGGTTTGGGTGGCGACTGGAGCAAGTGTCTGGCTGCAGGCAGTGGTGCTCAAGGCACCTTCGCTTACAACAACGATGGTGGTAACCTTGTCATCGAGGCCGTTGAGGGCGCCAAGTACTACGACGTGACCTTCAACATGATGGAGCTCACCTGGTCTTACAAGGCCATCTCCTTCGATCCGTTCGTCTACTTCATTGGTGCTACGGATGGATGGTCTGCTTCCGATCAGCGTCTGGCTGCCGTTAGCGATGGCGTCTATACCGGCTATCTCTATGTGGCCGATCCTAACGGTTGGGGTCTGGAGTTCAAGTTCCAGCTCGAGCCAGGCAACTGGGACAAGCAGCTGAACAGCAACAATCTGATTGAGATCAGCGGCGACTTCGAGAAGGGCGGCGACAACATCAAGGCCAGTGCCGGTGAGGGTGTCTACTTCGTGAATCTCGACCTGAACACCAACGTACTCAGCGCCAAGAAAATTACGAACATGAACCTTGTAGGCGATTTCAACGGATGGAACGCTGCCGACGATGCTCAGCAGATGAACTGGGATGCCGAGAACTATTGCTACGTCATCACAGGTGCAGGTGTCACTGCTAACGGTTGGAAGTTTACCACTAACAACAGTTGGGACATCAACCTCGGTGGTACTATCGGCGACCTAAAGGCCAATGGCGACAACCTCAGTGTGACGGGTACAACCATCAAGCTGTATCCTACCCGCAAGAATTCTGATAATATCTACTGCACAGTAGAATAAATACAGATGTTTATCAAGACAGGCGAGCTGTTATCTCAACAGCCCGCCTGTTTTTAATCACAAAAACCATCAATTATGAAGAAATTACTGTTATCACTCACCATCCTTTCGCTGCTGGCTGCATGCAGACCGGCCAAGGAAGCCAAGACGGCAGAGACTTTCGAACTGCCCCCTGTCGACGATATCGCCATGTATCAGGTCAATCCCCGTGTGTTTGCACCTGAGAACTCTCTCAACGCTGTTGCCGCCCGCATCGACTCGATCCGCGACTTAGGTGTCAACATCATGTGGGTCATGCCCATCTACCCCATCGGCATCGAGAAGGGCAAGAACTCACCCTACTGTATCAGCGACTACAAGGCTATCGCGCCTGAGTTCGGCACCATCGACGATTTCAAGAACCTTGCGAAGGTCTGCCACGAGCACGGTATGGGTATCATCCTCGACTGGGTGGCCAACCATACGGCGTGGGATCATCCTTGGGTGAAGGAACATCCAGATTGGTACACACGCGATGAGAAAGCCGACACCATCATCTGTCCGCAGCCCTGGAACTGGGAGGATGTGGCCGACCTGAACTATGACAACAAAGACATGCGCGAGGCGATGATCGACGCCATGAAATTCTGGATTGTAGACGTAGGCATCGACGGATTCCGCTGCGACGTAGCCGACGGTGTGCCTGCTGACTTCTGGAAGGATGCCATCGATCAATTGCGTGCTGCTGCAGGCGATCGTAAGATCCTGATGCTGGCAGAGGGCAAAAACGTGGACAACTTCACCATTGGCGGCTTCGACATGAACTACGGCTGGGACTATAAAGATGAGCTCGTGAAAGTGTTCAAAGGTGCACCTGCCTCAGATCTGATTAAGGCAGACAAAGCAGAATACGACAGTCTGCCCGCAGGCAAGGTCAAGCTGCGCTTCACCACCAATCACGACCACTCTACTGAGGCTACACCTTGTGTGGAGTTCACCAACGACCGAGGTGCGATGGCGGCTTACGTGGCCAGTATCTTCCCTCATGGCGGAGCACTTATCTACGGCTCGCAGGAAGTAGGCTATCCTGAGCCTATTAACTTCTTCAAATACGTACCCGTTGACTGGACAGCCAAACCTGATATCTACAAGGAGTATCAGCATCTCATCAGCCTCTACAATGAGCATCCCGCCCTTCGCAAAGGCAAGATGACTGCCTGGCCAGACGACGATATACTTATGTTCGAAAAGGCCGACGATACAGAACGCTATCTGATTCTCGTCAACGTCCGCAATGAGCAGGAAACCGTTGACCTCCCAGAATCCTGGCAAAAGCTCGGCGAGTCCATCACCCTCGAACCCTTCGAGTATTGCATCGAGAAATTCTAAACCATAGGTAAAAATTTCACAAAACTATACCCCGTATACCCCTTTTTATAACATACCCCTGAATATCAAATGGTTATTCAGGGGTATAGTTTCTAAAAACCAATCACACCAATAAGAAAACGGCTGTGTCACAATGTGTCCCCATCGTGTCCATACTGTGATACGTGTTAAGTCAAGGTTAGGTCAAGGTTCTAAACTGGAGGTAAATCGGAGGTAAACCGGAGGTAGCGCGTGAAGATTTGTTCTTCGCTCCTTTAACTGTAATATTTAACCAGTATTTTGGCAATCCTTAACCGATAATTTAGCAACTCTTAACTGGAAATTTAGAAAGACTTAACTGAAATAATAAAAAGTCTTCGCTGGCTTTTCAAAAACTCTTCGCTGAGATTTTAAAAAGTCTTGCTGGAATTTAAAAACTGGCGAAGAGTTTTTGAAAAGCCAGCGAAGACTTTTTTTTAAACTGGCGAAGACTTTTGAAAATGGTAGTTCAGACTGCATTCAAAACTGGTTAATTGTTTCTTTTAGAATGGTTAAGGCTTTATGATTTATTAGGTAAGATTTCGACTATTACGTACGAAGGAAAAAATCTGGCTGGCCTTCTAAAACTTTTTCCTCACCTTTCCAAAATGTGTTGGAAGGCCTTTTTACAAAAATTCCATAGCCACATGTGTTTGTGTTAGAACTGAAAGAGTAAATCTTGATGATGTCACAAAGAGCTGATTATCTTTTTCTCTATGCGAGTGGCTTTGGATTCTGATGCTTCAGAGAGTTTTCCTTTCAGGTAGGCCTCGATGACAAGTCCAGCCATTGGGGCTGCCAAGTCGGCTCCGAAACCACCATGCTCGATATAGACGGCAATGGCTATCTTGGGATTGTTCATCGGGGCAAAAGCAATAAAGGCAGAATGGTCTGCACCGGGATTCTCAATGGTGCCTGTCTTGCCACAGATGGTATAGGTGGTCTTGATACTGGTGGCCGTTCCATTCTCCACGGCCAGACGCATGCCCTCAATGACAGGTGCATAGGCATCTTTAGACACCTTTGTCTGTCGTTGGCTCAGATAACGCTGGTTCTTTGTGTCTTTATGAATATGTGGCACGTAATACCATCCTCGGTTGGCAATGGTAACAGCCAGGTTGCAGAGCTGCAGTGGCGTACAGGTAACGTCGCCCTGCCCCATGCCTGCCCACCAGATGGTCTTACCATCCCAACCGTCCTTATAGCGACGATTCAGGTAGTCGGCACCTGCCAACAACCCACCTTGTTCCCCTGGAATGTCGATATGCATGGGACCTCCAAGTCCCATCGACTGCATATAACTACGCCAAGTAGTGATCGCCTCTTCCTTCGTTTCGTACATAAAGCGGTCATTGATCATCGAACCGAAATTCACGATAAACCAAGTATTACAGCTTTGCGCCAGCGCATCTTTCAAGTCGAGGGGAGAGCGATGCTTGTGGCAGCCCACCTTGATATTGCCGTCGGTGATGCCGCTGTTGCACTCCATCTTGGTGTCGGGCGTGACAAAGCCTTCCGATAAAAGCGCCAGGGCCTGAGCCGTCTTGAAGGTAGAGCCTGGTGCCTGAGGTTTGCCGATAGCCTGACGCACATCGAATCCCTTAGGTGTATTCGTAGCCAGACAAATAATTTCGCCGTTCTCCGGATTGATGGCGACGATGCTGCCCGTCTTGCCTTTCAACAGACGCTCTCCCAATTGTTGTAACATCGGACGAATGGTCAAAGGGCCGTCGGTAGGAAGCCCCTGTGCCAGAATCGGCAAACCCGGCAATGACATGAATAATAATATAAGGTACGTATAGACGCGTTTCGTGATTTTTTGCATACTATTTATTTAAGCGGGGAAGATGACTGCGTAACGAAGGCCTTGATTTTGCTGATGTATCCTGCCTTGTGCTCCTTATATGAGAGAGCATGTTCGGCACCTTCGGCTATCCAAAGTTCCTTCGCGCCCGGTTTCGCCTCATAAAGGGGATAGACCATCTCAGAAGGAACAAATGTATCAGTGTTGCCGTGGATAAACAGCATAGGATAATGACACTTCCTGACCTGCTCCAAGGCCGATGCCTCACCAAAGCTCCAGCCATAGCGCAACTTACAGAGCAGACTGGTGGAATACATCAGGGGGAAGGCTGGCAGGCCGAACTGCTCTTTCAACTGTCCTGCGAACTCATCCCAAACACTGGTATAACCGCAATCCTCGACAAAACGCAGATCCTTAATGCCATCAGGCATCTGCTCACCAGAAAGCATCATCGTAGTGGCAGCGCCCATCGAGACGCCATGCACCACCATCGTGTCCGTCTGGAAGGTCTTCAGCCAATGCAATGCATCGAGTCGGTCTTTCCATCCCATCTGAATGGCCTCACCCTCACTCTCGCCACAGGCATGTAGTTCAGGCATTACAACATTGTAGCCCAGCTCGTGCTCGTAGATACGTGCCAGCCAGAAGAACTTGATGGCACAATCGCGCCAGCCGTGAATGACAAGAGCTGTACGAGTGCTGCCTCTGTCGACAAAGAAAGCATGATGACGTTCGCCAGTTGGCATGATTAGAAATGTATCACGCAAGGCACGAATGTTTCTCAGACTGTCGAACCACTCCCGACTCTCAGGATAAGCCTCAAACTGCTGCTGATAACACGAGTCAGTATCCATCCGGTTCGGGTCAGGAGCCAGAGAATAGTCGAGCATATAGAAACTGCCGCCAATGAGGGCAATCACGAAAACGGTCACAATGATGACCAATGTCCACAATACTTTCTTCATCTTCAATCATGTTTTGCGCTGCAAAGGTACGAATTATTTTTGGTTTATAGTTTATATGTTTATAGTTTATTGTCTTATGCAACCGTTTGCGCACTGTGAATCAAACATTTATAGTCGCTAAAAGTATCACAAAACAACTTTTTGTGTAACTTTGCAACATAAAATGATAAGGAAGACAACTATGACAACTAAGGCAACATTTACAAGCATTTTGCTGCGTACGCTCGCAGTACTATTCACTATTCACTGTTCACTATTCACTGTTTCCGCTCAGGGATGGCCTGCCAACTATGGCGGCGTGATGCTGCAGGGATTCTATTGGGACTCGTATGACGATAGCCAATGGACTGTCCTTGAGGCGCAAGCAAACGACCTCGCCAGCAGTTTCAGTCTCGTATGGATTCCACAGAGCGGTAACTGTGGTGGCAATTCCATGGGATATGATGACCTATGGTGGTTTAATAACTACAACAGCTCCTTTGGTAATGAGGCAGAACTGCGCTCAATGATTAACACTTTCAAGGCAAAAGGCATCGGTACTATCGCCGACGTGGTAATCAACCACCGCAGAAACGTGAGCAGTTGGGTGGATTTCCCCAAGGAGACCTATAAGGGTATAACCTACGAAATGAAGTCGACGGATATCTGTGCCAATGATGATGGCGGCAAGACCAAGACATGGGCCTCGCAGAATGGCTATTCATTGAGTGCGAACAATGATACAGGTGAAGGCTGGGACGGTATGCGCGATCTGGACCACAAGAGCGAGAACGTACAGACAATCGTAAAGGCCTATCTCGGTTTCCTGCTCAACGATCTCGGCTACGCAGGCTTCCGCTATGATATGGTGAAGGGCTACAGCGCATCGTATACGAAGTTGTATAATGAAGACAGCAAGCCAACATTCTCTGTAGGCGAGTATTGGGACGGCAATGCTGCCAGTGTTAAGAACTGGATCAGTGGCACTGATAAGACCAGCGCTGCCTTCGACTTCCCCTTCCGCTATACCGTACGCAATGCGTTCAGAGGAAGTGCCAACGACAACAACAGCAACAACTGGAAGCAGAAACCCGACTATCGTTTGCTTTCATCCACAAGCATTTTATCAGATGCCAGCTTCCGTCAGTATGCTGTCACCTTCGTAGAGAATCATGATACGGAATATCGTTCTGCGGATGCTCAGCAGGATCCCATCCGTAAGGACACGCTGGCCGCCAACGCATTCCTGCTGGCGATGCCTGGCACACCATGTGTCTTCCTGAAGCACTGGCTGGCCTATAAGTCGGAAATCAAGGCAATGATCGAGGCTCGTAAACTGGCAGGAATCACCAATACATCGACTTACTCGAACTTCAGAAGTGCCAACGACTATTTCGCAAACATCATTAAGGTTGATAATGCGAACCGTCTGTTGGTAGTGGTTGGCGACGAAAAGCAAGTTGAACCCAGTAACAGCCAGTGGACAAAGATCCTCTCAGGTTATCATTACGCCTATTATATCACCAATGATGCAGAGACCGCTTGGGCCAACAAGGGCAGTGGCGACTTTACGGAGGCTTTTGATGTGACGCTGACTGCCGTATCGAGTACTGCTGATGCCAAGGTCGTTTACACCTTAGACGGCACTGAGCCTTCTGCCACCAATGGCACTCAAGTCGCCAGCGGTAGCAGCATCAAGATAGAAGGTGAAAAGAATGTGACGCTGAAGGTGGGACTGCTCATCGGCTCTGCTGTCAGTGGCATCATCACGCGTACATTTACATATAAGGCAGAAGAAAAACTGCCAGCGGCCGTCTGCACAGTGAATGAAGGTGAGGTATGCGCTTTCTTCGAGGCTCCTGCTGATTGGAGTAAAAAGATCTACTGTTGGGCATGGAATGATTCTCCTGGTGAGAACTTCACCTATGCTAATGGAGGTTGGCCTGGTGTGGTTTGCGACTTGCTGGGTGTTGCCGAGAATGGTAACAAGGTGTGGAAATGGACTTGGGACGGTACCAAGCAGAACAACACTTCTGTGACTAAGCCAGGCATGATCATCTTTAGCAATCATGGTTCTCCACAGACGAAAGATCTGAAATTCCAAAATGGTGGTTATTACAATGAGAAAGGATTTGTAAAGACGATTGCTACAAGTATCCATGCCATCAACTTCGCGAACGACCTTGTAGGCAAGGTCTACACCCTCGACGGACGACTGGTGCGTACCGATGGCAGTATAGACAACCTGTCGAAGGGTGTCTACATCATGAACGGAAAGAAATACGTACAGAGGTAACTATTTCCCCTCCTAAGTTAGGAGGGGCCAGGGGTGGTCTGAACAATTGCAGTAATACTCACGTTCAGACCCCCTCTAACTCCCCCTAACTTAGGGGGAGAATGTTGCGGACGACAAACCAGCAGTGCATGAGGAATGTGCTCACGCGTCCGTAATG
>JAEEGG010020026.1_pt1 | contig 13425 bp, 12 predicted proteins | sample 9134161 | NCBI WGS metagenome assembly JAEEGG01 (sample SAMN16246543, study PRJNA631951) | gut metagenome | biome: gut microbiome; feature: rumen; material: CR-attached | host: Bos | place: Iran: Karaj | collected 2018-10 | reverse complement strand
CGGGCTCGTAGTCGGCAGGAAAGAAGGCGGTAAGCTGGAGGATGTCCTGCTGGAGCACGACGTCCAGCGGCGAGGCCTTGTCGAGGTTCTTTACGGCAAGCATCTGACGGAAGATACGGTCGATGTCGCCCTTGGGGTCGATGACCGCCACGTCCTTACGCCCCACAATGATGAGGCTGTTGCCTTTCTCGCGGCAGTCCTCCACGCAGGTCATTACGTCGTCCTTGGGAATGGGTTGGCAGGTGACCATCTCTTCGCCCACATAACATAGGGCGCCGTTGGTGGTGATGTAGCCGTCGATGAGGTGCTCGATGGCGCCCAGATTGTTGATGATCAGCGGCGGACGACCCGTAGCGATATAAACGCGCGAACCGTTAGCTTTGGCCTGAGTCAGCGCGAGAATGGTCGACGGCGGGATCTCGTGTGTCTGGAAACTCACCAGCGTGCCGTCGATGTCGAAGAATAATGCGTATTTCTGTGTCACTTTCTAATTCTTTAATTCTATAATTTTTTAATTTTCTAATTCTTCTCCGTCATGTATTTCCAATAGCGGCGCGGCATGTCCTGCAACTGTTTGCGAGGGTTCATGCGCTCCTTGATGCAGATGGCCTTGAAGTACGTGCGCCAGAGGTCCTGGAACAGTTGGTCGTTATCACTCAGCACGTCGGCATCGAGTTTCCCGTTCGATAAATCAAACGGTACAGCAGCCTCGTCCTCAAAGGTGACGTGTATGACGGTTTTCCCGTCATAGTAGTAGCCGTAGTGCCTCTTCGCATCATATATCAGCCACGGCTGGTCGTTGAAGCGGTCCTGGAAGTGGTCGATGATGATGGGCAGAACGTTGTGGTCAGGACTGACGACAGCGAGATACGTTCCGTCCTTCGCCTTCTGAAAGCGGATGAACTGCTTCATCCTCAGCTGTTCGTGCAACACGCGGCGGCAGGTGTTCCTCACCTCCAGCACGTCAGGGTCGCTGGCGTTGTGCTCGAACTCATTCACCTTCAGCCTGAACACCTTGCAGATGAAGTTGAACAGCGGCTGGTTCAGCGTGCGTTCCTCTGAGAGCCAGCCGATGGTGATCATGTTCAGCCCGTCTTTGGACAGCTGCTTCTCCAGTCCCTTCCACACCCGTTCCGCCTTCTCGCCATCCGTCACCACACGGTGGGGCTCGTCGGCAAACAGTGGCAGCTGCTCACCCTCCGCCAACAGCGTCACGTCCTGCTGTTTGCGGAAGAAACTGTCGAACACAGCCGTCAACAGCCCGTCAAAGGTGTTATCGAAGATATATACAGTCATCGTTCAGAGCGAGTGTTATCATTGCAATGTGCAAAGATACTCATTTTCCGCCTTATCGCCAATCTTTTTCGGAAAAACATCCCTCTTTATCTTGTTTGCATCATGCAAATAATTTGCGAACAAATCGCGAATCGAAAAGTTTTGCTAATTCTACAGAATAACGTACCTTTGTGGCAGACTTTCCAACTATTACGTTTATGAAAGCAGAAAAGATATACACAATGGAAACAAAACGGCTCACATATTCAGCGACAAGGAGGCTGCTTTTATGTCTGGTCTTCATGTCCGCAGGGTGTGGAGTTTCACAAGATGATAATCAGGATGTGACTGAGGATTTCAGTATTGTCGGTACTTGGGAACTGAATGAACTTCAGTTTCTTTCGGGACAACGAGTCGATGTGCGGACGGGATATGAATATGTGTGGTATCGGTTTTATGAAGATAACGGCACATATTATGCGGCAGAACTAAACAACAGCGAGGCCCGAAAGCCCCTAAAGCCCCACGAGATGTCTGAATACTTCTTTATGATGTCGCCCTATGATACCGTCTACATTGAACATGGAAGAATGACAGATTTGAAAGTCATGGACAATCATACTATAGGTATTGACCGTGGTGATTATGTTGAAATATATGTAAAAAGAAATGAGCTTTCCAGCGAGATGGTGTCAGAAATCGAGCGTTCTGTTGAAAGTGCTCTTCAGCCGGCTCATGGTAGAAAGACTCAATACATTGTGCCAGCATCATCAGCAACCGACACTACAAACTTCTGGATTTTGTTAGTTGCACTTGTTGCTATTGTCTGTGCTGGTACCCTTTATATCCTTTATAGATTGAGAAGCAAGCGCAAAGAACCTGTAACCGAAAAAGATGTCGAGGAGGAGACGGAAAAGGAACAGGATGAGGAGCATTGTGAACAGAAATTCATCCACTCAGATTATTATCTGGCTTTGCGTCAACGCCTGTATAAAGGGCCGACACTGAAACATGACGAGTGGGAGGAGTTGGAGATGCAGATGAAGCGCGCGTATCCTGTGTTCTTCAGGGAACTGGCAGAAAAATGCCAATTCTCGGAGGTGGAACTGCGTGTTTGTATGCTTACCAAACTTGGTATACCTCCTTCGGCCATAGCCATTCACACGTGCAGGGAATATAGTAGTATTAGTTCGATTCGCAGCAGGCTCTACTACAAAATATTCGGGATAAAGGGCAGTGCCAAAGACCTGGACGAATTTATCCAGAACCTTTAACAATAGGAATTACTCGAGTAACTATATTAGTAACACCAAAAATGATGACATTATGGAAAAACTAAAATTTAAAGCAATTTGCCTAATGATACTTCTGGCATTTGTCGGAGTAGCAAACACCTCTGCCCAGACAGAGCAAGAGAAAATGATGGCTGGTGTATGGAAATTCAACGGGTACACCAACGCAAAAGGTGAAAAGTTCGATTTAGGGAAGAACTTTTCCGCAGTGAAGATATACAATCCTGACGGAGAGTATTGCTTTGCACAGTTTTACATCTATTCAGATGGTACTGTGGACATAAAGCCACATGATTACGGAACGTGGTCATATAAGAACGGTCAGTATATGGAATGTGGAAGAAAGGGAGAAATAATTTCGCTCACAAGGAAAGAATTCCGCGGCAAATGGAATGGGCTGGAAGATTCCTGGCTAAGAGTTGATAAGCTACCAGAGAAATTTGCACCTTATATTATGTCCATGTGCAGAGTTCTTGACACTCGTTCGGATATTAAGGAAATCATTCTGCGTGACATTTTTAACCGCGAGAAGGAATCACCGAGTTATATTCCTGAGAAGAAGTAATAATTCCTCTTTTAGACAATATGCTTTGTTGTCCTAAGTCTCTTCAAAGTTCAGGGTGAGCTGCAGTTCTGCTGCAGCTTTCTTCTGCTGGGCCTTCGAGAGCAGGAGGGGACGCAGTCGTTCTGGCCGCAATTCGTTGATGCCAATAATGGGCTGCGAAAACTGCGAGGTAAGCTCGTTGCAGGTAATAAAATACTTCGCCTTCTTCATCACCACGCCCATCTTCTTCAGGTCGAATGACGTGAGGCGATTGAAGCGACGACTGTTGACGATGAGCCAGGCGGACTTGGTGCCAAGACCAGGGACGCGCAGTAGTTGCTCGTAGTCAGCCGTATTGATATCCACAGGAAAGAACTCCGGATGACGCAGCGCCCACGCCAACTTCGGATCCACCTCCAAGTCAAGGTTAGCGTGCATCTCGTCGACGATCTCGTCGACCTTAAAGTGATAGAAGCGCAATAGCCAATCAGCCTGATACAGCCGGTTCTCGCGCACCAGTGGCGGTTGCTTCAGCACGGGCAGGCGTGGGTCGTAGGTGTTCACGCTGACGTAGCCGGAGTAATACACGCGCCGCATGGTGGGCTGTCCATAGAGCATCGACGACATCTGCAGGATATCCTTGTCGGTCTCCTTTGTAGCACCCACAATCATCTGCGTCGACTGTCCTGCTGGCACAAAGCGTGGCACATAGCGATATTTCCTGCGGTCCTCCTTGTTCTCCAAGACGCCCTGCTGTATCAGCTTCATGGGTTGGAAAACGCTCTGGTGATCCTTCTCGGGAGCGAGCAGTTTCAGCGACTCCTCCTTGGGAATTTCGATGTTCACGCTCATGCGGTCGGCATAGCGCCCGGCTTCGTTGAGCAGTTCCTGCGAACAGCCTGGGATGCTCTTCAGGTGGATGTAGCCGTTAAAGCGATGAACGGTTCTGAGGTCGCGTGCAATAGCAGCCAGCCGTTCCATCGTGTAGTCAGGATTGCGCACGACGCCGCTCGACAGGAAAAGCCCCTCGATGTAATTACGACGGTAGAACTCCATCGTAATCTCCTCGAGTTCGCTGACGCTGAGCGTCGCCCGCTTGATATCGTTGCTTCGACGATTGATGCAGTAGGCGCAGTCGTACATGCAGTAGTTCGTCAGCATCACCTTCAGCAACGAGATGCAGCGCCCGTCATCGGCAAACGAGTGGCAAATGCCCACGCCACCTACCGTCGAGCCTACCATGCCCTGCTTACCTTTGCGCACAGTGCCGCTTGACGAGCACGACACGTCGTACTTCGCCGACTCTGCGAGTATTCGCAGCTTTTCCATTGTCTTTTCTGTCAGCATTCTTTATTATTCATACATTCCCCAAATACACGTACCTAATGCCTTCCTCCTCGGCGATGTGCTTGGCAGCCTTTAGCGTCGCGATAGGCGTGGGCGGAACGTCCTGCATCTTGTAGCGGGGGAAGAAACGGCTGAAATGCAGCGGTGCCTCAGCGAGGCCGTTGTCAGCAAGCCAGCGGCACATGCGGCGGATCATTTCCATATCATCGTTAACACCAGGAATGACAAGGTTGGTGATTTCCACCCACACGCCCGCCTGCTTCATGGCGAGGATGGTGTCGAGGACGGGCTGTAGATGGCCACCACTCACCTTATTATATATGTCGTCGCTGAACGACTTGAGGTCGACGTTAGCGGCATCAAGGTACGGCAGCAGGTCGGCCAGCGGTTCCTGACAAACGTAGCCCGCTGTGACGAGGATATTCCAGAGGCCTGCCTCATGCGCCAGCCGCGCACAATCAATGATGTACTCGAGATAGGTCAGCGGCTCGGTATAGGTATAGGCGATGCCTGGACAATGATGTTTCAGGCACAGCGCGACGACGTTCTCAGGCGACAGCTCGTAATAATCGACATCAGCGGGCGACACCTGCGAGATATCGTGGTTCTGACAGTTCAGGCAACGGAAGTTACAACCCGTACAGGCCAGCGACAGACACGTCGTGCCTGGATGGAAGTGGTACAGCGGCTTCTTCTCGATGGGGTCGATGGCCAACGAACAAGGCTTACCATATACCTCGCTCACGAGCACGCCACTCTGATTTCGCCTGCTACGGCACACGCCCGTCTTACCCTCAGCAATACGGCAATGGTGCGGACAGAGCGTACACTCCACTCGTCCGTCCTCCAACATCTGATAGTACCGACATTCCATTATCAACATATATTTTTGTACAGTTTAGAACACAATCGCTTCGTAAACGTAGAGTTCAGCGTCGCGCCAGCCGTCCCAGCCTAGTCCGGCCTTGTCCTGCGAGCAATGTCCCACGAATTCTTCTTTGGTCCAGTTCACCTCGTCAGCCACCTGCGGCAGGAACGTGCCGCTGCGATAGCCTTTCTTGATATAGATGCCGTGACGATGCAATTCAAACTCGTCGAGACTCTGAATGCGACGCATGGGCGTGAGCACAGAAATCTCAATATCAAGGTCGTTCAGTTCATCGCGGGTGACAGGCATAAACCGCGGATCCTCGAAAGCTGCTGCTCGCGCCATCTCTGCCACTATCTCGTGCAGCGGATAGTCCTCGCCAAAATGTCCGATGCAACCACGCAGATGTCCGTGCTTGTGCAGCGAGACGAAGGCGCCGCACCTACTGAACAAATTTGAGGTTTGAGATTTGAGGTTTGAGATTTGAGAGATACCTTTGCCGTCTAAAGAATCGCGGATGCTGCTGAAAGCAATGTCCTTCAGCATACTCTTGTCTGCATCTGACAGCACAAAGTCCGTGTCAGTCCTTATTTGTCCGCTGCTATTATTTCCGCGACGCAGGATGGCGAACGAGTGATACCCCACTACCCTATTAAGGTCGTGATTATCGATGTCGCCCGAGTTCTGATACATCAGGTGCTTTACCTCATACTGGCCGTCAAGCATCAGCATCAGCGTGATGATGGCAAACTCGCCGCAGGAACTCGTCTGCAGGTTCCGTTTCCCACTACGAGCGTTGGCATTGATGGTTGCAATAAACTCCTCCACATCGCCGCTTTCTACAGCCTTGCCCGTCCGTGCATCCACCTCGCAGGCATCCTCATACGACGGATAGTGCGAGAAGTCGCTGCTAATCACAAACAGATTATCTTCGTTGAAGTACGGCTTCAGCGCTTCCGCCATCTGCTTCAGTTTCTGGTAGTCGTTCGTCGAAATGACGATTGGCACGATTGGCGGCACCTTTATATTGTGAAGAGTGAAGAATCTTTGCAAGAACGGCAGCTGCACCTCCAGACAATGCTCCCTATCGTGCGCCTCCGGCCTATAGCGGAACACAGAATCCGTGTCATCCGTTAAATCCGTTGTTGTTAAAGCCATCGCCGTTTCGTGGTCTACTTTCACCTGTCCTAACGGTGTAGCATAATAGTCCGCTTCCGTATTCACCGATGCCCCGTCGAGCCATTCGTGGTGACTCGGCCCCAACAGGAAAATCCGCTTGTACTGCTTCTTCGGGTCAATCGCCATATACGCTGACGCAGCCACATTGCCCGAGAAATAGTAGCCTGCATGAGGCACTATCAGCGCAGCTACATTATTGTACTTCGCGTCGCCGCTATGCAACGCCAGCAGGCTGTCCACCTCCTCGCTCAGTTCCCTTGTGTCGCCCGTATAAAAACGGTTCGCCTGTGTTGCCGGCCTCACCACGGGTGTTGCCGGCTGCCCTTTGCATCCGTTCATCATCATCGTTGTCGTTAGGATTAGTATTATCGTCCGGAAATCCATTACTTGTTTACCAATTGGTGATCAGCTTCTGTTTCACCTATTATAATTTAACGGCAAAGATACGAATACTTTCCGAGATTTCCAAACAAAGGGGCATAAATGTTTCGCTGGGCGAGAGCAAGTGCTCGGTATTAGTCGGGATAATGCCCGTTCAAAAGTTTGCTTTGCGCCGTTCGGAATGGTATAGAGTGTCGTGCTAAAGTTAAAACAACGCCAATGTTTGTTAAAACAAAGGCATTGTTTATTAAAACAAAGGCTTTGTTTGATAAATCAAAGGCTTTGTTTTGTGTTTTTCAAACCTTTTGTGTATCTTTGCAACAAGAACAAGCAATATCAAGCCAAAAACTATGTACGCAAAGTATATCAAAAGGGAAATTCCCGACCTGAATGGTACAGGCAGGACGCAGGCATACTACCAGATGGAACTGACTCCGAAAAGTTTCGAGGAGTTTGTAAGCCAGTGTGCTCGCGAGGGCAATATGGAGGAGAGCCAAATCCTAGCCGTCATGTCGTTGGTCAGCGAAAAGTTGGCCCTTTGTTTGGCAGAGGGATTCTCGGTAAAGCTCGACGGCATCGGCACCTTCCACGCTAAACTCGGCGTGAGGAGCGACATGCTGCAAGACGCCTTCGAGCCTGGCGAGTCAAACCGTAACGCAAATAGCATCGAGGTGAAAGGCGTGGCCTACCGAGCCGACAAAGACCTCATCAGGAGCACGCACCGTAAGTGTGTGTTGGAACGGGGCAGCGTCAGTCGTATCAAGAAGTCGAAGCTGACCCTTGACGAGCGCATTGAAAAAGCCCGCGAATTCCTGCAGAAGAACATGTTTATGAGGGTTCCCGACTATGTTCGGCTAACGGGACTATCGCGAACGGCAGCCAGTCAGGAACTGCGCAAGCTGGCCCTCAATCCTTCGTCGGGCATTACCAGCCGAGGCCAAAGAAGTCAGAAATATTATGTGCTAAAATGAAAAAAATAATCCTATCCCTTATCCTCGCCATCGCTGCCACACTGACCGCGACGGCACAACAAATCAAAGTAGAGGTCTCTGAGACCGTAGAACTGATGAGCATCCTCGCCCGCACAGCAGGCTATGAGGAATACTCCAACGACCTCGCCGGACAGTACTCCAACGACACCGAGGCATGGTTCGCCCCTTACAAGGAGCATGCCGCCGCAGCTCTGGCCCGCGACGTTCGCGTCAAGTACGGCATTGGTCACGAACGCGTGATGAACATGGCCATCCACCTCAGCATTGACAACGGGAAAATCGTGCTCATTGGCGACCGCAAGGAGCTGAACAACGGCTGGCAGGACGTCGACCTCGACGACTTCGTGAAACGGCTCAACAAGTTCTACAAGGACACCCGTTTCCACGAGTTCTTCGAGCAGCACCGCACGTTCTTTGACGACTACACGAAAATGTATGAGGCCAACGTCATGCCCACGTTCCACCCTGAATGGTTCAGCCAATTCTACTACGGCACTGCTCCCGCCGACCGCTTCCACGTCATCGTCAACTTCACCTGCGGCGGCAATAGCTATGGGCCGTACCGCCAACTCTCTGGCCAGCCACGCGAGTTGTTTGCCATCATCGGCTACTGGATTGACCCTGCCCTCGGCAGGCCACGCTACGACGCCTCGGTGCTCTACCACGAAGCCAACCACCCGTTCGTCAACCCCCTGCTCGACGACGCCAACAACATCAAGCTCATGGAGAAAGTCGGCCCGAAACTACTCAGCCTCCATCAGTCCTCGGTCGAAAGGACGAACTACACCGACTGGCGCATCGTTGTCAACGAGAGCCTCGTCCGCGCCGCCGTCGTCCTCTACATGCAAGATGCGGGCTACAAGATGGAACAGTGCCTGAATGTCTTGGGGGGTGAGATGGTGCAGAAAGGCTTCCCCTGGATGCTCGACCTCGTAGGCACCCTCCGCTACTACACCGCCCACCGCGACAAGTACCCGACCCTCGCCGACTTCTATCCCGACATCGCTCGCTGTCTCGAACAATATGTGAATGATCCTATATGAAACAGACTATCCTGACCATCATCCTCGCTGTCGCCGCGCTAACAGCCGAGGCGCAAGTTGACCTCATCGGCTCTTGGACGGGCAAGCTTGACTTGGGCGTAGCAAAACTGACACTGGTGTTCCATCTAAAACAGGCAGACGGTCGTGTGAATGTGACGATGGACAGCCCCGACCAAAGCGCAATGGGCATACCGTGCAAGACGGATTTCCTGTCGTACGACTCGCTGGCGGTAAGCGTCAAAAGCATAAACGCTTCTTACGGCGGACGGCTGGAGGACGGTAAGCTCGTAGGCACGTTCAAGCAGAACGGCATGTCGCTGCCGCTGGTGTTGACGAAGGGCACGGAAGAGCAGAAACGTCCGCAGAACCCACAGCCGCCGTTCCCGTATGAAACTGAGGAGGTGATGTTCCGCAACGAACGAGACAGCGCCACGCTGGCGGGAACGCTGACGTGGCCTGTGGGCTATAATCCGAAGTCGAAGCAGAAGCCTCTCGTTGCCCTATTTGTCACAGGCAGCGGTCAGGAGAACCGTGACGAGGAGATATACGACCACAAACCTTTCCTTGTCATTGCCGACTATCTGGCACGCCAAGGCATCGCTTCATTGCGCTACGACGACCGCGCCACGGGAGCCTCCAAGGGCGGCGACGTGAGGAACGCCACGAGTGAGGACTTCGCCCGTGATGCTGCAGCAGGTTTAGAATACCTGCGCAGCCGCAAAGCCTTCAGCAAGGTCGGCATCATCGGCCACAGCGAGGGCGGGCTCATCGGTTTCCTACTTGGCGCACAGGGAAAGACAGACTTCCTCGTCTCGCTGGCAGGCCCTGGCGTGAAGGGCGACACGCTTACAGCATCGCAGAGGAATCGTATGTATGAACTATACGGTGGGAATGGCAACATGACAGTTGATGCTTTGCGTCAGTTGCCAGAAATCCAGAAGGTGCCTTGGTATAAGTGGTTCATTGACTACGACCCGTCTGCCGACATCGCCGCCACACGCTGCCCCGTCTTCGCCCTCAACGGCGACCGCGACTGGCAGGTTATTTCTTCGCTGAACCTTACGGCCATTGAACGCCTGCTGCCGAAGTCGAAAAAGAATCTCATCAAGGAATACCCTGGCTTGAACCACCTTTTCCAGCACTGCACCACAGGCCTTATGAATGAGTACCGGCAGATAGAGGAAACCATATCGCCCGAAGTGCTCAGCGACATCGCGGAGTGGATAAACGGGCTGAAATAACGCCAGCACAGCAAAGTCACCAAAACGTCGCCCATCGCTGCATGGAACGCCTCCAGCCATCCTTCGCCACCGTCGCTCACAGGCACCCACCGCTTATTTTATCAACTTCGTAATCTGCTTGTCGGTGGCCTCGGGCAACAGCCTGCGCAGGTGCTCGAACATCCGCTCGAACGATTCCTGGGGCGTGCGTTCGCACAGACACATCTCGCGACCTAACAGCCGCTCAGGCATTGTCAACAGTGACCAGCCCCAGCCGTATTCTCGCCCATGCTTGTCGGTGGGGTACACAAAGTCCTCGGTCACAATGCGACAGGCCATCTGCAGGCGCGTCACGTAGCCATCGAACTTGCTGCGCATCTTAGGTCCATCAAAGCCACAGGCAGCACGCAGTTCGCGCGTGATTAGACTGCCATGCTCGGCCAACGTCAGCAGGATGGCCTCCTCGATACTGCCCTCCACTGCCGCAGGTCTCGAAGCGCGACGATAGTTACACAGGTCGGGCCACCAGTCCTTGCTCACGAATCCAGCCTTGCCCGCAAAGAACTTGCCATACATGCAGCGACCCTCGGTGACGATAGGCCCCTTCCACTTCCATAGCGGCCAGTCCCATCCGCCATCGTCGAACACGACATATCGATTGTCCTCATCGACGACATCCTCAGCCGAGTAGCCCCTAATGCCACTATCCAGCAGCGGCAGGAACCCCACCTCCTGGATGAAGTCCATCAACTCAGGACAACTGTGTATCTCCATGTCTCTCATAGCTGAATGAAATTGAAAAAATGACGATAGGCCTCCACCTTTTTGTCGAAGGACAAGGGATAGGCACGGGAGGAGGATGGGAGGCGATAGAGGAAAGCCTCTCCCCCAGCCCCTCTCCAACTGGCGAGGGGAGTGGCCACGAAGGTGTTGACCTTGGGGATAGTGGGAATGCTGAGCGAGGCGCAGATGGTCTCTGTGGCCTTTTCGCCTGTGGTGACGATAGCGCGAAGATGAGGAAGCTGCTGGAGTAAGGCTGGGATGTCGGTAGGCTCCACCACCTCGAGGAACTTGTCGGAGGCATTGTCCTGCAGACGACGGATAGCGGTGGAGGTATCGAAGAACGCAAGCCCTTTCTCTTCGCAGAAGGATACAATCTCGTCAATCTTGAAACGCTTGGCTTCGATGTCCACGAAATAGTTCTTGTCGCCAAAGAATATCTGTCCCTCAATACGCCAGTGGTCGTTGATAAAGTTCGGGTAATAAAAATCCATGCACCACCGTTTGCGCTGGGGCGGAAAACTACCCAAGAACAGCACCTTCGCATTCTCTGGCAGGAAGGGCCGCAATGGGTGAAACTCTACCCCACCCTTACTGCGTGCAATATTCTCTGTATTCAAATATGAGGTCATCATCATGCTGTTTATGTAGTCATCCAACAGTTCAGCTTCTCCCAAAACGCAGGGATACGGACGCGAATAGGACTATCGACATCTGGCTCATGAACAGCGAAGCCTCGCTCTTCGAGATACTGCTGACGAAGATGCTTTACGGCTATGCTGGTCTTGAGCGTGTCAATGCATTCCATGTAGATGCGGAAGAGCGTCGGATAGAGGTGAATGAAGTCACGATTGATGTTGTCGGCCATCTGCTGGTGTTCATCATCAAGTCGCAGTGCTTCACCCTTGAGCAGACGTTCACGGAAATGCCGCACGTTCTGTTTCATGCGATAGACGGCAACGCGATAGGCCAAATCCGACATATCGAGTGCCTCGGCCATCTCCTTGTTGGGCACAGCCCGCTGCTTGTTGAGCATCGTCAACAAGGAGCGCAGAAGGATAAAACGACCACGAGGATAAAACGCCTGATGGGCGTAGGCAATCAACTGCGACACGACGCGAATCTTTTCCTCATCGCTGATACTCCGCTCGCCCGCTATCAATGCGTGTGCTTCGCAGTTTCCCTGCGAAGAAAAGCCTCGCCCTTCTGCCTCTGCCCGATTGCTCAAATAGTTACGGAAGGTATTGAGCAGCCATGTCTCAAAAGCCTCCTTCTTCTTGATGCGCTGCAACGGCTCATAAGGATAGCGGCCACACTCACGAAGGTAAAGAAAGAAGTCGTCAATGATATCCTCGTAATCGTCATAGAGACAGTTGTTGTAAGCTTCGTAACGCTCATGCAAAGGACGCATTAATCGCTCATGCAACAGGTAGTACATCGCTTCATCATCACCCTTGAGAATCATCTCCACAAAGTCAGAAACAGGGACGCCTGCAAAGCGATTGACTTTCGATTTCTTGGCTGGAGCGAAGTCCTGAGGGATATCCATCCAGTATTGTCGTTCCTGCTCCGGCATCTTCTCAATAGCGTAGCGCAACATGGTGCGAGGCATCTCGTGGGCGTGCTGACGTAGGAATTCGCGCAGCAAATCCATGCTTACACGCTTGCCCATCTCCCTTAGCATCCAGCCCACAGCCTTATGCATCAAGTCATGCGGATGATGCAAATGAATCTCAGCATAACGCAGGCACCATGACGGGTCGCCCATCTGCGAGGTCTTCCACGAACAGACGATGCTCATGCGCTGCTTCCACAAGTTATCACTCTGAGCCAGTTCATCAAGCACCTTTATCTTATAGTCCCTATCACCAAGGGTCGTCGGCAGCAACAGCCAATGCCCCAGAATTTTATGAACAGACAAATCCACGAGGTCCCAGTTGTTCGCTCGTTCCGCATATTTGAGGTACATCGTCAGAATCTCATCGCGTCCTCTTATCGCCTCCTCCGTGCACTTCTGCGGCGTTCTCGCCGCTGTCCTCTTCGTTAGCCTTTCAAATTTCGCCACCAGTATCAGCAAACCACATAGCCTCACCTCATGCCATTTCGACATCAGCAACTCAGGCACCTCACCCAAGGGAAAGTCCTTCCATGCAGCTTTAACCACCTCCCTCGTCTGTGGCACCTTCAGTCCAAGGAACTCATCGCCCTCCCCATACTCACCAGGCCCCGTCTTAAAGAACCCCATGAGTATCCGTCGCTGCTCCTCATTCTGCAACGATTCCATATAAGCGATAATCTCTTTAGCAGTCATAGTTCTTTTACTTATTGCGAGTCTTGTTCTTCGATGTTTCTTATTTTTCTATCGAACTCTTCTTTGTTGATATAACTTTCGATTTTTCGTGCAAAGATAAGCATTATTTGCGATATAATCGGAATTCTCATTGAATATTTCAAGAAATATTTAGGATCATTCGGAAAATTGCAGTATCTTTGCGGCAACAAGA
>JAEEGG010020019.1_pt1 | contig 13428 bp, 11 predicted proteins | sample 9134161 | NCBI WGS metagenome assembly JAEEGG01 (sample SAMN16246543, study PRJNA631951) | gut metagenome | biome: gut microbiome; feature: rumen; material: CR-attached | host: Bos | place: Iran: Karaj | collected 2018-10 | reverse complement strand
GACCTCGTCCACGCCGGCCTGAGCCGCGACGGCCCTGGCCGTCCTTTCGTTGTCGCCCGTAAGCATGACGGTGTAGAGGCCCATGTTCTTCAGTTCCTGCACGGCGCGGGGACTGTCTTCCTTGATGACGTCGGCCACGGCCACCAGCCCGAGAAAGCGCCCGTCCCTGGCAAAGCACAGGGGCGTCTTGCCCTGGCCGGCAAGCTTCCCGGCACAGATCTCCGCGCTCTTGGGGAGGGCGCACTCCTTGGCCATGAAGGCAAGGCTTCCGCCGGCAAGCCGGCTCCCCCCCAGTCTGGCCCGCAGGCCCAGGCCTGGCAGGGCCTCGAAGTGCTCCACCTCGTCCGGGACAAGGCCCCTGGCTTCGGCCAGGGCGGCAATGCCCCTGGCCAGCGGGTGTTCGGAACGGCGCTCCAAAGCGCAGGCCAGCCTGAGGAGTTCCTCCTCGGCAATGCCCTCTGCCGGCAGGACGTCCGTTGCCTGCGGTTCGCCCCGCGTGAGGGTGCCTGTCTTGTCGAGGACGACGATGTCCGTCTTGCCGGCCCGCTCGAGGGAGACGGCCGTCTTGAAGAGCATGCCGTTCCTGGCGCCGAGGCCGCTGCCCACCATGATGGCGACGGGCGTGGCAAGGCCGAGGGCGCAGGGGCAGCTGATAACGAGGACGGCGATGCCTCTGGCGAGGGCGAAGGAGAGCTCCTGGCCGGCAAGAAGCCAGCCTGCCGTCGTGACTGCCGCAATGGCGATGACCACGGGCACGAAGATGCCGGAGACGCGGTCCGCCACCTTGGCGATGGGAGCCTTGGTGGCGGCCGCATCGTTCACCATCTGGATAATCTGGGCCAAGGCCGTATCCCCGCCGACGCGCTCCGCCCGGCAGCGCAGGAAGCCCGACTGGTTGACGGTGGCCGCCGAGACGGCATCGCCCGGCGCCTTGTCCACGGGAATGCTCTCGCCCGTCAGGGCCGACTCGTCGACGGCGCTGGCGCCCTCCTCGACGATGCCGTCCACGGGAATGCTGGCACCGGGACGCACGACGAAGACGTCGCCCACCCGCACCTCCTCCACGGCGATCTCGACTTCCCGTCCGTCCCTGACGACGAAGGCCCTGCGGGGCGCCAGGGCCATGAGGCTCTTGAGGGCGCTGGTGGTCTTGCCCTTGCTGCGCGCCTCGAGCATCTTCCCCACGGTGATGAGCGCGAGGATCATGGCCGCCGACTCGAAGTAGAGGTCGTGCAGCCCTTCCGCGGCGAGGGCTCCGCTGCCGTCCGCCTGCGCCCGGGTCATGGCGAAGAGCACAAGGGTGCTCCAGCCGAAGGAGGCGGCCGATCCCAGGGCCACGAGCGTGTCCATGTTGGGGGCGCCCTTGAGCGCGCCCTTGAAGCCGACGGCAAAGAACTTGCTGTTGACGATCATGACGGCCGCTGCCAGGAGCAGCTGGAGCAGGCCCAGGGCCGGAGGGTTGCCGTCGAAGAAGGCGGGCAGGGGCCAGCCCAGCATCATGTGCCCCATGGAGCAGTACATGAGCGGAGCAAGATAGGCGAGGGACCAGGCAAGGCGCCGCTTGAGGACAGGGGTTTCGCGGTCGGCGAGGGGATCATCGGCACCCTGCCCCTGCGCCCTGGCACCCTTGGGCGAAGCGCCGTAGCCGGCGTCCGCAACCGCCTTGACGATGGCAGCTGCGCTTGCCGTGCCCTCCACGCCGAGCGTGTTCGTCAAAAGGCTCACCGAGCAGCTGGCCACGCCGGGCACGGCGGCAACGGCCCGCTCCACCCTGGCCTGGCAGGCCGCGCAGCTCATGCCTGTCACTTCGTACTTTTCCATGGCTCCTCCTTGGCCCGGCCCTTCAGGGGCGCAAAGCCCTGCACGGCTTGTACGGCAGAGGGGCCATGATGTCAAAAACTTGAAAACGAATTTCGTTTCAACAGCGCGGTCGCTTTCAGGGGCGCGGCCCCTGCCGGGCGCGCGTCCAGGCACGGCAAAGGACCGGCCTCCCCGGGACAGGAACCAGGGAAGCCGGTCGGCGGCAGGGACCGGATCCTTGCCAGCGCTAGCCGAAGAGCGCCGTGGAGAGGTAGCGCTCGCCGGTGTCGCAGATGAAGGTGACGATGCGCCTGCCCTCCATCTCGGGCCTGGCGGCTATCCGCAGGGCGGCCGCAACGTTGCAGCCCGAGGTGATGCCGCAGCTCACGCCGCACTCGCCCATGAGCCTGCGGGCCATGGCCATGGCCTCGTCGCCCTCCATGGTCAGGATTTCGTCGAGCAGCTTCACGTCCAGAATGTCCGGCACGAAGCCTGCGCCTATGCCCTGGATGGGATGGGGACCGGGCTTGCCGCCGGAGAGCACGGGGCTCAAGGCCGGCTCCACCGCGACGACCCGGAAGCCCTTGACGCGCTCCTTGAGGAAGCGTCCCGTACCGGAAAGGGAGGAACCGGATCCGACGCCGGCAACGAGGCAGTCCACGCGGCCCCCAGTCTGGGCGTAGATTTCGGGTCCTGTGGTCGTGTAGTGGGCCTCCACGGCCCGGGGGTTGGTGAACTGCCCGACGATGTAGCCGCCGCGCTCGGCAGCCAGGCGCTTCGAGGCCTCGATGGCGCCCTTCATGCCCTCGTTGCCCGGCGTGAGCACCACTTCGGCACCGAAGCCCTGCATGAGCTTGCGACGCTCCACGCTCATGGTTTCTGGCATGCAGAGCACGGCCTTGAGGCCCATGGCCCTGGCGGCCAGGGCTATGCCTATGCCCATGTTGCCGGAGGTGGCCTCCAGGACGGTGCCGCCCGGGGCGACGGAGCCGTCGCACAGGGCCGAGCGCAGCAGGTGCAGGGCCACGCGGTCCTTGATGGAGCCGCCGGGGTTGCGGTTTTCGAGCTTCACGTAGACTTTGCCGGGAAGGCCGGCGTCAAGGCCGGCGAGGTGCAGGAGGGGGGTGTTCCCCACTGCGTCGAGCACGTTGTCAAGCACGGTTTCGTTCTCCTTTGAGGAAGGGCTGCCTGCAACCCGCGTCCTGGCGCAGGAGGCCGGCGCGGCGTTGGTCTGAGCCCCTTGTAGCCCCAGGCAGGGCAGGCGGGCAAGGCCGGCGCCCCCCAGGCCGGCTGGATGGATAGCCGGCAGGCCGGCGCTAGCGCAGGGCCTCGAAGGCCTGCGCGAGATCGGCGATGATGTCCCCGGCGTGCTCGCAGCCTATGGAGAGGCGCACCGAGCCCTGGCTGATGCCGGCCCTGGCGAGCTCCTCTGCGGGCACCTGGGCGTGCGTGGTCGAGGCGGGATGGATGGCAAGGCTCTTCATGTCCGCCACGTTGGCGAGCAGGGAGAAGAGCCTGAGGGAATCGATGAACTTCCGGGCGGCCGCCGCTCCGCCCTTGAGATCGACGAGAAAGATGGATCCCGCCCCTCTGGGGAAGAGGCGGGCGTAGAGGGCGTGGCTTGGCGAGTCCGGCAGCGAGGGATGGTGGATGCGCTCCACCTCGGGCCGGTCCTTCAGGAAGTCGACCACCTTGAGGGCGTTTTCCACGTGCCGCTCCACGCGCAGGGAGAGGGTTTCAAGGCCCTGCAGGACAAGGAAGGCGCTGAAGGGCGAGATGCAGGGCCCCTCGTCGCGCAGGAGCTGGGCGCGCAGGTAGGTGACGAAGGCCGCCCTGCCTGCCAGCTGGGTGAAGCTCGTCCCGTGGTAGGAGGGATCGGGCTCCGAGAGCCAGGGGTAGCGGCCCGAGGCGGCGAAGTCGAAGGAGCCCGCGTCCACGACTATGCCGGCTAGGCAGGTGCCGTGGCCGGCCAGGAACTTGGTGGCGGAATAGACCACCACGTCGGCGCCGAGCTCGGCCGGACGGAGCAGATAGGGCGTGGCGAAGGTGTTGTCCACGACCAGGGGCAGGCCGTGCCTGTGGGCGAGCGCCGCCAGGGCCTCGATGTCCACGATTTCCGAGCAGGGATTGCCCATGGTCTCCACGTAGACGGCGCGGGTCCTCCCGGTGATGGCGGCCTCCACCTCCTCGAGGCGTCCGGCGTCCACGAAGGTCGTGTCCACGCCCTGGCGGGGCAGGGTGCTGGCTAGCAGATTGTAGGTGCCTCCGTAGACGCTGCGCTGGCAGACGAGGTGCGAGCCTGCGGGCGCCAGGCCCTGCAGGGCGAGCAGGATGGCGCTGGCGCCGCTCGCCGTGGCCAGGGCGCCCGCGCCGCCGTCGAGGGCGGCCATGCGCAGCTCGAGGGCCTCCTGGGTGGGGTTGGTCAGGCGGCCGTAGATGCAGCCGGGCGCCTTGAGGCTGAAGCGCGCCTCCGCTTCGGCGCAGGAGCCGAAGACGTAGGACGAGGTCTGGTAGATGGGGACGGCCCTGGCGCCGAAGGCGCGCTCAGGCGCTTCCTGGCCTGCGTGGATCTGAAGGGTTTCAAAGTGCAGCGACGGCATGGCGGCTTCCTCATGGGCGCCTTCACCGGCGCCGGCCGGCAGGCGCCCGGGAGGCGCTCCGGAAGAGAGAGAGTAAATCTTAGTAATTTACTAAGTTTTATGCGGCCATCTTGCCGGAACCTGAAGGGCCAGTCAACGGAAAATGCGCCGCATGCTGTTTTTGCCGGCCCGCGCCCTTGCCCCAGAGCCCCAAGCCCGTTAATATGGGTTTTCCCGTGCCGCCCTGGCGACCCGCTGCGGCTGCGCTGGAGAGGAAAACACCCCCAGGAGGAGCGACGCCTGCTCTGCGCGCAAGCGCAGGTCGGAGCCCACGAGCCATGAACAAAAGCGATCTGTACTACAAGCTGGCCGAAGCGCAGGGAATCCCCGTGGAGGAGTCCACCAAGGTCGTGGACGCCTTCTTCAAGGCCCTTTCCGCGGCCCTGCTCCGTGGCGACCGCGTGGAAATACGCGGCTTCTGCTCCTGGCAGCCCAAGGAATACAAGGGCTACGTCGGCAGGAATCCCATGACGGGCGAGACCGTCGTGGTGCCGCCCAAGCGCCTGCCCTTCTTCAAGGCCGGCAAGGATCTCGCCGAGCACGTCAACAAGCCCCTGCCCGAAGCGGGCAAGGAGGACGGAGCCGGCAAGGCCTAGCCCCGCATCCGCCAGGAGGAGGCGCCATGGTCTTCCTCAGCGCCCTGGGCAGCATGGCGAGCATCACGCTCCTGTGCGCCGTCGGCTACCTCGTCAGCCGGGCAGGCTGGGTGTCGCGAGACACGGAGATCTTCATCCCGAAGCTCGTCACCGTGGTCGCCATTCCGCCCTTCCTCTTCGGCCAGGTGGTCACGCACTTCAAGCACGACCAGTTCCTCGAGCTCATCAGGAACACCCTCGTTCCGCTGGGAAGCATTCTAGCCACCTTCGCCCTGGCCCTGGCCCTCGCCTGGATCTTCCGCGTCGACAGGCGCCACCGCCTGCTCTTCGCCTGCGCGGCCTCGGTGTCCAACACCCTCTTCATCGGCATCCCCGTGAACGAGGCCCTCTTCGGCGGCCCGGCCATCACCTACGTCATCCTCTACTTCTTCGGCAACACCTTCTTCTTCTGGACCATCGGCAACTGGTGCCTCGCCAGGGAGGGCGAGCACAAGGAGAGGCGCCTCACCAGGCGCGAGCTCCTCTCCCGCGCCGTCTCCCCGCCTCTGCGGGGACTGCTGGCAGGCATAGCCGTGGTTCTGCTCGACCTGCCGGTGCCGGACAACCTGCTCAAGTCCTGCGTCCTGCTCGGCAGCCTCACGACGCCCCTCGCCCTGCTCTACATCGGCATCTCCCTGGAGCGCATCGACTGGAAGCGCATTGCCATAGGCAGGGACGCCGTCCTCTTCCTCCTGATGCGCCTTGCCGTCGCGCCCTGCCTGCTGCTCTGCTGCCTCTGGCTCCTCCCGCTCGAGCGCCTGGCCTCCCAGGTTTTCGTCATACAGTCGAGCCTGCCCTGCATGGCCAACATGGCCCTCTTCGCGGCCTACTACGGCGCTGACAAGGAGTTTGCGAGCATTGCCGTCGCCACCTCCACCCTGCTCGCCATGCTGACCGTGCCGGCCTGGATGGCTGTCATCAGCGCGGCCGGCCTCTAGGACAGGACAAGGGGGCTGGGGGTGAGCGACTTCAAGACGGCTGCCGGCTTTGCCAGCTTCCACGCGTCCCTGGCGGCCGAAGGCCTTTCTCCCGAAGGCGTTCTGCTCGGCGCCAGGGAGCCAAGGCGCGTTCCTGGCGGCGTTGCCGATCCCAAGGCCAGCCTGGACGCGCTCTTCAGCGAGCGGCTGCCCCGCCTGGCGGGCGATCTGGCAGGCCGCCAGCGGCCAGGGCCCGCAACGGCGGATCATGCCGAACAGCTCTTCAGGGAGGCCATGGAGCGCCGGCTCTCGAGAGAGACCCTGCGCTGGCTGGCAGCGGAAGGCTACAGCCTGGACTGGCTCTTTTTCGGCCAGGGATCCCTGCGCAGCCAGGGCTACCAGCCTCTGCTGGCAGGCGCAGCCAGCGACGCCCCGCTCGGCCCCGAGGAGATACGCCTCATGCGCGCCATGGCGCCCGGCTGGTCCGGAGCCGACTGGGCCTGGCTGCACGGCGGCCGCTACCTGCGCAGGGCAAAGGCCGTCCCGCCCTCGCTGGCCATAGCCGCCAGAGCCGTGGCCTGCTGGAGCATCCCGCCCTTCATGCCAGCGCCCCCCACCTGCGCCGAGGCCTTTGCCAAGGTGCAGGAAACGGCGCTGGCCATCCCCAGGTCGCGCTTCGAGCCGGGCGACTGGCGGGCCGGCGTCGTCAGGCGCCTGCAGAAGAATCCTGCCAGGGCCGGCCTGCTCGTCGGCGTGTCCCTGCAGGCCGCAGGGGCCTGCCTTGCCGGCAGGAGCGTGCCCGCGGATCCCGCCCTCAAGGCCCTCGTGATCCTCCAGGGCATCCTTGGCCGCTGGCAGGAGCGGGGCCTGCTGGACTACCTGGACATGCTCAACGACGAAGCCAGAAGCCGAGGCTTCGAGGATCTGGGCGAGGTTTTCAGAAAGCGCAGCTGGGGCTGGACTGCCCGCGGCCGCAGGGATGCCGCGACGCGGCAAGGCGAGCGGGACGCTGGACAGGCCGGCGTGCAGAGCCAGCCGCCTGCCGACTTCAGAGAACTCGGCTAGGCCAGCGGCGCGTCTGAGGCGCCTCTGGGGCGCGTCTTTCCCGGCGTTTGCCCCCAACATTCCGGAAAGATGCCAAAAAGCAGGCAAACGGCCTTCAGCTCTGCCCTCATACGGAAAGAAAAGCCACCGGGAGCGCAGAAGCACATCGAAACGGCATGCACCGTGACAAAAGCTTCCCGCCTGGCATAGGCCTGGAGCGAATCCCCTGCCCCTGAGGACGGCGAGCGCCGCCCGCAGGGGGCCGGGGTCCGCCGGGGAATCGCCCCCTGCGCCACCCTCTTCTCCTGCCAAGGAAGCACGCCATGTCCATGATGTCCAACAGCCTCTTCGTCGGCGACGCCGACTACCTCTCCGCAGCAGCCAGCGAAATCTTCCCCTACCTGGGCCCCGTCGCGCCGCTGGAAGCGCTGCTGGAGCCCGGCCAGTGCACCCTTCAGCTGGCGGGCCTGCGCACCGCCCTTGCCGACGAGGCCATGCTGGACCTGGCCTTCGATCCCCGCCATGAGGCGCCCTGGTCCAGGGCGGTGCACCAGCGCGTCGAGGTCTACACCGACGGCCTCGTCGAGGCCCTGTGCGCCCAGCACGTTCCCAGCGGCCTCATCGTCCGCAGCGTGGCCAGGCACATGGCGCTGGCCTCGGGCGACGAGGGGGCCAGGCTCTGGCTCAGGGCGCGAGGCCTTTCCGTGCCTGCAGGGACGGGCCATCCCATCTGCACGCCTCCCCCCTTCTCGTGCGCGCCCATGGCCCAGGAGAGCTTCCGCATCGACTCCTTCACGGCCCTGCCCCGCTTCACAAGCCAGCTCTTCCTCTGCCATCCCTCTGTGGGAGCCCTCTCGCCCCTGCTCTCCAAGGCCGGCGTCAAGCGCCTTGCCGGCCTGGCATCGCAGGTCCGCCGCAGCTGTCTGCGCTATGCCCTGCACAGGGACGATCCCGCGCTCTCCCTGCGCCTCGCCCTTGCCTTCCGCGAGTGGGAGAAGGCTGCCAGGCACATGCTCGCCGCCAGCGGCTGGAAGACCGAAGAGCTCGACCGCCGCGTCGCCAGCGGCGGGCGCAGCTTCCTGCCAGTTCTGGCGGAGCAGGCAAGACAGGCTGGACAGGAGGGCGGGCTCCTGTCCCGGCGAAGGCGCCGTTCAGGGTGCACGCCAAGGCGAGCTGAGGAGCGGCGTTGAGGGAGGACCCTGCCTCTGGCAAGACAAGGCCGTCAAAAGAGCGTAGGCTGCTCTCATTCAAGAACCGGCGCCGCCATCCCCGGCGCCGGCAGCCGTCAAGGAGGAGGGAAGCATGGGTCCAAGGCAGTCCCCGCCGCGAAGGCGCCCTCCCCGCTCGTCCGGGCGCATTCTTCGCCGGCCCAGCCGGCCCGGATCAGCAAAGGCGAAGCAGGCGAGCTCCGCCAGACCGGACGCAGAGGGACTGCCCCGCCCCGCACGGGGCTTTGCCCTGGCAAGCGTCCTCTTTGGCGTTGCCCTGGTTGTCGCCACCGGCTCCGGCGTCACGGCGGCCCTGCCGTCCATGGCCCTGGCCCTCGGCGCCTCGGACGCGCAGGCCGTCTGGATAGTCAGCGCCTACCAGATAGCCATGCTCACCCTGCTCTTTCCCGCAGCAGGCTTAGCCAAGGCCGCCGGGGCCTCCCGCGCCTTCCTCGCCGGCCTTGCCCTCTTCGCGATGGCCTCGGCGGGATGCGCCCTTGCGCCGGATCTGGCCTGGCTTGCGACAGCCCGGGCCCTGCAGGGAGCAGGCGCATCCTGCTGCATGGGCCAGAGCATGTTCCTCATCGAGCAGATCCTGCCCCGGCGCCTGCTTGGCCGGGGCATTGGCCTCAACGCGGCCGCCATCTCCCTCTCCATCATCGCAGGCCCTGCCCTGGCCTCGGCCATCCTCGCCCACGGCCCCTGGCAGCTGATCTTCGCCCTCGGCATCCCTGCGGCCGCGGCAAGCTTAGCCCTGGGCCTCCCCTTCCTGCCAAAGACAAGGCCGGAGCGCCTCAAGCCCCTGGGGGAGGCGCTTGCGCCCAACGCCCTTCTGCTCAGCCTTGCCTGCTTCGGCAGCTTCTTTGCCTGCCTCTCGGCCGCCACGCTCGGCGCCTTCCGGATCGCGCTGGCGGGTCTCCCCCTCTTCCTGGCCGCGGCCTTTGCCTACGCGAAAAACCAGCTCGCGAGCCCCGACCCCGCCTTTCCCGCCGACCTTTTGCCCAAGCCCGCCTTTTCCCTCTCGGCCTTCTGCCTTATCCTCTGCTTCATGGCCCAGAGCGCCTGCGTCACGGCCTGCCCCTTCTTCTTCCAGGAGCGCCTCGGCTTCACGGCCTCCCAGACGGGCCTGGCCCTGACGGCCTGGCCCTGCCTGCACGTGGCTGCATCCCTCTGTTCGGCACGGCTGGCGGAACGCTTCGACGGCAGGACCGTCTCGCTCTGCGGCATGCTGATCTGCACAGCAGGCCTGCTCTCCTTCCTTGTCCCCTGGGGCTGGAGCGGACCGGACTTCGGCCTCGGAGCAGACTGGAAGGCCTTCTGGGGCCCGGTCTGGCGCCTTGCCCTCTGCGGCCTTGGCTACGGGCTCTTCCAGGCCCCCAACGACGCCATCACCCTGCTCGCAGCGCCCCACGGGCGCCGCAGCTCGGCCAGCGCCATGCTTGCCATGTGCCGCTCCCTCGGCCAGACGCTCGGCGCCATGGCTGCGGGCTCGGCCTTTGCCGCCCTGCCAGGCGCTCCCGAAGGCGCCTTTGCCTTGGCCTGCGCCTTTGCGCTGGCCGGATGCCTTGCGCTGGCCCTGCGCCGCGCCTGCAGGCTCCGCTAGGCCCAAAGCCCTGCCGCAGACCGGCGCGCCCGATCCGGTCAGGACCCGGAAAGGATCAGGGCAGGATATGGGCAGGCCCGGTGCCTACTTGGCGTAGGGCCAGAGCAGGATGACGGCCATGGCCGCGAGCAGCAGGTAGAAGAGGACGGACGCGCCCTTGTGGCGCAGGGAGAGGACGGCGCCGAGCAGGGCCAGCACGTAGACGGCGGGCCAGGGCAGATCCGGCATGGCGGGGTAGAGGCCGAGCGAGAGCAGGAGCGCGACGGCCAGGGCAATGGCCGTATAGGAGGCCAGATAGAGGACGGCGTGCCAGAGCATGCGCTGGACAATGGCGCGCTTCACGATGCGCTCCGGCGTCTGCGCCGGTTCCTCGCCTTCGTCCAGGGTGACGCCCGCCTCCAGAACGGCGTTCTGCCGCAGACGGAAGCGCTGCTCGAGGAAGCTGCCGAGCATGGCAGCCAGCATGGCGGCCACCATGGGAAGCAGGAGGGGGCCGGGTTCGCTCCAGCCAAGGGCCAGAGCCAGCGGAAAGACCAGCAGGAAGGCCAGGCCCGCAAAGGGGGGAATGACGCCTCCCATGGCAACGGCGTCCAGCCAGACAAGCTCAAAGGCGATGCCGAGCGCGATGGCCAGTTCCCAGTGGCCGGTCGCACAGCCCGCAATCATGCCGAGCGCCAGCGGACGCTCCACCAGGCCCACGATGCAGGAAAAGCGGGCCGCTCCTACCAGAACAAAAAAAAACAGCAGGGAAGCCCCGCCAGCAGCAGATCAGAAAAGAGGTTCATGGGGAGCCTTCACAGACTGCGTCGGCACGGCGCGGAAGTCCATGGCCGTGCCCCGCGAGGCGAGGGTTCTGAGGGTGGCGATGTCGTCGCGGGAGAGCGCCACGTGGGGATAGATCTGGACCTTGCCGTCCGCGTAGTGGAGGTTGCCGATGTTGAGCACGTCCATGGCAACGCCCGCCTCGGACGCGCCGCGCACGTCGTCGCAGGTTTCGTAGAGCACGAGGACGTTGCCGTCGCCAAGACTCTTGATGGTCGCCGCCAGATCCGCCACGCAGACGAAGCGCACGTCGATCTTGCGGGGAACGGCCATCTGCATGATGGTCTGGCGTATGCTGTCCTGGGCCAGTTCGTCGTTGGCCACCACGAGATGCCGGGCATTCGTGTAGGGCAGCCAGCCCTCGATGACCTGGCCGTGGATGAGGCGGTTGTCGACGCGGAACCACATGGCCTGGCTATCCCTTGGCCTTGTCGGCCTTGTCTTCGCGCTCGGCCCGCTCCGAGCGGTCGGCCGAAGCCTTCTGCCGGCTCTTGAGCATGGAGCCGGGCACGACGATGCCCTTGACGCCGGCTTCGCTGGCCACGGCCGCAAGCTGGTCCAGGGGAAGCCTCCGGGCGGAGAAGACCTTGAGCAGCATGGGCAGGTTGACGCCGGTGACGACCTCGACGCGGTGGGTGGCGAGCAGGGAGAGGGCAAGGTTGGTGGGCGTGCCGCCGAACATGTCCGTGAGGACGATGACGCCGGCGCCCTTGTCCAGACGCTCGGCCGCATCCTTGAGGCGCCGCACGGTCTCCGGAACCTCCTGGCCGACGTCCACGCTGATGGACGTGCAGTCGCTCAGCGGTCCCAGAATGAATTCCGCCGTCCTGAGCATGGACGAGCCGTAGTCCGCATGGGAGACCACAATGATGCCGGCCTCGGCCTGCGCCTCTGCGCTATTGTCGCGATTCGCTTCCGCCATGGACACTCCTCCCTGGATTGGGGCGGGCGGAACGCCGGGGAAGCCCCCGGCCTTCTCCGCTGAATGCGCCCAGTGTGCCATTTTTCCCATGCAAGTCAACAGAGCCCGCGGCGTCCGCCACGGGACTTGCAGCCGGGGGCAGGCACGGGCCTGCGCTGCTAGAGCCGCTCCCGCCGCAGGCGGAAAGCTCCTCAGGGCGCCAAGGGCCTTCTGCGCCTAGCCGAGGGCCATGTGCCTGTGTTCCAGCGCCACCGGATAGCCGGCCTGGGCCAGGGCCTTGCGCACGGCTTCGGCCACGGCCACGGAGCGGTGGCGGCCGCCGGTGCAGCCGACGCCCACGGACAGTCGGGCCTTGCCCTCACGGATATAGAACGGGATCGAGAAGATGAGAAGATCCATCATCTTCTCGTAGTACTGCTCTGTCTCGGGGAACTTCTCCAGGAATTTGACGATCTCTTTATCCTTACCGCTCTTCATCTTCAGTTCCGCCTCATAGAACGGATTCGGCAGGAATCTCACGTCGCAGGTGATATCGCAGTCGCCCGGAATGCCGTACTTAAATCCGAAAGACTCGACATGGATATCCATGGTGCTGGAATCTTCCACCTCGATAATGTTCAGAAGCTCTTCCCGAAGTGCACCCTGTGCCAGGAAAGACGTGTCGATGACGTGCGTCGCACGGGCCCGGATACCACGCATCAGCGTGCGCTCTTTCTCGATGGCTTCGACCAGCGACAATCCGGCCGACAGCGGGTGCTTCCGGCGGGTCTGGCGATATCGGCTCACCAGAACCGAATCATTCGCCTCGAGGAAGATGATCCGGTACGGACAACCGAGATTCTTGATCTCGGTCAGTGCTTTACCGAATCCCTTTAGAAAATCACTGGACCTTATGTCTACGACGAATGCCAGTTTATTGACTGCGAATCCTTCACCGCCCTGACCTTTCAGAAAGGTGCGGATCAGCTCCGGCAGGACCATCGGCGGAAGATTGTCTATACAGAAATAGCCCTGATCCTCGAGAATATGTGCCGCATGGCTCTTCCCCGCTCCGGACATGCCTGTCAGAATAATTACGTCCATTTCCTGCCTCCTGTTTACTTCGTTTCCGATTCGAATCCTCTTCCGATAAACCGGACCTCTCGTTCGAGCGAAACCCCGAACTGATCCTGAATCGTTTTCTGGATATGTTTGACCAGGGCATCGATATCCGAAGCCGTGGCCTCCCCCTTATTGATCACAAATCCCGCATGTTTCTCCGATACCTGCGCATCGCCGACACGATATCCTCTTAACCCTGCGTCATCGATCAGTTTTCCTGCAAAATAACCCTCCGGTCTCTTGAAGGTGGATCCGGCGCTCGGAAACTCCAGCGGCTGTTTCTGCGTTCTCGCCTCTTTCAGCTCCGCCATGCGGGACCGGATCGATACCGGATCTCCTTTTGCAAGCTTTAATGTCGCGCTGAGGACAACGTATCTCTTCTGCCTGATCAGGCTGTTCCGGTAAGAAAAGCAAAGATCCTTCCCGGCAATCTCCTCGCATTGTTTCGTTTCCGGGTTAAAAATGCGGGCCGATTCAACAATGTCTTTCATTTCCCCGCCGTATGCCCCGGCATTCATGGCAATGGCGCCGCCCAGAGTTCCGGGAATCCCGGAAGCGAATTCCATGCCGCTTTGCGACGCTTCGGCAGCCAGACTCGCGATCTTAACAAGCAAAGCGCCGGCATCCGCGCGGATCTTATCATCGTCTATCGTGATCTCTGATAAATTATGGTCGATCCAGATGACCGTGCCGCGATATCCCTTGTCACTGACCAGAAGATTGCTGCCGTTTCCAAG
>JAEEGG010020016.1_pt1 | contig 13429 bp, 9 predicted proteins | sample 9134161 | NCBI WGS metagenome assembly JAEEGG01 (sample SAMN16246543, study PRJNA631951) | gut metagenome | biome: gut microbiome; feature: rumen; material: CR-attached | host: Bos | place: Iran: Karaj | collected 2018-10 | reverse complement strand
GGCCGGCGCTCAGGAAGGTGCGGCCTTCGGCATCGGCATACTTGGTAACGGCGGGGTAGAATTCCGCATAATTGTAGATGCAGAAGTCCACGCGGGCGCCGCTGGCGGGCGTTCCATCGGGCAGCAACAGCCGGAAATGGACCAGGGCGGTACGGGCATAATTGTCAATCAGGTTCACCTCCGTGTAGTTGGGGCCTGCCAGCACCACTTCTTCCGGCCCGTCGTATTTGCCGAAGACCTTGGTATGCATGAGCATCGCGCGGGAGGCGGGGGAATTGAACCAGCCCAGGTCCAGCACAGGTTCCGGTTCGCAGGCGCCCAGGAAATGCCACTGCCCGTCGGCCCAGGCCTCCACCCAGGCGTGGTTGTCGTCCGTGTGCGCCCAGCGCGGGGTGTACACCTGCCGGGCGGGAATGCCCACGCTGCGGAGCGCCGTTACGGTGAAGGTGGATTCCTCCCCGCATCGGCCCAGGGTGTTGTTCATCAGGTTCAGCGGCGACATCGTGCGGGCGTCCGAGGGCTGATAGGTCACTTTCTCGTGGCACCAGTGGTTCACCTCCAGGATGGCCTCCTGCATGCTTTTCCCCTGCACGCGCGGCTTCAGTTCCCGGTAAAACACTGTGCGGGCGCTGTCCAGGCTCTCATTGTTCACCCGGAGCGGCAGCACGAAGTGGCGGAACTCCCGCTCCGGCACGTCCCAGCCCAGTTCTTCCCGGGCCTTGAAAGACTGGCGCACGCTCTGCAGGTAGAACTCCGGCGCATAGTCGGTGACATCGGCCGCCGGCATATAGGCATAGAGGAACTCCAGCGCCTCTTTCTCCCGGGCCGATACCCCCTCCGGCAAGTTGATATACGGCTGCAGGGCCGATTGCCGCCGCTGCAGGAAGTCCTGCTCCACGGTGGTACGGAAAGAGTTGTCGGAGATAAAATGACCGCCGCTGCAGGAAAGCAGCAGCGCAACCTGTATGGATAAAAGGAACCTTTTCATCTTGCTTTCGTTTGGCCGGATACAAAGATAATCATTTTATGCAAACTGCTTCCAGCCTTCCGGCCAGAAGCAGTTCGTGTATTCAATTGATTATAAGCGTATTCTGTTTTAAGCCTATTTGTCAACCTCGTAATAGACGCGTTCTACTGTTCCGTCATAATAGGTGAGACGGGCCATGTAGACGTGGGATCCGGAGGCCAGGGCGCTGATGGCGGTAGGAGTGGCAACCGAAGCGCCGTCCACCGTCCATTCTGTCGTCTTCAGCGACTTGCCCGCCGCCACCTTCACCGTGGGGATGTCACTCTCCACCTTGATATAGCTGACACCGTAAGTGGAAAACTCAATGTCGGCGGTGGTGGACAGCGTGGCGGAAACGGCAAAATTATAATAGGTATCTGTTCCAAAAACTACCTTGGAGGAACCCGCAGACGTCATGAAGTCCCAATTGGCATAGCAACCGCCATTATCCGTGCTGGTAGCACCAAATCCCCTGAAGGGATAACCAGATACAATGTCTTTCACACCGACGCCGATAAAGACATCCTGATCGCCCGGAAGGACGATATTTTCGGCGGAAACATCAATGGTGGTAAAACTGCCCGGCGTATAGACTCCTGTAACTTCTTTTCGGAGCGTCATCGTACTGCCCACATCAACGACGACATACACCGATTCGCTGTTTTCCGGCGAGACAAGGAAGGTGACCGTCTTGAGTTTCGAGCCGGCCAGTCCCAGGGAAGTCAATTCGGCTGCGGTATACCGCATGCCGGCCGCAACAGAACTGCCTGATCCTAAGCCCAAACCCGTCAGAGACAACGATGAATCGTATTTGCAAAGATCGGCCGGGACTCCCTCTCCCGTACGGAGGAGAACCATATCACGGGCTGTAAACAGGGAGGAAATGGAGAGGTTGAAGGAAGAGGCTGTGTACCCGTCTTTTTCGGCCCGTAGAATCTGGTTTTCCGTAGCGGAATCATCCAGTTCCAGCGAATACTTGCCGTCAGCGTCCGTCATGCAGAAGATGCTGCCCGAGAGCAGGGACGGAGCCGGAGTAAAAGGTCCCGTACTGGGCGTCAGGCTCACCTGGACATCCTTCAAAGGATTTCCGTCCGTATCCGTTACGACACCCACCACTGTCCTGTGGCTGGAAACAAGAACAGTGAATGTACTGTTTGTTCCATTGTCCGCGATGCCGGTCAATGACAGGCCGGCAGAATTTCCGTTCCAATCCTCCGGAAGATAAGTGGTAACGGTATCATACCCCGGGAACACATACTGATTCCAAGAAGAGGCACTGACGGAAGTAGGCACCACATAATAACAAGGATGGCCATAAAAATTGTTGATGGCATTGGTGTTCTCCCACAGATATCCGGCAGAATAGCCGTTGCCTGTGTCAACAATTCTGTCCGACTTGTCAATATGATATACAACCGTACCGCTTGGAAGGGTACTGTCCCACTTGTTCCCGTTTCGATACTCCACAACAAAGTACTCGCCGGAAACAGCGGAATTGATCTGATAGGCTTTATTGTTCTGAACCGGCTCCAGCGTGTAATCGCCTGAGGATATAATTACCGGAGGGGCAGGCATCCAGCCCAGCATATTCCGCTCAACGGCACTAAGATAAGGAGGACGGCGCCCACCGTCATTATAGTTGCCGCTGGCCATCAGGTCAAACGGTCCTGTCGTTGTATTTTGTCCACCGCTATTTGCATAATCCACGTCGTAAAAATCCGGAAGACCCAGCGAGTGAGAAAATTCGTGGCAAGTGGTTCCGATGGAGGCGGGTGTAGTGCCAGAAGCTCCACTCAATTCAGAAGTGCAGAAATATCTGATAAAATTCTTGCCTCCCATCGTCCCGAAACCACCCGTTGACTGATGAGGCCAGATTGTGGTATTCGCTCCACCTTCCGCTTCATTGTGTCCGGGGAAATAGAACAAAACCATATCAATATTACCATCCCCGTCTGTATCGTAATCACCTATGCTGATTTCGGATTTCAACAGGTCGTAGGCTTCCAGGATGGCCAGATGGACGCCGTTATCATCATAATACTGCTCATTGTTGGAAAGGGTTACAGGGCCATACACGTCGAACTGGGGACGGTACAGGTTCATGGAGTTTTCGATAAAGTAATCCCGGACCGAACCGATGGCGCCATTCCCGCTATAGCCGGACATGTTGAGCATGTCTGTGAAATGCTGTTTGGGATCGGCTACCGAATAGTCGACATCCGAGAAACGAGCCAGGATACACAGGACCTTGCGGTCTCCGAAATTAGTTGCAGGCGGATCATCGTAAGAAGACCATGCACCATAGAGTTTTTCCGCACGCAACTTTTGGGCTTTTGCCGCCTCTGCCGTAAGATTTTTATTTACGGGACGATAGAATCCATCGGCCATCTTTGCAACTACCTGGCCGGTAGAATAGTTTGTCAGCCAGTGGAAATATTCATCACCATGGTTCTGGAGGATGATGACACTGCCGTCCGGCTGGACGTACTTGAAGGGGGTGGGATCGGCCTGGACCGCCCGGAGGAAAGGAGCTGCAAAGAACAGGACCAGCAAAGAGAGTAATATCTTTTTCATAAGGCAATCTAACTAAAAACGAAATACATAACGGGCACCTTCGTCGGAGACCATATTCATTATTCCCGCCGCAATGGACTGTACCGTAAGCTTGCAGTTGTCCTTGCTCTCCGTCTTCACTCCATCGACATACGTGGCAACAGATGCCACGACGGTGGTTCCGGCCACCACATCTGAAGGAATGGGGCCGATTTCGTACATGGTAAGGGTGGGAATCACCAGGAATCTGACCCAGGTCTTTCCCTCCGCCTCATAAATACTGACCTGGTCGGTTGTTTTATTGAAAACATAACTGGAACCGGTAAAAGGATAAATGCCCGGTGATAATGGAGCCAAGACCTCGTCCTGCAACTGGAACGCCTTCATGTTGGTCTGGTGATTGCGCTCGAAAGTGGTGTTCTTGCTGGTTGCCTTTTCGTGTATGCCGCCATTGCTGTCGATGATGGTAACCGTAAATCCGCCCGGCAAATTCACCGGAGGAACCACCATCCAGAATGTTACCGCCTCGGCTTCCGTGCTGCCCAGGGCTACTGGAGTATCCGCCTTCAGGACAATTTCCTGATTCAGCTCCAAAGGAGTACTGGTGTCGAAAACCATGGAAGGAACGTTGCCGGAACCAAAGCTTACTTTTACCGGACCGGACAGCGTTTCACCACCATTTCCCTTTAGGAGGATGGAGCGGACCGAGAAGCCCGCACCATAGACCTTAAGGCACAGATAACTGCCGACATTCTTGAAAGGCAGGTCTGTGGTTGCACTTTTGGACACCATCAGGTTGGCGCCCGGGCCAAATGAATTCTCCCGATAATTCTGGGTTTTAGGGAAATAGGTCCGGATTATGTCATCGAAGACATAAGTGGTATTTTCGTTGTAAGGATACACCGCATAATTGGAGGCGATATCCGTTCCCGTACCAAAACCGGAACTCACTTCCTCAAAATCTCCACCGGAAGCTCCGTCAAGCCCGGTGAATCGATATTGTTTGTTTCGGGTGTTCTTGGGGAAGATGGTAACCCGGTCATCGGCATTCCAGAGAACATGCAAAGCCGCGTCGGTATATACTTTGGTTTCCGGTTCGGCCGCATTCTCAATTGTGGCATGGAAAATGGGAGAAGCGATGACTTCCGTAACTGCAATCTGTTCCTCCTGGGACATTTTGCAGGAAGATACGCCAACCATAAGAAGAATCAGACAGGACGCTCCGGCAATTTGAAGTAGTAACTTTTTCATAATCTGCATGTTTTCTTTGATTAAAACAACATAAAATCACTTCCGGGAAATACTGGAGCCCAGTCTGTTTCTCCACCGGGAACAATGTTTTCATTGGAGCCGCAGATAATTTGCGACGGCATCAATTCTACCGCCTCTACAGATGGAGACTGGTAGGGCTCTTTGCCTTTTGCATAATACTTCTTTTCCATATGGTTAGTATAAAATAAGTATGCGAATTGTAGAAAATTGGCTATGTGGGTGTAATGTGTGTCACAAATATAATTATTTTCAGCCATTTTTCTTTCCCTCCGGACATAAAAGCCCCCAAAACATAGTATGTTCCGGGGGCAAAAAGGCATAAAATTGCCCCCGGGAGCCTGTTTGGGGGCGTCTCGGGGGCAAATTGTGGGGTTTTTGCACCCGCCACGGGGTGCAAGGGGTGAAGACTTAGTCCTCTTCCTGCTCCTGGGCGGCGTATTCGGCCAGCAGCTTGGTCTGGACGTCGGCCGGCACCTGGACATATTCCGCGAACTTCATCTGGAAGGTGGCGGAACCGCCGGTGAGGGAGCTGAGGATGGTGGAGTAGCGGTAAAGCTCGGCCAGCGGCACGCGGGCGTGCAGCACGGTGAAGCCCTTCTCCATATCCTGGTTCATGATCATGCCGCGACGGGTATTGAGGTCGCTCATGCAAGGGCCTACATACTCGTTGGGAGTGAAGATATCTACATTGTAGATGGGCTCCAGGATCTTGGGACCGGCATTGCGGAAGGCCTCCTTGAAGGCGTTGCGGCCGGCGATGATGAAGGCGATTTCCTTGGAGTCTACCGGGTGCATCTTACCGTCGTACACATACACGCGGATGTCGCGGGCGTAGGAACCGGTGAGAGGGCCTTCCTCCATCTTGGACTTGATACCCTTGAGGATGGCGGGCATGAAGGACAGGTCGATGGAACCACCCACAACGCAGTTGTAGAATTCCAGCTTGCCGCCCCACTCCAGGTCCGTGATGTCCTGGCTCTTGAAGTTGAACACTACATCCTTGCCGTCGATCTTGAAGTTCTTGGGAGCTTCCTGGCCTTCCACGTACGGGCAAACCAGCAGATGCACCTCACCGAACTGACCGGCGCCGCCGGACTGCTTCTTGTGACGGTACTGGGCCGTTGCGATCTTGGTGATGGTCTCGCGGTACGGCACCTTGGGAGCATAGAGTTCGATGTTCTGCTTGAACTCGTTGGTCACTCTCCACTTCACATAGTTGATGTGCTGCTCACCCATACCGGAAAGGATGGTCTGGCGCAGTTCCTTGGAATACTCCACGGTGATGGTGGGATCCTGGGCAGCCACCTTGTTGAGGGCGTCGCCCACCTTGGCCTCGTCGTTCTTGTCCACGGCCTTCACGGCGCAGCGGTACTTGGCATCCGGGAACACCATGTGCTTGATGGCCTCCACACCGCTCTGGGCCAGGGTGACGTCCGTCTTGCCGGCCTTGAGCTTCATCACGCAGCCGATATCACCGGCGCTGATGGAAGCAACCTTCTCCTTCTTGGCGCCGGCCACGGCGTAGATGGCGCTCAGGCGCTCACCGTTGCCGGTTTCCGGGTTCACCAGGTCTGCACCCTCGTTGAGGGTACCGCTCATCACCTTGAAGTAGGAAACCTCGCCCAGGTGCTGCTCCACGCTGGTCTTGAAGATGAACAGGGCGGTGGGACCTGCAGGGTCGCACTTGAGGCTGCCGCCGTCCACGGTGGGCTCTTCCTTGCCTTCCGGAGAAGGAACCACGTTCACGATGAATTCCATCAGGCGCTTTACGCCGATGTTTTCCTTGGCGGCGGTGCAGAACACCGGGATGGTCTCTCCCTTGAGGATGCCGGCACGCAGACCCTCGCGGATCTCGTCGGTGCTAAGTTCCATGGTCTCGAAGAACTTCTCCATGAGCTCGTCGGAACCTTCGGCAGCCTTCTCCATGAGTTCGGCGCGGAGCTCTTCGGCCTCGTCGGCATAGGCGGCGGGGATGTCCTGCTCCTCGTTCTTCTTGTTGTAGAACTTCATGGTGATAACATCCACAAAGCCTTCCAGGCCCACGCCGGGGTTCACCGGGAACTGGCACAGGATGGCCTTCTTGCCGAATTCCTCGCTGATGGCGCCGCGAACGCCTTCCCAGTTGGCCTTATCGTGGTCCATCTGGTTCACGGCGATGATCATGGGAACGCCGTACTGGTCGGCATAACGGCCGAACAGGGTGGTGCCCACCTCGATGCCGGCGGTACCGTTCATGACCATGATGGCAGCCTCAACCACCTTGAAGGCGGAAAGGGCGCCGCCGGAGAAATCGTCGGAACCGGGAGCGTCGATGAAGTTGATCTTGCAGCCGCCGAATTCCGCATACAGCGGAGTGGCGTTGATGGACTTCTGGTTGGTCTGTTCGAATTCGGTGTTGTCGGACACGGTGTTCTTTTCTTCTACGGAACCACGGCGGTCGATAACCTTACCCTCGAAGAGCATAGCTTCCGAAAGGGTGGTTTTACCGCTGCGGGGAGCACCGATCAGGACAACATTGCGGATGTTTTTAGTAGTGTAAGTTTTCATTGGGTATTAATTATTTTTTGCGTTTTTCAAGGCAGTCTGCAAATATAATGATTTTTCGCAAAATTCGCTATCTTTGTACAAATAATCAGTACTATGGCCATAAAAGAAATGCCCGTCTGGAAGTGGGTGCTGCTGTTTATCGCGGCGCTCTTCCTATCCCTTTTGCTGTATGGATTCTCTTCGCTTACAACCCTCATCCCCAATGCCTGGGGCCGGTGGGTGTGCACGCTGGCGGTGGCCGCCGGCATGCTGGGCCTGTATACGCTCTTCGTCCACTGGTTCGAAGGCCATTGGGCACAGGACCTGCCCCTCAAGAAATGCCTGCCCCATACGGCGGCCGGCCTGGGAGTGGGCCTGGGCTACTTTGTGATTGTAGTAGCCCTCATGATGGCTGTTGGCGTCTATAAGATTACGGGCGCCGGCTGTGACTGGAAGGACGTTGTAAGCTCCTTCTTCGTTTTCCTGCTGGTGGCCATAGGCGAGGAAGTCATCTTCCGGGGCGTGTTCTTCCGCTGGATAGACGAAAAATGGGGTTTCGCCGTAGCCCTGCTGCTGTCGGCCCTGATTTTCGGCCTGGTACATATCACCAACGACAACGCTTCCTGGTGGTCTTCCCTGGCCATCGCCATCGAGGCCGGCCTGCTGCTGGGCGCCATCTACAAGTATTCCGGCACGCTGTGGGCGCCCATCGGTGTCCACTGGGCCTGGAACTTCTCCCAGGGCAATATCTTCGGCTTCGCGGTTTCCGGAACGGACGCGGGCGCAACCCTGCTGCACAGCGAGGTTTCCGGCAGCGAATGGCTCACCGGCGGCGCCTTTGGTGCAGAGGCCTCTGTGATAGCCGTGGTGGTGGGCGCCGCCGTATCGGCCTGGCTGGTCTGGAAGGTCTGCAAGCGTGCCTAAATCACAGTTAATACCCTTTTTGGAGCCGGGCCGCCTGGAGGCCGGGTGCGACGAGGCCGGCCGGGGTCCGCTGGCAGGGCCGGTGTATGCCGCCGCCGTAATTTTGCCGGCCGATTTCCACCATCCCCTCCTGAACGATTCCAAGCAGATGACGGAAAAGGCCCGGGAGGAATTAAGGCCGATAATAGAGGCCGAAGCCGTGTCGTGGGCTGTGGAAGCGGTTCAGCCAGAGGAAATTGACAAATTGAACATCCTTTGGGCATCCGTTACCGGCATGCAGCGGGCCGTGCTGCGGCTCCAGCCCGCACCGGCGTTCCTGCTGATAGACGGCAACAAGTTCCGTCCCTTCGGCCCGTACGGTTTCAAGGACTACCGGACCGTGGTGCACGGAGACGCCACCTACGCTTCCATCGCCGCCGCTTCCGTCCTGGCCAAGACCTACCGGGACGCCTTCATGCGGGAGCTGTCGGCCCAATTCCCCCAGTACGGCTGGGAGCGGAACATGGGCTATCCCACGGCGGAGCACATAGAAGCGATCCGGCGCCACGGCTATTCGCCATGGCACCGGAAATCCTTTCACGTAAAAGAGTTGGAACCTTCTCTGTTCTAACTACTTGGCGTAAGTTAACTCGTTGATGAGATTGGTGGCTTTGCCGTACTTCTCAACCATCCACAGTACATAACGGATATCCACGCAGATGCAGCGCTGGAGGTCCGGCTCAAACATCACATCCGAGCTCATGCTCTCCCAGTTGCCGTCGAAGGCCAGGCCGATGAGGTTGCCCTTGGCGTCCAGGACCGGGGAACCGGAGTTGCCGCCGGTGATGTCGTTGTTGGTGAGGAAGCAGGTGTGCAGGGTGCCGTCCTTGTCGGCCCAGCGGCCGTAGTCACCGGCGAGGATGAGAGACTTCACGCCGGCGGGCAGGATGAATTCCGGATTGGAGGGGTCTTCCTTCTCCAGCAGGCCCTTGGCGGTGGTGTAATGCAGGTACTTGAGGGCATCCTTGGGGCTGTAGGGCAGCACGTGGCCGTAGGTGAGACGCATGGTGAAGTTGGCGTCCGGATACATGGCCTGTCCTTTCTGCCATTCCATGAGGGCGGCGGCAAAATGCTTGCGGCCGGCGGTGTATTTCTGCTCCTCTTCCGGAGAACCGTACAGGGCCATATAATGCTTCATCACCACCGTCACCAGGGAAGTATAGAGGCCCATGGCAGGGTCGTTGTTAAGCTCGTCGGCCGATGCGGCCATCATCTTATCGTAAGAAGTGTAGACGCTGTTATTGAACAGATTATCCACATAGGCAGGGATGTCCAGGGTGGCGAAATCGGCATTGGGATAATCCTCCGCCTTGGCCCGGTTCCGGTAGAATTCCAGCATGGCCACGGCTTCCTTGCGGTCCAGGGGTTCCACATAGTCGCGGTAGCGGCGCTGCATGGATTCCTTGGCCGATGCCAGGGCGGACACGCTGTCCCGGCCCTGCTGCAGGCCGCGGGAATAGGCGTTCATCAGGTTGGCGGCCATGCCCAGGATTTCGATAGAGTTCACCGTTTCCGACAGGAGGGTTACGGCCTGGTTGTCGGCCGCATTCTTCTTCACATAGGCGTCGATGTCGGCAACCGGGTCCCCGTAGAGGGCCTTGCGGGCGGGGTCGGCCTCGATCCAGGCCTTAAGGGCGGCCTCTTTCTGCTCTTCGCGCGGGATGATGTTCAGGTTGGCGAAAGCCAGCTCCTCACCCTGCCACTTCTTCCAACCGTTGGCGCTGCCGGCGTACTTGTTGGCGTACTTGAGCTGCACGGACGGGTCGGCACACATAGCTTCCCACATGAGGTCCTGGCGCACGGTGCGGGCGTCGATGGAGATGCGGTGGGTGGCCATCATCTGGTTCAGCTGGGTGGCCGTCTGGTAACGCTGGGTGCTGCCGGGATAGCCCATGATCATGGCGTAGTCGCCTTCCTTCACGCCGCCGGTGGCGATCTTCAGGCTGCGGACGGGTTTGTAGGGCACGTTGTCCGGACTGTAGGCGGCCGGCTGGTTGTCCTTGCCGGCATATACGCGGAACATGGAGAAGTCGCAGGTATGGCGGGGCCACATCCAGTTGTCCGTCTCTCCGCCGAACTTGCCCATGGATGCCGGAGGGGCGGCCACGAAGCGCACGTCGCGGTAGGTCTTATACACAATGAGATAGAAGACATTCTCGTTGTAGAAACTCTCCACCTCGGCCTGGCAATGCGGGTTGGCCTCGTTGGCGGCCTTCACCAGTTCTTCCATCTTGGCCTCCTGGTTTTCGGCCTTCTCTATAATGGAGGTGACATCCTCCATGGAGATGAGGAAGGTGACGCTGAGGCCCGGAGCGGGGATTTCCTCGGCGGTATTCTTGGCCCAGTAGCCGTCCATCAGGTAATTGTGCTCGTCGGTGGAGAGGCTCTGGATGCTGCTATAGCCGCAGTGGTGGTTGGTAATCACCAGGCCCTGGGCCGATATCATCTCTCCCGTGCAGCCGCCGCCGAACTGGACGATGGCGTCTTTGAGGGAAGACTTGTTAATGGAATAGATTTCCTCCGGAGAGAGCTTGCAGCCCGCTGCCTTGAGGTCCTTCTTGTTCATCTGGTTCAGGAGCGGCAGCAGCCACATCCCTTCATCGGCCATGGCGCTCACCGAAACGGCGAGGGCGGCGACAATAGCTAAAAATCGTTTCATGCTTTTAAAAGTTTGGAAGACAAAAATAACAAAAAATCCCTATATTAGAGCAAGATTGGAAGAAACTTGGATTTTTATATACGGAGTATGAATTTATATACGGAGTATGAAAAAGAGTCTGTTCATATCGCTATGCCTTATGGCGGGCCTGCTGGTTTCCTGCATGAAAGGGGAATTTGCGCCCAGCCCGGAATCCTATACCTATCCGGACGGCTTTCAGGCGGGAAAGACCTATACGGCCATTGCAACCTTGAAAAGGGCACCCGACGGAGTGGTCTACCTGCAAGTAAATGAGAATCTGAAGATAGTGGCCGAGCACCCCGGACTGGATCCCTTATGGGAACAGGCAGGTGGGCCGGCAAGGGTGTATTGCCAATTCCATCTTATTGAAAAACATGCGGTTAAGTATTACTGGGCCGAGATGGAGTGGTATGAGTTCGTGGCCATGTGGGACGGTACCATGGTACAGGACGGCGGAGATGACGGCCTGGACATCATGGACGACTGGATGACTTCCCTGGAGGATGGTTTTCTCACCATCCATTATTCTGCCTGGTGGGGTCGCGGCAATATTAAGCACTTCATCTTTTTGGAGAGGGACGGCCTGTATACTTTTCGGTTGATACATGAGGCCAACGGTGATGAAAGAATAGAAAAAACCGACGCCCTGTACTGCCTGAACCTTGATTTCATTGCAGACATATTTGACGAAGAACATAATACAATAACAATTAAGTGGAAAACCTGTGCAGGACAGCCTGCTGAAAAAACATTCCTCTTCAAGGGCCGGGATAATTAACCCGGACGAACAGGAACTCTCCAGACTGGTCCGCAGTAAAGACCCCGACGGAATCCGGTGTTTCTACAACCGGTACGCCGGATATCTTACTGCGGTATGTTCCCGTTATCTTACCAGCAAGGCCGATGTGGAGGATACCCTGCAGGAGTCTTTCCTCCTGATGATTGACCACATGGGCCGCTTTGAATACCGCGGCGCCGGAAGCCTGAAGGCCTGGGCTTCCCGGATTGTGGTGAACCAGTCCCTGAAAGCGCTGCGAAAAAGCGGCCGGCTCACTTATGTGGAAGATCTTCCGGACATGGAAGAAGAGGAGGGCTTTTCTCTGCCGGACATCCCTCCGGGGGTAATTCAGGAGATGATCCGCTCCCTGCCGGACGGTTACAGGACCGTCTTCAACCTGTTTGTTTTTGAGAAGAAAAGCCACAAGGAAATAGCCGCCCTGCTGGGAATCAAGGCCGATACGTCGGCCTCCCAGTTTTTCAGGGCCCGGGCTACACTTGCAAAAAAGATAAAGGACTATCTAAAGGAACAGCATGATGGATAAGAATTGGACAGACCGGCTTCCGGACCTGCTGCAGGACTACCAGGAAGCGCCGCCGGAGGGGCTGTGGGACGCAGTCAGCTCCGGGATGGTTTCCCGCAAACGCCGCATCCCCGCGGTGGTATGGTATGTGGCCGGCGGCCTGGCTGCCGCTGCCGCCGTGGCCCTTCTGCTGTTCCTTCGGCCTTCCGCCCCGGCCCCTTCCGTCACCGTCGTCCCCGGTGACCTGGCCCAGGTGACTCCCACCCCTGTTTCTCCCGATCCTGTTTCTCCCGATCCTGAAACCATCCCCGCCGCTCCTGTCATTCCCGGCCCCAGGCGGATATCCCCCACAGCAAAAAGTGATAAAGATGTCCCGGAAAACGGGACACCTCCTGCAAAAACCGGCCAAAATGACGGAGATGTCCCTGAAAATGGGACACCTTCATCACCTGAGCCGGGGATAAACGGGCAGGTCGGACAAAACGGCCCGGAAGATGTGCTGGAGCCGGAGATTATCGGCCCGGAAGATATTCCGATTACCGTCATTCCCGGTGCCGAACCCATCATTCCCGAAACCGAGCGGGAATCCCATACCCTTCGCGTTCGTGTTACCCTAGCCTCTTCCGGGGTGCAGCAACATGCATCGGCTACCATGGAGGGTTATGGCTTGCCGTCCGCCATCATCACCAAGGCTTCCGACGAGCAGGATGCACCGGACTACCGGATGCTGGGGCGGAACAAGCCCAGCACCGCCGACACCCGCTATTCCCGCCTTCCGCGCTGGTCGCTGGGCGTTAACATCGGCCTGCCGTATCGCTTCTCCCTGGAGACCGGCGTGGTCCTTTCCCCGCTCCGCACCACCGCCGCAGCCGAAGTGGGCAGCTATCACTATGAAACCCGCACGGACCAGTATTATCTAGGTATTCCGCTCCATCTGCAGTATTCCGTTTGGGAAGGACGGCGGCTGGGCATCTATGCCTCCGGCGGGCCCATGTACCAGTTTAGCGTAGCCACCCGGGCACGCACAACCACCACACCGCTTTCCGGCGGCAATACGCAGACCATTGCGGAAGACAAGACGCTGCAGCGGGACGCCCTTTGGTCGGCCGACCTGGCCCTGGGCCTGCA
>JAEEGG010020013.1_pt1 | contig 13430 bp, 8 predicted proteins | sample 9134161 | NCBI WGS metagenome assembly JAEEGG01 (sample SAMN16246543, study PRJNA631951) | gut metagenome | biome: gut microbiome; feature: rumen; material: CR-attached | host: Bos | place: Iran: Karaj | collected 2018-10 | reverse complement strand
ATCATTTTGTCCTTGACTAGGATAGCTCCCACCTGCCTGCGGGCGCAGTAGGAATTCTTTGCCCACACTGTCGCCATCTGGAGATAGCTCTTGTCGAATTTTGTCTCTTTGTCAGTCATAATGCCGTAAAATTACGAAAAATCCTGCAGCTCGCACAAATGACTGTACAGTCCGCCGGCTTTGATCAGCTGGTCGTGCGTGCCACGCTCGGCTATGCGGCCCTTCTGAAGTACTATTATTTCATCTGCGTGGCGGATGGTGGAGAGGCGGTGGGCGATGACAAGGCAGGTGCGGTTGGACATCAGCTTGGTCAGGGCGTCCTGCACCAGGCGCTCGCTCTCTGTGTCGAGAGAGGATGTTGCTTCGTCTAGGATAAGGAACGGGGGGTTCTTCAGCACGGCGCGGGCGATTGCCAGCCGCTGCCTCTGTCCTCCGGACAGTTTGGAGCCGCGGTCGCCGATATTGGTCTGGTAGCCCTTTTCCATCCTGGTGATGAATTCGTCCGCATTGGCGATGGCTGCAGCGGCCTCCACCTGCTGAGCGCTGACTCCTTCCATTCCGAAGGTTATGTTGCCGTAGATACTGTCGTTGAAAAGGATGGGCTCCTGGGTGACGATGCCCATTATGGAACGCAGCGAAGCTATGCTGAGACTGCGTATGTCGCGGCCGTCGACAAGGATACTGCCCTGGCCGCAATCCCAGAAGCGGGGGATGAGGTCGGCAAGAGTGGATTTGCCTGCTCCTGACGGGCCTACGATGGCCACCGTCCTGCCCTTGGGGATGGTGAGGTTGATGTCTGCGAGTACCGGCTCACTGCCATAGCTGAAGCTGACGCCGCGGAATTCGATGCTGTCGTTGAAGCCGTCCAGCTCAATCGGTTTCTCACTCTCTTTTATGTCGTTGGATGCATCGAGGATTTCGAATATCCTGCCGGCGGAAACAAGACCTTTCTGAATGGCGGCGTAGGATGCTGCCATAGCTTTCGCCGGTTCCAGCACCCGCCAGTAGAAGCCGATGTATACCACGAAGGCGGCCCAGCTCATACCGAGTTCTCCGCGGTAGTTCAGCCATCCGCCGTAAAGCAGCACGACTGCGGCCACAGTGACACCCAGGAACTCGGATACCGGCGACGCAAGCTCCTGCCGGTTGGATACGGCCAGACTGATGCGGCGGTGGGCTTCATTGTCCTTCCGGAATTGTCCTTCCACATATTTCTGGGCGTTGAAGGCCTTGATGATGCGGGATCCGGAAATAGCCTCTTCGAAGTGGCTCAATATCTTGCCCATAAGAGTCTGGGTCTCGACGGCATCCCTGCGGAGCCTGCCGGTTATCCTGCTGATGACTATGGCAGACACGGGCAGTGCGACCAGAGATACGATGGTCAGCTTGGGCGACATAAAGAACAGGGCGGCCAGGAATCCGATTACCAGAAGTGGCTCCCTGAAAAAAATATGGAAGCTTCCGGCGATGGAATTCTGCACTTCGGCCACGTCGTTGGATATGCTCGAGAGGATGTCTCCCTTGCGGCGGTTGTTGAAATAGCCGACGTCCAGGCTGGCTACCTTGCGGAACAGATCGCTGCGCAGGTTATACATCAGAGAGGTCTTCATACTCACGAGGATTCTCTGTGACAGGTATCGGCACACGTTTGAAAAAAACGTTGCCGCCACCAACGCGAGACACACGTACAACAGGCCCTTGAGAAAGCCGCTCCCGCTTATGATTCCGTACAGAGTGTGATTGATGGCCTGCTCGACATATTCCAGATTGAAGCTGCCGGCAGGCACGGCTGCGGCGGATGCCGCCTTGGTGGGTTCGAACAGCATCGACAGCACCGGACCTATGAGGGCATAGTTCGCGACGCCGAAGATGACAGACAGGACCGATAATAAAAGATACGGCGGCCAGTATTTACCCAGAGGCTTTGCATAAGACAATATCCTCTTGTAGGTATCCATACCGGCCGCTGAATCTAGGTGCCTTGCGGCAGATTATTCTTCGCTGGCGTGCTTAACCTCGATGAGGTCGACTTCGAATACGAGGGTTTCGTTGGGGCCGTTGGGGCCGTTCTCGCCGTATGCCAGTTCGCTGGGAACGTAGAGCATAATCTTGCCGCCTTCGTCAATAAGCTGCATACCTTCGGTCCAGCCGGGGATTACATTGCTGAGCGGGAAGGTGATAGGCTCGCCCATATCGAGAGATGACTCGATTTTCTCTCCGTCAACGGAAGTAAGAGTGTAATTGACAGTGACGGTATCCCTTGCTGAAGTTGCGAAAACGCCGTTACCTGAGTTGAGGATCTTGTACCTGAGGCCGCTCTCGGTAGTAACGACACCTTCTTCATTGGAAATCTTTGCGAGGAAAGCTTCGCCTTTTTCTTTGTTTTCCTTACCGACAGCTTCCCTTCTCTTGCCCATAAATGAATTCATACGGTCATTTACGAAGTAATTGTCGAACTGGTCGTTGTCCTTCAGATAATCCTTGTATCCCTTGATGATCTCGTTCAGGTTGAGGTCACCGAGATTGTTCATAGTGGTCATCTGAGCCATATAAACTCCGAATGCGTAGCTGGCGCTGTCAACGTCGGCTTTGGTTATTGAACTGGGCTGGGGATCAACTTTGGGTGCAGAAACACCGCAAGCAGTGAGCACGATGGCTGCAAAAACTGCTGCTGAGATAGATTTGATGTATTTCATTTTTGTAAAATTTGATTTACAGTTTTTTACCGCGCGAAAGTACGAATTTTTATCCAATTCTTTTGTCATTAACGAGGAGTTTTAGTAAATTTAGGTTTAATTCGACATAATCAAATGGAAATAACGTCAGCAGATCTGCACGCCAAGTTGAAGAGCTTTTTCGGCTTCGACGCTTTCAAGGGCCTCCAGGAAGAGATTATCCAGCATCTCATCGGTGGTGGCGACGCATTTGTTCTGATGCCTACCGGAGGTGGCAAATCCCTTTGCTATCAGCTGCCTGCGTTGTGTATGGAAGGCACAGCGATAGTCATATCTCCGCTCATCGCCCTGATGAAAAACCAGGTCGATGCCATCCGTGGTTTCGTGCAGAACAAGGAAGGCATAGCCCACTTCCTCAACTCATCCCTGTCGAAGTCCCAGATACAGGTAGTCAAGGATAATCTCACCGAAGGCTTGACCAAGCTGCTGTATGTCGCTCCCGAGTCCCTGACAAAAGAAGAGAACATAGCCTTCCTCAAGACCCTCAAGATATCTTTCTATGCCATCGATGAAGCGCACTGTATCTCCGAGTGGGGGCACGACTTCAGACCCGAGTACCGCCGTATCCACGAAATAATAGAAAGGATAGGCCGCGCCCCGGTCATCGCGCTCACCGCTACTGCCACGCCCAAGGTGCAGTCCGACATCCAGAAGAACCTGGGTATGATGAACGCGAAGGTGTTCAAGTCATCCTTCAACCGTCCGAACCTCTATTATGAAGTGAGGGACAAGTCGAATCCCAAGCGCGATATCGTCAAGTTCATCAAGGAGAATCCCGGCAAGAGCGGCATCATCTACTGCCTGAGCCGCAAAAAGGTCGAAGAGCTAGCACAGCTGCTCAATATGAACGGCATCAAGGCCTTGCCCTACCACGCCGGTCTGGACGCGGCGACCCGTTCCCACAATCAGGACGCTTTCCTGATGGAGGAGATAGACGTCATCGTGGCTACCATCGCTTTCGGTATGGGCATCGACAAGCCGGATGTGCGTTTTGTCATCCATTATGACATCCCCAAGAGTCTCGAAGGCTACTATCAGGAGACCGGCCGAGCCGGCCGTGACGGGGCCGAGGGCAAGTGCATAGCTTTCTACAGCTATAAAGACATACAGAAACTTGAAAAATTTATGCAGGGCAAGCCGATTTCCGAGCAGGAAATAGGCAAGCAGTTGCTGCTGGACGTGGTGTCTTATGCCGAGACCAATCAGTGTCGCCGCAAGATCCTGCTGAATTATTTCGGTGAAGACTATACTGAGTGCAACTGCGGGGCCTGCGACAACTGCCTGGTTCCGAAGGCCCAGTTCGACGGCAAGCAGCAGATGTGCCTGGTTATGGACCTGATACTGTCGCTGAAGGAAAACTTCAAGGCAGAGTATCTCGCCGACATCCTTTCGGGAGTGTCGAATTCTGTCATCAAGTCATACAATCATCACAAGCATCCCCTTTTCGGGGCCGGAAAGGAGAAGGGCCCGAGATTCTGGGCTGCCGTCATCCGCCAGGGTCTGGTTCTCCACCTGCTGGACAAGGACATCGAGCGTTATGGCCTTATCTTCGTGACCCCCGAAGGAATGAAGTTCCACGAGACTCCTTATACCATAATGCTGACTGAGGACCGTACGTTCGTCGAAGGCGAAGATGATGATGACGGCGATTCTCTCATCAGTCCCAAGCACGTACCGTCCGGGGAGGGCGGCGACCCGGTGCTGCTCGCTATGCTGAAAGACGTGCGCAAGTCAGTTTCCCGCAAGGCCAATCTTCCTTCCTGGATCGTTTTCTCCGACCAGTCTCTCGAAGATATGTCCATTATGTACCCCATCACCCTCGAGGAACTTAAAAAGTGTCAGGGCGTGGGCGAGGGCAAGGCCCGCAAGTTCGGCAGGGAGTTCGTTTCGCTGATAGCCAAGTATGTCGAGGAGAACGACATCCTCAGGCCTGACGATTTCGTAGTGCGTACGGCTGCCAACAAGTCTGCCGTCAAGGTCTTCATCATCCAGAGCATAGACCGCAAGATTCCGTTCGAAGACATAGCGCGCGCCAAGGATATGGAGATGAGCGAGCTTATAGACGAGCTTGAAAGCATTGTCAACTCAGGCACTCGCATCAACATCGACTACTACATCCGTCTGAATCTGGATGAAGACAAGATGGATGAAATATACGAGTATTTCAAGGAAGAAGCCCAGAGCGATTCGGTGTCTGACGCTCTGAAAGAGCTGGGTCCGGACTTCGAAGAGGAGGAAGTGCGCCTTGTGCGCATCAAGTTCATCTCTGAACTCGGCAACTGATTCTGACAACCCTTTTGGTCTTTTCGCTAACCCGGTAGCGGTCGTCGATGCGAAGGCCGGCGATGCAGACAATCTGCTCGTTGCCGTCGCAGTCGGTGGTAGTGACGACTGTCTGGCGCTGCTTCTGTTCCACATCAAGCTTGAGATCGGTGAAAAAATCACTGAGTTTGCGGAAGCCTTTCATCCCGAACGGTCTGAACCGGTCGGCGGACTGCCATCTGCGGCAGGCAAGGGGCAGGTTGACTTTGTCGGCGTCTACATAAAGGACGCTGCCGTCGCCTGAGCGCGGATCGAAGCCGTCCCAAATGTCCAGGATGGAGATGTCTATGCAGGCGGGATCCGGTTCGGCGATAGGATAGACCTTGAGGAACTCGCGGTCGCGGATGGCTTTGTGAGTGGCGCTGTAGAAGGTTTTGCCGCTCTGACCTTCGAGAGCGGCGTCAATCCTGGCCAGGATGTCATCATTGAATCCGAACGGCTGGAGCAGACGGAACAACCAGTAACGAGGCTGGCTTTCCTCTGAGAGCTTTTCGATGTCAATGCAGAAAGCGTCCCCTTCGAATGAAGTCAAAGCGTTCTTCTTTTCTTCCAACAGGTCATCCAGCAGGGCTTCAATCTCTGCGAAATGAGCCATCTCGCGGCTTGACGTCTCGAGGAAAGAGGGGTTGATCAGCCTGAACTGGGGGAATATTTCGTTTCGTATGCGGTTGCGGGTGTAGCTGCTGTCGCTGTTGGTGGCATCGATTCGGTGTGCGATTCTATTCTCCCCGGCAAATTCCTCTATCTGCTGCCTTGTGAAGGTGAGAAGGGGGCGGAGGATGTTGCCGCTGGCTTCCTTCATACCTGCGATACCCCGGATGCCGGTGCCCCGCAGGAGGTTGAGATACATAGTTTCGACAGCGTCGTTGAGGTTGTGGGCGACGGCCAGCCAGTCAAAGCTCTGCTCTGCAAGCAGCTCGCTGAACCAGGCATAGCGCAGCTCCCGTGCGGCCATCTCGATGGAAATGCCTTTGTCCGCCGCATAAGAGCGCGTGTCAAAACTTTTGGTAAAGAAGCGGATGCGGTTTTTTTCGGCCCACTCCCTGACAAAGATCTCATCGCCGTCGCTGTCGGCGCCGCGAAGGCGGAAATTGACGTGGGCTATGGCAAATTCAGGGTGCAGGCGGCTGTGCAGGAACAGTTCCGCCATACACATAGAGTCGACACCTCCGCTGACTCCCAGCAGAAAGCTCCCGCCGTCCTCTCCCGTCAGACGCAGGAGGGTCTTGTCGAAAGCTCCCTGTAAAGAACGGGACATCAGAAAGTGTAGGTGAAGCTCAGACCCGAAATTTCCTTGAACTGAACGCCCGGGATCTTCACGACTTTGCCGTCTTCGCCGATAACTGGATTGCCGGCTGCGTCAAGCTTGTCGATGTGCTTGATGGTATCGTCGTAGATGAGATAAGTCCTGAGAGTGACACCGAGGAACTTGGTCAGTTGGGCAGTGATGTTGACATCCCAGTTCACCTTGATGTTCAGAGGCTTGTTGAGGTAGTCCGAGAACAGGGTGAGGGTGGTGTTCGCCTTGAAATCTTCGATTTTCACTGATGCGTCGAATTTGACCTGCGCACCGAGCTCGTATCTTACGTACTGGTCCGGGGCGTTGCCGTACAGCGACCTCAGGTCAGCGTCCTGTACAATCACCAGATTGCTGGTCAGAGGAGCGAAGTTTATGGAAATGTTAGGCGTAGGGGTGTAGCTGATACCGAAACCGAGAGAGGTGTATGCAGGAGAGAAGAAGTTGGAGACAATGGGGCTGCCCTTCTTGTCCTTGTAACCTGTGGTGAACTGTGTGCGGAAGTTGTAGATCACAGAAAAATACAGTTTCTCGGCAGCTTTGTAACCGTATTTGCTGTCGATGATGATGCGGTCGTCGCTCTTCTTGAAGCCTTCGCCCATATTCTGGATGAAGCCGTAGCCGAACTGGGCGCGGTTCTCCCAGATGCTCTTGTTCTTCGCGTAATTGGCCTTGAAGTCAAGGTATGAATTCAATGAAACCGATCCGAAACCACCGGCTGCCCAGTCTATCAGGGATACCTGTGAGAAACCAAGCTGGGTCAGCAGGGAAGTGTTCCAGTATTTGGGCTTCTCCACCGCAGCGGAATCGGAGGCAGGCTGCTCCTGCGCATACATAGCTGCAGTGCAAAGCAGGAGCAAGACAGTTGCGAGAATCTTTTTCATAGCCGTAGTTGTTTGTTAGTATGCTTTGGCGAAGACGACGCGGCGTGCGCTCGGTTTGCCTGAATAGACGCACTTGCCGGGCTCTTCGCATACAAAACTGTCTGAAGGGATGCAGCGGATGGTGGCTTTTGTCTCCTCCTGGATCTTCAGCTCGGTCTCGGTAGTGCCGTCCCAGTGGCAGAGGAGGAAATATCCCTGCTCGATCTTCTCCTTGAATTCGTCCCAGGTGTCAACCTTGATGGTGTGCTCCTGGCGGAAATCCAAAGCCTTCTTGTAGATGTTGTCCTGGATGTCATCCATAAGCTTAAGGACATAATCAGCGATGCCTTCCTGGGGAACTGAGTCCTTGGCGAGGGTATCACGACGTGCAAGCTCGACTGTGCCTGAAGCGAGGTCGCGGGGACCCATCGCAATACGGCAGGGCACGCCCTTGAGCTCCCATTCTGCAAATTTGAAGCCCGGACGGAGATTGTCGCGGTCGTCAATCTTGACGCTGAGTCCCTTGGCTTCCATATCAGCTTTGATGGCCTCCATCTTCTCGACGAGGGCGGCGTGCTCTTCGGGAGTCTTGAAGATCGGAACCATTACGACGTGGATGGGGGCGAGTCTGGGCGGGAGGACGAGGCCGTTGTCGTCGCTGTGCGCCATAATCAGGGCTCCCATCAGACGGGTTGAAACGCCCCAGGATGTAGCCCATACATATTCAAGGTTACCCTCTTTATTGGCGTACTGAACGTCGAAAGCCTTGGCGAAATTCTGACCGAGGAAGTGCGATGTTCCGGCCTGCAGGGCCTTGCCGTCCTGCATCATAGCCTCGATGCAGTAGGTGTCGATGGCGCCAGCGAAGCGCTCGCTCTCTGATTTGTGTCCGACGATTACCGGAACTGCCATAAATTCCCTTGCGAATTTTGCATATACGCCTACCATCTTTTCGGCCTCAGCAACAGCTTCAGCAGCAGTGGCGTGGGCGGTGTGGCCCTCCTGCCAGAGGAATTCGGCGGTGCGGAGGAAGAGGCGGGTGCGCATCTCCCAGCGGACGACGTTGGCCCACTGGTTGATCAGAAGGGGCAGGTCCCTCCAGGACTTGATCCAGTTCTTATATGTGTTCCAAATGATGGTTTCTGATGTCGGGCGGATGATCAGCTCTTCTTCAAGCCTGGCGGCAGGGTCGACGACGACTCCGCTTCCGTCAGGATTGTTCATAAGCCTGTGGTGGGTCACCACGGCGCATTCCTTTGCGAAGCCTTCTACGTGCTCGGCTTCCTTGCTGAGGAATGACTTGGGGATGAAGAGGGGGAAGTATGCGTTGCTGTGCCCGGTGTCCTTGAACATCTTGTCGAGCGTGTGCTGCATCTTTTCCCATATTGCATAACCGTAGGGCTTGATTACCATACATCCTCTCACTGCGGAATTCTCCGCCAGGTCAGCCTTGACAACCAAGTCGTTGTACCATTGAGAGTAGTTCTCGCTCCGGCTGGTCAGTTCTTTTGCCATGTTCTTTTTCTTTTGGTATAAATTTTGATAAATTTGCTCTGCAATCCGTTTCAAAGCAGTTTTAACGGGAGCAAAAGTAATAAAAATAACTAACATAGGAGGTAACCATGAAAAACAGAATGATCTTACTGCTGCTTGCTACGCTGGTGCTTAGCGCTTGTGGCTCTTATGGCTACTATTCTTCTTCGTTGTATGACGACGGTATCTACTACAAGCCCGACAGGGTCAGGATGATGACTGCCGCTCAGGCCGCAGCTGAGAAGGCCGCCGTTAAGAACGATGATGTCTATACTGCCCGGGAGGCAGCTAAAGATACAGAACAGTACACTGTCCATATCGACAAAATTGCGTCAAGCAAGTCTTCTCTCTATGATCTCGATGCCGATGAGACATACGAAAGCCGTCTTCGCAAGTTTGACGATACCGACATCACGCTTACTGTGAACGTTATCGACTACGATTCCTGGACCAGGCCTTGGTACAATCCCTGGTGGGGCACATACCGCTACTCTTGGTATTATCGTCCCTGGAGGGTTGCTTACTTCGACCCCTGGTACTATGATCCCTGGTTTTATGATCCCTGGTATTACGATCCCTGGTACATAGGCGGCCCCTACTGGTATGGTTCATACTGGACTTCTCCGTTCTACTATGATTCCTGGTATCACCGTCATCACTACTTCGCCTACGGTCCCAGCTACTACTACGGTCCTTATTACGGCTACGGTTACGGCGTATACTACGGCGGAGGTGGCAATTACTATGACGGCGGCGGAAGAAGGAACAACGATGTCGTTTACGGCCGCAGAGGCGGTTCGACTGTAGCAGGCGGCACAGCCACTTCGATAGCCCGAGCATCAGGATCTTTCGCTACCATAGGCTCACGCAGGGCTGACGGAGTGACTGCAGCTGTCAACCACGCTTCAACCAGATCAGTGGCACAGGCTACCGGAGCAAACCTCGGTTCAACAAGGTCTGTAGGCTCACAGGATGCTTCAACCGGACTTACCACCCGTTCCGGTTCGGGTTCATCAAGGTCTGTCAGCTCTCGTTCAATCAGCAGCTCAAGCTCAAGCAGCGCCACAAGAGCAGGCTCAAGCACTTCAACCACTTCAGGCTCACGCAGGTCTTCATCAGTGAACAGCGGTTCAACCCGTTCTTCAGGTTCAGTGTCAAGTGGCTCAAGCAGCCGTTCAAGCGGATCGGTATCCCGCTCTTCAAGCTCAAGCAGCCGTTCGACCGGTTCAAGCACCAGATCTTCTTCTGGTTCAAGCAGCAGGTCTTCAGGCAGCAGCTACAACAATTCAGGATCAACCCGCTCTAGCGGCGGCGGATTCTCAGGTGGTGGTTCAAGCCGTTCAACCGGTGGTGGCGGCGGATTCTCAGGCGGCTCTGGCGGCGGCGGATTTTCTGGCGGCGGCGCAAGCAGCGGCGGTGGCGGAGGACGTGCCGGCAGCGGTGGCGGCGGAAGACGCTAAAGCGTGCAACCACACTGCTAACAACACTTTTTACTAAAACATTATTAGAATTTACGGTGATGAAAACAATTAATAAAGCAGCATTGACAGTATTGTTGTTGTCACTCTCCTGGGCGGGTTTTGCCCAGGATGCAGATCAGGCATACAACATCTCAGAGAACCTGTATATAGGTACTGCCCGTACTCTTGCGATGGGTAATGCATTCACTGCTGTAGGCGGAGACCTCGGTGCGCTCAGCATCAACCCTGCCAGCAGCGGAGTCCTCAGGATGTCCGAGTTCGAGATATCACCGTCATTGTTGACAGCGGTCGGCAAAACCGATTACCTCGGTTCATACAATCAGGCTGACTTTACCAAGTTCTCGCTTCCGAGCTTTGCATACAGCCAGAATATTTCAACAGGCCGCGTTTCAGGACTCGTAAGCTTCAACTTCGGTTTTGCTTTCAACCGTGTGAAGAGTTTCAACTCGATAGCCAGCACTACCGGAACTATGAAGGCGGGCCGTGGCAACAAGTCATCTACCTGGCTCGGTGACAAGACTATGACCCTGCTTGCTTCTGATCCTGCTGATTACGGCAATTATAATTCTGACATTCCCTGGTCGGCCCAGCTTGCGTGGGACACCTGGCTTGTTGAGGAGGTCGACGACAATATGCTTGCCGTGACGGAAAATTTCGACTACGATACGAACAGGGCATACCTTGCAGCAGATACCTATCAGAGTATCTACCGCAAGACAGTCGGCGGCATTGATGAATTTACCGTCAACTTCGCAGGAAACGTGGACGACAACTTCTATTTCGGAGTCAACATCAATATCTACAATGTCGACTACAAGGTAAGCGACATATACACGGAGAAAGCTGTGAGCTCACACGATTTCGAAACCGGCTTCCAGAATTTTACCTACAGCTATTGGCAGAAGACAGTCGGAACGGGAGTAGGCCTTAAGGCCGGTGTCATCTACCTGCCCACAGAGCATCTGCGTCTGGGTGCGACCATCTCTACTCCTACCAGGTACATCCTCACAGATTACTGGGGAGCCAATATGACCAACAGTTTCGACAACGGCAACAAGAATGACGTCGACAGTCCCAACGGTGCTTATGATTACAAGATGACTTCTCCGATGAGATACTCTCTCGGTATAGCTTACACCATCGGAACGGTCGGTCTGCTCAGCTTCGATTATGAAGGTGTCAACTACTCAAAAGTCCGTCTGAAAGACCACCGCGGAGGCACCGCAGTCTTCAGGGATGAGAACGCCTATATGAGCAACAGCTACAAGCGCAACGCGAACATCTTCCGCGCAGGTGCAGAGATCAATATCGTGCCTCAGTTCACAGTTCGCGGCGGCTATGCCTACTATGATGACGGAAGACCCGGTTACCTCGGCAACCAGTTCGTTTCAGCCGGTGTCGGCTTCAAACTGGGAAGGGGCACCAACCTCGATGTCGCCTGGCAGGGACAGCTCAAGAACGAAACAGCCTTCACGCTCTACAATGATTATGACGGCAATCTAGCGCCTGTCGGCTACTACAACAACGCCATCAACAAGGTGGTTGCAACACTGAGATTCAAATTCTAAGATTTTCAACAGGAACTGACTTCAATAAAAAAGGCTGTCCCGCTTGGGACAGCCTCTTTTTATCGTCTTAGTCAGCGACTAGAACTCGTAGATATACGGCATTCTTGCGTACATCATCTGAGGGTCGTCGAGGATTCCAAGCACCTGGTCGACCTGCTTGATGCCGGTGCGGACGGCGATTTGGTCTTCGTCGCCGGTATTGCCTGAGAACTGGGACATCATCTGTTCGAACATAGTCTTCTTTTCAGGAACGACCATTATCTGATATTTCTCGAGGCCGACTGAAGCGGCGGCGTAGTTGATGGCGTCCATAAGGCTGCCTTTGGCATCGGCAAGGCCGATTGTAAGGGCGTCACGGCCGGTCCATACGCGGCCCTGACCGATTTCATCCACCTGCTCGACGGACATCTTCCTGCCTCGGGAAACGAGTGAAGTGAATTCGGTGTAGATGTTCTCGACCATTTTTTGCATATAGGCAACTTCTGCATCATCGAGTTTGCGCATACCTTGCATCATATCAGAGTGCTTGTGCGAACCTACACTGGCTGACTTGATGTGAAGGGTCTTGTCCAGACCGCCGCCGATGTTGGGAACCAGCGAGAATACTCCGATGGAGCCGGTGAGGGTCGTGTTGTCGGTGATGATGTAGTCGGCATTCGAGCTGATCCAGTATCCGCCTGACGCTGCATATCCACCGTAGCTTGCGATTACGGGTTTGTAGGCTTTGAGATTCTGCATCGCGCGGTTGATGATTTCAGCAGCCTGTGCACTTCCGCCGGGAGAGTTAACCCTGAAGATGACGGCTTTCACCGTAGAGTCTTCCTGCAGTTTCTTGAACTGGCGAGCAAGATCATCACCAACGATGTTCTGGTCGGCATTGCCGTCCATTACGATTTCACCGTCTGCATAAAGGACAGCGATTTTGTCCTTAATCTTAACGTCATCTTTAACCTTGGCGATTGCGTATGAGTCAAGGCTGGCGAATTTGAGGTCTTTGGCTTCCTTGACGTCGAAGAGGGTGCAGAGATAGTTTTCAAGTTCGTCCTTGTACCACGCCTGGTCGACAATGCCTCTGTCGAGAAGAGTGCGTGCATCAAGAAGCTCGAGGTTGTCTATCCAGCCGTTGAGGTCTTCTGCGCTGAAGTCGCGGCTTGCCGCAATCTCTTCAGCCAGGGTAGCCCAGACGCTGCTTACGAGCACCTGATTCTGCTCACGGTTGGCGTCGGTGAGGTGGTTCTGTGTGAACTGTTCGCCGGCTGATTTGTACTTACCGTGGCGGATGAGCTGGATGTCGACACCAAGTTTGTCGAGAAGGTCCTTGAAGAAGGTCAGGTTGGTGCTGATGCCGGTGAGCATTGCTTCGCCATAGCTGTTTATGATGACCTTGTCGGCAACAGATGCCAGATAGTAGCTCAGGTTGTCATAAGAGTTGGTGTATGCAACGACCGGCTTGCCGGATTCGCGGAAGCGAGCGAGTGCCTGACGCAATTCTTCTGCGCAGGACATACTCAGCGTCATATTGTCCGTGTTGAGGTATATGAATTTCACGCCGGGGTCGGCAGCGGCCTGGTCGATGGCCCTGACTGCGGTAAGCAGGGACATACCTTCTCCCATTGAGAAGTTGGACATTG
>JAEEGG010020009.1_pt1 | contig 13431 bp, 7 predicted proteins | sample 9134161 | NCBI WGS metagenome assembly JAEEGG01 (sample SAMN16246543, study PRJNA631951) | gut metagenome | biome: gut microbiome; feature: rumen; material: CR-attached | host: Bos | place: Iran: Karaj | collected 2018-10 | reverse complement strand
GTCCTTTGTGCGCTCAACGACAACCCAAAAGTCAACGAGCAGGACGCTTTCCATGCCTTGCAACCCTACTGCCAGTCCATCAACTTCATCAAAATCACCAAGCCTCAGATCCTGCTGGGACTCGTTCGCGCCTTTCTAAAAGGCCTGCCCATGCAGTGTGGCTACTTCTACAACCGCAAGGCGGTCAAGAAAATCGATGCCTTGATTGCCAAGCACAAGCCTGACATGCTCTTTGGGCAACTTCTTCGTGTGGCAGAGTACATCCGATACAAGGACCTTCCAAAAACCATCGACTATCAAGACATCTTCTCCTACGGCATGAAACGTCGCGCCGACATCGCCTCTTTCGTCACACGACCCATTTACAACATGGAATACCGTCGTCTGAGCCGCTACGAGGCCGCAATCTTTGAAGACTTCGATGTGAAGACCATCATCAGTGAACCTGACAAGGCCTTGTTCCCCCATGAGAGACGCGACGAGATTCTCATTATCCCCAACGGAGTGGACCACGAGAAATATCATCCGATGGACTGCGAGAAACAATACGACCTGGTCTTCACAGGCAACATGAGCTATCCGCCCAATGTGAACGCCGTAGAGTATTTGGCCAACGAAATCCTTCCTATCGTGTGGAAGACTTTGCCCGACGTAAAACTCTACATTGCTGGTGCCACCCCCGACCCAAAGGTAAAGAAAGCCACCTCAGAGCGCATCATCGTCAGCGGCTGGCTCGACGACATTCGCGACGCTTACGCCCAAAGCCGCGTCTTCATCGCGCCTATGCGCATCGGAACAGGCCTGCAAAACAAGCTCTTGGAAGCCATGTCGATGCGCCTGCCCTCCATCACCTCGCCTTTGGCCAATGCCTCATTGGGCGCGAAACCTGACGAGGAAATCCTCATCGGCAACAACGCCGAGGAGATGGCACAACACATCATCACTCTATTAACCGACCAAGAAAAGGCCGAACGTCTCGCTCTAGCGGGATACAATTTCACCAACCGTGTGTATGATTGGGACAAGGCGACCGCCATCATGGAACACGCAATGGCCCAACAACTGAATAACTAAGGTCCCTGAGCTTGTCGAAGGGCCGACTGATAACAGACGGTGCTTCGACAGGCTCAGCAACCTGCTTTCACTGAATAACTGAACAACTGACAACTGAATATGGCACAAACTGACGACAAAAAAATCATCTTCTCGATGGTAGGCGTGAGCAAAATCATCCCGCCGTCGAGACAAATATTGAAAGACATCTATCTCTCGTTCTTCTATGGCGCCAAAATCGGCATCATCGGCTTGAACGGTGCGGGTAAATCCACCCTGCTGCGCATCATCGCAGGCAAGGAGAAGTCCTATAACGGTGAGGTGGTCTTCTCACCTGGCTATTCGGTCGGCATGCTCGACCAGGAGCCGCAACTCGACGACAACAAGACCGTCCGCCAAGTGGTGGAAGAAGGTGTACAGGAAATCGTTGACATCCTCAAGGAATACGAGGAGATCAACAACAAGTTCGCCGAACCCGATGCCGACTTCGACAAGCTGATTGCCCGCCAGGGCGAGCTGACCGAACTCATCGAACAGCACGACGCTTGGGAACTTGACAACAAGCTGGAGCGTGCCATGGACGCATTGAATTGTCCTGATGGCGACACGCCTGTGTGCAACCTCTCGGGAGGCGAGCGTCGCCGTGTGGCCTTGTGCCGACTCCTGCTGCAAGAGCCCGACATCCTGCTCCTCGACGAGCCCACCAACCACCTCGATGCCGAGAGCATCCAATGGTTGGAAAGCCACCTGCAACAATACAAGGGCACCGTCATCGCCGTCACCCACGACCGTTACTTCCTCGACCATGTGGCCGGCTGGATCCTCGAACTCGACCGTGGCGAAGGCATCCCGTGGAAAGGCAACTACTCCTCGTGGCTCGACCAAAAGACAGCCCGCCTTGCCATGGAAGAGAAGACCGAGAGCAAACGCCGCAAGACCCTTGAAAGAGAGTTGGAATGGGTGCGCATGGCTCCGAAAGCACGTCACGCCAAAGGAAAAGCCCGTCTGGAGTCGTATGAGAAGATGCTCAACGAAGACGTGAAAGAAAAGGAAGAAAAACTTGAAATCTATATCCCCAACGGCGATCGACTGGGCTCCAAAGTCATCGAGGCACATGATGTCACCAAGGCTTACGGTGACAAGTTGCTGTTCGAAAACCTCAACTTCAGCCTGCCGCAAGGCGGCATCGTAGGCGTCATAGGGCCCAACGGCGCAGGCAAGACCACGCTGTTCCGCCTCATTATGGGATTGGAGCAACCTGACTCTGGTACCTTTGAGGTTGGCGAGACCGTGAAGATTGGTTATGTCGACCAGCAGCATGCCGACATCGACCCTGAGAAGACCGTTTGGGAAGTCATTAGCGGAGGCAACGAGCTGATTCAACTCGGAAAACGCAGCATGAATTCGCGAGCCTACGTCTCCCGCTTCAACTTTGGGGGCAACGACCAACAAAAGAAGGCGGGCGTGCTGTCGGGTGGTGAGCGCAACCGCATGCATTTGGCATTGACACTAAAGCAAGAAGCCAACGTCCTCCTTTTGGACGAGCCCACCAACGACATCGACGTGAACACCCTTCGTGCCCTGGAAGAAGGCTTGGAGAACTTCGCCGGCTGCGCCGTCATCATCAGCCACGACCGCTGGTTCCTCGACCGTGTGGCCACCCACATCCTCGCTTTCGAGGGCAACTCACAAGTGTATTTCTTCGAAGGCTCTTACTCCGAATACGAGGAGAACAAGATGAAACGCCTCGGCAATGTCGAGCCTAAACGTTTCAGATACAAGAAGCTGAAAGAATAACCGATAAAAGTAGCAATACCATGAACGACGACACAAAAACCACATGCCCTTATTGCGGAACTTGGGTTGACCAGACAGAAGAAGTCTGCCCTCATTGCTTTGCGCCCCTCAAGCCGTCTCAAAAAGCTATGGTCCATGAGCCCGAGGTCCCTGAGTCTGCGGTTGCTGAGTCCAGCAGAAACATCGAAGGGCCGACAAAACCAGCCAAACAACAGCCTAAACGTCTCGCTCCCACAGCCATCGCTTCGATGGTGCTTGGCATTCTCTCCATCAACTTCAGTTCGCTGATTATTCCAGGTTTCATATTAGCAGCCATAGGTAAACGTAAGGCGAATGAAGGCTATGATGCCATTGCTGCAAACCCTGACACCTACACTGGTGCGGGCATGCTCAATGCTGGTCGCATCACTTCCAAGGTAGGACTCATCCTCAGCATCGTGATGATTCCTTTCTGGATCCTATACTTCACCCTCGTTGCCATAGCGATCAGCGAAGGTTACTAAAACTGTTCAAATATTCGTTATTTCTTCATGCTGTAAAGCACCTAATAATAAACCAGTCTATAATAGTCAAACAATAGTCAAACAAACAATAGTTGAAACAATGAGAAAAACCATTCTAACCTTATGCCTTGCCGCCCTCACTTTGGGCAACTTGTTGGCCGGCCCCGTCGACCAGCAAAAGGCGCAAAAACTAGGTGCCAAATTCCTGGGCACCACTGCCGTCAGCCAGAAAACTGCTGACATCCAACTGAATCTAGTCTCTGTTGCCGCCAACCGCGACGCCACCGACTATTACGTCTTCAACGTCAGCAATGGCGAAGGCTTCGTCATCGTGGCCGGCGACGACCGCGTGAAGCCCATCCTCGCCTACTCCACCACGGGCTCAATCGACCCAAACAATATGTCGGAAGGCTTCCAATTCACCCTCGAAGGCTTCCGCGAGGAAATCCAATATGTTCGCGAGCACAACCTCACGGCCACGCCCGACATTGTCGCTGAATGGAACGCTGTGTCAAAGACTGGCAGCCTCAACCGCGGCCAGCAGACACGCACTGTGGTCGGTCCTTTATGCCAAACCCTCTGGAACCAAAACTTCCCTTGGAACAGCCAATGCCCCGAAGACCCTGAAGGCAATGGTGGCCATGTGTACGCCGGTTGCGTGGCCACGGCCATGGGTATGGTGATGAAGTTTTGGGAATGGCCTGCCCAAGGTGTAGGATCACACAGCTACCACCCGCAAGGCTATGCCCAACAAAGTGCCAACTTTGGCGAGACCGAGTACCATTTCGAGCTGATGCCCAATACGCTGGATTCAACCAGCACCGAAGAGGAATACTTCGAAACAGCACAGCTGCTGCATCATCTTGGCATCTCAGTCAACATGCAGTATAGCGGTCAAGGCAGCGGCGCCTATTCAGATGATGTACCAACTGCCCTGCGCAACTATTTCCGTTACAATTGTGAAGACCATGTGACCAACTACGGCAATTGGTGGCCAGGCTGGGGCTATACCAACGAACAATGGGCCCAAATGCTGAAAGACGGTGGCTTGGACGAGCTCCTGCCGCTCTACTACAGCGGTCAAGACGACAGCGGCGCGGGTGGTCACGCCTACGTGTGCGACGGCTACGATGAGAATGACTATTTCCACTTCAACTGGGGCTGGAGCGGTCGCGATAATGCTTGGTGCCCCATCGGTGCTCTCAACACCACACGTTATGCATTCAACCAAATGAACGGCTTCACGGGACACATCATCCCACAAGGCGACGTTTACTACAGCCGTCCCGACAGCGTGGACAAGATGGCTGCCATCGAAGAAACCACTTTGGATGCCGTCCGCCTCAGTTGGACCAACCCGACCCTTGACCTCAACGGCAATGCGCTGACCAACATCACTTCAGTCACCATCCGCCGCAACTTTGAGGTTATCGCCGAACTGACTGATGCACAAGTTGGTGCCGACATGGAATACGAAGACAACGGTTTAGAGCCTGGCCTTTATGAATACGCCATCCACGTCACCAACGAAGCCGGCATCAGCCGCACCACCTACCGCAGCATCCTTGTGGGCGAGAAGTGTAACGTTGTTTTCCAACTCCACGACGACGGTGGCGACGGCTGGAAAGGCGCCGCCATCAGCGTGACTTCCGAAAGCGGACAGCGCATTGCAGTGGTCAGCATGACGCAAGGCTCCGAGTTGGTCGTCGACCTTCCCCTGTTGCGTGGCAACCTCAACTTCATCTGGAACCACGGCTGGTATCATGCCTATCCAGAGCACGACACAGACGGAGAGTGCTCCTTCTCCATCCTTGACTATGCAGGCAATGAGCTCTACACTTCCGCCGAGCTCGAAGACGGCATCTTCATGACCTACGAGAACAACTGCGAAGAAGCTCCGCTGAGCTGCTATCCCGTGCAGAACCTGCAAGGCGAGTATCAATGGCATAGCGGAGAAGAGTATGGCGTTTACCTCTCTTGGAACAAGCCCAACGTAACTGCCAACCTTGACCACTTCAACGTCTATCGCTCCATTCTTGTCACCAAAGAATCTGAACTCATTGCCGAAGTACCCTACACTGGCGCCAACACCTATGAATTCTTCGACGACAACAACGAGCAAGGCGACTACGAGTATGAGGTCACCTCTGTCTTCGTTAGAGGTAGCGAACAATGCGAATCGGCGGCCGAGGGCATTGGCAACCTGATAGTTACCGCAGTCAATGAAAACACCGCCAACATCAATGTCTATCCCAATCCGACCAATGGCCTGCTTAACATCGAAGGCCAAGGCACGATGCACATCAGCGTCAGCAACCTCTTGGGTCAGGTACTCCAAGAGACGACTGCCAACGGCGACACCACCCTCGACATGAGCCGTTTGGAAGCTGGAATGTACCTCATTCGCATTGAGAGTGAAAATGGCGTAACGATACAGAAGGTCAATTTACGGAAATAAAGGTTTTGTTTTCAAACATGAAGAAAGCCGCCTCGAAAACGGGGCGGCTTTCTGTTTTGGATCCTACACCAAGATTACCATTTCAAGATCTTCTTGAAATCGTATTCCTCAGGATTGGGCAAATAAGCCTTTGCCGTGATGTAGTCGACAGGCGAGATGTACTGCAAGCCCTCGTTGAAGATAAGCTCAGCCTTGGGACCGCTCAGGTTGACCAAACGCGGTTTGATCTTGCCGTTCTCGTCTTCCACGTCTTTCAGGTACAAAGGCATGATCTCACCCTTCGGGTTGGTGGTGACCATGGCGCCACTCACGCCCTTGTCGAAGAGTTTCTTAACGCCATAGCCCAACAACGAGCAGTAGGTCAAGTCGTAGCCATTAGGCTCCACGCAACGGATGCCGTAGCCGATTTCAACGGGACGGCTCTTCACATTGATGCCCAAAGCTTTCAATCTTTGCTGCAACAAGAGGTTGAAGATGTGGGCCTTACTGACGTTGCCCAGCTCGGGATGGCCGTGTTCGTCGTAGGTGAAGGCCACACCCGACTTCTCGATTTCCTCATCGCTCATGAAGTGGAACACGCCCTCGCTGATGATAGCCACGCCATAGTTGACACCCAACAGCTTGCGCTTCACGATGGAGCTGACCACCAACTTGATGATGGCATCAAAAGTCACTTGGGCGTTATTAAACATCTCAGGGATGACCACCATCGGGCAGTGGCAGGCCGAAGTCATGCCGAAGGCAAGGTGACCCGCCTCACGACCCATGGCCGACACCACAAACCAGTTGCCGCTCGTTCGTGCATCTTCGTAAATGGTCTGAACCAAATGCACAGCAGCATCTTTGGCGGAATAATAGCCAAAAGTCGGGCTGCCCTCAGGCAACGGAAGGTCGTTGTCGATGGTCTTAGGCACATGGATGTTTTGGATGGGGAAGCCACTATTGGCCAAGAACTTCGAGATGCGGTTGGCCGTAGAGGCAGTATCATCACCACCGATAGTGACCAACAACTTGATATTGTTCTTCACGAAGAACTCCGTGTTGAACTCCTCGTTCTTTGGCTTATAACGGCTCATCTTCAAGGCCGAACCACCTTGTTTGAGGATGGCATCGGCATAGAGGAAGTCCATCTCGACCACGTCGGGATTGGGTTGGAAGAGGTTCTTGTAGCCGTCGTTGAGGCCGAGTACGCGATAACCGTCCTTGAGGAAGGTCTTGGCCACGGTGCTGATCACCGTGTTGATTCCGGGTGCCGGACCGCCGCCGGCGAGGATTACGATGGATTCTTTCATAGTTATGTTGTTTAGTTAGTATGTTGTTTCCAGTCTATTATTCTATCACCAATTCATCACAGAAGATCCAAGCCTTCTGTCCGGCGCCGACATGGCCTTCGGGGCAGATGCCAATCGTCTTTGCCGCCATCTTCACGTAACGGGCATTCGTGCGTGGACGCACTTCCATCTCTTGGATAAAGGCGCCGTCGGCATCGATCGGGACTTCGTTCTTCACCTTGCCCACGCTGCGGAAACTCTTGCCGTCGTCGCTGACGAAATACTCTACCTCGGTAGGCATCCAAATCCAGGAATAAATCTCCTGCAGGAAGCTGCCAGCCAAGCGGTTGATTTTCTTACTTTGGCCCAAGTCGACAGTGGCGATCAGGTCGACGCCATAATAGCCCTGCCACGAGCCCGTGCGGAAGTTTTCGCCACCACGTTGATGGTCGATCAAAGCCTTGAGCCCGCCAGCTTCATATTGTTCGTTATACATGTTTTCCAGCTTCACCGAATGGCGCGCATCCACAAGGTAATACTTGGCATCGATGGGCAAACTCCAGTGGCCGTCCTGCTCGGCAGCGGCACGCACTGTGGCATTGTCTTTCAGGCAGAGAGGCTGTTCGAAAAGTTGCCCGTTTTCTCTCGGGTCGGTGCCATCCATAGTATAGTATATCTTCACACCTTCGACAGGGTGACTCATACTCACCATCAGGCTGTCGAAGAAGGTGTCGGAGTCGGCATTGATGGTCGGTACGACGACAATGCTTTCCTCAGGGATGCGCACCACAGGGCAGTTCTCGGGTTGTGTAGCCCAAGTGGAGTTGGAATTGTCGGTCATGGTGAACTCCAGGGTGCCGCCACCATACACTTCTTCGAAGGTGATATAGCTGCGTTCCAGAGGTTTGCCATTCAGTTTCACCGATTGCACGTAGCAGTTCTTTTCGTTCAGGTTCTTGGCGATGACTTCAAACTGCTTGCCGTTCTCAAAGCTCAGTCTCATTCTCTCGAAGCGTGGCAGACCTAATACATAATAACCCGAGGCGGGCGTGGCAGGATAGAAGCCCATGCATGAAAGCACACCCCAAGCCGACATCTGACCGCAGTCCTCGTTGCCGGCATAGCCATCGCGGCGGTCGGTATAGAAGTCGTCCATCACCTGCTTCACATATTTCTGCGTCTTGGTCGGTTGGCCGACAAAATTGTACATATACACGGTGTTATGGCTCGGCTCGTTGCCGTGGGCGTACTGTCCGATGAGACCCGTGATATCAGGCTGCACACGGCCCGTCAGGTTTTCAGGCGCGTTGAAGAGCCCATCAAGTTTGGAAGCGTAGGCCTCACGACCACCCATCAGGTCGATGTGACCGTTCACATCCTGGGGCACGAAGAAACCGTATTGGTAAGAGTTGGCCTCTGTCAGTGTGAAGTTGACCTGTGCGGGATCGAAAGGACGCATCCAGCCACCGTTACGACGACCTTGGAAGAACTGGTTCTCGGGGTTGTAGATGTTCTTGTAAGCTTGAGCGCGAGCGTAGAATTCCTTGGCAATATCGGTCTTGCCCATGGCCTCGGCCATGCGCGCTACGCACCAGTCGTCGTAGGCGTATTCGAGGGTCTTTGACGTAGCCTCGCCTTCGACCTCAATCGGGATATAGCCGTATTTCATGTAGGCACCCATGCCACGGAAGTCGTCTTTCGAGCTTGCCACCATGGCTTCCAGAGCCTTCTCGGTATCGAAGTCGCGGATACCCGCAAAATAGGCGTCGGCGATGACGGGGATGGCGTGGTTGCCGATCATGCAGTAGGTCTCGTTGGCAGCCAGTTCCCAGATGGGCAGGATATGATGCGGGTTGGTTTCGTACTTATTAATAAAGGTGTTGATGAAGTCGAGGGTGCGCTCACGCTGCATGAGGCTAAAGAGCGGATGCAGGCTGCGGAAGGTGTCCCACAACGAGAAGACCGTGTAGACGGGTCTTTCGGACTTATAGACCTGCAGGTCGTGAGCACGATAGCGGCCGTCGGCATCACTGAAGAGGTTGGGAGCAACCATGCAGTGATAGAGGGCAGAGTAGAACACCGTCTTGTTCGACTCGTTGGGGTCGCTCACCTCGTAACGGAGCAATTCCTTGTTCCATTTGTCGTATGCTTTTTGCTTCAAGGCATCGAAATCGAAGTCGTTTTCGGCGAGTTCGGCTTTCAGGTTGTTCTTGGCGCCTTCCACATCAACCGCTGAGATAGCGATGCGCATCGTGATTTGCTCGCCTTCCTCAGTCTCGAAATCGAACAACGCCTTGATATAATTACCCTCTATCCTACCTTCAACCTGCTGTTCCACAACAACTTCATTAACAGAGGAATGACTTGTGAACGGTTTCGAGAACTCGGCATAGAAATAAAGGTATTGCTCGTTAGCCCAGTCGCGGGTCTTGCGGAAACCGCTGATGGCGTTGTCGCTCTCCAATTGAAGCCACGACTCATAGACGAACTCGTCGTTCACACCTTTCACCATGTCGAGAAAAATGTGCGCGTCATCGCTTTTGGGGAAAGTGCAGCGCATCATCCCAACGCGGTCGCCCGTGGTGAGTTCCACTTTGGTGTTGTAGTCGTCGAGGAGGACAGCGTAGTAGCCTGCCTTGGCATCTTCGTTCTCATGCTGGAAGGCTGAGGGGAAGTCGAGGTCCTTACTGATGTTGCCAATGCCGACAACGGGCATAAACCTAAAATCGCCATAATCGGAGCAGCCGGTGCCGCTGAGGTGGGTGGTGCTGAAGCCGAGGATGGTGTTGTCGGAGGTGTGGTAGCCCGAGCAGCCGTCCCAGTCGTTCATGCGGGTGTCGGGGCTGAACTGCACCATACCGAAAGGCACCGTGGCACCCGGGAAAGTGTGGCCGTGGCCACCCGTCCCGATGAAGGGATCGACATAATTGGCGGGATCAGTGACATAGTCGGCCTTGGGCTGCTGCGTGCAGGCCGCAAGGGCGAGCATTGCGATAAAAGGAAGGAATAGCTTTTTCATCTGGAATTAGTTTTGAGGCGGTAAAGATATAACATTTATTCATGCAAACAGACAAAAACCATGTTTTTTAGCTTCCATTCCTCGCACTTGGTTTCGACAACCATTCAATGGAACACCATTCAGAAAGTCAGAAAAAAACAAAAAAAAACTCTATTTCAATTGCCACATTTTCAAAAATGTTTATATTTGCAGCCCAAATAGAAACAAATTAACAATAACTAACCTATTAAAAACACACAAAAATGAAAAAAGTACTTTTACTTTCATTAAGCCTTGCATTAGGCTTCAGTGCTTTTGCACAACAGCGTGTTGCAAAGAATGACATTAAGTCGTTCAAAGTAAACGCCAAGAAGAGTGCCGCTGTGGGTAACGAAAAAACCAACCCCGCAGTTGCTAGTTTTGCTCCCCAAACTGCAAAGAGTGTTGTTGTCAACAGGTACAGTGACCTGGAAGATGGCGAGACCATGTACACCCACTATGACCTCCAGTCCAACAGCTGGATCTCGAATCGTATGTATCAACTGCCCGATGGTTCGGTTGCTGTGACTGCCACCTTCTCACACGAAGCCAACCAAGTGGCCAGTGACCGTGGTACGGGTTACAACTTCTACAATTCCGAAACTGGAGAATGGTTCGACCAACCTGAAGAACGAGTCGAAGGCCCGGATTACAGAACTGGTTGGCCTTCCATCGCCCAATGGAAAGAAAATGGCGAAATCCTCATTTCTCACGCTCCCATGCGCTGCTGGACCAGAGAAGTGGCCGGCCAAGGTGAATGGGTTTACAGAGGGCAGCTTCCCATCCATCCTGAGGACTTCCCCTACGAAGATGATGCTTCGTGGCCGAGAGTTGCCACTTCGGGTGACAACCACAACATCATTCACGTGATTGGTGACATCCAACATTCAGTCAGCTCCGACGTCGTCGAGCACTACCAAGTCTATCTCCGTTCGGAAGATGCCGAAAACTGGACCATCAGCTATTCACCCCTTGCCCAAGATGGCGAAGAGATGAACTATTCAGCTGATGCTTACAACATCACTGCCAATGGCCACAACGTTGCCATGATTTACGGTGACGACCTCCAAGCTCATGTCGTTATGTATAAATCGACTGATGATGGTCTGAGCTGGACCAGACACGTGGTTTGGGAGAACCCCTATGCAGGCTTTGATTGGGAAACCGATCCTCAATCCATCATGACCGACACCATGTTTGGCCCCGCCAACCTTGCCATTGCTATTGACAACAGAGGTACTGCTCACGTGGCTCTGACCACCTACGAGTACATCCACGATGAACTCGGCAACACTTACACCACCTATATGGGCCGCGCCGTTGACGGTATCTGCTACTGGAATGACAATCAGGGTGGCCCCATCCAATCTGAAGATGGCAACCCGCACCATGCCATGAGACTGTGGTGGCCTGCTGGCGACGGTTACGTCCAAATGCACCCCGATTCAACCAAGTGGATTGGTTTTGTTCCGATGTGGGAAGGTTACGATTACGATAATGATAAGTTCTATCGCGAAAACGACTATTTCTACAAGTTCCGTAGCGGCGCATCTGGCATGCCTGCCCTTTCCATCGACCCCTTTGGCAACATCGCTTGCGCCTATTCCGCTCCTTGCACCAGACGTGAAGATATGTATAATGGCGCACCTATGTACTACAGAGGCATCTATGTGAGCTATTACAATGTTGACGATGGTTACTGGCATCAAGTAATAGACGAACTCTCTGATGAAGAGGTCAACTTCATGTTCACCTATTCTGAAAACATTTTCACGAATGGTGTCGACAACGTGGTCAACCCCGGTGAATTCTGGTTCAGTTTCCAAAGCGATGATAAGGTTGGCTTATACTGGGGCTCAAATGCTACTCAACCTTCCGCTACTCAAAACGACATCCACGTCCTCAAGGTCACTCCCGACCCCGACATGGTGAGTGTCCCTGAGAACTACGAAGCCCAGGATGTGGTTTACGGCATCTATCCCAACCCTGCCACCGACTACGTGGTTGTGCAATCGTCACAAGATGTCGAGGCTAACATCAGCATCGTCAACCTCGTTGGCCAGACTGTGAAGCAGTTCAACAAGAGCCTGAAGATGGGTGAAAACACCATCGGCATCGACCTCAAGAGCGGCATCTACTTCTGCACCATCAGCGCCAATGGTTTCAACAAGACCATCAAGTTCGTGGTGAAGTAAGATTCCCCTGAATTGAGTCAATAAAAAAAGGAGGTTTTCAAAACCTCCTTTTTTTATTGTTCCCTGCGATGACCAATCACATCTGCGGCTAAGAAAATGGCCTTTCGGTAAGAGTCGGGCAACGCCTTGTTTTGGTTGGCGATGTCGTAGGCGGGTCCGTGCAAGGGCGAAGAACACACCACGGGCAACCCAGCCCAATAATAGGCATAGCCTTCATACGCCAAAAACTTCAATGGGAACACACCCTGCTCGTAGTGCAAGGCCAGCACCGCATCATACTTCTTCCACCAGCCTGCCGCAAACAACTGCGAAGCCGAGAAAGGTCCGAAGGCGAAGAGACCCTTTTGCTGCGCTTCCTCAACGGCCTTCACCACCTTTTCGTCGTCGCCCGTAGGAATTGACCCCGAATGCGGATTCAGACCCATCACGGCAATCTTCGGCGAGCTGATGCTGAAGTCAGTCTTTAAGGCTTGCGCCAGCGTGGTGAGTTTTGAAACAAGAAAATGGCTGTCGATCTGATCGATGGCAGTATGCAAAGGCACATCGCTCGTGGCCAAAGCAACGCGCATCTGTCCGCTCACCAACACCTGCAGAGGCTCAGCCTCCTTGTGGAACGAGAGCAGAAAATCACGATTGATTTTCGCCACTCTGGGATTGTCGGGAGCCAGTACCAAGGCATCAAGGTAACCGTTTTGCAGGTCATCAGCGGCCCGCTTCATCGAAAGCACCGACATCTCAGCTGAAACATCAGAAGGCACACCTGGTTCAATCTTCAACTCGTTTTCCACGATGTTGATGATATTGAATTTCTTTTCCCATGCCTGACGCGCATCACGAGTCAGCGAATAGTTGGGGCTCTCCATGCCAAAGTTCTTCTTGTAGTAGGAAAAGGCCTTCGATTGTCCATACAAGACGGGGGTGAGCGTTTCGAACATACGGGCATCGGAAAAGGTCTTCAGCATGACCTCATAACTGATGCCATTGAAGTCACTCTGGCTAAGGCCGATACGGGGAAGTGTAAGGGGGTAGGGATTGTCTTGCATAGGCATTGTTTTTTTACTTGGCTGAATCTCAACGGGAAATCAGCCTTCAAAATTAGACAATAAAAACAACAATC
>JAEEGG010020007.1_pt1 | contig 13432 bp, 11 predicted proteins | sample 9134161 | NCBI WGS metagenome assembly JAEEGG01 (sample SAMN16246543, study PRJNA631951) | gut metagenome | biome: gut microbiome; feature: rumen; material: CR-attached | host: Bos | place: Iran: Karaj | collected 2018-10 | reverse complement strand
GGCGACAGGCACGATAGGACCGCGCTGATCGTCCCGTCCTTTCCGGCGGCGTCCATGGCCTGGAACAGGAAGATCACGCCCTCTTTCTTCTCCGCGTACAGCTTTCTCTGCAGTTCCTGAATCTCTTCGAAATTCTTCTGCATCTTCGCCTCGGCCTTTTTCCGATCCGGCTCCAGCGAGGTTTCATCGGTTTCGACCTTGGACAGCTTGAACTTTCTGTCTCCGTCGTATCTGTATTTTTTTATCATATTATTTCCCCCTTCACCCGGTTATTGTGTCATTATAGCAAAAAACCCCGCCCGCATCAAGATGCACCCTGTCATCTTTTCGCGGGCTGATTGTCCCGCATACAGCAATACCGCCCCATCAGCCTCCGGCCGATGGATGCGGTATTGCTGCGTTCAGACGATCCTCCCTGTTTTTCTGTATTACAGTTTGAAGCTGTTGCCGGTCCTGTTGTACATGTCGGTCAGATCCTGGTTGACCTCTTCGGCCTCCAGCTCGCGCGCGACTTCCTTGGCGTGTTCGATCTCCGCCTCGACTTCTTCCGCGGACAGTCTGGTGACCGTGGTTTCAAACGCGCTCAGCTTTTTGGTCAGCGCCGCTTCATACTTCTCGTCTACCAGCAGCACGACCGCAGTCTCGCCGTCAGCAATGCAGTCGCAGGCACAGTCGATCAGATCAAGGCCCTTCACCGCGTCGTGGGTATCCTTGGCCCCGCCGAGCAGCGTGCCGACGCTGCCGCCGAGCAGGACGCCGACCGGTCCGCCCAGAATGCCGACCAGGCTTCCGATCACGCCGCCCTTCAGGGTGTCGTCCATCGTCGCCGAACCGCTGTCAAAGGCATCCTTGACAAAAAACTTGCCCTTCTCGTTCTTCACGATCGCCGCCTGTCCGATCGCGTAAAAGTCATCGACGGGCTCCTGCCGCAGTTCGGTGAATGCCTGATAGGCCTCGCTCGGAACCTTGAAGTTTACGATCAGTATGTTTGCTTTCGCTTTTTTCTGTGCCATTTTTGTTTTTCCTTTCTTTCGTCAAATATTCGCGCAGTCATAAAACCAAAACCTGGTTTATTTCAGATTGTAAATGCGCGGTGCAGTGATTTTGTGCGAGTTGAAATCTACTCTTCCGCGCAGCGGCAGAGACCTGCAGTCGGGCGCTTATACCCGAACAGGAGCACCCTTTATTTCTTCCCGAACAGGAAGCTCGTGACGAAGTCGGCCGCCTGAGAGGCCAGGGTCTTGACGCCCTTCTCGGCAAACTTCAGCACCAGTTTTCCGGTCTCCATGGTCTTGTCTACCGTATCCTTGATCTCCTTGTAGACCTCGGCCGCCTCATCCTCCGCGTTTTTCTTCAGCTCTTCGGCCTTCTCGGCTGCCTGGGCCTTGGCTTCCTCGGTCTTCGCCTCAACCTCTTTGACGGCCGCTGCCGCCTTGGAGATGGTCGCTTCCGCCTTTTCCTTCACTTCCCCTGCGGCTGTGACGACCTTCTCTTCCGCCGCTTCCTTCAGGTCCTCCGCCTTCTCGGCCTTCGCCTCGATCTCCGCTTTTTTCTCCGCGGCTTTCGCCTCGGCCTTTCCTTCGGCCTTCTTTGCCGCGTCGGCCGCCTTTGTCTTCTTCGGTGCTGCCTTCTTCTTTGTGCCGTCGGCGGCCTTCTCCGTCTTCTTCTTCGGAGCTGCGGCCTTTTTCTCGGTCTTCTCTTTGGCCGGTTTCGCGGCGGCGTCAGCTTTCACTTTCGCTTTTTCCGCCGCCTCTGCGGCTGCGGTCTCGCCGAGCTCGACCTCGACGCCGTACACGTTCTTGACGGCCTCGGCCACCTTGGGGCTCACCTTTGTGCGCCCTCTTTCAATGTCGCCGATGGTGCTGGCGCTCACACCGATGGATTCGGCAAATGCCGTCTGAGAGAGCTTTTTTTCCGTGCGTAATTCTTTGATTGTCATGCTGAATTCTTCCTTCCTTTCTGACCCCCGGGTTCGGGGTCGCTTTTCTGTCGTGTTTTGCAGTATTTTGCGTTGTATTGGCTGTTTCTGAAAGTATAGCGTATTCCTGCGGTCTTTGCAATCAGTTTTTCTGAAAGACCCCCGGCTTCAGTCCGTGAAGGCCCCGTAATCGCTGACCGCCTCGTCGATGCTGATCTCGCCGGTCCCTACCAGGAAGGACGCGTTTCGCACCTGTACGGCCAGCGGGTCCGTGATGCCGATCACCTCCGGCGACAGCACGCGTTCCGTCGGCACCTGTCCGAAGGGCTCGTACACCGAGTCGAAGGACAGGTCTTTTGTCGGGGTCACCATGCGCTTCACCGAGGCCATTTTGTTCAGCTCCTCGCGCGAGATCAGAAAGCGCATGAACTCGTTGGTCATGTCCAGATCCTCACAGTCCCTGTTGACTGCGAATTCCACCGACGGGCTGTCGACAAAATAGCCTCCGACCTCCGACAGCGGAACGGGGCAGAAGGAATAGGTGAACGGCGCCTTGGAAAACGCCTCGGACTGGCTCTCTCGTTTCCCGGTTCCCGACACGGTGTCCCCCCCGCAGATCATCATGGGCACGTCCCCTTCAAAAAACCGCAGAATGACCGCGGAGTAGTTGTCGCCGATCTCTCCGCATTTTTCGAGATTGATATACCCCTTGCCGATCAGTTCCATCATCGCCTCCAGGCCGCCGCGCATGCACGCGCCGCCTTCGGGCGCCATCTCATTCGCCGCCTTCAGGGCTTCCGGATTGCCGTTCACGGCCGCCAGCACTTCGGGATACACCAGGATGTTCATCAGGCAGCCGGAAGAATCCTTGCTGTAGCCCATCATCGGGCTCTCGTATCCCCTGCTGCGAAACGTCTCGCACACATCCAGCAGCTCATCCCAGGTGCCCGGCACCGACAGGCCTTCCTTTTTGAACAGGTCGTTGTTCACCAGCATCCCGTAGTTCCTGGCGAAGATCGGCACCATCGACAGCTTCCCCTGCGCGTCATAGTTCAGCAGGCTGGGTCGGATGCACTCCAGATCCAGCCCCAGTCCGGCATCGGAGAGGTCCTCCATATGCGCCATGACGCTCTCGTACTTCTCGCTCCCGATCATCCACGGGAACGCGAAGAAGATATTCGGGGCGTTTTTGCCCTCCAGCACCGTCCCCAGCAGGTTGTTGTAGTCGTCCGGCTTCAGATAGTTCAGCTCCACATCGGGATAGTATTCGTTGAAGCTGTCGAATTCCGCCTCCAGCGCCTCAAAGTTGGAATAGCTTCCGATCACCGTGATCTCGCATTCGGTGTCGGTGTCCAGCCTCGGCTGGAAGGCGCCGGCGGCGTCCGCCTGCGCCCCGTACAGGCCTGCCGTCACGGTCAGTGCGAGCAGGACAGACAGGGCGGTGCATAGCAGTCTCTTCATTTTTTCTTTTCCTCCTTGATTCTGCGTATTTCTTTGATGACAAGCTTCAGGTCGATCGGTTTGGCGATATGTCCGTTCATCCCCGCCTTCAGGCATTCCGCCACGTTTTCCGAGAACGCGTCGGCGGTCATGGCGATGATGGGGATCCCGGCCGCCCACGGGTTTTCCAGCGCGCGGATGTTCCGCGTCGCATCCAGGCCGTTCATCTCGGGCATCTGGATATCCATAAAGATCAGGTCATACTGCCCTTCCTCGGCTGCCGCCATTTTCTCCACGCAGATCCGTCCGTTTTCCGCCCGTTCCGACGTGATGCCGTACATGCCCAGCATGGCCGAGATGATCTCCCAGTTGATGTCGTTGTCTTCCGCGATCAGGATATGCATGCCCGCCAGGTCCGAATGGTCGTCCTCCGCCTCCAGGGCCTTCGCCTCCGTTCCCAGCAGCTCGCTGATTTTCTCGTACAGCCGCGAGCGGAACAGCGGTTTGCCGATGAATCCGTTCACCCCGGCTTCCTTCGCCGTATCCTCGATGTCGGACCAGTCGTAGGCCGAGGTCAGCAGGATGGGGATATCCGCACTGACTTCTGCCCGGATGCGCCTGACCGTCCCGATGCCGTCCAGATCCGGCATCTTCAGGTCCAGCATGACCACGTCATAGTCCTTCCCGCTCTCATGCCGCTGTCGGGTCATCTCCAGCGCCTCCAGGCCGCCCCGGGCCTGGTCCGCACGGATCCCCAGCGAATCCAGTGTGTCCGCCGCGGTCTCCAGCAGGATCGGGTCGTCGTCCGCGAGCAGGACCTCGACGCCCTCGATCTTCATCTCCTCCAGCTGCTTTTCGGCCACCGGCAGGTCCAGCGTGATGGTGAAGGTCGTCCCCTTTTCCACCTCGCTCTGGCACTCGATCGTCCCTTCCATCAGGTCGACCATCTGCCGCGTGATCGCCAGGCCCAGCCCGGTCCCCTGTATGCTGTTGACCCGGCTGTCCGTCTGCCTCGAAAACGGCTGGTACATCTTTTCCAGGAACTCGGGGCTCATGCCCATCCCGGTGTCCGCGACGCGGTAAACAAGCTTCACACAGCCTTCTTTTTCGCTCTCCTCCTCCTGCAGGTCCACCGACACGCTGCCGCCCGGCATCGTGTATTTGATGGCGTTGGAGAGGATGTTGATGTAGATCTGGTTCAGCCGCAGCTGATCGGCATAAAGATATTCCTTCTCCATCCGGTTGACACGGATGTTGAAGTCGATGTTCTTCTCCTTGATCATCGGCTGCGACAGGTTCATCAGGTTCTGCACGGTTTCCACGATCGAGAAGGTCACCGGGCTCAGGTTCAGTTTCCCGCTCTCCACCTTCGAGATGTCCAGGATGTCGTTGATCAGCGTCAGCAGATGGTTGCTGGCCAGGCGGATCTTTCTCAGGTTTTCCGCGATGGCCTCCTTGTCGTCCGGTTTCTTCTCGGCGATCGTGGTCAGGCCAATAATCGCGTTCATCGGGGTGCGGATGTCGTGCGACATCGTCGACAGAAAATCGGTTTTCGCCTTATTGGCAGCGTCCGCTTCCCTGGCCGTGACCTGCAGCTTCTGATTGATCGCCTGCATGTACAGAAAGTCCATCACCAGCAGCAGCAGCAGTCCGAAGGTGATGACCCCGATCAGGAGCCAGTTCTCCGCAACCGCCTTCAGGTCGCTGACCGGTGCCAAGCTCAGCAGCACCCAGCCCTTCGTGGACGTGATGGGGGTATGGGCGACCAGGCATTCCCTGCTCTTGGAATCCTGCATCGTAAACGACCCTGTCCCGGACAGAATATCCGCAAACAGCTGCTGCTGTTCGGCGATCCCGGGCTGATTGTAGGATTTATAGAACTCGAAGAAGCTGGCGTTTTTGAACGAACGCCCCTTGATGACATAGTTGCTCTCGTTGTCGATGATGGAGAACTCTTCGTGCTCGTACTCTTCCTGCGGGAAGACCCATTTTTCTTCCAGATTGGATACCGGCACGATGCGCAGCAGATAGGCCTGCTTCTTCTCCCCGCTCTCTTCGTCCCGCACTGTGATCCGGTTGCAGAAGGCCAGCGACTGCTCCCCGTTGACGGGGTTGGTATAGGTCCGGGTGATGTTGACCGCCTCGCCGAGATCGGCGATCCAGGCCCCGTCCCCGAACAGGTCCATCCGCTCGTAGGAGACCTCGTACCCGTCCTCGGTGTTCGGCCGCGGCCGCGTGGAATAGCCCTTCAGGCTTTCCGCGTCGATCAGGTGGGCCGACGTGCTCTCGCTTACATGGGTCGCCCGGACATAGTCCGTCGCTTCTTCCAGCGTCAGGTCCCGGCTGTTGATATACTTTGCCCAGTTGTCACAGATTCCCTGTTCCCCTACCATGTAGTTTCCCGTCACGCGCTCCATGGCGATCGTCGTGTTGACGAAGTGTTCTACCTGGTTATGGTAGTGTTCTTTCTTCTCATGGTTGGAATACAGCGCGACGAAGACCAGTATGGCCGCCATCACGGCGATGTTCGCCACGATGATCCACGATGTCCTCATACGGCTCATTTTGTCACTTCCTCCCATGCGCTCTGCTTTATCTGTATAATTATAGCCTTTTACCCTTTTCCCTGTCAATACAGCTTGCGCCTCTGTCGGCAAAATTTGACACTTTGGAACATGCCGCCGGACGCCGAAGGGCTGAGATTCCATTCTTTCGGAATCTCAGCCCTCCGTCTTTGTCTGTTTTCCGGACCGCACCGCTGTTCTGCCCGTTTCTCAGAAGCTGATGACGAATTGCCCGCAGCCGCGCACGCAGTTCCAGGTGGTCTGGCCGGAATAGCAGTACTGGTTGATGGTGTTGGGGGTGCCGCAGCGGGGGCAGCAATAGGTGCTGATGTAGGCATATTCGCCCGGGAAGCCGCCCGCAGTCTGCTTCAGGTCGTCATGGTTCATTTTTTTCTTTTCGTTGTCCATATGTCTTTCTCCTTTCGGCAACCTTTCATTCTGTGGCCCTATCCTATCATGGGGCCTGTCACAGAACCGTCACACACCGTGCTTCCCTGTCAGGCAGCTCCCTTTCCGTCCCCGTCCGACTCCGGGACCGGCTGTGACAGCAGTTTTTCAAGAACCAAAGGATATTTTGACAGCTGCGCGCCGTACACGGTTCCATCCAGGATCGTGCCGTTTTCGTCGACAAAGTAGGTCGTCGGATAAAGCTTGTTCGGCAGCAGCTCGCTGCGCCCATCGAAGGGAACGATGTTGAGATAAGACACCCCAGCCTCTTTCAGGATCTGCCGGGCTTCGGCCATGGTCTCCTCATCCTCCGCGTCGAGGCAGAGTCCGATGATCCGGCAGCCCTTCTTTTCATAGCTCTCCGCCATTTCCGCGAGGGCGGGCAGCTCTTCCTTGCAGGGGTCGCACCAGGTCGCCCACATGTTGATCATGGTGACGGCATGCCCCGAGAAGATCTCTTCGCTCTTCACCGGCTTCCCCTCCAGGTCGGTGGTCTCAAAAACGAGCCTGGAACCCGTTACCGCGGCAGGCGCGAGCTTCACGCCCCCGGTGAGGTCCACGCAGCCGCCAAGGCTGTCGTTGTCCGCCGAAAGGCTTTTGAACTCGTCCAGCCACGAAGGGTCGCTCTGACCGGCAGCGCGAAGCGTGATCTGGTCTTCCGGGTCAAAGCTGCAGACGAAATAGCGAAGCCCGTCCTTCTCGCCGATCTCCCGGAAGCTCATGTTCTCATGCATGGCTGTGACGGCAGCAATCAGCTCTTCATCCCCGTTGAGGTATTCCGGGTTCAGGTCCTTCTCCAGCAGAAAGCGGCGGAGCTCAGCCTCTCCCCTGTCCCGGTTGATGCCGTAGATGTTGAAGAGGTTCCACTCCACCGGGCTCAGCTTGTCGCTGACTGCAAACAGCGCATCGATATCCCCGCTCGTGTAGGCCTCGAGCTCCTCTTCCTTCAGGGCATTATATTCCTCTGTGGGCATGGCGACATAGGTCGCGGAGGACATGACGATGCCGCTGCCGGGATTCATGCCTTCCCCGGCATCGCTGAAGGTGATCAGGCCTTTTGCCTCCCGGTAAGCCTCGGGGATGCGCAGTGTGAAGCCGGACTCCTTAGCGGTCCAGACGTCCGCGTCGTCATCGGTCACGGCAAATGCGCTGCCGGCCGCCGGGGCAAGCAGCAGAACTGCAAGAAGAATGCTGAGAATCTTTTTCATGCTTTTTCCTTTCAGATCATCTGTATCTGTCTGTCGGTATCGTAGCACAACACCGTATGGTTTTCAAGTTTATTTCGGTCTTACCGCCGGCGTTTTCACATCATTTGCAGAAAGCGCTGCGGCTCATGCCGTGCCCCCGTATTGGATCAGGCTGTGGCGGTACCAGTCCGTCCACTTCTGCATGTTGATGGTCGTGCGCTGCACGCCGCCGTCGGGACGGAAGGCCGTCGTGGCTTCGATGACCTGTCCGCCGCCCAGGTACACGCCCACATGCCCCTGCATGTTCAGCAGCACGCCGGGCTCCTCGGGCAGGGTGTCGAGTGTGCCGCTTTCGCTTGCCCAGTCAAACATGCGCCGGGCGTTCCAGTCCAGGGCAGGCTCGTGATGATAGTGCTCCAGCCCGCCCATGAGCCAGCGTTTCACAAGGCCGCTGCAGTCAAAGCCCCGCACGCCGGCGTCCGCATGTCGATACAGCGCGGCGCGCCTTTCCGCCGTGTACCATTTGGGGTATTTGGCGGCTTTTTCTTCAATCAGTTCGGGGGTGACAAAGTCGCCCATCCCGCCGAACAGGTAGACGGTCGGCACCTCGTCGGCCAGATGGCAGACGTAGCGCACGAAATCTTCGGCATATAAACCCTTCATTTGGCATCCTCCGGATTCCATGTGAGGCAGCACAGACACGGACGCTCTGCTGTGTCGGGTATCTTTCGCCGCTTGAATCCGGTCCTTTCACCGGGAATTATACAGAGTGTCCGGGCGAAAATCAATACTTCCGCACAAATGGCATGACGCGAGGCGCGGAGATCGGTGAAAAAACTGTTCAAAAAGGGAAAGCATGCTGCTCTGTAAAAGACTGTCACAGCTCCTTTTTCACCGCATCGATGATGCCGTCAACATCAGCTCCGATGATATCAAGTCCCGTGGCTTTGATCAGTCTGAATTCAGGGATACCGTAAAAGTTCCCGGCCAGCGCTTTGACGTATCCGGCTCCGTATTCTTCAGGGAAGAAATCCCCGCCGGCGGTTGTGATATATGTCAGGCCTTTTGCCCTGCACAGACCGACGGGAATCCCTTCCTTCGTATAGTAAAACGTGATTCCCCGGACACAGATCTGCTCAAAATACTGCTTTAATGCCGCGGGAAAAGACAGATCCCAGAAAGGTGCGGCAATTACGATATGATCCGCTGCGGCAAATTGTTTTGCCAGATCAAACCGGGGATCGCTGAAATCCCCTTCCGCAATCATCCGGTCACGCCAGTTGAGGAAGTCTTCATCGACCATCGGGAAGCGGATCGAATTCAGATCGATTTCCTCATACGGTTCTTTCCGTTTTGACAGCAGATAATCTGCCAGGTCCTTTGTTCTGGATTCTTTCCGGACACACGCGTTGATAAATAATACCATCATTGTCCTCCTCTCGGAAACGCTGTTATCTTCCTGTCATTTGCTTCTTGTTATACAGTCAGGACAGAGAGCCGTCCCCTGTCCCTGTTTATAATAATAACATCTTTGTATTTTCCGGGTCAATATGATAATCTTATCCCTGACGATTGATCGTTCGATTGACAGATGCATCATGCAGTCTGTATAATATCAACGCTCTGACAGATGATCGACAGATCCCATGCGGGAGAGGAGATACCGGTTGAAAAATACACGAATAATCGTCATCCTGCTGTTATTCTCGCTGTTTATGACCGGATGCGGACATGCTGCAAACACGGACAGTGATATCGGCAGTATCAGCATAACGAGTGTGATCGGCTGGAATCTGGCTTCCGCAAAAAAAGTGCTGGAGGAGCAGGGTTTTACAAACATCACATCAAACTATGATGATCGGGATAACCAGGACGAGCTCATTGTTGTCGCGCAAAGCCATGAAGTCGGCACAGATCTTCCGCCGGATACTCCCATCGTTTTGGAGGCCCGGCAGCAGTTTCCTCTGTTCCTGGATCTGCACGCGGAAGACAATGCCTTCTTGAACAAGTACGATATGGAGATCGCCCTTGACGGCGAAATCATCGGCAGGCTTTCCAACGGTGACGATTTTGCGCTGCTCATAGATCACGTGCTGGAGGGAGAACACGAACTGAAAGTTGTCAAATCCGGCAGTTTCTCTCCCAAAGCTGTCAGATCCTTCAGCATCGCAGGGCCAACGACCTTTCAGGCCACACTTGTTCACGGCATTTCCATCGCGTTCAGCAATCCGGAAATTCTGGACGAAATAGAAGAACTGATTGAAATGCCGGATATCCGTTATATCCCCTACGCTGACGCAAAGGAAGAACTCCGGTCACTTGGTTTTGAAATCATAGAATATACAACATACGCCGATCACTTTGAGGAAGAGGAATTGTTTGTTGTCGAGCAAAACAGGGAACCCGGTGAGAAAGTAAGAAAAGCTGACCCCATCCAGCTGAAATGCATCCTGCTGTCAGAATACTTTGGCCGGGCTTATGTCGGCAGAAGCCTCGAAAAAGTGGAACTTGCCGCAAAAGAGGCCGGATTTGCTTTAGAATGCTATGACACACACAATAACAGTATCAATATGGACAGCATATCACCGGAAGAAAAAGCAGACTGGATCATCATTTCCGCAGATTCTTCCGGTGCAGATACCGCAGTATTGCATATCATGAAACGCAGGTAGGCAAAGCCCGGCTGGGACGCAAACAGATTACGTCCCAGCCGGAAGCATTTTCATACACGGAAGCAGGCCCTGATTCAATAAGCGCCCCTTGCCTTTTAATACAGTCTGTACCAGCACCACTGGCAGCGTACGGTCAGAACGCCCGGCTCAATCTCGTAATCCGCCCATTCGTGTCTGTTGGTGGGACTCCATTCGCAGTAGTAAGGATCGTCGCCGCCGCCGCTGATCTTTTCCAGCAGCTCGCCGTTGAGTTTCTCTTTGCCCTTGTTCTCTTCCATGATGAATCCCTCCCGGGAAATATTTATCAAATTTGCGTCTATACAATACCACAGCTTTTGTCACAAAACAATCACACACGGCAGATTCATCTGCCGGACTGCTGGACGCCGTAGATGCCGGACAGGATCAGCACGCAGCAGATCAGGCCTGCAGCCGAGAACGGCTCGTGCAGGAACACCGCTCCGGCAAAGACGGAGACCGCTGTCTCTTTACGCTACCGCCGTTGCGTGATATAATCGTTTCGGATCCTGCGCACGAAATCTGTCCGACGATGACGAGGTGATCTGTATGAAACGCTTCTCCCTCCCGCGTGCCGGTACGCTGCTGCTGTGTCTCGCGCTGCTGGCCGGCCTTCTGTCCGGCTGTGCCCTCCCCGCTTCCCCGCAGGGGCTGGCGCTTTCGGCCATGGCCGCTCCCCTCGCCGCAGCCGTTTTCCCTCTTTCCTCCGGTCTCCCGCAGGTCCAGGCCGACGCCGGCAGCGGCACGCTCCCCTGCTATTATGATTCCGCCTCGGGGGTCTGTTACTACGTATGCGAAGATCTCTGCAAGGCAAGTCCGACAGAATATACCTATACCCTGCGCGCGTTTTCCGTCCGCGACGGGAAGATCCACACCCAGACGCTTGCCACGCGGACCGTCTTCTACAGTGTTTCCGGGCAGCCCTATACCAGTTACAGGGACTTTTCCGGCAATCCCATGACCGAGTCCGACTATATCGGCTACGCGGACCGGTATTTCTCGCAGTGTACCAGCGTCCTGCTTTCCCCGGACGGCAGCCTCGCTGCCCCGGGTCAGCCGGCGCAGACGTCGACCGTCCCTGCGCCGGTCCCTGTGCCTGTCTCAACGCCGATCCCCACGCCCGCGCCGACACCCGCGCCCGTCCCGACAAGCTACAGCGGGCAGGCCCCGACGGTCACCAAGAATCCCACCAACGAGTCGCTTTCCGTCGGCGGGACCACCTGGTTTATCGCGCACGCGGTCAACGCCTCGACGCTCACCTGGCAGGCGGTCAGCCCCAACGGTCTTGTCTATACCCTGTCGGAGGCGCTGTCTCTCCATCCCGGCCTCTCGCTCGAGACTGAGGCCAACGACACGCTCGCCCTGCGCAATGTCCCCTTCAGCCTGAACGGCTGGGGCTTCCAGGCCCGCTTCGACGGCCCCGGCGGTGTCGCTCTCAGCTCTGTCGCCTACATTTTCGTGGCGGATTACATCACCGCCTACCAGGGCGTGCTGAGCGCCTACCGCGCCGCCTATCAGACCGGCGGGCATAGCGCGCAATATGCAGTCAGCAATCATCTGAGCGTGATGATCGCCCACAGCCCGCATGTCGGCTACGCGTTCAAGGATCTGGACAAGGACGGCACGCCCGAGCTGTTCATCGCCGGCCTCGGCACCGATCCCCTCGCCCAGTCCGTGGTGTATGACATCTATGCGCTTGTAAACGGCAGGCCGCAGCGTCTCGCGGTCTCCACCGAGAACGACCGCTACTATCTGTGTACGGACAATTCGATTCTCAACAGCGGCAGCGAGGGTGCATCCCACACCTATGCCATCGTATACCGCTTCGCCAATGACAGCATTGCCCCCGTTGAAAGCTATATCAGCTATATAGCAGGTTCTCCGAAGGACGGATACTATTACCAGGTCGGGGCCTATTCCCCGGAACCGCGCCCCGGGGATACCCAGCTTACGGAGAGCATGTTCCGCGCACGCGTGCGCGAACGGGAGGCAAAGGTCTTCCAGCTCATCTACACACAGATTGCTTAATCCCCTGCCGGGCGCAGATCCCCTGCCTTTATATCCACGCGAAGGAAAACACGGCCGACGACGGTACCCTGCTGTGCGCTGCCTCGCGCGAGCAGGCGGAGCGCGCCGTTTCGTATATCGGCTCAGACTGCCGCCTGATCGAAACGGATACCAGCGATCATGTGATCCACACCGTCCATAAGGACTTTTATATCGGCGCGGTGAATTCGATACACCCCTGACAGAAGGCTCCCCGGGATTTAGTGGGGAGCTTTCTGCTCTCTGCGGGCGTCGCGGCCTTTACCAGCTCTCGCGCAGGTTATCAAAGTCGATCGTCTTCCCGACCTTTCTCCAGACCCGCAGCGTGATGAGGCCGACGATCACGATCTGGATCATGTACACAACAGCGACGATTTTCCCTTCCGTTCCCTCGCGCACATAGCTGCCGGCGCCGATCGCCTCCGAGCTGCCGAGCACCAGCGGGAAAGACGCCAGAAAGTCATAAGCCCCATGGACGAGCGCAAGGGCCCAGATGTTTCGCGTCTTCCAGTAAAGGATCAGAAAGGCAAAGCCCACGATGGCGGTGGACAGCGTTTTCAGGACGGCCTCCAGCACCTCAACTGCGCCCGTCAGCGGGCTTCCGATGACATGCACGGCCCCGAAGATCAGCGAGCTGAAAACGGCGCTCCAGACAAAGACCGCCCTGCTGCTGCGGAACTGACAGATCATCGCGTCGTTCAGGACCGCGCGGAAGCACAGCTCTTCAAACAGCCCGACAAACAGGAACAGCACCAGCAGCGTGACCAGCCGCAGCAGGATGCCGGGCCTGACCTGGCCCTGCACGACGGTGCCGACGGCGGTCAGCACGCCCGCGATCGCCGCCAGGATCAGAAAGCCCATCAGCTGCCGGATGACATAGCCGGTCTGATTGTCTCCCTGCGACAGGGTCTTCTCTCCCGAAATTCTCGTGAGCAGAAACAGCATCGTCCCGGTCAGGAGGATTCGCAGGATGGCGCGGGTCAGATAGCTTTCCTGCGGCAGCCCGACACCCGCCATGGCGATCATGAGCGCGAGGACCGCCGTCATCATCGGCTGCCTTTTCAGGAATTCAAAAAAACGTGTCATGCTCATCTTCCTTTCCGGTTCCGATCTGTCTTTACTATATCACACCCATTGTCG
>JAEEGG010020006.1_pt1 | contig 13432 bp, 7 predicted proteins | sample 9134161 | NCBI WGS metagenome assembly JAEEGG01 (sample SAMN16246543, study PRJNA631951) | gut metagenome | biome: gut microbiome; feature: rumen; material: CR-attached | host: Bos | place: Iran: Karaj | collected 2018-10 | reverse complement strand
TTTGGAACAAAATAGATGTTCAGATTAGTTTTGAGAGTTTTGAGTATCCAGATGCTCAACCGACTAAATTGCAGCGATTCTTTCTTACGCATCCCGAGATAAATGTCAGTGGTTTTGCCAAGCGTTTCGGGCTAAATCCATCTTTACTTCGCAGCTACATTAACGGCTTCAAAACACCATCTCCTGCGCGGGAAAAAGAGATTATATCCTATATTAATTCGCTGGGCAAGGAGTACTTAAACTACTAACTATCACCCCAGCAGCGAGGCAATGAGGACGCCGAGGTAATTGCCTGCTGCATAGCCGATTATGCCTATAGTGATGCCAGTGAGAATCACGCGGCGGTTCTTCATGGCCTCGGCAATCATTGGCACGAACAGGGGCGAATTGATCATGGCCACGGAGGTGATGACCGCCGTATCCGCATCCACTTTCAACAGCCGGCTCAGCACAATCTGCAGCAGCAGCGAGCCGAAAATCACCAGCGCGATGAAAGCCAGCAGCCACACTCCCTCGCCCAGGGCCAGCCGCCGCACATCCACCATCGACGCCACTACGAGGCTGAAAACCAGCACCAGGTACATGCCGCAGTCGTAACTCTTCTCCCACCGCCGCACGGCCGGAATGAACGATGCGCCGATGGAGAGCGTGGTGAGGGTGAGGATGAGCGCGATCATGTTGATTCCGCCGGAAATCAGATACGACACGCCAAGTGCTATTCCGACAATGACTACCGACAGCCCCGCAGCTTTGAGCACGCCGCCAAAATGGGCGCGCGAGAAGATCCCGCGGTACATCTCCGACTCGCTGCGCGACATGGCTGACGAGTGTTCTGCCGGCGCGCCGTCCGCGGGTTGCTCAGGCTTGAAGGGGAGAATCTTGCGGGCGAGCCTTATGCCGACTGCAAGCAGGAAGGTTAAGTAGATGAAACTCACCAACATATCGAACGAGTTCATCATCACGTACGTAGCTTCGTCCACCCCCAGCATCATCTTGATAGCTGCCAGATTGGGTGTGCCTCCGGTGTACACTCCCACTGCCATTCCGGCAACGGCGGGAGAGATGTGCCCTCGCAGCAGAAAATACGAGCCGATGGTGGCGACGCACACAGCCACCAGGCCGATGATCAGCGACTTAAGCGCTGTCTTGGCGCCCCAGCCCCGGAAGTCGCAGGCAAAGAGGATGAGAGGCAGAGCCAGGGGGATGGTGAGGCTGGAGAGGGTGTCCTGAACGGGGAAAAGTGCTTCGGCGGCGCCCTCGAATGGGTAAATCAGCAGGTTGGCCACGATAATGCCGAGGAAGTACAATATCAGAATCGCTCCCACCTTGCCGGCCGCGGTGCTCCGGCGGCACAGCCAAATCACGCCCACTGGTGCCAGCAGGTAAAACAGCACCCAGATCACTATCAACACCGGACTCATACTCTATTTCAAAAACACATAGGCAAAGATAGTAAATATTGCTATCTTTGCGCCCGATTATGAAAAGAGCCATCACACTAATACTATTCCTGGCCATTGCCATAGCAGCCGGGGCCCAGCAAACCCACGTGGACGAGATATCCTTCGACGCCCGCGCCACATTCCATCAGCAAACCACCGCCGGAGTGTACGACTCCCATTTCCAAGGCGACTACTTCAACCTCCACATAAAGGGGCAGCTTGCCGATGGCCTGACCTTCCGCGTCCGCCAGCGTCTGAACAAAAAGATCGAAGACGCTAACCCCTTCAACGCCACCGACTTCCTCTGGCTCACCTGGCAGGCATCGCCCAAGTGGTCCTTCACAGCAGGCAAGCAACCCATCATGGCCGGCGGCTACGAAATCGACTCCGCCCCCATCGACGTATATTACTACGGTGCATTCAGCGCAAGGCTCTATCAGTACTATGCCTTCGGCGCCTCCGCCACCTTCTCGCCCGTCGAGGGACAGGCCATCTCGGCTCAGTTCATACCCTCGCCCATATCGCCGGTCACCCAGAACGCCTACTCCTACAACCTGTACTGGAACGGTCACTTCTGGCCCTGGTGGAAGACCATCTGGAGCTACAATCTGGTAGAAGACGAGTTGCACCGCAAGATGAACTGGGTCATCCTGGGCAACAAATTCAACATGGGCAAACTGGTGGTGGACGTTGACATGATCGACCGTTTTTCCTTCGAACAGAAAGACCTTTTCAGCGACTGGTCATTCATCGTAAAGGCCATCCTGACCCTCGGCAAATGGAACATCTGCACCAAGGTGGGCTACGAACTCAACGACATAGCCAACATCGATGCTGACGGCATTTCTTACGACCTGGTGCTCCCCGCCGGCAATGACTATCTGTACGGCGGCGCCGGCTTCGAGTTCTTCCCGCTCGGCAACGACATCCTCCGCCTCCACGCTGCGTATTTCCGCGACAACCACGACAGTATCAATAACTTCGACATTGGTATCACCTGGCGGTTTACGGCGTATAAACGGAAATAGAGATCCCTCGGCTCGCTACGTTCGCTCGGGATGACATCAGTCCCCGGACCATTGACATTTTCGGAGATATTCTGTATATTTGAAAGCTAATCAACTCAACGCCCATGATACGCAGAGATTTCCTTAAAACTATCGGTGCCGTTACCGCCGGCGCCGCCCTTGGTCTTCCTGCTGCCGAAGCAGCTGCCAAAACGGCCGTAACTGCAGCCGATGCAGCGCTTCCCGACGAAAAGACGTCTCTCAACGACCTGCGTCTCCCCATACGCTCGCTTAAGCCCCGGACTTCCAGACAGATAACAGTGGTGGTTATTGGCGCCGGAAACCGCGGCAACGTGTATGCCGGCTACTTCAAGCAGTATCCCGAATCTGTAAAGGTGGTGGGCGTGTCCGACATTCTCGAGCACCGCTGCCGCAGGATGGCTGATGCACACGGTGTTCCCCCCGAGCATCGCTTCGGCGACTGGAGCGAGGTGTTCAAGGTGCCCAAATTCGCCGACGCAGTGGTGGTATCCACTCCCGACGACGTGCACTACGCCCCCTGCATGAAGGCTCTGGAGATGGGCTACGACGTGCTCCTTGAGAAGCCCGTGTCGCCTACCGAGAGGGAATGCAAGAACATCCTCAAGCAGGCTCACAAGTACAATAAGATAGTGGCTGTGTGCCACGTGCTGCGTTATGCGCCTTATTTCCTGGCCCTCCGCGAGGTGGTGCGCAGCGGCGCGATCGGCGAGTTGGTGAGCATTCAGCACATGGAGCCTATCCAGTACGCCCATATGGCTCACTCCTATGTGAGAGGCAACTGGCGCAACTCCAAGCAAACCACCCCCATCATCCTTGCCAAGTCGTGCCACGACCTTGACATCCTCCGCTGGATCATCGACAAGCCCTGCAAGACCATCGTGGCGGACGGCTCGCTGCGCCTCTTCAAACCGGAGAACGCCCCTGAAGGCGCACCCCTCAAGTGCACCGACGGCTGCCCCCACGCCGACGAATGCCCGTACAACGCCATCGACATCTACTGCAACAAGAAGTGGCACCTTGGTGTGTTTGACCTCGAAGGTAATAAAGATCCTGACTTCATCCTGCAGCGTCTCCACACGCCTCCCTACGACAGTTATGCCCGCTGCGTGTACCATTGCGACAACGACCAGCCCGACCATTACGTCTCCGAAATGGTATTCGAGGGCGGCGAGACGGCGGCATTCTCTATGGAGGCCTTCTCTCCCTATGGCGGCCGGAGGACCCGCATCATGGGCACCATGGGATATATCGACGGAGACGGCACCACATTCACCCTGTGGGACTTCAAGACCCGCACTCCCAAGGTTTGGAACCTTAAGGTGAGCGAGATTCCCGAGTACAAAGGCTCCGGCCACGGCGGCGGCGACTATCCTCTTGCCCGCGACTTCGTGGAGGCCGTAGCGGCCCAGGACCCGGGGCTCCTCTCCAGCACCATCGACGTATCCATAGAGAGCCACGTTATGGGATTCGCGGCCGAAAGGAGCCGTCGCAGCGGACGTAAAGAAAAAGTATAAATCAAAGTATATGAAAAAGTTAGCAATCCTGGCCGCCCTTGTCGTTCTGGGCGCCTGCACATCAAACCAGGTCAAGTTCTCCGTCAACGTTCTTAACTCCGACGGTGCGACCATGCAGGTAAAAGACCTGCTCTCCGGCAAAATCATCACCAGCCTGGCTGGACAAAATGAACTTCCTCTTGCGGGCAAGGCCGATCTGAACGCCCTGCTCGCTGTCCAGAAGGAAGACGACAACCAGCAGCAGTTCCTCTTCTTCAACGACGGAACACCCGTATCCATCGACGTTACCACCAAGGAGCTCAAGGGCTCCGAGATGAACAAGAAGATAAACTATTACAACAGCTTCCTTTCTACTATCATGAACCGCTTCAGGGACGATATCAAGGCCTTTGACGCCCTCACTCCCGAAGAGCAGGAAGCTCGGAAGGAAGAGTTTGAGAACAGGATCGACGGGTATGAGGGCGCCTATGAGGATATGGTCCAGACCATACTCAAGGAGAACCCTGACAACATCATTCCTGCCGCATTTACTCCCCAGATCGCCCAGACCCTGGAAGAAGAAGAGCTGGAGGCGTTCTTCGCTTCTGACGCTCCCTATGCCAAGCATCCTTACACCCAGAGCGTCAAGCAGAAGATGGATGAGGCCGAAGCCAAGTACGCCGAGGCCGAGAAGGCAAAGGAAGAGTCTATAGGCAAGAAGTTCACCGACCTTGAGGAGCCCGGCACCGACGGTACGCCCCATAAGCTCAGCGAGTATCTGGGCAAGGGCAACTGGGTACTGGTTGACTTCTGGGCTTCGTGGTGCGGCCCTTGCCGTGCCGAGATGCCCAACGTGGTGGCCGCTTACGAGAAGTACCACGCCAAAGGCTTCGATATCGTCGGCCTCTCGTTCGATAAAGACAAGGACGCCTGGCTCAAGGCCATCGACGAGCTCAAGATGCCTTGGACACATCTTTCCGACCTCAAGGGCTGGGAGACCGTGGCCGCATCTACCTACGGCATCAACGCCATTCCCGCCAGCCTGCTGGTCGATCCCGAGGGCATCATAGTGGCCCGCGACCTGCGCGGAGAGGCACTTGGCTCCAAACTTGCAGAGATCTTCGGCGAGTAAAGAATGAAATTGACGCGGTGCATATTCACTCTGACCGCCATTCTGCTGCTGAGCTGCGGCAGGATGGCGGCTCAGGAATTGCCCGCCATAGCCAAGGCTTCCGAGATTACCACCGGACGCCTGCCCAACGGCATCACTTTCTATCTGGTCAAGAATTCCTCCACTCCCGGATACGCCGATTTTGCGCTTGTGCAGCCTAAGCGCGAGAAGGGAAGTTCGCCTCGCGAGAGTCTTGTGAGCCTTCCGCATTTCTTCGGGCGCAAGCCATATATGTTCCTCGCCGACAATGGCGTAGGATACGGCGAGCGGGGTTGGATACAGAACACTCGCGGCGCTACCATATTCCGATTTGCCGATGTTCCTGTATCTGCCAGTGAAGTGTCCGACTCGACTCTCCTCATGCTCTTTGACATAGCCCGCGCCACGCCTTACGAACAGGCCATGGTGGTGAGCGGCAACATCGACATCGATGCCACTTTGGAGCGCATCCGCATACTTTCGATGACCATCTCCCAGCGTCTTGAAGCGGGCGACCCTTCGCAGTACAGCTGGAAGCAGCAGGAGAATATGATAGTCACTTCGTCCAGGGGACCGGTGGGCGAAGTGAGCGTAAGTTACCGCGCCCCGCGTACAGACAGGGCGCTTATGAATACGGTGCAGCCGGTGATGAGCCGCGTGCTTGCCGGCGAGTTGCAGACCATTCTGGAGAGGCGTCTGCGCAGCGCTTTCGCGCTTGCCGGAGTGCCTCTTGCCGACTATCGCTTCCGCTACATAGCAAGCGAGCAGACAGCCGGTGATGAGATGTTCATAATCCGTATCAACACAGCCGCCGACAAGTTGCCGCAGGCAGCAGGAGTGCTCGCCGGAGTGCTTTCTTCGCTCGATGAAGACGGGGCTACGGAAGAGGAAGTGGCATTTGCCCGTGCCGCCATTAGCGGCTCGTACACCCGTGACGCCCGCAACCTCACAATGACCAACGCCCAGTGGGTCGATAAGTGCATTTCTTCCTATCTGTACGGCTCCAACCTGGCTTCCGAATCAACCATCAAGACTATTTTCGAGGGGCGCAGGCTCGACATAGGCCGCGAGACCGAGCTGCTCAACCGCTACATTGCCGCGACCCTTTCGCCCAAGCGCAATACGCATCTGCATTTCTCCGCGCCTGTGCTTCCCGACGAGGCCACATTGGGCGAGGCCTTCCGCATAGGATGGGAGCATCCGCTGGCGGCGGTTGGGGATGTTCCGGTGATGGAAGATACGCTGTTGCTCGCTTCGCCGCGCCGCAAGGTAAGGCTCAAGACTACATCGGCCGACTCTATGAGCGGAGGCAAGATGTGGACCTTCTCGAACGGCATCAGCGTGATTTACAAGAAGATGCCTACCGACGGTACCTTCCGCTACGGCTTCATGGTCAAGGGCGGATGGGCCGAGGTCAAGGGCATCACCGGGGCCGAATCGGCCTTTGCCGTGGATGTGTTGAGGCTCGAGAAAGTGGCCGGAATGAGCGGAGACCATTTCAAGGATCTGCTGCTGATGAACGGCATTCACATCAATCCGCAGGTCACTCTTTCCGACGTCCGTTTTACCGGCAGCGCTCCCAAGGACAGGCTACCCCTGCTGCTGAAGTCGTTGCTCTCGGTGTGCAATTCGCACGCGCCCGATACCGCCGCTTTTGCCCGCTACCGCAGCGAGCGCGCCATACGCCTTGTGCGCGACAAGTTCTCTCTCGACGGCACGAGGGCCGTGCTCGACAGCACGATGTGCCCCGGTTACAGGTATGCTGTCGGCAGCCTTCCGCCGCTTCCCGGCAGCGATTTCCCTGTCCGTATCGACGAGTATCTTACCCAGAAGGGCAATACCGTCCGTAACGGCCTGCTGGTGCTGGTGGGCGACCTTAATGAAGCCATGGTACTTAAGTTCCTCACGCACTCGCTGGGCGATTTCCGCACCAACCAACAAAGGGTGGTAAGGCCTCGCGTGCCTTATCCGCTGCGGGAGTGCTGGACCACTTCGTACGATCACGGCACGTGGCGCGAGAGCGGGGTGAGCATCTCGCTTTGCGCCCTGCAGCCGTTCAGCCCCGAGAGTGCTACCACCCTCGAACTTGCCTGCAAGGTGCTTGAAGCTGAGCTGATACGCTCGCTTGTGAGCCGTGGGGTGCGCTGTACGGTGTCGGGCACTGCCGATCTGCTGCCTACCGAAAGGCTTACCGTGTGGGTGAACTGCAAGGCCTGCCCTGCTTCGGGCATACCTTCCAGCGTTTCTCCCGCCACTCCCATGCAGACTCTGGCGGCGGTGCGCGAGGTGGTGAACCGCCTGGCCGTGAGCGGGGTAGATGCCGCTACCCTCGCGCGCTGCAAGAAGGCGCTTACCAACCGCTATGCTTCTCAGGACGGTAATGCAGGAGTGCTGCGCGATGCTCTTATGTACCGTAACGCTATGGGGCGCGATTTGCTTAGCGGCCGAGCCTCCCGCGTGAAGAGTGTGCGAGCAGAAGAGCTCCAGCGGCTGTTTATACAGCTCTCCGAGTGCAATTGTGAGTACGTGGTGCAATGAGCGGACAGTTCGGGACCATTATCCAGATAGGAGACATCCTCGTGTCGGAGGATGTGGTGTTGGAATACTTTTCTTGCGATTATGCTGCCTGCCGCGGGGTGTGCTGCATCGAGGGTGATGCCGGTGCGCCGCTGCTGGAGAGGGAACTGCCCGGCCTGGAGCGTGATTACCCGCGCTATTGCGGCGAGATGCTTCCTGCGGGGAGGGATGCCGTCGATTTGAACGGATTTTTTGAGATCGATCCTGAGGGGGAGTTGGTGACGCCGCTGGTTTGCGGGTCGTCGGCCTGTGCTTTTGCGCATTTTGATGACAGTGGTGCGTGCCTTTGCGCGATTGAGAAGTGCGGATGTACCAAGCCGGAGTCATGCTCTTTGTATCCCATCAGGGTCAAGAGGTTCAAGGGCGGCGGAATGGCTTTGAACCTTCATAAATGGTCTATTTGTGCCGCAGCCTTCGAGAAGGGGCGCCGCGAGGGTGTGAGGGTCTATCAGTTCCTGCGGAGGCCTTTGACCGAGGCCTTCGGGGAGGAGTTCTATGAGGCGTTGTGCGCCGCCGCAGAGCACGTGCTCGCTTCCCGCTAGCTATTGCATCTTTACAGATAATTCTTATATTTGCAATATGCGCAAGTATCTACACATAGGTACTGAACCCGTTTTCTTCAGTGGGGAAGGGTGTAATTCCTTCTCTTTCATTGCATTACGCACTAGTTTCTAATTAAGGCTGCCCCACAAGGCGGCCTCTGCTTGTATATATTAACTTTAAATACTGTTGGTTATGAAAAATCTTGTAAAAAACACGGAGGAACAGTATCTCGTTCCCGAAACAAGTGTGATCCTGATCAAGATGAACGGCATCTTGATGGATAGTCATGGTAGTGGTGAAGATCCAGGTGAGGGTGATATGTAATCCTTCTTATTTACATCGATATGAAGTACCTTAAAGGCCTTTTGTGGCTTTTTATTGGCACGGCATTATTAGCATCGTGCCAAGTTGTTGAACTGGGAACTGATGTCCCCTCTGATCTTCCGAAGGATAATTCCACAGAAGGACAAGAGATTATTCTTAATGCTTTTATGGAAGGAAATCCTGAAACGAAAACAGCCCTTGATGCTAATTATAAATTTACGTGGCTGCCTGGAGACGAAATAAAAATATTCAGTGCGGGCGAAAGCGCAAAATTTACAGCTATCAATTCAGAACCTTCTTCTGCGGCCAAATTCAAAGGGACAATTTCTTTCATAATGGGGCACGATGATACAGGCGATATTTCTTATTCATGGGCCTTATATCCCTACAGTTCAAGTGCTAGCTATGCTGAACCGGAAGGTATAACCAAAACGGCAGTCATAACTACTGTTATGCCCTCGGTACAAACAGCAAGTGCCGGGACTTTTGATCCACATGCGGCAGTGTCTATAGGAAGGGCTGAAACACTGGATATTTATTTCCGAAATGCTTATTCTGGTTTTTATTTTATTTTCCAGAATAGAGATGATATATCATCAATTACAGTTGAATCTGTTAATGGTGAATATCTGGCAGGTACTTATTCCATAAGGATGAATGATTCTGGCGCGAAGCCAATACCTGAAGTTGCATCTATATCAGAACAAAATCGATATAGTACAATGACATTATACGCTCCAAATGGTGGCACCTTTGAATGTAATAAAAGGTATTATCTAACGACCTTCCCCGATGTAGTATTACAACAAGGAGCAAGATTTACCGCGCATGCAACAAACGGTGAAGAAGCGACCTATACATTGGGAAACACTATATCATTGGATAGGAATCTTTTTAGAAAATTTGGTTCAGGCGGTGGGCAAAGTATTTACTTTGACGGTCGTATTGAGGATCCTGCAAACATCGCCAATGGCTCTAGCACCGGCTGGGTGAAGCCACAGACCAATCAGATCTGGTACACCACCTATGAGCATCAGGTTTTTCCTTATGCAGCATCTACTGCTACCGGAAACGTGGTGATAAGCAACACCTATGATACCGATGCCGACCGAGGTGTAATTACCTTCGCCCAGCCTCTGACAGTGCTTGACGATCAAGCGTTCTATCTGGCAAGTCCTTATGATCCTCAAGATGTTATGCTTAAGAGCGTATCACTGCCTGAGAGCGTGCAAATTATCGGCAAGGAGGCATTCCGGAATAACTGGCCTCTTCAGTCGGTGCATATGGGCAATAATGTGACAGTTATTGGTGAAAGGGCATTTGGCAATTGTCAAAGTCTTAAAGAGATTCATCTGTCAAACAGCCTGCAGGCGCTTGGTCACTATGCGTTCTCCCAGTGTATATCTTTACCGGGAATTGAGTTGCCGGCATCCCTTACAACCATTCCTGCAAAGTGGCCCGACTGGCCCGACATGTCAACGGTTAATGAGAGCGGTAATAACCCGTTCTACTTCTGTGAGCGTCTGTCCGCATTCTCTGGGCCGCTTGCCAGCGCTGACGGGGCGTTTTTACTGACGGATAATGGAGAGCGTTTAGTATCAATTGCTATCAATAATCCAGCAGTCGAGAATAATTGTATAATTCCGGCTGGCGTGAAAGTGATGGGACCTGTGTCTCTTGCCTTTGGTGGGTTCAGCAGTATTGTATTTCCTGATGGATTGGAATCCTTAGAATCGGCAGTTTTCTATCAATGCACCGATATTACTGAAATCACCATCCCGGCAAGTCTGCAAACTCTTGCTGGTGACTTCATTTCTAGCTCTACTATTCAAAAGGTGTTTATGAAGAGCCCGACACCTCCGGCTCTGACAGGAACTCTGACTGGACAATACAAATTCTATGTCCCCAAAGGTAGCAAAGATGCTTATCTTTCAGCTTGGGGCTCTCAGTATGAAAACAGAATACTTGAAAGCGATTTTCCGGCAGACAACCAGATTTATTATGAAGCGACACAAGAAGTCATATTAACTCTTCCGCAGGGATCTCCTAATGCATTTGCCCAAGCAGCCTCTTACGATCCGAATTCCGGAAAAGGTGTGTACACATTTACCGCACCATTGACAGTGCTGGACGATGTCCTGTTTGCGAATAGCCAGCAAGCCGGCGCCCTTACAAAAGTGGCATTGCCAGAGAGCCTCACGACAATCGGCTATGGAGCGTTTTCTGGTTGTCAGAACCTTACGTCAGTTACAATGGGGAACAATGTAACCGCCATTAAGGAATACGCTTTCCAAAGGTGCGGTTTTCAGGCGATTGACCTTTCGGATAACCTTCTCTACATAGGAACAGGGGCTTTTTCTGAATGCAATTATTTGACAAACATTACAATTCCCGAGAGCGTAATCAATATCACGGCAAGCTGGTCAGGAGACGTTGTTAGCGAGAATGGCTATAATCCATTTTACTTATGCCCCGGTCTTGTGAACTTCAATGGCAAGTTTGCAAGCAGCAACCATGCTTTCCTTATAAATTCGGACTACCTGATTTCTTTTGCGCCAGCCAATGCTACCCAAAAGACCAACTGCGTTGTTCCAGAAGGGGTATACGCATTATGGCACGCGTCATTCTGGAAGGCCCAAATCGAAACAATAAGCATTCCCGAAAGCGTTAACGTCATTGGCCAAAATGCTTTGGCTGATTGTTATTCCCTTCAGGAAGTCATAATCCCGTCATCAATAGTAAACATCTCGAAAGATGCTTTTAGTGATGATACAGCTCTTACCAGGATTGTAATCAAGAAGCCCACTGCTCCCGGTCTTGGTTCGAATGCACTTGACAACACCAACAGTTGCCCGATTTATGTACCCGTGCCTATAGATGCATCTTATTCCAGTGGCAATTGGGCCAATTATTCGAACCGTATAGTGGGAATGGCACCTGACGCTCCTGCATCCAATCAGATATTCTACACCCGGACGGACCACGATGCGTGTACTTATTGTTACAGCACTGGTTCTGATCTTTCACAACCCAATACAGTGGTGTCCAATGTGTACTATTACGATGCGACGCACGGGCTTGACATTGGTATCATTACTTTCAGCAATGATGTTGTGGTTCTTGATGACTATGCATTCGCGGGGCCGACAAATACTATTATATCGAACAACCGTCGATTGTCCAGCGTTACCTTGCCGGATTGCGTGGAAGTAATAGGTGACAGCGCTTTCATGTATGTTGGAGATGCTGATAACAATAGTTTCTCTCTGACGATGGGACCCAATGTCAAAGTGATTGGTTATGGAGCATTTAGATCGTCAAAGATTGCCACTGTTAATTTGCCTTACGGTGTGGAAGCAATAGGTGAATCGGCTTTCGACAATTGCCAAATGTTGACAAGTATAAACATTCCGCAAACTGTTACTCATTTCAATTGCTGGTGGCCAAACTGGCCTGACAGGAGCACTGTCAATGAGGAACCTGGCAATCTTTTCTATCACTGTCCACGCTTGAGTTCGTTCTCGGGGAAATTCGCTACTTCAGACGGAGCATTCCTTGTTAAAGATGGTATTGTGTATTCATTAGCCATGGCTAACACCGCTCAAGGCAATAGTTGCAGTGTCCCTAATGGTGTGACAGCTTTAGCTCCAAGCTCATTAGCTTTGGCACAATTCAGCCAGTTGACACTACCGGAGAGTTTGCAGACTATTGGGAACTATGCCATGAGTGGTTGTGAAAATCTATCGGAAATCTCGATTCCCAAGAATGTTACGAGCATTGGAGATGGTGCATTTAATGGTAACAGTTCATTAACCAAAATCACCATGAATAGCTATGTGCCCCCCAGCCTTGGTGATAATGTGTTCAACAATGTTCCGGTAGCATGTAAGCTTTATATTCCGGGATCAAGTCTCCATGCATATAATGAGGGAGCTTGGAGCGGCGTAGGATTTGACAGGGTTCTATATCAAACAAATAATGAACTTTGGTTACATTCTGCCGAATGTGACGGAGGCACTAATATAGCACAGAATGTAATTGGCGGCACCTTCTTTAACAATCTCACGGTTGACGTTTCTGATGCAGTGCAAGTATCAACCAATGAGCTGGAGCCGATAATCCCCATACCTTCCGGCATTAATCCTGCTTACATTAATATCGTTAGGTTCAGTGGCCCTATAACAAAAGTCGGCGCCGATGCTTTAAAAGTCACTGATGGCAGTCCTTCATGGACTTGGATATCTCTTCCTCCAACTGTTACCGAAATCGGTGCCAGAGCCTTCGAAAACTGTTCCAACTTGAAGGCATTCCCCGTGCCCGATGGCGGCGCAGCACTTACAAGCGTGGGACAGTATGCATTCAATCAATGCTGGGTTATGCCAGGAGACCTTGATTTGTCCAACCTTACCAGCGATGGCCTGGGTGTTAATGCGTTCTACATGTGCAAAGTTATTACTTCGGTAAAACTGCCCGGGTACAATATTCCCGATCGCGCTTTCTGCAACTGCTATGCGCTCACATCCGTTACTTTAACGAACAATACCTTAACCAGTATCGGAGAGTTAGCATTCCTTAATGCACGTATTACAAAGTTTGGTGTACAAGGTCTGAATTCAGGTATTGATTTGCCCAATCTTACAACATTGGGCCAGAAGGCTTTTTATGGTTCTCCTCTGACTCCTGTCAATCTTCCTTCGCTTACAACTCTCAATTTCAATAGTTTGGCTTATAATGCCAGTACGACATTGAATTTGCCTTCAATAACGAGGATTGGAACCCAGGCTTTTATGAGGATGTCAAATCTGACTTCGCTTACGTTGGGTCCTAACCTCAGTATCCTTGACTCTGATATTT